>Ga0181563_10002229_pt1 | contig 18784 bp, 12 predicted proteins | sample 011ome_25_FD_133759 | JGI IMG/M metagenome (GOLD analysis project Ga0181563, IMG submission 133759) | Coastal salt marsh microbial communities from the Groves Creek Marsh, Skidaway Island, Georgia - 011512CT metaG (megahit assembly) | ecosystem: Environmental > Aquatic > Marine > Intertidal...
ACTCTTCGAGCTGCGAATCTGACTGCGGGAATCACGGCAAAAGTTCGGGGCTATTGGGCCATCTTTTCCACGGTCGAAACGCGAACGGCGGCAGGAGTCGATGTCTCTTCTGCGGCGGTAGCGGCTGCGGGGTTTGCATGAGTCGACTGATCACGATCCCCGAGTTGGTTGATCTCCTGAGGCCTTATTCTGGAGCGGGCTTGAGTGCGACACGGTGGTATGACGCGTCTGTCGAGGCAACGTTCCTATCGCACAGTCAGGGTGGGGCAAACGGTGTTGCGACAACAGAAGGAGTTGCAGGCACACCCATCTTAGATTTTTCCGATGCTCCAACAGGCGACAGTTTAAAGGGAGGTGTCCGACTCTCCACAGCAATCGTCTTCGGCCCGGGTGGAAACATGGAAGTCACCTACATGGGCGGCAACGAATGGGATCACCTTGCCTATGTGGAAACGCTAAATGCCTCGCCAACGCTCTACTCGCTGATTAGCGAATTTGGTACTAGCCCCAATGGCGGTTTTGATGATACGGACCGCTCGATCCGGCAGGCCATCCGCGGTGAAAGTAAGTTTCATAGCGGTGAGTGGAATTACCGGCGTCGTTCGATGGGCCAATACGGACGATTCCAAAGTTCGTGGCTTGTGGGTCTGCGATATGTCAGATTCGACAGTGAACTTAATTATTCCACGCAAGGGACATCGAACAATACGATCAATTCCAGCCTGCCTCGGTATTTTTCATCCAACGACAAAGTGAAGAACAATCTTTTCGGTCCCCAAGCCGGCGTCGATTTATGGTGGAACGTCCGGCCGGGTATCAAGGTTGGTGTCGGCGTCAAAGGTGCTTGGGTCCAAAATGATTCCAAGCGACAAACGATATTGACCGGTAATTCGCTAAGCGGCTTCGCCACCCCCGGTTCAGTCATTCTCGAAGAGACCCGACGAAAGGGAACTGTTCTCGGTGAACTCGAAGCCACTTTGATCTATCGACTGACCCACTCCTGGTCGGCCAAAGCATCCTATCACCTGCTAGCTGCAGATGATGTTGTATTCGGCAACGTTGATGTCGCGGCAGCCAGAGACTTTGTTAGCGGAGATACGATCCGTGACCCCCAATTCATCCGCGATTCCCTCGTCGTGCAGGGCGCGACGTTCGGTGCGGAATACATGTGGTAGATCCCATTCGTCGGCTGCGATTGATCGACAAGACCTAGAACAACGGGAAACTGGGAATTCGATTCGACGAGCCCCGCACAAAATAAAAAAACCTAGATAACTCACTGATTAAGACGTTGTATTTCCTTTTCCAAGAGTGAAACACATCAAGAACTAACACCTCTCCGGAAGTCATCAAAGACGGGTGGCTTCCATCGAGAGTTGCTGATTCGCTCGTTGCGAAGCAGCACAGGACCCCCCGAAAAGGGGAAAACGAGACGGACTTCATGGGGCGTTTTGGAATTGTCAGGGAACTTTGAAACAAACAAAGCGTCCGACCCAATACGATTCGTTGACACTCCATGCAGTCCAATTAGAATCGCACTCGCCTCTTTCCCATTCGCTACATCTTGCCTAGTCGCCCGATTTCTTACGGGTTATGCACGGGTGGTAGTGGCTAATTGGCAAACGAAAGCGATTCAAACGACCGATGTAATTGATGATGCTGTGTGCTGGTCGAGCCTTTTGACCTGCCATTGCAGTCAGTATTTCTCCTTTTTCGTAAACGTTTGGCTACTCGGTAACGGTTGGCTCGCGACGAACGATTGGGAAATAAGTTCATCCATTCAAACCAATTTGAACCACGCGCCTCACGGTGTTGTGTCCAGAAAGTTTGGCAGAGACCCTCGATGATCGAACGAAGCAAATCCAAAGCGAACAATTCCAAGCGCGATCGTGCTGCCCGAATGAACAAGAAGCGTCGTTTGACGATGGAGGGTTTGGAAAACAGGCAACTGCTTGCCGCAGAGATCTATTTGCCAGATGTCAATTTAAAGACATATGACGGGCCACGAAATGTTGGAGCGGTTCAGGCCCTGCAGATGTCAGAGCGTGAGCAACTCAATGAAACGGGCAAGAATGATGTTATTGGTACGGCACAACTGATTCCCTTAGGGAATGGACCGGGGCAAAACGATACGATCGACCTTCGAGGTGCGATGTCCTACCAAGTCTTCTCCTCGAATCCAGGATCGTTTTCCGTTGATGTCGATACGTTTGCGTTCGACTTAAAAGCCGGGGACATCTTGGACATCTCCGCATTCGGTACTGCCGGCACGATCGATCTGTTTTACGGGAACGGCAACTATTGGTTTGGTTCAGAGCAAGTCAATGGCATTTATCTGCCACCAGACTCACCGATCCAGACAGTAGGTAACGCAACCCTTGCAGGCGTCATCCCCGAGGATGGACGCTATTATCTCACTGTCACCCCTATCGATACGACGACGAATTACACGCTTGGCCTTCGAACTTATCGCCCATTGGCCGAGCAATTACCGGTCGGCGTTGGTCAAGTCGTCTTCTTGGACTTTGATGGTGGATACTATCCGAATTCGTTGTTCAGTCCGCCGGACCCGGCCACTGGTGCACCAGCACCCGGTATTGTCCGAGTTCCATCGTTGCAGGAATCGCTCGCTAACATCGGGATTGAGGTTCAGGACACAGCAGCCCTGAATCGTTTGATCGATCAATCGATTGAAGAGATGGAGCGTCAGTTTGCGTATGTTGGTTTACAGGGGAACGCCGGTGACTATGATTCCACTGGGTTGAAGGGCGAGTTTGGGATTACCATTCTCAACAGCCGCGACCACGCTGATCCGGGCAGTCATCCATTGGTCACTCGTGTTTTAGCGGGTGGTGGTCCGGTTAATCCGTACGGCGTTTCGTCGACGATTGACATCGGTAACTTCAGCATGGATGACTTGGTGATCGCCGAGATTCTTGCACCTCCTCCACTTCCTCTTTCGCCGACAGTTAGCCCGCTTGATTACACCGCTGACTTCCTTGGCTTTCTGATGTCACACGAAGTCGGCCACTCGTTTGGATTACGTCACACCAGCGCAATTAACACGACCTACTCGACGACTGACGCTGGTGGTGGAATCTACAACCCAGGCGGAGTTGACGGCATTTGGGGAACACTCGATGACGTTCCTTACAACTTCTTGGACGATTATTACGGCAATGCAACCGGTCCCGGCGGTGAGGGCATCTTTGGCACCAACCGCGTCACGGATGGTTTAGCGAATACGCTTGTCACCGGCTTAGTTGGCGGAACGGTGTCTGGGAAAGTTTTTGCAGACTTCAATCGCGACGGTTCAATGGTTGGTGACGGCGGTCTGCCAGGGGTCAGCGTTTTCGCTGACTTGAATGGAAACGGTCAACGCGATTCAGGCGAACCGATGACCCAGTCAGATTCTCAAGGTCTCTACTCTCTGGATGTCCGATCGGGCACGTTTAACATCGTCGCCGAAGGTCTCGATGGATTTGCGGCAACCACCAATCCAACACGGAGTACGACCGTTCGTAACGGGCAGACATCCGTCGTGAATTTCGGCTTTGCTCAGATCATTGCGGACATTACGGGTACCGCTTACGTCGACAGTGATGGGGACGGCATTCGGGACACGGATGAACCCGGCCTCGAGGGCGTCTACGTTTATGCTGACTTGGACGGAGATGATCGTCCCGACTTAGGGGAACCCGGTGCATTCTCGAATGATGATGGCACCTATTCTATTAACTTCCCTGGAGCGGGTACTTACACATTAAGAAGCGATCTGCCCACTGGGTTCGAGCAGACATTCCCCGCTGGTGGAGAACACACGGCGGTCTACAACGGCCTTTCGTTGGACGACAATTACGACTTTGGCTTCCGTCCATCACTCGACTTCGGCGACGCGCCGGATTCGTACGGAACAACTCTCAGCGTGGACGGGGCAAGACACGGCATCGTTTCTGGTCTCAGCCTCGGTGCCTCAACTGACCGTGAAGGTGACGGCTTACCGAGTGTTTCGGCATCGGGTGACGACACTAATAATCTTGATGACGAAGATGGCGTACGACTCTTGAGCCCTCTTGGCCCAGGTGCTTCAGCGACCTTTGAGGTAACTGCGACCAATACGACCGGATCAAATGCCTACATTCAAGCATTCATGGATTTCAACCGCGATGGTGTGTTTGGAATCGGAGAGCAATTCGCTTCGAACGTACCAGTGGTGGCTGGATCGGTGAATGCCACTCATCTGATCACCGTTGACGTCCCTGGTGGTGTAACCCCGGGATCAAGCTTCGTTCGTTTCCGACTCAGCCAAACCAGTGGTATCGGAGCAACAGGTTTTGCTGGCAGTGGTGAGGTCGAGGACCATGCGGTACAAATCCTGAACGAAGCAAAAGTTGCGAATAACGACAATTTCAGCGTTCCTCGCAATTCTCTTTCGAACATGTTGCCAGTGTTGGCTAACGACTTCCAGACTTCCTCGAATCCAATCTCGATTGACAGCGTCAACGCATCTTCTGCCGCTGGAGTGGTGGTGAACGGTGGGGACCGACTTTTCTACACTCCGCCAAACGGGTTCATCGGACGTGACGAATTCACCTACACAGTGATCGACTCCGCTGGTAATCGAAGCACGGCGTCTGTCGTCGTCAACGTCACCTTCCAAACGAACGTTCCAATTGCTGTGGATGATGTTTTCCACGTGCCAAAGGGTTCGAGCAATCGCGCTCTAAACGTCCTAGATAATGACTTGGCAAGCATCCACGGAGGCTTATCAATTACTAGCGTCACGGGTGGAACGGCAGGTGGCACGTTGTCGGTAGTCGGTGGTGGTCAGTCGATTCGCTACACACCGGCTGCAAACTTTGCCGGTACCGAGCAGTTCACCTACAGCATTCAAGACAGTAATGGTGCGTCCAGCAGCGCGACGGTTACCATTAAGCTGCTCCCTGATTCTCTCGACGATACGATCGTCGACTTCTCGATTCAGGTTCTCGACCCGCTGAACAATCGGGAAGTGTCGAGTGTTCGTGTTGGGGACGAAGTTCTCGTGCGAGTCATGGTGGATGATGTCCGCAACGAGAATGGTCAATTCATCATCAATCCTGGTGTGGCGTCGGCGTTCACCGATTTGCTCTACACCGACGAGTTGTTGTCGACGATGAATACGGACAACAATCCGGCGTTCCCATTCGACATCACCTTCGGTGCCCTTTTCTCCGGAATCAACACCCTTCAAACCGGTGATGCGCTCGTTCCTGGACTCCTGAATGAAGTCGGAGCGATCCAGCGAATCGACAACCAACAGTCTCACGGCGGTGCGGTTGAGCTTTTCACAGTTCGAATGCAAGCAACATCTCCTGGGGTTGCGATTTTCCAAGCTGACCCAGCAGACAAGCCAATTAGCGAAACCGTTGTTCTTGGTTCGGACGTCGCTCTGACACCATCTCAATTAGGTTTGGGATCGGCAGAGCTTCTGATCCTTCCAGAAAGTGGTGTATTCACCGCAGCGGTCGATGATTCCTATCCTGACGGTTTGGACTCTGATGGAAATCTTATTTCCAACCTATCCTCGGGTCCGAACCGATTGGATGTGTTGGGTAATGACAACCTAGGCCCAACAGGGATCATCCGAGAATTCGGAATCCAAACCAGCCCATCCATGGGAACCGTATCGATCAACGACAACGGAACACCGTTGAATCTGAACGATGACTACATCGACTACCGAGCTAACTCGGGAGCAAGTGGACTTGACTCGTTCACTTACGTCATCATCACAGAAGACAATGTGCGAAGTACTGCCGAAGCAACGATCGCGTTGGGTGCGCAGAACATCAACGCAGAAGTCGGTTACGACTTTACTTTGGTCAGCGGAGACGGATTAGGGACGCCAATTTCGGATATCGAAGTTGGTGATCGCTTCGGAGTCGAAATTCGTGCGACGGACTTACGAGCATTCACATCAACGTTCGTTTTTGCAGGCTTTTTGGACGTCCTGTATGACTCCGATCACATCACTCCTGCAAACACTCGTCCAACGGATCGATTTGATTTTGATGTCGATTTCCACGGTGATTACTCCGAGGGTGCGGCAGTAGGTACGGCATCGACTCCCGGTATCATTGATGAGTTTGGCACCCTATTTTCGCAGGCCACTGTGCCTTCAAGTGCCTTCCCTTCATTGAACCCTGGACTGATCGCAACCATCTACTTCGACGCGGTTACCCCTGGTGTGGCGAACGTTATTGGCTCTCCAGCCGATAATTCACCGTTCCAAGATACACTTGTCTTCAATGTTGATGATCCGATCGATCGTTCGCTATTGAGGTTCGAGTCGCTGCAGTTCATCATCGGTGCAGGTAACCCGAATCAGAATTCGGCACTTGTGTTCGACGTCAATGACGACGGACTGGTTTCACCGATCGACGCTCTGCTTGTCATCAACCAAATGAATCGCGAATCGAATTCACTGGAAGGCGAACAATCCAGCAGCAACGGTGGCAAGCGTTACTACACCGACGTCAATGGTGACAATCGCACCACGGCTCTTGATGCACTTCAGGTGATCAACTACCTACGGCAAGCAAATTCCACGCAAGGTAGTGGAGAACAGATCGCACTTCTGAGTGATTCAAACGATCAACTTAGCAGTAGTCGAGGAAGCGATGCATTCTTCGCGGAACTCTCCAGCGGAAGCGATAACAAGATTGCTTCCTTCGACTCGGTTGGGTCAAGCAGCGGTTCGTCAAACGCAGGAACGGTTGATTCATCTTCAAACAGTGAAGATGATGATATTCTCTCTATTCTTGCCGACGATGTAGACGGCCGTTGGGCTTAGATCGTACCGGTTGAATAACAACGCTAACCGAGATACACAACGAAACGCTGGCAACCCCAAACAGGTTGCCAGCGTTTTTTAGTGCCCTGATTTTCGAATGGTTTGACTCAAAAAAAGCGAACTTACCTCACCTCACTGGCACCTTTGTTGGGGCTGGATTGACGGCATAATCGAGAGATTGGAGCCAAAGGATCTTTCTACCTACCCAAGTTCAGAGCCTTCCCCCGCTTCGTTTTTGTGGGTTTATCGTTGGTGGACTTCGGCCAGTTCCAACATGGTTCAGGTTGACGCTGAGATCCTGACGAGTAGCGTTCGAGACAAGATTGCCAAACAAACGGTAAGTTTTCTCCTTCAACCGTGACAGAATCTTCTTATTTCCCTTGCCAAGTAAGACCTTCTATTGGCACCATGCAGACTCGGTGGGATAGCATGATCCTACCTGTCGTTCACTCATCAGAAGGAAGTCGCTTGTCGTTCCAGCCCTTCGCCGTTCAATGCTTGACCTGTAGCCGTCATCTTCGCGTCAATGACCCAAAGATTGTCGGTAGCATCGCGACGTGTCCCAACTGTCAATCCATGGTTGAAATCTTGCCACCTGGCGAGAATCCGATTCCCTCGGATGAAAATCAGACCTCGGAATCGCCCACATTCGACAGTCAGGCGATTACCGAAGAAACTCTCGGCTCTGAGCAGCGAGGTGCATCTTTAGGGCTCGCGCCACCCACGGCATCGGGCTTTGCAGATAATGGTCAGACGTCCTCGGGTGCACCACCTGTGATGAGCGGAAATGGTGTTCAGTGGGAAAGTGACGATGCTCGTCGCAAGAAACAGGTTGGGCTTGTTGTCGCGATATCGGCCCTCAGCCTCCTGCTTTGTTTGGCAGGGTTTGCATGGTTTGTCAAATCTTGGACAAGTGATCAGCCGTCAGCCAGTGCTCAAATCGATCACGACCAAAAGGCAGACAAGTCGATCACGGGTGATGAAGCAGTTCTATTATCGGATCCTTCCAGCACGAGTGAATCAGAAGCCACTCAGGATGCAGTTGAAGCGGTTTCACCTGATGACCCCGATTCGAACCTCCAATCATCACAGAACCAATCGCCGGGGAACCAGTCGTTAGGCAACGGGTCGACAGACAATCCTGGGATCGAAATGAATCAGGATGTAACCAGCGAGCAGCCTCGAACACCGAACTCCAGTGGAACAGTTCCTTCAGATTTACTTCCCGTCTCTCCTCTTGATGAGACACCCCCAATTCCAAGCAACCTCCCAAATCCAAACGCCGCCAGTACTGAGACTAACCCTACGTCCGAAGAAGGTGCGGGCATGCAAGAATTACCCCCTGGGCTCGCGCAGTACACCCGATTTCTTTTAGAAGAAGGAGATATTGAAGAAACAAATCTTGAAGCTCCACCAAGCATGGATGATTTGGATATTGACGAAGCGACCCAAGAACTCGATCGTCCCGTTGCTCCCTTAAGACCTAAAGACATCAACATCGATGCGGTTTTATCCGTCAAACTTGCTATCGACACCGATGGTTATGCCTTACCGGAACTAGCGTTGTTAATCAGTCAGATCACCGGGTTACCGATACAAATTGATTGGGTTTCGTTTGATCTTGGCGAAAAAGATCTAACGAAACGACAACCCTTGCCCCAAGGATGGAAATCTGCCCGCGAGATTTTAGAAGCCATATGTGAACCCTTCGGCGCTGAAATCAGGGACGAAGAATCAATGGTGATCGTTACACTTAGCGATGATACTTTTTCATCAATTCGGTCAGAAATCGCAGCACTCGATGACTTTGAAGAAAGTCTGTTATCTTCGGCTGATCTACTCAGTGAACTTCTTGGACATGAAGTCAAAGATCAGCAAATTCAGCTGGATACACAAACACGACAAGATCAACAACTTGCCCTCATCACCATCGAAGCATTAAGACGAGCCAAAAAGCTGGCTCCCAAAGTCAGCAATGAATTCCTGTCCAAATGGATTGGCTCACCAGAAAACCCATCATCTACTTGGTCTTTACCAATCGATGGTCAAAGTTTTCCCCAGTCAGATGTGCCAATCTCGATCGCGGAGTTCATTGGACGACTCTCTAATGAAAACGGGGTGCAATCACTGATTAATTGGGAAGACTTTACCGCAAGACTAGTGAACCCAGAGCAGGTGTTTATGCCCTACAGCGGCAAAGATGCTGCATCAACGTTTGACCATGCGTTTGCAAGATTTGGAATTGAGGTACGCCAAGTCAACCCAAATCATTGGTGGATTGGACAACGCTCAACCTACGATCGATTACCTGTTGTTAGCTGGACCGATCCGTTGTCGAATGAGACAAAGACAACACAAGATGAGTTACGTTCAAGACTCAATCAAATCATCGATCCAAGTAAGTATCGCGTCGCGGTCGACGCCGAAACCAATCGTGGAATTTTGATTTTGCCCCGGTACCTAGCAGAACAGTTACCCAAAATCACCGAAGGCTTATTGCTTCAGGAACGGTGATCTCCTCGGCCCAATTCACATGTCATTGACCGAAAGCCAAAGGCATTGGATCACTCGGGCTTCATAGTGAATCAATCAACCTCAACCGCAGCAGATTGATCCGTGGCACGAGGAATCTTTAAAACAAACGCAGTACCACGTCCAATGGTGCTTTCGACGCGTATTCGACCTCGATGAGCGTCAACAATTTCCTTGCAAGCTGCTAGACCCAATCCGGTACCGCCTTTTCCGGATTCATCGGGACCGGATTTCGTGCTGTAGAAAGCATCAAAGATTCGAGGCAATTTCTCTCTTGGGATGCCCTCCCCAGAGTCACGGACCACCAACTCAACAAACTCTTTTTCATGTGCTGGACGGAGCCGAACCAGAATCGTACCCCCGTCCGGCATCGCCTGCCGAGCATTGATGAGTAAATTCAGAAGCACTCTCTGAATTTGATTACCGTTCGCCATGGCTGATGGCGTATCGGGGTGAATGTCCATCTCCACCGACACTCGGTACTTGCGCATTTCACGCTCAAGAAGAAACATGGCATCCTGAATGATTGAACCCAAGTCAGTGGGCGTCATGCTGTCACTACGATTCCTTGCTTGGGCAAGAATCGTCTGAGTAATTTTTGCTGCTCGTTCCGAAGCCTCAAGTATCTTGGTTAGTGCTTTATCCCGGCTCGCCTCATCCTTGTTTCGGATTCCAAGCCGCGCATAGTTCAAGATCGTCATCAAGATGTTATTGAACTCATGTGTAGCAGTGCTGGTTAATTCACCAAGCGCAGCCAAAGATTGCAGACGTCGTAGCTCGTTCTTCAAAGACTCAACTTGCACACTTAGCTGCTGACTCGATTCTGCGGCGGTTACCGGCACAGGGATGGAATTAGATAAATAGTGATCTGATTGGGTCTTCACGACGGAAAGCCATCTACGAGTCGAAAAAAACAGACAGTACTCAAGCTATCGTCGCATTCGAATCATTCGCTACAGATCCAACTGATTCGCCGGAATAAGTTGCCTCCTCCGCTAAGCTTGCTAAACCACCCACAAAACTTGCCTTGTAGACTTTGCGGATCAGGAAAAAAGAAACACCTAGCCGTTTTCTGCAGGTAAACGTTACACTTGGACCGGTCGAGTTCTATCAAGGATGATCCAATGGAAGATAACGTTCTGAAACGTCTAAGCAATCGACTTGCGGATGCCCGCTCACAGGGATTCCGCGTCAGAATCGAGCCTTTAGAGAGCCAAACTGCTACTTGGTGCGAGATCGCTGGGATTCCGACGCTTTTTGTTGATCTCTCTCAACCAGCGGGTGAACAATTACAGCAAATCGACGATGCATTGAAATCGTATCATCATGAAAAGCGTCTTGGTCACCTCAAGCCGAGCGTTCCCAACACAGCGCTCCCAACACAGCGCTCCGCACACAGCGCACCTAACCCAATGGTCAGTTAGCCATTATTTAGCCAACGAATCAATGAATGGCGACTTGGATCAACCGGTCGATCATCGAACTCCCAAGGTAGGAATCAACCGACTGGCACAAATACTATCGTTGATAGCATGTGATTGCGGAAAAACGAGGGATTTAAAAACGAGTCCGGACTCCAATACCCCCGCGAACCAAGATCGTTCATGCTGAAAGCTCGGCCGCAGGAAACAATGAGTTGCGTTCTTCGTGATCAGTTACCGCATGTGAAACAAGACCATGAAACTAGATACCGCCTCTAAATTTTCTTACCGTTTAGGTACGGGTCTCAAAGCCGGGGCTGATCTGATTCAATTACTGCAATCCGAGGCATCGCTCGGTTCCGGTAAACATCGTGCAGAGATTAGCAATCTCGTACAGGGCACGAAATCAGGACACGCCCTTAGCGATATCATGCAACAGAGACCCTATTTCCCTCGATTAATGACATCCATTGTCCGAGTCGGAGAAGAAACGGGGAAAGTAGAGCAGGCATTACTCACACTCAGTCGCCACTATGATCACCAAATTGCAACGCGAAGATCTTTTTTTACGGCTATTTCATGGCCAATGCTGCAATTGGTGGCTGGCATTCTGATCATTTCCATTCTGATCTACCTACTAGGGATTCTGACTCCAAGCAGTGGAGGGCAGATGACGGATATCCTTGGATTTGGCCTGAGGGGAGGATCCGGCGTCCTTTGGTTTTGGTTTTATCTCGCGATCGTGTTTGGATGCATCGCTGGTGGTGTGTTTGCTTTTTTAAAGAACGTCGCCGGAGTGCAAAACACGATTCCTTTACTTTACAAGATTCCTGTTTTTGGCTCTTCGATACAAACGATCACCATCACCAGACTTTGCTGGACCTTGTCTTTGGCACTGGGATCAGGACTCGATCCCATTCGATCCATCGCGCTTGCGCTCGATAGCACAGACAGCGACTATTACCGGCTAGGTTCAAGCAAATCTGAGCAAGCAATTCGCTCGGGAGCATCTCTATCGGAAGCGTTGCGAGCAACTGAAGTGTTACCGAGTGACTTCATTCAGCGGGTCGACATCGCCGAAATGGCTGGCGTCGATGCCGAGTCGCTGGCCCACTTATCGAAAGAATATGACGAAAGAGCGAAACAGGCGATCAAGGTGTTGTCTGGAATCGCGTCTGGAGTAATACGCGTTGCGGTGATGGGCGTACTGATCTTTATGATCTTTAGGATCGCATCATCGGTATTTGGCTTTTACCAGATACCAAACGAACCAATTGATCCACACCGACGTTTCTGAGGTGTATCGAGGCATGAGTATCAATGATCTTTTTTCGCACTACATGATTCCATTTGCAACCGTCGTTCCGATCTAACGAAACTGTGGGCGGACTTTCTCCATGCACCAATGCGCGAATCATCCTTTACCTGAACGTTACGGCCGCGCGTTCCTGATTGGAATCTTGCTGAATTCGGCATTTGTGGCCGTCGAGGGTTCCTACGGATACGCCATCGATTCATTGGCGCTCTTGGCAGATGCCGGGCACAATTTAAGTGATGTGTTAGGACTGATCATGGCTTGGTCGGGGTACGCGTTAGCTAAACTGCCGCCCACTCCGCGTCACACCTATGGATGGCGTTCATCGACCATCCTGGCCGCTCTTTTTAATAGTTTGCTGCTGATCTTTGCTGTTTGTGGTATCGCATGGGAAGCTTTTGACAGGCTTTGGCAGCCAGAAAGAATCGATTCTTATACCGTGATCACCGTCGCATTGATCGGCGTCGTGATCAACACAGGGACCGCTCTACTTTTTGCACGTGGTCGAAAAACAGACTTAAACCTGCGTGGCGCCTATCTACACATGGCTGCCGACGCCCTACTTTCTCTGGGTGTTGTGATCGCGGGTGTGATTATCCACTACACGGGATATCTCTGGATTGATCCAATGATCAGCCTTGTGATCGCTACCGTCATCTTTGCGGGAACGTGGAACCTTTTTCGCGAATCACTTTGGTTAACTCTTCAGTCCGTACCCCAAGATCTCGATGCACAACAAATCCACACGGATCTACTAGCGTTTGCTGGTGTGAAAGAGGTTCACGACCTACATATTTGGGCAATCAGCACCACCGAAACTTGCTTGACCGCGCACTTGGAGGTGCCAGAAGAATGCAATCATGATCAGTTGCTAAAGCAAATTCAAAGCACTCTTCATGATCGATACGGAATCTGCAACACAACAATTCAAATCGAGCAATCAAAATCGGCTGTGAATTGCGGTCAGTCGTCGATTGACTGATCTTAAGTTTCAATAGTTGAAGCAATCTCTTGATCGCCAAGCACTAGTTGATTTGATCAAAATGCCTGACCTCCGCTGTTGCATGGTCATTTGATTCTTGATCGTGCAAACAAAGTCGTTCTACCATGGTGTCTAAATCGATTACACCAGTAACGACTCCCTGATCATCTACGACTAAATGCTGCCGAATTCTTCGATCAAGCTTAGGCAACGCTTGCTCCAATAATTCACTGTCTTTCACCAGTTTCAATGGTTGGTTCCGATCGATTAATGAGGAAACCAACTTCGTATCGGAATCAGGCTGACTCAAGCTAGATATTAGTTTTGACATCTGAACCATACCGATCGGATGACCGCCTGCATTGACTACCGGCAACATTCGATCGGATGTGCCCTTCCATTTTTTTGCGAGGTCTTTGAGGCTTAAATCCTCAGAGACCATTGTCTTAGTGCAAATCATTGCCTCAGCCACTACCCGACCGCGCACCGCCTCGGTAATCTCGACCTGCTTGAATTCCGAGTAGCCTGCAAACGCCACAAACAGACCAATAAAAATTGGCACAGGGTTCGAACTTTGTCCTTGGATAGAGAAAAAGATCATCAGTGCGGCGCAGAAAAAACCAATACGAAAAGCAATCTTTGTTGCCATCGTGTAATTGGTAAACATAGCCACAAAACTTCGTAAAACTCTGCCACCATCCATTGGAAACGCGGGTATGAGATTAAACAGAACCAGCATGATGTTGACCGCGATCATTGTGAACAAGAATCCAGCAATCGATGGAAATCGAAACATCGTATCGATAGCTGTTGCCACATCTTGACTCATCTCCAAGCCTTCCTGCGGACCTGCAGCTAGGTCCTGCAAGCCAATAAGCATTTCTTCACTGACTTGGGTGGCGAATACGACCGCTAGTACAACGACAAGAACAACATTCACTGCCGGACCAGCAATCGCAACAATCATTTCTTGCCACGGAATTCGAGGCATACGATGTAATCGGGCAACTCCACCGATCGGCAAAAGAGTGATATCTGCCGTGCCTATCCCAAATCGTCGCGCAGCCATTGCATGACCATACTCATGCAGTGTGACGCAGAAAAATACTCCAAGCAATTGAGCGAGCATAAACAACGCGACGTTGAATCCCTCGCCGATCGAGGAAAAAAATACGTAGGCCACCAGCAGCAGGAATGTCCAATGGACAAATAGATCGATCCCCAGAAATTTCCCTATCTGGAATCGGCAAGACATGAGTCCTTTAGTCAACAGTGCAACTCCGTGAGTCGACCCAACATTCACCCCTGCGTCCCTCAATAGGCTTGCCTACCGCAACCGACAACAAAGCGAACCACACTGGATCGTAAAACAATAAATTTTTGCAGACAACTTCATCGCTACCCGCTCGAGACGAGAGTGACAATCGGGATGAACTACCCTATCATTTTCAGCAATCACAACGAAGTGATGAACCCGTCGTGAACGACTAATCCCCACTTTTTTTGGCTGTTTTCACAAATGTTACGACACAAACTCATCCACCCACAAATCTCAGCGGTTCTGGCGGCAGCCGGCCACCACAGCACCATATTAATTGCAGATGGCAACTACCCAGCAGCCAGCAAACGCGGTCCTCGCGCGGAGCTAGTAAGTCTGAATCTGATGCCCGGTGTACCAACTTGCAATCAAGTTCTCGAAGCTGTTTTATCTGCCGTTCCGGTTGAAGCAATACAAACAATGCAAACTGAAACAAGTGGACCTTATGCTTTGGATGGTGATCCGCCGGTTTGGGATGATTATAGAAATACCATCAAAGATGCCAACTTAAAGTTGGAATTAGAACCGATTGACAAGTGGGCCTTTTATGAGGCCGTTAGCACTCCTGATCACGTCTTGACGATCCAAACAGCTGACCAACAACGCTATGCAAATATCCTCCTCAGCATTGGAGTTCGCATGGACTAATAAAAACGTGCTCGAGCACGAGGATGGATATGAAGGGCACTAAAAGTGCTTCTGAGGTGGCTGGCCGCTTGATCAAGAGTACGATGCCTGAATTGCCATGATCAACACTACAAGGAAACATCAAATTCCGAGTGCGCCTCAGCGGATTCATCGGGCAACTCACTGAGAATAAGCTCAGCGAGTAATGCTAAACGCACTTGAATGGTCGCATCACGAGCAAGTTTGGATAAACGCCCCGCTTCTTGAGTCGTGTTCCACGCCAACTGATATTCAGAGCGACCAAAGTAAAGCTTCGCTGCACGGCAGAGGCGATCGGCAGCGATGTCAAACTTTCTCTCCCTCTCATAAGCCTGTGAGGACTGTGAGAGTGCGTCGGGAATATCAAGATACAGTCCCGACTCTTTTAGGCATTCGATTTCTTGGTCAAAGTGTTTCGCCGCCAAACGAATTTGATCACTCGCGAGACTGTACTCAGCGGAAATCCGATGCCATTCAGCTTTTAAGTCCAACCGCTCCGCACTCCTCAGTAGCTTTTCCGCTATGTTGAGAAGTCCAATCGCCTTAGCGAGTTCTTCTCGCTCAACCGCTACGCTAGCTTGAATGAGAAGCACAGGAAGGTCAATCTGATTATCCCGGTCACCGCGTAACGAAGAAATCCGAACCTTTGCCACCGCGTTTGATGATCCAGATAGACGCATTTCCGAAAGTTGCTTGAGTCGCGGAATAGGTAAATCAGCACGGAGGGTCTCTTCCTTTGATTCGCTCGTTGCTCGCTGCAACGAATACGCAACATCAGCATATCGCTTTTCGCTGCGAGCAATCTTTGCATCTAAAAGCCATACATTCTTGCAGGAAGCATTTGCGCGAGTCAGTTCGTAACGCGCATCGATTAACCAATCCTTAGCGACATCGATTTCGCCCAAGCTGAAGTGACAGGCTGCCAGGTGATAGGCCGCTGTTCCGGATTCGTAAGGATCATCGATTTCCCAAGATCTTTTCAAAACCTCAAGGTACGCATCTTTTGCTTCATGAATCTTGCCAAGGTTGTAAAGACCAGTACCCTCATCGTTGGCACGGACGATCGACTGATCTTGTTTATCCTGCAATTCGGGTGTGCTGCTGCATCCTGCAAAAAGCAGCATCCATCCCCCAAACAAGTAGTGAAATAATGACAAGTTATTTCGAACCATCATTAATCGAGACAACGAGTAGATCATGGCCGGCATCATCTGGAGATTCCCCCACGAATTGCGGTTGGATCCATCTGCCTACTCGGTGTCGGTTCTTCTCGGTACCTTCTCAGCAACCAATGGCTACGAATTTCATTCACGAGTTGCTGAGCCTCGCTCATCGTATCATTAACACGATTCGTGGTTCCCGGAAGGTCTTCCGCCTCGTCATTCAAGACGCGGATAAACTTCTGTGTCTCCAAAGCGAGTTCGCGAACGGTTTCACTAGCCTCTCTGATGACGGCGAGTGTTTCAACAAGTTGGTCATCAAGGGTCTGAGCAGTTGCGTTAACCTGCATCGCTGCATCTTCAATCACTCGGTTCGATTGCTGCACTGCTGCCAAGGTATCTCGAACCTCTTCGTCTAAAATTTTATCTGCTCGATCTACCAAACCTGTAATCTGTTGTTCTAGGTTCTGAGTCGTGACCTGTATCTGTTGATTGGTCTCCAAAAATGCGTCCGAAGCATCTTGCGATTTACGGAAAGCGGGATCAACCGTTTGGTCGAGTGATCCCTGTAAACGCTCTCCCGTGTCTCGCATACTCTCAAGCGTGGGTTCGGCGACCTGCTGAATCTCTCGAAAAGACTTAGTGATTTGCTTGACCTGATCGGTTAATTGATCGACACGATCTAGATCCGATGAGAAAAACTGAATGCGTTGATTCGGCGACAGTGGTTTAGAGGATCTTCCACGAACGCCATCACGTCGGATCACAAGCACCGGTGCTCCGACACCAAACTTCCGTTCCAGCCTTACGACGGAATCTTCAAAAACTACGTCTTCCGCCGGCCGATTTAACTGAATATCTACTCGAACAGCACTTGCACCTTCCAAGTAGCTCAAGTTCTTTACCTCTCCGATAGGTTTTCCCAAGATCAACACTTCAGTCCCAGGATGCAATTCATGCACCTCTGCCTCCGAAGCCTCGATCCAATAGAGATCCTTTGCGCCAAAACGATTCCCCAATCGTAAAACGGTGAAGGATAAAACGAGCAGCAGTATGATGAATAATAGTAAGAATGCACCAACAATTTGATTGGTGTAACGAAGTCGATAAACCTCATTCATCAGATCCCCTCCAATATGGATGGGGTGCTAAGAATACCTGCATTCGCTCTTAGATGACGATGAGAAAATCCACTTCCTAAAGATTCAAGATCTCTGCGGCTATCGAGCCAAAGAACCCCTGCGCCACTTTGCATCACAAGCTGAATGGAATCGAGTAGCTTTTTAATCCAAGATGAGTCTAAAAAATCGAGCGGTCGCTCTAACAAAACTAACTTTGGACATGCCATAAATGCGCGGATCCACTGGTGCAACTGAAGTGTTGCCGGAGCAACAAAGGCTGGTCTCCTCGTCGTGAGTTTCTCAAGTCCTAAATGATTCAACCAGGATTGAGTACTCTCTTGGATGTCTTGTTTCGATCGACCATGGTGTCGGCAGGCCAGTGTCACATTCTCATCGAGGTTTAGGTTCTCAATCCAAGCTTGTCCCTCGAAGACTCGCCCGATCAAACCGCGGTTAGCAAATTGTCGGTGGTAGTCGACCCCAGACCATTCTTGTCGCAAAAAGAACACTTTTCCTTGGTCAGGTTCGGTAATACCTTGGATCATGGAAGCGAACGATCGCGTTCGCGTCGATGGTTCTACTTGAATCGTCAGCAATTCGCCCGACTTAAGTATTAAATCCAAATCTCGGATTCCGAGACTACTCTCGAAATTAGGGTGTTGTGTCACACGTTGCAATTCAAGCACAACCGAAGCATTGATATCTTGAGAGTTTGATTGGGTTCGATTCATCTCTAAAAAACCTCAAAGATGAGAATACGACCGTAAATCAAAATCGATAGAATTGCAGAAATAATAAACACGGCGCTCAAAGCTCGAATACCAGCCCGACTTGAAACTCTCGGAACATCCGTAATCGTCGCTTTTACACTCAGACCATCGATGCAACAAATCGCGGCCGCAAAGGCCCCGGCTACAATCGTTTTTGGAAGAAAAAACAATAGGTCTAACGAGTGAACCTGCCCGATTAATTGATCCAAAAACGACAAAAATGAAACTCGGATTACGCCGACTGCTCTTCCACAAACGTATCCTGTCATGATCATCGAAGTGGATGAAATCAATGCCAAACAAAACACGCTAAACACCATGCTTGTAATACGAGGCATGATCAAGCTGGTCATCGGATCGATACCTTGCGCATCCAATACATCCAGCTCGCCATCCACTCGCATCGTTGCCAACTCTGTCGAGATTGCAATTCCACTACGTCCGATGACTACGAGGCACGCGAGAAGAGGCGCTAGCTCTCTCACGATGGCTCTCCACAACATGGGTGCGATTAAATCGGTCGTAATTCCAATTGCATCCACCCAAAGTGCGGCCTGAACGATCAGCAAAATCCCGACTGCTGCGCCAAAACGTATCGCTGACCAAGTACCGTCTACTCCGGTGAAAAGTAGCTGACGCGCCATCACACCCCGAACCGGTTCGG
>Ga0181563_10002237_pt1 | contig 18746 bp, 15 predicted proteins | sample 011ome_25_FD_133759 | JGI IMG/M metagenome (GOLD analysis project Ga0181563, IMG submission 133759) | Coastal salt marsh microbial communities from the Groves Creek Marsh, Skidaway Island, Georgia - 011512CT metaG (megahit assembly) | ecosystem: Environmental > Aquatic > Marine > Intertidal...
TCGTCAAGGCGTGTAAGCGCGCCTTACGACACGCGTCGTCGTCGTCGTCATTAGTGTACTCCTCGTAGTCGTGTCAATCACCACTGTACCTTCTTTTTTGTCCTATATCCTGTATTGTACCAACCAGCCTCGTTCGTGTGCGTCACAGCGTCGCGCACTAGTGACGCGACGACGTTCACGACGACGTTCACGACGTGAGTGGTGTAATTGATGCCCGAGAGCGACGCGAAACGCGCGAAACACACACGAATCGCGACGACGACGACGTTAACGACGACGACGTTAACGACGACGACGATGGACGGCGGCGACGACGACTCGATGATGATGATGATGATTGATGAAGATTTACACTCGAGACAACTCGCGGTGTATGGACGAGAATCTATGCGTAAATTACAAAATTCACGCGTGTTAATCGTACACGCGAAAGGGTTGGGATGTGAGATTGCAAAGAATGTGATTTTAGCGGGTGTTCGTGGGGTGACGATTGCGGATGATGGACGATGCGCGACGGATGATCTCGCGGCGCAGTTTTACGCGAGCGAGGCTGACGTCGCGGCGGGGAAGACTCGGAGCGAGGCGTGTGTTGGGAAGTTGCAAGAGTTAAACCCTGCGGTGGATGTGTGCGCGCACGTTGGAGTTGTGGATGCGAGCGTGATTTCGAGGCATGATGTCGTGGTGTGTACAGAGATGTCTGAACGCGAGGCGCGACGCGTGAACGAGGCGTGTCGCTCGAGCGGGAAACCTATCGCGTTCATCAAGGCGGACACGCGCGGGGTGTTTGGGAGCGTGTTTTGTGATTTTGGTGATGCGTTTACGGTGTACGACACGGATGGGGAGGAAGCGTTATCGTGTATCATGGCGAGCGTGTCGTGCGACTCTCCGGCGTTGGTGACGTGCATCGAAGACGAACGCGTCGAGTTGCAAGATGGTCAACGCGTGACGTTTTCGGAAGTACGCGGTATGACCGAACTCAACGGTATCACCGCGATTGTCAAGAACGTGAAGAAGCATTCGTTTGAGTTGGACTTGGATACGACGAACTTTTCGCCCTACGTCGGCGGCGGTATCGCCACGCAAGTCAAGGAAACCAAGACGCTCGCCTTCAAGTCTTTGAGCCAAGCCATCGACGAACCGGGTGACTTTTTGTTGAGTGACTTTGCCAAAATGGAACGATCGCCGCAATTGCACTTGGCGTTTGGCGCACTCGACGCGTTCGTGGAAAAGTACGGCGCACCGCCAATCCCGGGTTCCGACGCCGACGCCGACAAGTTTGTCGCCGAAGCAGAGACGTTGAACGCGACGCGCAACTCGGTTGAATCTGTCGACAAAGACTTGTTGAAAATCTTCGCCAAGGTTGCTCGGGGCTATATTTCTCCCATGGCAGCCATGTTTGGCGGTATTGTCGGCCAAGAAGTCGTCAAGGCGTGCACAGGGAAGTTTCACCCGTTGTTTCAATGGTTTTACTTTGACTCGGTCGAAAGCTTGCCGGAAACGTTGACTGAGGCGGATCTCGCGCCCGCTGGCGATCGCTATGACGGCCAAGTGATGTGCTTCGGTAAAGCTATGCAAGAGAAGATCATGGCGCAGAAAACCTTCTTGGTTGGCGCGGGCGCGCTCGGGTGCGAATTCTTGAAGAATTTCGCGTGCATGGGCTTGGCGTGCGGCGAGTCGGGGCTTGTCACGGTGACGGATGACGACACGATTGAAAAGTCCAACTTGTCTCGACAATTTTTATTCCGCGATTGGAACATTGGGCAAGGTAAGAGCGTATGCGCGTCTGCGGCGGCGAAAATGATCAACCCGAATTTGCAAGTGAACGCTCTCGAAAATCGCGTGAGCCCAGACACGGAGGATGTTTTCGACGACGCCTTTTGGGAAGGTTTGGATGTTGTCGTTAACGCGCTCGATAACGTCAACGCACGATTGTACGTCGACAGCCGATGCGTGTACTTCCAAAAGCCTTTGCTTGAAAGTGGTACGCTCGGCACTAAGTGCAACACTCAGATGGTCATTCCAAACATGACGGAGCACTACGGCGCGTCGCGCGATCCGCCAGAAAAGTCGGCTCCGATGTGCACCTTGCACTCTTTTCCACATAACATCGATCACTGCTTGACGTGGGCGCGCAGCGAATTCGAAGGTTGCTATGAAAAAGCCCCGGCTGAAGCCAATTCGTACTTGTCAAAGCCTGAAGAGTACGCGTCCGCCGCGCTCGCCAACCCAGACGCGTCCATGCGTGAAAACGTCGAAAAAGTGGCGCAAGTGTTGCTCAAGAGCTCTTGCTCAACCTATGACGAATGTGTGGCGTGGGCGCGCACGCAGTTTCAAGAGCACTTTTACGATAAGATTATGCAGCTCACGTTCACGTTCCCTGAAGACGCGGTGACGTCTACGGGTTCACCATTCTGGAGCGCGCCAAAGCGCTTCCCTCGCCCCGTCGTCTTCTCCACCGAAGACGCGTCGCACATGACTCTGGTGCGCGCCATGGCAAACTTGAAGGCTGAATCGTGCGGCATCGCGCGCCCTGCGGCTGGCGTGAACGATGACGCCGCACTCGTCGCTCTCGTGTCTAAAGTGAACATCGTTCCGTTCGAGCCCAAGAAGGGTGTCAAAATTGAGACAGATCCAAAGGCAAACGCCGCGACGTCCAATCTTCCTGAAGGTATTGATGACGAGGCGGTGATTAAAGAGTTACTGGAAAAGCTAGAATCTGCACGTGCTGCATTGGGTTCGGAATACCGTTTGAACGTGATTGAGTTTGAAAAGGATGACGACACAAACTTCCACATGGATGCCATCGCTGGTCTTTCAAACATGCGCGCACGCAACTATGAAATTCCCGAAGTCGACAAGCTCAAGGCGAAGTTTATTGCTGGGCGCATCATTCCGGCGATCGCGACGACGACCGCCATGGCGACTGGCTTGGTGTGCTTGGAACTTTACAAGGTGTTCAATAACGCCAAGATTGAGGCGTATCGCAACACGTTTGCCAATTTGGCGTTGCCTCTCTTCGCCATGGCGGAACCCATCGCGGCGAAGACGGACAAGTTCAAAGACCTCCAATGGAGCATCTGGGATCGCTGGATCATCGAAGGCGACGTCACTGTTGCCGAAGTTTTAGCTCATTTCGCCGAAAAGGGTTTAACCGTGTACTCAATGTCTGTTGGTCAGTCGTTGGTGTACAACGACATCTTCCCGCGACACGCCGAGCGAAAAGGCCAGCGCGTGTCCGAGTTGGTGCAAACAATTGCCAAGCTCGAAATTCCCGCCAAGCGTCGCCATTTCGACATTGTCGTCGCGTGCGAAGATGAAGAAGGTGAAGATGTGGACATCCCTTTGGTGAGCATTCGTTTTAGATGATTGTGATGATGAACGGCGCGTTACGACGACGCGTTACGACGAAACGATAACAAAATTGTTTTTAATGGGGGAAGTCTTTTACAAATAAAGCAATCCAACATGGCGCGCGATGTCTCGATACAGAGCGCCGATGGCGACATAGTTTGGAAACGTCACAAACAAAAACACCGGCGTCTGTAAATTGGTGAACCATCCAAACCCACGCGCGAACGACCATGGATACAACCATCGAACGACGAGCCACGCGTACGCGACGCGCACGCCGTCTCGTCTTCCCGTCGCGAATACATGATAAAACAATGCCGGTAATAACGCCACAGATTGCTCGATAAAGTTTCCAACGCTTCGTTCCGCCGTCACGTACGCTGGCGTCTTCCGCGCGCCGTACTTGATGTCGAATAACGTCGGCGCGTCGGCGTCGCTCGCCCCCCGCCGCGCCTCTCTCAACGCTTCGAGCGCAACGCAACTCTGATTCCACAACAACGCATAGAACGTCAACGCATACGCGCACATGAACCCACCCAAGGCGTTCACCACCGCGTCGCCGTCGCCACCACCGTCGTCACTCGCCCACCCCAACCCGCGTCTGTTCGTCTCCCTCATCACCACTCCGAACGCGCACGCGTACAACCCCGCGATCGCGCCCCGCGTCGCGCGCGTAAACGCATAGAAAAACCACACCATCGATGCAGTCGTCTTCGTCCTCGTCGCCGTGCCAGTCGCCATCGCCGCAGTCCGTCGCACACTGACGACACATCGCGCGCGCGCGCGCACACACACACAGGTGTGCGTGTGACATTTCAAACAGACAAAACCAAAACCACGACCGACGGCAGTGCGCGACGCCCGCGGTGCGCCGCGCGCCGGGGAGGCATTTCGTAGGAGTGGTGGACATGACGGCGCGGGATGCGTGCGTGATGTTCGTCATCGATATCGGGGCGTGCGCGCGGTGTGCGACGACGACGACGACGAAACACGATGACGACGATGGTATCCAAGTCGTTGGAGGAATGGTTCGTGATGCGGTACGCGCACACGTGATGCATCGGACGGCGAGCGCGCGGGAGCACGCGATGGGGTTGGTGGTGTACGGCACGAGCGAGACGGAGAATGCGGTGGCAGAGGCGGCGCGGCGTGATGGTGGGGATGGGGATGAGTACGCGGGGATTTGCGCGCGAGGGAGGTGCGAGGCGCCAGACGCGTCGCGCGGGGAGGAGTATCGCGAGTGGATAGTACGCGCATCCCCGGCGCGTGATGGTGGTGGTGGTGGTGATGATGACGATGGCAGTCGTGGTGAGCGCGCTGGCACGTCGAAGGGTACTACGTCGGGGTTGGCGCCGCCGGCGGACGCGGCGGAAGCCGTCGCGGTGGCGTGTGACGAGATGATTCGAAAGTATTCCCCCGATGGCGTCACCGCGGCGGTGAAAAAACGCTTGGCAAATGCGCGTAAAGATATTATTCTCATCACCGACGTTGCGGGCGCGCGAACGATACCGAGCGCGGATGATGACGCGTTCGTGTCGACGTTGCTCGAGGGCATGTCGGCGCAAAACATCCGACTGCGCGTAGGGATATTGGATGACGCCAAGCACGCGAGGCTGGCGGTATTGCGCGATATTACGCGGCGTTTAGCGGGCGAAGATGCGTCGAACGAAAGCGACGTCACGAGTGCGATGGATCTTCTACATGAGTTGCAACTGAAGCGCGTGCGCTTAACCGCCGGTTTTCGGGGGGTGCTCAGTTTTGGGCAATGGTGCGGCCTAAACGTGTGCATGTACAAATTAAACACCGAAGCGAAGCCTGTAAAGGCGAACAAGTACTCGGAAGAACTTGCAGACAGAGCGGATGAATCGCATAGGACTCTCGTTGATGTTGCGTACAAAAATGTGAATGATCTCGACGGCGAACTCGTCCCAGTCGAACGACACGTGCGGGCTTTTCGATACGGCAAGCAACACATTCCCATCGACGGTGAAACCGAGTCGAGGCTTTCAATGAAGTTTGACAAGGGTGTTAAAATTATTGGAAGCGTAGCGTTGGATGAAGTCCCGCTGTGGCTTAGTACGGGTGAACCCAGTGTGATGTGCGCGCAACCGAGTACGAAAACCACGGGTTTGAGTCAAGAACGCGTCGACGCCGACGCTAAGGCATTGAGCGCCATTGCGCGCGCGCTTGATGACGCTAAGCTCGCGCTGCTTGTACGAGGCGCATGGACGGAGAACAGCTCAGTGGTACACATAGGAGCGCTCACGCCGCATTTAACGGATACGGGTGACTTTTTGTTGTACACTCCGCTTCCATTCAAGGAGGACTACAACGAATACCAGCTCCCTCCCAAGCCAAAAGCGCAACGCGTGCCTCCGTCGGATGCGCGCTTGGATGCCGCGCGGGACTTTGTCAACGCGTGCACCATCGATGTTAACGAGAACCACGACAGATTGCCCTGGCAGTCTTTGAATCCAACCTTGCGTGATACGCGCGATTTGTGCGCCGCGCGCGCGACGAACGCGCCAGCGCCAAAACGCAAAAGACTTGACTTTTCGATTGACGAGCGCGCGGCACTCGCGCTCGCGTCCACCTTCCAACTCGCGAGTAGTGAGCGCGGCGCTCATGCGGGTCCAGCGCCCTCGCGCCTCCGATTAGACGCCGCTGACGAAGTCACCGCAGACGAAGTCGCCGCCGATGTCGCCGCAGAAGCCGCGGCCCCTGGCGAGCGTGCCTCGCCCGCGGATGAATCCGTATGGATCGAAGTCAAGCGTGAACCCGAGTCGGAACTCCAGCCCGAACCTCAGCACGTCGTTCGCGAACCGCACCCATCTAAAACCGTAGACTTAGACGTATTCGATGACATGGAATGAAACACGCGCCAGTTACTTGAGATTCGCCCACCTGGCGCTACACCTCACACGGCGACTCGGGACGAAATCATGGCCACGCGCGCGTCTGGGCTCGCACGAATCGCTCGACAAACATTCTCCACGTTCGCTGGTCACGGCGTCAAGGCGACGACGGTGCTGTGCGTGCGCAAGGATGGGCAAGTGGTGCTCATGGCGGACGGTCAGGTCACCATGGGGAGCGAAATAGTCAAACCGAACGTGAAGAAAGTGCGCGTGATCCAACCCGGGGTCATTGGTGGGTTTGCGGGCGCCACCGCTGATGCGTTTACGTTGTTTGAGCGATTGGAGAACAAATTGGAGGAGCACCCAGGGCAGCTCATGCGCGCGGCGGTTGAGCTCGCAAAGGCGTGGCGGACGGATAAGTTTTTACGCAAGCTCGAAGCTACGATGATTGTTGCGGATAAAGATTCAGCGTTTCAAATTACGGGAAGCGGGGACGTGCTTGAGCCACACGATGGCGTGATAGGCATTGGAAGTGGCGGTTCCTACGCGCTCGCCGCAGCCCGAGCGTTGGTTGACGTGCCCGGTATGACGGCGTACGACGTTGCGAAGAAGGCGATGACGATCGCCGCGGACACATGCGTGTACACAAATCATAATTTCACGTACCAAATCATTAACAGCGACGGTACGGCAGATGCGAGCGATGTAGAAGCGGCGAAGCGGTAAATTTCGCTAGGGCGCAGAGCGACATATGCGAAGCGTGTGTAAGGCGAAGCGTGTGTAATTTTATACAGTATTCCGTTCGTTGCTGCTGGCATTAAATAAAGTAATCACTCATGTAAGAAGTTTGATCCATCGATAACGACGGTTGCGTTTCGCCAAGTGAGCGTGAAATCACTTTAGCTGGAATTCCGACGGCGGTGCACGCCTCTCCGATTTCCTCAAGAACAACCGAACCCGCGCCAATTTTCGAGTTCTTGCCCACCTTTATGTTTCCTAAAATCGTCACACCGGCACCGATGACTACACCATCGCCTATTTTCGGATGTCGATCACCCTTTGACGTACCAGTGCCTCCGAGCGTGACGCCGTGGAGAATGGATACGTTTTCTCCAACGATGGCTGTTTCACCAATGACGACTCCTGTGGCGTGATCCATCATCATACCTTGTCCAAGCACCGCACCGGGGTGGATATCTACATGGAAAACTTCGGAAATTCTGTTCTGCAGCAAAAACGCGAGCGGCTTGCGGTCATCCAACCACAGCGAGTGGGCGACGCGTTGCGCTTGAATCGCTTGGAATCCTTTAAAGAACAAAACAATGGCAAGATAACGATCACACGCGGGATCGCGCTCAAACACCGCTTGCATGTCTGCTAACATCATGCGCGTCAAGTGCTTATGCTTTCGATATTGCGCTGAAAACAACTCCAGCAACTGGCTATCGAGTAACACAGTGGAGGCGAGCTTATTCGCCAAGACAAACGCCAACACGTCTTCAACTTTCTTGTGCGCCAAAATCGTCGAGTACAAGTACGACGCCAACGCCGGCTCGCGTTCTAAATCCGCCTTTGCCTCTTCGCGCAGTTTGTCCCAAATACCAGAACCGAGTGGACAGGTTTCACCCATCGTGGCGATTTCATTAGATGCGTTCGCATTCGCCGCCCCTTCGCTCGCCCGCGCCGCGCCAGCCTCCGCCGTCGCCGACCCGGTCCGACCACCAACCGCACCACTAGGTCGCGTCGGTAATTCCGGTGCCGACCCGGTCCATTTCGCGGCAACCACGCGCTCGCGCTTCGCCGCCGCTTCCGCGCCAGCCGCCGCGGTCCCGACCCCGTCGTCCCCCGCCGCCGCCGCCGTCGCCGCACCCACCCGCGCGCCCCCGCCCCCGCGCATCCATCCACGGCGCGCTCTCTTCGCACCCATCGTCACCCCGTTCGCGCCCGACGTCCCCCGACGCGTGTTTGTACTGCGCATGCACCACGCACGCGGCACCGGCGCCATCGTCGACGACGTCGTCACGCATCCACCGCACGCACGAGTCGTCGTCGCTCGCGCCTCGCTCGCCGCGGGTCTCCACGCCGCACGCGTCGTCATCATCGGCGTCATCTTTCGTCCGTCCGTCCGTCCCTCGACGGTCGTCCCTCTCGCGTCGTCCCGTCGCGGTGTGCCCACGCGTGAGAGGATCATCCATCATCATCGCTGGTGTTTTTTTGGGGTGCGTGCGCTTTTTTGTGTGTGTGTCGAATCGATTGATTGATTGATTGAATGATTGATGGATGGCGTGTCGACAGTGCGTGACGCGACGACTGTTGGTTGATCATGACGCCGCCGACGACGACGACACACGTGCGTATGCATACGACGACTGTGATGGGTGAGGGCATGCTGCGCGCGACGCACACGCGAGGTCGACGCACCACGCCGATGGCATCGATGCGGGCATCGGCATCGCCCTCGATTCGTGTCGACACCAACCGATCGACATTGACGTTACTCGTGCGCGGGCGTTACGTAGACCGTCGTCCATCGCGACGATCGTCCGTGGTGGTGCGGGCGTCACGCACGCCTAAAGAAGGTCAACGCGTGTCGTTGCATTACACCATGACGTTGTCGGACGGTACGGTGGTGGATGACACGCGCAACGCCAATCGAGGCGCGGTGACGGTGACGCACGGGGATGGCGCGTTGTTCCCGAAGATTGCGAGCGCGCTGGGGGAGATGACGAAAGGGGATCAACGCGTGGTGGAGCTCACGCCGAGTGAAGCGTTTGGTGAGCACGACGAGAGTAAGATTTCGCGGTTTCCGTTAAAGCCCGAAGAGGCGGCGGAGATGGCCAAACAAGTGCAACCCGGACAGTTGGTGCAACTGCCCCAAGGCCAAGCCGCGATGTGTTTGGCGATGGATAACGAGAGCGTGACGCTGGATATGAATCATCCACTCGCGGGTCAAACGTTGACATTTGCGTTGGAACTGTTAGATATCACCGACGGCATTACGATTTTTGGTACGCCGATGGTGGCGTTGAAGTTGTAAAGCGTCGCCGCGACGCGCTTTTTTGTCCCAAAGAAACCTTCCCGACGCGTCGAGCTTGCACCAACAGAAACATCGCATCTCGCATCGACGACGCGCGCTTATTATCATGTATCATGTGTTTAATAATACTCATCCGCTACTTTACGTTGGGTTTCGCATGCGAAGGAATCATTCACGACGCGCTCTTCCGATTGATGATGTCATCAAACGTGGTGTCATCAAACGCGAAAAAAAAGGAATCGCCGCCCCGCGACGGGGGCTCGCGTCGACGACACAACCACGTGCGCGAACGACGATGGGTGTGGCGCAACGTCAACAGCGCGCACCCGGACGCGGACGCGGGCGTGGTGGACGAGGAAGCGCGCGACGCGGTGCGGGACAACGCGCTGGTCGTGGTGGTCAAGGCCACGGAAGCGTCGTGTACGACGTGACGAGGCGGCTGTGTGGTGAGGACGATGAGGACGATGGGACGACGACGACGACGTCAACGAAACCGCTGGTTGACGTGATGACGATCATCACACAAGCGCTGAGTGATGACGTGCGACCGTTGCGTGCGGATCCTAGGGCGTTTACGACGTTTATATCGCGGTTGTGTCGGGCCAAGCAGTACACTCGAGCATTGGAGGTGTTTGACGCGCAAAAGGCGTGTGGCGTTGAACGCACGACGGTGACGTATAATGCGGCGATGATGGCGCACGTGAAGCGAGGAACGCCCGAGGGTGCGTTAAAGTTATTCGACGAGATGCGGAAAATAGGGCATGAACTCAGCGTGATATCGTACAACGTAGCCATGGGCGCGTGCGCGCGGTCGGGCGACGGCGCGCGCGCGCTCGAGCTGTTTGATGAGTTGAGCGCGAGGAACGATTTGAACGCTGATGCGGTGAGTGTAAATACCGCAATAGCAGCTGCAGAACTTGTGGGTGACGATGTTCGTGTACAACAGTTACGATCGCATGAAATTTTCGTGAAAGACCAGGACGAAGACGCGCGCGAAGCGCGTCAGGCTTCGTCTTCATCTTCGTCCTCGTCTTCTTCGTCAGACGACGATGACGACGATGACGATGACGATGACGACGAGAGGCTTGATGTTTTGAAAGATTCGCGGCCGGATGATGACGATGATAAACATGCGTTGGATGACGACGAGGAAGCGAAACGCGTCGCCGCCAAGCGACGTAAACGCGAAGCCAAGGAGAGGGTGCTCGCTGAATACAAAGCGGCGGCGACTGCGGCAAAACAAACCAACGAACAGCCCGCGGAGGAGGACGAAGATATGGCGAAAAGACGTCGTGCTGACGCTCGTCGCGCTAAATTCGAAGAAAAGCGACGCGCCCGAGCCGAAGCTAAGCGAAAGTCGCGACCTTGGTCCAATGCAGCGGCGCACGCGACGACGCAGACGAAGAAGTCGTCCAAGGCTGCGAAACGAGCGGCGATGAAAGCCGACCCTAAAGTATGGATCGAAGAGCTCTCAGACGCTGGAGAAGACGACGAAGTCCAGTATGACGATGATGGCGAACGTGTGCTGCCGAAAATTAAAGGACCTTCATTCCTAGATGATCCAAACGCCGCGACGCTCATGAACGCCCGCGACGGATCCACAGATTTCTGGTCAACAAGTTTTCGATAGCGCGTCGTCCTTTGCGCCGAGCGCATCACCTAGCGCCAGGGCAAATCGTAAAAAAAGTTGTAAATATAAACAAACAAGCGACTGTGTCGCGACACGTCGCAAATCGTACGGCGTCACATCATCAATCAACCTCGTACACGCGTGCGCCGCCCTGTGCCGACATGCACGTTTTTCATGCGCACGAACTCTCCAATCGGGGTCGCGTGACGTCAAAGAACCACGCGCGAGACGCACGCGAAGGTGATTGATAACGCAAACGTCACGCAAAGGCGCGGGAAGAACGACGGAACGAGCGCGTGAAGGGCGATATCCATGGCGCACGTTGTGGCGGCGGCGTCGAATGCGCGCGTGACCGTGCCGCCGCCGCCGCCGGGGCTGAGCGGTGCTGGGGATGACGCGCCTGCGACGACGACGACGACGACGACGACGCAATCGGCGGGAAAGCAGGGACGATATAGACGAGATAAACCATGGGACGTCGATGGCACCGATCGTTGGCGCATCGAACCGTTCACCAAGGAGGACAACCCCGGTGGTGTGGTCGAGGAGAGCTCGTTCGCGGTGCTCTTCCCGAAGTACAAAGAAAAGTACTTGAGAGAGACGTGGCCGTCGATCACGAAGGCTTTGAAAGAACACGGGGTGGCGTGTGAGTTGAATCTAGTCGAGGGTTCGATGACCGTGCTCACGACGAGGAAGACGTACGATCCATACATCATCATCAAGGCTCGAGACTTGATTAAGCTGCTCAGCCGCAGCGTTCCCGCGCCCCAAGCACTGAAAGTGTTAGAGGATGACACGAATTGCGACGTGATTAAGATTGGTGGCATGGTTAGAAACAAAGAGCGATTCGTCAAACGTCGTCAGCGATTAATCGGTCCGAATGGCTCGACTTTAAAGGCGATTGAGATGCTCACCGGTTGCTACATTCTCGTTCAAGGGAACACCGTCTCAGTCATGGGTGGATACAAAGGATTGAAAACGGCACGAAAGATTATCGAAGACGCCATGAAAAACACGCATCCAATCTATCACATTAAAGAACTCATGATTAAGCGTGAGCTGGAAAAGGATCCAGAGTTAGCGTCACAAAGCTGGGACAGATTTTTGCCAAAGTTCAAAAAGAAAAACGTGCAGACGAAGAAGCCAAAGAAAATTGGCAAGAAGGACCGCGCCGTGTTTCCTCCAGCGCCTACGATGTCCAAGGTGGACTTACAAATCGAATCTGGGGAATATTTCTTATCCAAAGACGCCAAAGAACGCAAGGCGGCGTATGACAAGCTGCAAAAGCAAAAGAACACGTCGTCGGCGAATCAAAAGAGACGAGAAGAGGCGTTCATCGCGCCCAAAGAGGAGACGAAGGAATCAAAAAAGTCAAGCACAAAAGCTAAGGATGAAGCATTAGACGACGTCACAGCGTCGCTCAAAGCTAAAAGCAAGGCGAAGAAAGAAGAAGACAAGCGTGCGAAGACGAAGGCGAGTTCATTTGTCATGGGTGGCGGCGACGCCGCCGACGACGTCGCGGAGAAAAAGTCGAAAAAGCGCGACCGCGGCGAAAAGAAAGAGTCAAAGGCGAAGAAATCGAAAAAGGATCGCAGTGACGACGATTAGTACTAGCTCCATGTAAATGTTACGATATTTGATATTCATTGATATTCATTGAACGAAGCATAAACACTCCACAACGCGCCACTATTCCGCCTTTTTTACACCCTTGATCATGCCGTATTGCATCAAACCGACGGCAAACGCGCGCTGCATGCGCTCCAAGCAGATGATGTCGCGCAAAGTTTTGTAATAGATTTTTGGGCGAGTGAACACTGGTAACGGATCGTACACACCAGCCCAAATCGAGTGCCTCCAGCTCACGATTGTTTGCTTAGTCCAATCATCCATGTCAATCTTAGTCATCGCGCCAGTGCCTTCGGCGAGAGCGCAGTAGTCTTTGATGGAAATGAAATATGGATGCGCCCACTCATCGTACAAAAATTGCAGCTTACCCTTCTCCTCAGCGGTCAGCTCTGGAGGCGCATGACGTTGACACCACGTCGCAATCACGAGCGTGCCACCAGGTTTTAAAACTCGCACCATTTCTTCGACGTACTTTTTCTTGTCTGGCATGTGCTCGCCGCTTTCGCACGCCCACACCATGTCAAAAGAGTTGTCTGGAAACGTCATATTGAGCGCGTCCATGACTCTAAACTCTGCGTTCGGTATGCCTTGGGCTTTAGCGAGCGCGGTGGCGCGATCGGCTTGCTTTTGCGACAACGTAATGCCCGTCACGCGAGAGTCGCCGCCGACGCACTTGGACGCCAACCGCCGGGTCGCCCCGCCGATGCCGCAACCGACGTCTAAAATGTTCATTGGCTTTGCCCCGCCGTTGTTCGACTCAACACCACTCCACTTGTACATTTCATCCACAAAATCCTCCTTGGCTTCGATGAAATCCTTAACTTTATGGCCAAGCAACGTGCCCGCGCCCTTGGCTAAATCCGCATCCGAGTAATAGCCCAGGTGAATGTGCTCGCCCCAATAGTACTCTAAAATCTCCTCCTCCGTCCACGCGTCGTACTCTGCACCGACGGTGTTTTCACCAGGGATATACGTCCGCGATGGTGTGTCTAAAATTTCCTTCACCTTTAATCCAGCGTACGCCAAACCGAGTCCCGCGACCGCCGCGCCCAGTCGCCCGCCGTAATCAATGTCCCGCCTCGTCAACACCGCGGGTGGCGCTGCGTCGACACCAATCACCGCCGTCCGTCGCACCACCGCGCGCGGCGCCTTGGCGCTTTGTGCGCTGATATCGCCCACCACCGCACGCGATTGTCGACGCAAATCATCCACAGTCAACGTCTCAGTCGCCGGTGTGACGCTTAAATTAGCATCACCATCACCGTGGTCGTTGACTGTCGATGACGCGTGCGCGCGTGCGTGCCGTCGCGTGCGCGTGCGCGTGGCGCGCGATGAAGCGCATCCCACGCCCGACATCGTCGTCGTCGTCGTCGTCGTCGTCGTCATCGCCATCCTCATCGTCGTGCGTCGTGCGTCGGCGGTGAATGACATCGTCACGCCCTCGTGCTCGAGCGTCGTTGCTTTTTCACGCGTCATCAATCGGCACTGGCACCGACTGACCGACGACGCCGGGCGTCACACAACGCATCGCGGTGGCGGTGGCGGTGGCGATGGCGACATCCAGCGCGACGGGACCTCCATTCTTGGCGCTGTTTAAAGATAACCTCCGTCGCGATCCGTATTCGGCGTACATCACGCTCGCCACGATCGAGCATCATCGCGGCGCCGTGGTGCCGCGCGCGAGGACTGTGGTGTTTGAAGGCTTTGTGAACACCGACGACGGCGATGTTGGGATCGCCATCAAGTGCTCGAGCGAGAGTAACAAGTGTAAATGTCGCGCGAGCGACCAGGTGGAAATCGTGCATTGGTTTGAGCGCACGCGCACGCAGTTTCGCTTTCGTGGGGCGTTAAAATTCGATGTGGATGAGACGTCGGCGACGCGCTTGAAGATTTGGCGCGAATTATCCATGGGCGATCGTGCGCAGTTTTACTATCCGAGCGACATGCTTGCAACGTCGACGCGCGATGAGGCTTTCGTTCGACAGGGCGTCGATTTTGAAGCGTCGCAAGGCGGCGTGGCGACAAACTTTTGCGTCGGGTCGTTGACGCCGACGGAGGTGGACGTGCTCGACTTGAACACGTGCGAACGAACGCTTTGGAGCAGGGAGTCGCTGGACGATACGTGGACGGAAGTCAGAGGTTTCGCCCCACCCGTGGTTAGTATCGACGCTATTCACCGCGCGTAAAGAACTCGTGAAATAGATGTTGCGTGCTATAGAAAGTAAACGTAGAATTAATATCGATATCGACGCCGTAGTTCTCGTTGGCCGAGCATAGGCGCTCACGACGTCGCGTTTGAGCGGCTCGGGCTACATGCGTGACTTTTTTATTTTGTCGCTCGACATCTTGATCACGACGTACGTCCAGGCGAATAGTATGCCGACGACAAATAAAATAATCCACGTCCAGCACGAACCGCGCCGGTTGACGCCGTACGCCGCCGTTTGACGTTTTACGGTTGACTTCACCCCTTGTACGTTGCGTTCTAACTTCGTCTCGACATCTTCCAGCACTTTTGTCGATCGCTCCAATCCTTTCTCCATGGCTAGTGCATTCGCCTTGAGCCCGCTCGCGAGCGACGCCATTTCATCTGTCAATCCTTCTTGAATCAGGCGCTGCTTTTCGAGCTCCTCTTCATCGCGTGCCGAGCGTTGCACCACGCGCCCGCTCGACGCCGGCCTATGTGTTATCATCGTCGTCGCTGTCGATACACCCGTGCTAGTTCTATTCGCGGCACTCGCCGCATTCGTCGCGAACGCTCGCCTCTGGCGAAGCAATGCGCTTCCGTCAGCGTCGTCGCTCTCGTTGCCACCACCGCCTCCACTCGTCGTGCTCGTCGTCGCTGCCGTCGCGTCAGCCGACGCCATGGCCACTTTCTCAACGCGCGCGATGCGCTCAGCATACAACGCGCGCGCAGCATCATCGCACGACGCCCCTAAACTATCCAACATCGCGCGCATCGCGTGAACGTGCTGCGTCACCTTGCGTGCGTCGTGCGTCACTCTCGTCGCCGTCGCCGCTCGAGGTGTTTCATACGCCGCAAGCATGCGCGCTAATGCGAATTCGTGCGCGCGAGACATGGCGTTCGACGCTCGCACGCCCGCCGGCTTGCGCGCCAGTTTGTGACGGTCGTTGCCCGTGTGTCCATCGTGGACAGGAGTCAAAACACGAGCACAACTCGTCAGTTCCACGCGCGCGCGCGCGGTCCGCGCGCGCTGGGAATTCAGCACACGACGTCGCACTGAATTGTGTTAGCTTTTCTTTCCGTGCGTGCATTCGTCGTCGTGTATTCGTAACCGTGTGAAGCGTCGTTCGAGTTCGAGTTTGCGCAAAACAAATTTAGAACTGGATTTGGTTTCGCGTTCGTGGGTCGAATGCACACCTTTGAGGTTACTGTCGACGCTTTTATCCTATCAATTTGCACTGTTTTCTTAGCCACGGTGATTTGCGTCACGTGGCTGATAGCGACTCGTCACACGAAGCGCGCGAGCGTCGCGCGGCAGAGTCGGCCAGCCGGCGCTGGGCAAACGCCGTTGTCGGTGCAAGAAACTGATGCGAATGGAGTATGTGATGGATCGACGAAGTCTTACGATACATCCCCATCGATTCGAGCGAGTGCGCCGGCTCGGATACTGCGGTCTGAATCGGTCGACGCTGCAAAGAAATCGTTTGCACGGCCGCCGCCATCCGAATGTTGGCTACAAAAGCCACTGCTTCTCGTGCCCGAAGATTACGCAAAGTGCACGGTGCGCGGGCAAGCACGATTCAACTCTGAGGAGCCTTTCGAATTTGAGACGCCATTATTTTCGGGTGTATGTTTGTGCAGGTTTCGGGATTTGGAACCTCCAGCAGACGCGCGAAGCGCTGAATGTGGCGAGCGACTGAAGGCTTACTTTCATAAGAGAAAGCGAACGTTTCAAGTGGTTATTCAAGGTCAGTTTAAACGCGAAGTCCGGGTGGATGCTGTGATTACCGGACACGAGTTTTTCGCCCCGCTCGTGAACATTCCTGGTTCGTTCATCTTAAAGCCGATTCTTCGCGCTTTTCGAGCAATGTCAAGAACAATTGACGTGCGAATTTTTGGCCCGCGTCCGTGTGTCTACGCTTCTTTGGGTGGCACCGCGCAAGCGATATCTGTGGATGCGCAAGGTTCGGAGCCTGATGTCACCAGTATCGAAGGAATCGTGGAAAACTGCGCACGGCTTGGAGGCGCGTTCGCAAAGAGTCGCGGGGTGTCGGTTAAGAAGCGAAAAAAGATGCTTTCAAATGTGAAGATTGCGCGTAATTTCAGTTTCAATACCGGCGATGTGTATACATTTGATTGTTTTCAGCACGTGTTTGTGCCACATTCTTACAGACTCAACTTGGGCTTCCGGTCAGTCGAGCTAGCGCGTCATTTGAATCACCAACCCGCGCAAATAATGGCGAAGACGTTATGCGGCGAGTACGTGTACTGCTTTTCTCTATGGCATGAAAAGTTGCTAGAATCGACCACCACCGCTTAGTAGTGCGAGTTATTTTATGTACAATACAATCAATAGCTTTGTTTACATACATTCCTATCGCGCACTTCTACTTCAACTGTGCAACTCAACTCACACTCACTTGCGTGACTGCATTTCGGTCTTGTTAAGCTTTGCGCGCAGCCGTTGAACGAAATCAGAGTTCTCAATGCGTGCAACGCGCGCGGAAACTCCGTCGGATGTTGGATGTGAATCAGTCGTATGGACCCAGGCCTTATAAGACTCTCCCGTTTCGCGCGCGCGATCGACATACGGAGAAAACTGTGCTCTGAAGTGCCGCGCGAACGCCTCTGTCGAGTCGATTGAAAGATACGCACTCGCCGCAGCACTTCCGCATACGACACCTACGACGGCGAGTGCGGAACCGTACCCTAGTGCACGCAAGCCAGCCACGAGCGCGTGCTTTTGCGCTCGTTGCGATGTCTCGAGTGCGTGCAGCTCGACGCCCGTCAAGCTGCGTCGAGCTTCGGCGTGCTTTTGCAAATCTGCGCCAATGTCACGCAGCCAGTCCCGACGATTCAATCGCATCGTCTGCGCTGCAAATATAGACGATGACACCGCTGACATCGACGATGATGATGTAGCCAATGCACCATCGCGCGCGTCTTTCTTGCTGCTGAAATCACTAACTTCTCTTCGCAGCACGCGTGGCGTGTCGGTTTTTGCGCCGAACAGTCGCAGTTCTTCGGCGTACACCGCCGCGAGTTTGTCTACGCCACCTCGATGCGCGCTCCCTGTGCGCACGTAGTGCGCCGCCGAAGTCGACGTTTGTTCTTCGCTCGAACGCGCTTGGCTCTGTGCTTCTTCACCCTCTAAGACGTCAACAACCTCGAAACGCGCTCGCTCAGCGAGGCGTCTGATGTCCTCCTCGGCGCGTTGCTTGTGGTATGACCCTTCCGAGGCTCGAAGTCGACTTCCGAAGATGTCCATCGACTCACAGGCGACGGATGGCGCACGAAGTCACTTCGACGTCTGTGCAGACTTTTATACGCGCGGCGGCACGAAGTGATGCGTCAATGTGAGACTTGACAATGACGACGACTGCGTCTTCTATGACTGTATCGGCGCACCCGCGCATGCGTCGACGGTCTCGCTCGAGTTACCGCTCGCAAGCTGTTCTAGATGCTGCGTCGCCTTCGTTGTCGGAAGCGAAGCGCGCCACTCTACGAGCGGTGAGTGGAACGCGTAAGTTGCCTCGAGAATCCACGTCAAAAGATGTGATGTTGTGCGTCGAGGCTCTCGAGCGCGTTGCGTCTGCGGGACGTGCTGAGACATCTAAGTCCATTCTTGCGCCCATCGACGGAGACTGGACTCTCGTTTACTCGACGAAAACGTCTTCTGGCGTAACGCGTGATGATGATGCACTGCTTGATGGTCTCGGGGAAATTGGCGAAAGCGCCATAGACGCCGTGACGAGCGCGTTGTACGCGACGTTTTTCAAGTTTGCGCCTTTTCTCGCTGGAAGCGCTGAGACAAATCAACGCGGCGTACGAAACACTCAGAAAGTGGATTCTCTCGCCGGTATAGTGCGCAACGAAGTATTTGTCGACGCTCAGCTCCCATTACCATTTGTTAAAAATATGATTGTTCTTCGCATCGGCGTCGAGGGTGAAGTCAAACTTTTGGGAGATTTGAGCGGCAGTCGAGCCGAAGTAATTTTTACATCGTTTGATTTGGGCTTTACTTCGTCGAGTGTGAATGACGACGATCGGGTTGAACCA
>Ga0181563_10002238_pt1 | contig 18735 bp, 19 predicted proteins | sample 011ome_25_FD_133759 | JGI IMG/M metagenome (GOLD analysis project Ga0181563, IMG submission 133759) | Coastal salt marsh microbial communities from the Groves Creek Marsh, Skidaway Island, Georgia - 011512CT metaG (megahit assembly) | ecosystem: Environmental > Aquatic > Marine > Intertidal...
CCATCTAATCCCTCTCTTTTACCGGCCACGCTCAAGTCCTGGCATGGAAATCCGTATGTTATAAAATCTGCATCGGGCAGATCATCCGCCGATACTTTTGATACATCGCAGAACAGGGGAACATTCGGCCATCTGTGCTTTAATACACCCGCCGCATTCTTATCCCATTCCACTTGGGCAACGCATTCATGCCCCGCCTGTTCCATTCCAAGATCGAATCCACCAACCCCAGCGAATAAACTAATGAACTTACCCATCTCTCTTATCCTTCCTCTTAAATTCAAACTCTCGAGGCAGGGGCATCACCCTTGGTTCGTTTGTCCTGTACTTTCTCCCGTTCTCATCGATACTGAGCCGATTGTTTGACCAAAAGTAGTTCCATGCCTTTTGCATCTCCTCAGTCGATGGAAACATACCATCGTAGATGCTTCTCCTCCTTGGACTTTCACCCCAGTTGTCAGGACCCATGATTCCTTGGATCGTAGTTTTTGAGAGATCTCCATAGCTGACAGAGTAAGGTGAAATCGACCCATGCCTTGGCTAGGTCTTCGGGGGAATATTTAATCACCTCAAAGCGACCAGGTTCAGTCGAACTGATGTAGCAGTTGGCTCCATGAACGCTATGCCCCAACACCGCCTCCTCGCCCCAATAGGTTGCGGCATAGGCCGCTATCTGATGAATCTGAAAGTCGTAGCTGGTTACCTTGACCTTGGGCTTTGTTTTGCGAGTCTTCCAATCCAATATAAATTTGGAACCCTCAACTCCTTGCCCGACTATATCGACTGTGCCGGCAAAACCATGATTGGGATTGACTAGCATCTTTTCAAATTCGATGAAGTTGAGGCTATGCTCCTGTTTCCAATCCAAGGCAGGTTGTATATACTCTAACAGTTCGTCAGGTATGTGCTGACCTGTGAAATAAGCCTCAATCGCATCATGAACTTTCGTCCCAAAGTCTGCCGCCTCTTCCACAGGTTTCTCATGCTCAACTAAGCATCGGTCTGCATATCGTTCGTAACTTTCCCCGTCTTGTGGAGGATTATCATATGCTATCCGAAGAAGCTGATCCTGCTTCCAGCGATCAAGCCCTGGCTTGGCAAACATTCCGAGCAGGGTTGTCACCGATGGATATAAACCTAACTTTTTGGCATCTCGCAGAGTGGTATTTCGTTCCCCGTCACCCTTTGCCAAGGGCACTGTATGCATGGCTTTTCCTTCTCGGGTGTACCAATGGCCACCACTTCCTCGCTTAGGCTTTTGTGTTAAAATAGCCACGGATAACCTCCTTCCCGCATCGGTATAAAAAGTATACCAGGTGGATGGTTCGCTTGATGTAGATCATGTAGCCACCTCCATTTTTTTCATGTAATCAGCCACATGATGGTCGCCATAGCCGATACGATCCCTGATCGAACAGAAGCTGAAAACCATACACGCATGATGCCGGTCAAATATCTTTCCTAGCTCGACATATGTTCGTCCAGGTCGGGCTAAATAAACGGCAATCTGCCTGACTGTAGCCAATGGTTGTTTCCTGTCTCGACCAAGAATATCATCCTTGGTAAAGCCCACCTTTTCGACTGCCTCAAAGATTTCGTCTAAATCTTTCATGTGAAAATCATATCGATGACTACGGCGAGCCATCCTATTGCTAATAAAATTATTGGGTTCATGTTGTCTTGGGGTTAAGTGGGGAGTGATCGGGAGAAAATACAAAAAACCGACCACTCCCCATGTGTTATGTGTATGGAACGATCAGAACGGAACGCTCTGAGAAGGTTGTGAAAACATTTGGCCTTGTGCCGGCTGAACTGTCTGAGGTTGGTCAACTGTCACAGTGGTAGTCGCCTGTGGGGCAGGTTGAGCGGGTGCAGGCTGAACAGGTTGCTGTACAACAGCAGGAGCAGGTTGAGCAGGTGCCGGTGCAGGAGATCCGCCTGGTATTGTAAAGTTCGATGCCTGTGGAACCTGTGCTTCCATTCCTGCCATCACAGGCGTTACCGATGTAATATCGGAATATGTCCTGCCCTTTTGTGAGGTCTTCTCAACGATGTTAATCATTGCTCCCTTACCTCTCAAAGATTCAGTGTCGAATCCTGCACCAGGTGCTGAACCTAACCATGAGGTAAGTACGCCTGTGAGTTTTGATTTCTCATGGGCTGAGATTTTCATCTCGCCAGTCTGTACCATCTGCCCGTCCTGAGTTCCAAAAAGAAAGCGGCAGACATCAAGAGTTTCTATTTCAGCGGGATTCTCATATTTAGGACGCTGTATGCCGAAGCTATCTTTGACATCGAGACATACGGCCAAGTATTGCCCTGGCCTGCAAAGTGGAAGATCCCAACCTGTGATTGGTCCGTCTCCGTTAGATGATTGTGTTAATATTGCCATGTTATTATTTTTTCTATCTCCATTTTTACGGGTGGAGGCCCATTAGGTGTTTAGTAAAAAATGCCGAAGGATTAATACTGCATCGGCGGTTTTGAGAGTGAGTCCCTTGGTAGTAGGAAAAAATTGTTTTGCATGATTCATTAAAACCTTCTTACGCTTATTCGATGTCAGCCCACTCAGCCCACTCAGCCCCTTCTGCCACTCCTGTGGTCGGACAAGGGTAAAAGGAATTTCAGCCATGCGGAGAACTCCTTCCAAAAATCCGCATGACTTACCGAGTTTAAAGCTAGTGCTTGATGGAATCATCTTGCCAGCAAAGGGCGGAACCAATTCAACCACTGCTTCGATGGATGTGACATCGGGGTGGTCCTTAAGGTCTTGAATATGCTCCACAAATTCGAAGTCCTCATCAAGCGTATGCAGATTAATACTGTGCATTCCGCCCCAAGCGATTGCGTACCCACCTGATTTACCAGGATCGATTCCGATGGTCAGCTTCATGCCGCTTGCTCGCTTTCCATTTCTTGGATCGCTTCGCGGACATACTTGGCTAAGTAATAACGACCTCTCTTGCGAAGGCCGTATTCTTTTTTCAGGTCTCTGAGGGAACGATCAGAGCCTAAACGGAAGATCGCTTTGACATCTTCCTTAGATAGGAGTATTGGGTGGTATTGTTCGAGTAATTTTTCCATTGCCGGTTTGTGTGAATAATCACCGGCGGGAAAAATCTAGTTACTACTTGCTGTGCAGAAATGTAGAATTATGAGGGTAATGCATATTGTGCGTAACAAATATGCACAACTCCCGCCGGTTGTTGTTAAGAATTGTAATTTGAAAGAACTTATTCAGCCCATCACTTGCTGAACAATTCCAGTGATGGGAAATAATTGTTAATAGGTCAAATATTTTTTTCATTTTGTGGCAAAAAAGGTAACTTTTTCTCTATTTTTTGTTTTTTTCACTTTGTTTTATTTTATTTTTCTCCACACCTTTCATCCGTAAAACTCGATAATAATTTGAATCGCCTCGGACTTTTTTCTTACCTGTTCCAGCCTGTCCACCGATCTGACCCAAAAGCCTGGCGGCCTCTTTGATCCTGTTCTTTCGGTCGATAATGATGTAAGAAATTCGTTCACCAGTAAGTGCAATTGTATAACCTCTATACTCATTATCGTTTAACTTATGCATGAAGTCAGTATTCAAATTAGCTCGTAATTTCCACTGGCGTTGAATCGCTTCGGGGACTCGTTGCTTTAAATGATCAATTGAATATCCAAAACACTTACGAGTCATGCCATTATAGTGCAATGTACACGCCATGTCGTTAACCCATCTTTTCTTACCTTTTTTCATAATATCCTTTCGCTACTGCTTGCGTAAATTTTGGGCATAATTATTCCCATTACAAGAATAAAACGGCAGAAATTGGCAGAAATTAATACCTATTTAACGCAAGGGATTGCTTGCGGATATTCGGGAATATCAGACCCTAATTAGCGAAATCGCTCGGCAGATTTGGCACCTGCACTTATTTAGTTTGAACAGGCACAAGTTCACCATCAATAAACTTAAATGATTTCAAAGTGTCATCGACAGTGAATTGAATTATTTTTGATTCATCACTCATCAAGTTCAAGATTTCTTGAGTAGGTAATTTGGTAAGTATACTTTTCTCTTTAGTAGACAACTGATTAGAATTTTTTAGTATTTGTTCAATTCTTTCTATTATTTCACCCAATGATAGCGATTGTATTACCTCATTTTTACTAGGTCTTGATTCATCAATAATTGGTTTTATCAAAGAAGTTTCTGATGAACTAAGTTCGATTTTTGCAGGGAATCTATTTGCTTTGCTTATTTGATTCAATGAACCCTCTAAGTCTTCGTAATTAGGGCTATCAACCAAATTATCCTCTTTATATAAATCCATTTCATCAATAATCATTTTCTGCATCAAATTCTTTTCGGAAAGCGATGATATAACTATTTGATTTTTGTTGATCATCTTAGGGACTACATTTTTTGCTGATTGTGCATTAAATTTTGACAAAACAAAAGGAGTAATTCCGATTAATTTTAAAAAATTTCGTCTTTCTATTCCGGCCTCGGCTTGCTTCCCCTTCCCCGCACCCGCTTCGGAGGCTGGCATGAAGAGTTTGTCGGGACCGCCTACCTCTTTTGTGTAAACGATACCTTTTCTTTTAGGCATTGGATATGGTGAATCATACCTTTCGGGATTAATCATCGGGTATCCAAATTTGCCTCCATCCTGGAAAGCAAAATCAGAATCCTCATCGACTAAGTGTTTATCGTAGTCTTTAGCGAACTCAGCTCTTGTTCTATATTGAATAGGTTCTCCGACTGTGACTTCTCCGATTACTCTTGCTTCATCGCCTTTACCAGTTGTGCGTACAATCTTTACACGATTACCAATCAAATTATCAAGCGAACGAGATCTTCTAGTTTCGATAGATTTTTGACCTGATACAATCAAGTCGGCAAATTTGTTATTTAGTTCATTTCTTACATTTACCGCAGTCATCACATCCTCTGCTGGCATGAAGAGTTTGTCGGTAATCTGCACATCGGCTTCGGGTTTGGGAGTATACATCGGAACCTTATTCTGCTCGATTGCACTTTTGAATGCAGGGAATCCTGACTCTCCCCGAATAGCATTTCCGATACGATCCAAGCGGCGGGAGCGTATGCTTTGCTGGCGTTGACTCCGCCGATCCCCCAACCCCTCCAATATGGGATTGGCTTTTACCTGATCGGCATTAATTCTGCCAATCGAGGCGTTGATGAGATCGCGTTGTAATGGATTAATCCCGCTTCCACCACTGCCATTTTTTACACCTTTCATATGGTTCTGCAAATAGGTGGGAAGCAGTTTCATGGCGTTCTGCACATTCTCGTATGCATTCATACCCTGAAATGCTTCGGCCATTTTTTGCTCGTATCCTTTGCTCTTTGCGAACCAATCTAAATTTTTTCTGAATGCCTCAAGGGAGATGGTTTGGATATTAATATTTCCATCTTTTGTAATCTCGATGCCAAATGGGAGGCTTTTGCGATCCCCGCCTTTTATCTGCCCGTAGACTTTCCTACCCGCCTTATTATACTTTAATGCTGAGTAGTAAAAGAGGTTCCACACATCGCCAGTGTCATTTCTTAATGTCTGACTGATTTGTTTAAGTGCGGCGAGTTGATGCGGGTTATATCTTCCTGTTTGGGCAAGCTCGTCAATAATAGAAGGGTCAAGAAATCTGCCTGTTGCCCGATCTCTACCATCTGCTGTTTTTTCGAGTGCCACATGACCTTCGCCAAAGGTTTCTCCGGCATCTTCTTTCTTGCGGATAATAGAAAGTATATCGTTTGATAGTTGCTTATTTTTCTTATTAACCTCCCGAGTCGGAAGAAATACTGGACGGCCTTCTGCATCTGTTTCAATCGTTCCATCGTCTTTTATCTTAACAACTCCACCGGCTTTTAACCTGTCAACGATTGCAGTGTTTTCGAGATCCTTTGCTGTCAGGTTAACAGTTGCAATTTCATCGGCAAATGCTGGGTCCACCAGGTTGCCCCGTCCCCTGCCCTCACGCCTTGCCTGTGGACCGAACCCTCTGACATCATCGTTATACTTCTCAATCATTCGGGTCAGTTGAGGTATTTCCTTCAAGCCTGGGAAGAGGTTTAATGGATCGGCCACAAGTCCTGTATTCTCCTGAGTGGCAAGTCCGATACGATGAAAGAATTTACGAAGTCCCGGTGAACTGAATAATGGCTCAAGTATTGCTCCCATCATCTTTGCACCGGCTCCCTGATAGTTACGGGTGACAAAGTCACCGCCAAAATACCAAGCGGCTCCATGTGATGCAAATACCTCCCGAGCTATACGGGCATCATCATTGGCATATGCTTGATAGTCGGGATGTTTCTTATCAGTGCCTGATTTTTCCAATAGGTCGAGATAACGCTCACGATGCTTGGCAAATTCTTCGTTGGTTGCATATACATCCCTACCCTCTGCATCTTTAATGATAACAGGTTTACCATTCTTGTATTCCGTAAAGATACCAGGTTTACCTTTTTCAACTGAGCCGACTAACTGCTCAAGGATTTGTGGCATAAACCCAAATGCATCGATATGGTGAGCAATCTCATGTCCAAGGACTGCGGATAATTGTTCCTGGGGTGCAGACTTTGTGTAGATGGTCACAACAGACTCGCCATTTTCAACTGTCCAGTGACTGTTTCCCCGCTTGTCGATAAACTTATAAATTACATCGGGATTCTGTATTGCAGATGTGGCTAATGCTTGGCGGACAGGTTTCTTTAAACCTTCATACATCACCCTGTCGGCATCGTTTAAATATGTGTCCTTGTAGTAGGATTCATCCCCCAGCATCTTTGCCTGAATGTCTGCCTTTGACCCATATCGGGCAAGTGTTCCAAGTCCTAAACCTGCGGCGATAAATGGTATAGATGATGCAATCGCCCCGCCGGCTCCCGCTTCGCCGTCTATAGCATATCCGATTGCTCCAGGTATAGCTGTTGCACCTATTGCAGTCTTGGCGGTATTCACAGCACCTGTAAGAGTGTTTCCAAGTCCTGTACGAGTTAATGCTGTAGCCGGTACTTTAAGTGCTGGCGATGGACCGAATTGACGAGACTTTGCGAACACTCCTTCTGCCAATCCTGATATCGTACCAGGTAGTGTAAGGGCAGATGTTCGGTCTAAAGTTACTGCGGTGAGTGAAGAGTCGGCTGGATCAAGCTGTGCGATTCTTTGAAAGAGGGGTAATGATGATTGTGCGTACTGTAACTGCTTACCAAGTATTGCGGTATCATGTCCAAACCGAGTGAGCAGTGAAGATCCACCTGGTGCTAATAGTAGAGCGAGTCCAAGGTTTTCAAGTTCGGGAGTAAATTCGTTAAATCCACCTGTTAGAACTCCAGCCGCCGCACTTGCCTGCAATGTTCTTGCCGTCCCCCGAGCCGCCGACATTGCGGCCTGTTCGTCCATACCACTTCGCATGAATAAAGTGGTCAAAGTTTCTTCAGGTAGTCTTTGTAGAAATTCAATAGTACGGCCTAAATACTCTCCCGATATACCTGCTTTCTCCAATATCTTGCCGGTCATTCGATTTGTGAATGGAGCCTTTGGAGCAGGTGCTTTATCAATTGCCTGTAAGATACGAGCCGTAAATGGTGAATTACCCTGCCCTTTTTGAATAAGGTCAATCGCTTTAGTTTTTGCGATACCTTCAGACTTAGCGACTAACTGCTCGAGCTTTTTGCCCGAACCATTCACTGCCTGAAGTTTTTTCTCAGCAGTTTTTAGTAGTGCTTTCTGTGTGGCTGTTGGATTTGCTACATCTGAAATTTGTGCAATGGTAGCCCTTAGTGCAGACTCTTCTGCCGCCTGCTTTCCAAATTTATTAATAGCACCTCGAGCTATAAGGTTTCGCCCAAATGTCATACCTCCTGATGCCAACATGGATGGAGCTAAAGTAGGGTCTAATGGTATGGAGCCCACCAAAGCAACATCTCTGTCAGGTTCGACCAAACCGCTTCTTACATCTCTCAAAGATTCCTCCTGGCCGGTTAGAGCAAGTCCGAGTTCAGCACCTCGTTCCATTGTTCGAGTTATCTTGTCCTGATCTACCAGGTAATCCAACTCTCTAAGTTTACGCTCTTTGGAATCTCCTCCAAAAGATGTGTCACCTGTTACAATGTCTTTAGCCTCCCCTAAAGCCTGCTTTAGTTTAGCCCCAAGCATTGTAGTCATGCCTAATGCATCTACTCCTGCTTGAGCCTGAGTTGCATCTGTTTGTGCATAATCCTGTCTTCTAGCTTCTGCGATTACACGCTTCTTTAAATTCTCATCTTCTTGGGAAAGTCCGGCAAACTGTAATGCCTGTGATAGATCATCCTCTATCGTTCTATCTGTTCTTTTCGATGCATAAGATAATCCTTTTAATTGTTGCCCCGCTTTCTTTATACCCTCTTCGATTAAATCGTCATATCTTTGAGATTCGTCAGGTTTGCCATACTGCATGGAAGCATCAAGCAGTCTGCTTGTTCCAGCAATATTAGTCACCATCATGTTTTTTACACCTCGGCCCAAAGATTTACCGGCTTCAGCAAAACCAGTGGCAAAACCTACTCCAGTGTCAAAGAAATCATTATCCAATGCTTTGGTCGCAAGAGACTGAACTTTTTCATCGTCCTTGTTCCGCCTGTATACACCAAGCATTTTCTGCGGACTGACTTTGGTTTTTAAAATATCAAAGTAATCGCGTTCAGTTAATGCTTCATCCGTGCGGATTCCAAAATCCACCCCTAAGATGTCGGACTTAATTCTGTACTTAGGCATTATAGTTGATCCAAATCGATTTCAGTGAAACCCAATCCAGATGAAGTTTGCTGGTCAAAATTTTGTGCAGATGATTTGCTCTGTCCGACTTCAGCTACATCCAATCCTAACCCTGTTAGTCTAGTTTTTAATTTATTAAATGCGTTTTTTCGTATTCCTTTAAGAGAATTTATTTTGTCTTGTGTTTTACCAGCGGTGTCCATCCATGTAGTTGGATTCTGTACAATCTGTTCTAATATTTGTCTTTCAGGATCAGTAACAGTTCCTGGTCCTAAGATATCTTCTCGTAATAAGCCTTGAAGTTGCCTTGATAGTGATGCCGCTAAAGTTTTGTCAGCATTACTCATATAAACTTCATTTTTTCTTTTTTCACCCAATTCTATTAGCTGATTCATTACAGCATTCATGTTTTGATATTGAGGTATAGCTTCACTTTTTAGCTTTATAACTTCCGCCTCGTCACCGAACTTGCCTGAAATTCCAAATCTAATTGGCTGATTTTTTGCATCTATTCCTAAATCAAGAAAATTTCGATCAGGTGAAAAACTTATAGCATCCTGGCCTTGATCGAACTCTGTAGTTTTTCGTGCCTCTTCTCTAAGTTTAATAAGATCAGTAGGATCGGGTGCTAAGTCTGCCAACCTCTTTTGTTCAGCCTGCATGAATGCCAAAGCTCTTTCTTTAACAGCAGGAGATTCGTTTGCAAACTGTTGAAGAAATGGATTGCCAGTCATGCTTATAACAGGCTCAGTCTGTTGAAATTGAGGGTCTTGAAGTAATCGATTTTTAGACTCTTCTCTTGCCTTTGGACCAGGTGGTAAGAATGCCAAACCTCTTTCTAAATCATCTTGCCCAGCCTCATTTAATTTACCAGTAGGAACTTGAGAATAGAGTTTTGTTATGAATCTATCGGTCGCTTGCCTATCACTCAATCGATCATCTATCTTTCCTTGAGCAATTTGCCTGTTTAAATTATTTATTTCTTGTTGCTGTTTAAATCTTTCAGCGGCCATAGCTTCTTCTCTCTTTAGCTGATCGGCAGTGTTTATTGTAATTAGGCTCCCAAGCAATGCCTTCTTTTTTGAGATACCAAGTTCACCACTCAAAAACTTGGACAGCGATTTACCCAGTTCACCTTCACCCGATTGAATCTCTTTTTGCCTTTCGGGTGACATATTTTGCAGGAGAGCACCGATCTGCATATCTGCGGCCTCGCCCTCCTTTTTGTTCTGCATAAACTTCTCAATTCCACTTCCTATATCACGCCCAAGTCCGGCAATCGCATTACCCATTTGCTCGGAACTTCGAATCTGAGCCTGTAGGAGTGGAGTAGTATCCACCCTCATTAATCCCGCCTGTACTGTATCTCCTATTGCCATTTTGTTTTCTCCTTTAGCCCGGAAAGGGCACTGCGTCTGCCATCATTCTGCTTGTTGAATTTCCGTAATAATCACCCATCGATTGTCCTAGCTAAATAGTGCTTCGTTGCTTAAAAGTCCGCCACCCAAAGAACCAAATGCACCCAATGCACCACTGATCAATGATCCTTTTTTAGCTTGATCCGCCGCATAAGCATTAGCCATTGCATTAGCCTTATTCGCGTATGCTTGCATCCCTATATTCACACCTGCATCGGGATTTATCCTAGTCACTGATTCCTGTGGCATTCCAAAAAGTGCAGATCTTTGACCAAATCCCTGTTGCGTGTAATCACTGCCCCCACGGGTCATCATTAGCGGGTCCATGCCTGTTGCTCTGTTAAAGTTTCCTGCGGTTGTTCCTAGACTCTGAACCTGCCCACGGGCATTATTTACGATATCTCGGAGATAGTCCTCCCGACTCATCGCTTCTGCGGCAATCGCCGCATTATCCATGCCTCGACCTCTTGCCACTAATCCCTCTCTAGCAGACTGAGTTGCTCGCCTACGCATCTCAGGCGAAAGATCCTGCATCTGTGACTCCTGAAATGCATCATCGGCAACTTTGTTCATCTGCTCCACACGGGCTTGCATCAGCGGATCGGATGCTCGCATTGCCTGATTGATGTCAGCACCAAACTGATTAAGAAACTCGATATTGGAAGTTGCATCACGCTCGGCCATTGTCCGACCAAAATCCTGTGCCCTCATTGCCTCCCGTTCGGCAAGTGCGGCCATTGGGTCAGCGGCTCTTTCAGCAAGATCCATCTGTAAATCCTGGTATTGCGGATCATAAGCCTGACGATTGTGGAGCATTGTCTGCTGTAATGCCGGATCAGCCATTGCGGCTACATACTCCTGTGCCGCAGTTCCCGCATTAAAATCAGGTAAGGTGAAATAAGATGGAACTCCTGAACTGTTTGTAGACTTTCCTGCCCCACCCAATCGCTTTAAAACATCTGCCTCTTTCGAGTTAATGTATGCGAGCGATTCTCCTTCGGGAGCATTCTCATTTAAAAGCCTGGCGGCCTCGGCCAATGGATCTTTGATTTTCTTCTTTTTCATGGGCTTAATTTTAAAAAACGATTAAGTGAACAATTACATCAATAAGGCCCGATGTGTTTGTGCCTGTAATTATTCGAACTGTGGATGAATTAATTGTGTGTATCGAGGCATCCATCGGGTTTGTGGCTGAAGCGTTTACTGCCGTAACGCAAGCAACAGGATTTGTTACAGCATCATTAAAAGTTACAGTGTAGTCCCCTGTTGCGTTTTTAGTAATTGATAAAATATTAAACGCCCCTGTGTTTGCAGAAGGGTTAGTTGAACTACCATCAAATGAGCATTTAGCTCGTAGAAGCTGAGATGTGTCGGGAATGGAATTATCCACATACGCCTTGATGCTCTGCTGAGTCGCCAGGGCAGTATTGGAATCTGATGCCATATCATCCTCATCTTTGATATCTACTTGCTCAACTACGCCTACTCCTGCTGTTGTTCGACCAAGAACCTTTGCCGTGCTTATGTCTTGAATTTTAGCAAATTCGACAGCATCGTTAGCAATCTTTTCAGTTGTGATGTTTAAATCTTTTATATGATTCGTAGTGACTGCCCGATTTGCATCTGTACTCGAATCATCACGAAGTTCATTAGATGTTATTCCATCCTCTTTTACCAAAAGGTATCCTCCCGTGCTATGTACCTCAAGAGTCGCTCCATCCGTGGCTGTACCTGATGCGGTTAGAAAACTTGCTTGATTGGCAATATCTTCCAATTTTAGTGCGGTTACTTGATCTCCTGACGAGAATGATTGTGCTGTGCTTATGATTGGCATTTTAAGTTCTCCTTATGAAACTGAAGTTGTTGATCTATCTGCTATCCTAGCATCCACTTTTGCTGACCTTAAATAAGGTCTGCCATCGGTAGGTTTAAAGTCTGCCTGAACCCCAAATCCACGCTTCCTGACACGCAGACGAATAGATGCCTCTTCATCAGATGCTAATTTACCTCCGAGTAATGAGGATATGCTTGTTGTTTCTGTAGTCGCGTCAGGATCTTCGGTGATGAATTGCAAGTTACCATCGGTTGAAAATCCATCATTTGATTTTACATGAAATTCTGCTCTGCTGAAATTTTTACGATCCATTGAGTCGGCATCATATTGCCTGGTCGTTAGTTGGCTGATTACGGGTATTGGGGTTGTGGTGGCCTGTCCTGCGGTTAAAGACACAAGATCATCACCCTCCGCTGAATCTACTTTGTGAATCCCACCTTCTTCAGTTGTTAAATACAGAGCATTCTGTGCCCCTTCCCTCGCGACCAACAAATCTCTGATGCCAAAATCAGGTGAGTTTACACTATCAATACTTTCAAAGCCTCCATTGATAAATGAATAAACGATGATTGTATTTAGCTTTGTTGCATCTCCCGCTCCAGGTGATGAATCCAATGGCACTGCTAACCAATAACGGGAGTCGAAATAAACTCCTGTCGATAAATATGCATAGTTCTGATTGATTCGATCTATAAATGGCTGAATCGGTTCAGATAAAGGTGTGCCTGTCCCACGCAAGTTATATTCGTCAAGGAACTGGATTCCAAAAATGCCACGATCTGACAGAAACAAAAATTGATTCGCTACTTGAACGATAGACTTACGGGCAGATGCTCCGACTTCATCTGTGACCATAGTCGTTTTTACATCAGCTAAAGATCCGCTTGCCCCCGTGAGCAAATGAATAGATTTACGATTAAATGCGACAACCGAATCCTGTGTGAATCCTTTGATCCCTACCAGAAAATCACTTTTACCTGAACTAGTCCGAAATTGATTTCCGATTATATCGAATGTGTCACTGTCAAAAATGTCCGAAACGGCAATCTCATCACGGATCTCCCTATCTGTTGGAGGTGCATCTGATGTGTACTGAAACGGGAGCCAAAGTCTACGCTGATGAAACTCCCCAAAAGGAGCCGCAGGTTGGTGTATGAATCCTTTACCGATTGCTAATTGTTTTGATACAGTCAGCGATAGTGATTGCCCGACTGATACATTTTCAACTCCTAGATTAAATGTGAATTGGTTAGTGGTGGCTGAATTAACTCTAGCGCTTTGATCTTTGAAAAGGTCATATGGTGATTGCCCGTCTCTAATTGTCACTTGATCTCCCACTGAAAGCCCATGAGTTGGCACATCCATAGTCACTAATCCATTTGATGCTGTGGTGGTTGTATCTGTGAGATATTGAGGAGCAGTATAAGTGCCACTTGGTACGCTAGTGAAGTCCGCAAAATATTCTACCTGTGCCCCTGATACATTAAATGTGGCAGTCTGCGAAGAATCCATTGTCACAGTAAACTGCGTGCTAGATGTCTTTGTAATATCATAGCAATTATTCGGATTGACTGTCCAACCACCCAAGTTCGTCAGCGTGACAAAGTCACCTGTCACACGCCCATGATCTGTGGATGTGTTTACTGTTATGGTCTGACCCGACTGAGATGCCGAAGATATAGCCACCTGATTGAGTTTCGGACTTGCAGAAAGTGTGGTCTTATTGGTTCTAAAGATAAACATCTTATCAAAACCTTGCGTCATCCCGACAGGCCCATTTATTGTTTCGCCTCCGGCATCATATCTGCTTTTAAAAACGACTAGATCTTTAAGTCGAAGAATTATGCAAAGATTATTTGTGGCAGTGAAAATGAAATCATCCGAATTTGATGAGGCATCACTGTAAACTGCTGATCCATAAACAGCATTTACTCCATCATCGTTGAGGGTAAAATTCAAAGTTGTAGCTATGGAATTACCGGGTGAACAGACGGATGTATTTCCGACTGTTTCGTCTTGCACACCAAATACTGCATCCGTCCCAGCGTTAGAAAAAGTTAGTGTTTTAGTGGTGAAGTTTACAGAAGCTAATATATGAGTGCCATCAACCGATGAATCTAAATCCGCCACAGTTATATTGTCACCAGGAATGAAGGATAAACTTGGAGTGGCATCTAATACGATTGAAACCACTCCCGATGATCGGGATGCCGATTGTATCACATAAGGTAAACGGATCGCATCTGTGCCCGAAGTAATCGATCCAAACAGAGTCGATAATCCTTTGCGAGTTTGCCAAGTGCCGTCATCATTCATGCGACCATTCTTTGACAAAGCTACCTCACCAGGCTTTAGCTGATTGGGTCGCAGACGCGCATTCATCCGCAGAAAGAAGGTATCCCCTTCTGTCACGAATGGATCGTCTAGCTTCCCATATGAGCGATATCTGCTCACTTCTTCTTAACCTCCTGCCAAACTTTAATCCCCATGTAGACGATTGTGATTATCCCAGCAATACATCCAAAAAGACTATCCAATGTGGATAAACCAAAGGTGGCTAATGTGCCACTCAATCCTGCGACTGACACTCGATCAATCATTAGAATAAAATGTCCAAGACGATGATTCCTAGCACTAAGCCCACGAAGATCGTTATCATTTTCCCACGCTTGGAGAGTGTTTCAAATTTCTTTTTGAGTAGAATTATGTTTTTCATTTTTGATCGGAAGGTCTCGGAAAGGGAGGTCGAGTGGTGGATCTTGTGACTTCAGTTTTGGCACATCTTTTTGCCACGAAAATAGGTATTGCTAGATAGCAACCAAGCACAACTGCCGCCCCTATCAGAATGCGTTTTATGTAAGATGTAAACTCAGCGAATCCGCTCTTGTGTTCCGCCATGCCTTGAGCTACCAGGGCAGATACATCGCCATGAGTTAGAGCCTCAATCGTTTCCTCGGCCTCTACGAGTGCATCTGCATTTTTTAATGCTTCTCCCGCAAGCACACCCGCACCCGCAGACAAACCTCCTGCCACAGGGCCACCTGCAAGCGTACCTACTGATCCGCCAATCACTCCGCCTAATGTCGGATAGGTCGAACGAAAGGAACATCCGGCGGTCAGGAAGCAAAGTGCTAAAAGGAGATAGATCATATAGGATCGTCAGATGACCACTCTTCATTCGCTAGGATTGTCAACATCTCCGAACGATCATAGGCGGTTTTACCCTCCAGGAACGATGGCGTGTCGCCCTCGAACTTTACGAAGGTCTTAGTACCCGCAGGATTCACATTGTATCTAAGCGTGTCAGCACTTGTCTCTAGAACTTGGTTAAAATCTACGGAAGATACTTCCGATGCGTCTATTATGCAGTATGTTCTCATAGTTATTAAGATGGTATATCAGTTGAGAATGTAGGACCGTTAGTAAGCGTACCGTCATTTCCTCCGCTACCTTGGTCTGTGATAGTCGTTCCTGTACCACCATCATCATCACCCATACGCCACCATCCGAAAGGGTTAAGAGTGGTTAAGTTGCCGGGTACACCTCCATTATACATAGTTGTAATATCAGCCTCGGTAACAGTAGATGACCAAAAACCTACCTCATCAATCTTTCCACTGAAAAAGTATGCACTAGTTTGTCTAGCTCCTAGTAGTGCTGTTGAGAAAGTAATAGGGCTAGTTATCGGGCTTGTTCCAACAGCGTTGCCTACTTTAGTTCCGTTTTTAAAAATATCATAACCTGCTCCACCCGGATTAGTTTGTGAGTTAGTAGCCTCCCAACGAAAAGCGATATGAGTCCAAGCTGACGATGGAATAGAATCCGTGTTGGAGGTATAAGCGAAACCTGTTTGGCTGCTTGGTCTAATAGTAATTATCTCGTCTGTAAAATCTCCTGTAATATTACCACCTAATGCACCAAACCACGCAGTACTGTTTTGTCCTAATAAATTACCCGCATTTCCTGAAGAGCTAGTTATAGTTGAGTCGGGTTTAATCCAGCAACTGAAAGCGTAACAGGAGGTTAGTCCTGATATAGACATATAGTCATTCGTGCCATCAAAGTCCACGGAGTAGGTGTTTATTAAGGGTGCGAAAGTTAAATCACCATCAACATAGTAGGCATTAGTACCAACAGGTATAACATTGACTACCGCATATTGTCCGGCTGTTGCCGTCTTGTTATTAAAGCCGTTAATCGAAGCACCCGAACCTACAATAGTTACTGTTCCCGCTCCTCCTTGTGTGATTGTACAGTTGAATCCGCTAGTTAATCCTGAAGGTATTGTGACAATAACTTGCCCGGCATTACTGCAAACGATCACTTTCCCGTTGTCACTATCAGATAGTGTCCGTGCTGTGGTTGTTTCCGATACAATGCTAAAGAAGGCAGGGCTAAATTCTGTGCTTTCTGAAGTTGCCGCTGTGCCTAAACCGCTGATGTCTGTGTTACTAAGTGTAACTGTGCCTGTCCTTCCTGCTACCGATTGCACAGGTGCTAGGGTCATCAGGTTAGTAGCGGTTACTTTTTTCGTGGTAGCGGTTCCTGCAACATCGTCAACGATTGGTAAAATATCTGCCCCAACGGGTGTCGCTAGGTTACTTAATTCTGTAATCTTTTTTGTGGCCATAGTTTTTAATCAGGTGTTAAATTTTGTAAATCACTCATAGACTATATTATCTCCTGCTTCCGTAAGCATGGGTTCATTGTTCTCCGTCAGGAGTGCATTGGCGGGTGGGCCAGGTGGTACGGGAGGGCCGACTGCATTATCTGCATCGGTGTCTCCAACCAGTAAACCAAGGCAATTATAAGGCATTAGGCTTTATAGGCTAAACAAGCACCACTCGCTAAAGTGAAAGAGGTGCATGGACCATAAATTACTTGTCCCTGTGAAAAGGAGGTCGCATCCGAAATTAATGCGGATACATTTTCCACCTTCCCGACATATGCCGAAAGAACCGAATCCTCGGTGAATTGAATTGATGTGAAATCTCCAGTGTGAGCGGCAGTGTCATTCGCATAAAGCGATCCACCTGCTCCCATTGCATTGAGAATATTTACTCCTGATAAGCCCATGATATTTTTATGTTGTGGTTAAAATGTTAACTCCGAACGAGTAGCTCGGATATGTATTGACCGATATTTTATTCATTCCTTCCAGCCTCTCGACTCGGTCGATTTCGAGTGCCAGGGTTTCTTCTGCCATTTGTTCTTGTGCCAATGCTTTGTCCAATTGGCCGTCTGACTTATACCAATCAGATACAGTTGCAAGTAGTAGGTAACGCTCGAGGAATCGTGGGAGTGTAGAAGTCTCTCCTGGTTGATCTCCATAACTGCTGGGGGTCACCTGGTTGCCTTGAACAAATACTGTCGATTGTGTGGAGTCTGCTTTTAGAATCAGATATCCATTGATCAGATTATATTCCAACTTGATCGCTTGGCGGTCACTTAGCGGGTTTTTATCGAAGACCGCAAAGACATCCATGATGTCCGAGTCGTTGTCGATCTGTACCGCTTTGTCGGCCACCAATGGCGTGGTAATTGCCGCCACTGTCTTTTCTTTCAGTGACATCAATTCCGGCCACTGTGCCCGTGTCCATGCTCCCTTAACACGATCATTTAATGAGTTCTTGAATGCTGTCTCCTCAACCGAAAGTAAAGAATCCACTCCGATTGCCGAAGTGAATCTATCTTTCAGGTCGCTGTAGGATACAGTTCTCACGATCCGATTACTGTCTCAGGATTCTTTTTAGCGAAATCCCTCGAATACTCGGGATCAGACATACAGCCAGGACGCTCCTGCTCATGTCTCAAGTAAGTCGTAAGATCGACAGATCGAACTGCACGGAAGTCTTTCCCTCCGCTAACAGATTGCCCGTATTTACGAGCCGCTAATGCCCTGCTCTTGTAGCCAGCTTTTTCGCGCTCGGCTTGTGCTTCTGCCTTTTTGGAAAGATAGTGTGCCATCTCTTCACCCGACATTCCACCACTTCGTTTCCCGCCTCTTACGATTATATTAAGACTCATATTTAAAAAGAAAAAGGGAGCCGGTCTAACCCCTTAAACCGGCTCCCAAGTAACAACATTATCGGCTGATATAAACCCGAACTAATTAAACAATACTACCAAGTGCTCTAGGATTGCTTACGCGAATCGTAGCCATACACTCAGAGAAAGCTCTTTTTCCAGCACCATTGTCAGGAAGATCCTGAATGGTCATGCCTTCCAAGAATTTAAGTGAAACAGTGTCATCGGTTGGGATAAGATATCCACGATCTGTATTAACAGTTCCGAGGGCTGTATCGTCTCCACTTGCTCCGCCATCGTTTCTGCCCAACCAGAGGTCCGGCACGATATCCACTTGACCATAATCACTGATGTAAGTAACGACTGACAATTTCAAGATGCCATCTTTGACATCCTGGTTGAAGTTAAAATCACTATTTGCAGTGGTAGACCTGGTGTAGTCAGTGATTTTATTTACCAAAGCTGGTCCTGCGAAAAGTCTGAAAGAACCTTTCGAGCCTGAAGCAGTGTAAACAGCCTGAAGAAGTCCACGGAAAGCAGACTCAGTCAAGGAACCGATAGAAACACGGGAACCACTTACTGCACGGAATCCTTGCTTTAAGGATGTGTCGAAAGTGTTACCTGTTGCTGTTGGGTCAGACCAAATACCAAGTCCGCACATTTTAGCACCAGCGGAGCTAGTACC
>Ga0181563_10002265_pt1 | contig 18645 bp, 11 predicted proteins | sample 011ome_25_FD_133759 | JGI IMG/M metagenome (GOLD analysis project Ga0181563, IMG submission 133759) | Coastal salt marsh microbial communities from the Groves Creek Marsh, Skidaway Island, Georgia - 011512CT metaG (megahit assembly) | ecosystem: Environmental > Aquatic > Marine > Intertidal...
ACTTTAGTTCCCTTGCTAAGCGCTAACGATAAGGCACTATCTTGTTTTGCTTTTGGTTGTGCTAATCCTGGTTTTAGTTTTCGAAGCTTTTTAAGTTGTTCTTGATTAGGTTTATGGTGTGATGGGGGTGTTCCAGGCGTTGGCTTTACTTGTCTTAGTTTTGATTTATCAACCTCACCAAAGATATCAGCATCGATTTGAGGGGTAAAACGATAATTACTTTTTGGGGTAAGATAATTCAAATACGATTCATCAATTTCTTCGATAAAACGACTAGGTTCACAATCGATTAAGTTTCCCCATCGGTAACGAGTTTGAGCATAAGTAAGATATGCTTGCTGTTCTGCTCTTGTCAGTGCCACATAAAATAACCTACGCTCCTCTTCTAGTTCACTCCTAGTATTCATACTCATAGCTGAGGGAAACAGGTCTTCTTCCATGCCAACAATAAATACACATGGGAATTCTAATCCCTTTGCTAAATGAATGGTCATCAATGCAACCTTGTCATCATCTGAAGTGTCTTTGTCCATATCAGTAGCCAGCGCTACATCCTCTAAAAATTCAACTAGTTTTCCGGTTTGTCCATCGATTTCTAATTGACCATTGACAAAGTCTTGAATACCATTTAAGAGTTCTTCTATATTTTCTAATTTAGCGATTCCTTCAGGTGTTCCGTCTTTTTTAAATTCTAAAAACAATCCTGTCTTCTTAACTACTTGTTCTGTTAATACAAACGCATCAGCAGTACTGTTGGTCAATTGAAAACTCTTAATCATCGTTACAAAGTCAGTGAGTTTTCTTCGTGTACCTGCATTGATATTTAAATCCTGAATCTTGTCAGCGTGTTCCATCACTTCAAAAATGGATTTATTAAAGTGATTTGCAGCGAGCGATAATCGATCAATAGTTGTTTGTCCTATACCTCGTGCTGGAAAATTAATAATACGCTTTAAAGCCTCTTCATCACTTGGATTTTCAATAACTCGTAAATAGGCTAATACATCTTTGATTTCTTTTCGTTGGTAGAAGGACAAGCCTCCAAAAATTTTATAAGGAATATCTCTTTTACGAAGAGCGTCTTCAATAGCTCTTGATTGAGAGTTGGTACGATATAATACGGCAAATTCACTATTGGCACGTTGTTGTTGCATTCTACTTTCAAAGATGGATTCAGCAACAAAGCGCCCCTCTTCTGCATCAGTAACACTACAGTGAACTTGAATAGGTGCTCCTAACGCATTATCAGTCCAAACTTTCTTATCGATTTGATTTTTATTATTTGCTATTACACAGTTAGCGGCCTCTACAATAGTAGCGGTTGAACGATAATTTTGCTCTAAACGATATTGAGCTACCTTATCATAATCACGTTGAAAGTTTAATATATTACTAATATTAGCTCCCCTAAAGGAATAAATACTTTGAGCATCATCACCAACTACACAAATGTTTTGAAAGCGATCTGCGAGTGCTTTTACAATTAAATACTGAGAATGATTAGTATCTTGGTACTCATCAACTAGAATATATCTAAATCTATTTTGATAGGTAGAGAGGACTTCTGGAAATCGGGTGAGTAGTTCATTGGTTCTAAGCAGTAAGTCATCAAAATCCATGGCTCCTGCTTTAAAACATCGGTCTACATAATTTTGGTAAATATCTCCCATTCTTGGTCGTTTAGCAATCGCGTCCGCTTCTTGTAATTCAGGATTATTGTAATATGCTTTTACGGTAATTAATGAGTTTTTATAGGAAGAAATCCGCTGTTGTATCTGTTTATATTTATATACATCTTTATCAAGTCCCATCTCTTTTATGATAGAAGCAATTAGACGTTGAGAGTCCTGTGTATCATATATGGTGAAATTAGATGGGTATCCTAAGTGATGCCCTTCAACTCTTAAAAGTTTTGCGAATACCGAGTGAAAAGTTCCCATCCACAAATTTTTGGCTTCCGAACCTCCTACGATGGCTGAAATTCGGTTCTTCATTTCACGGGCAGCTTTATTGGTAAAAGTTAGAGCAAGTATATTAAACGAGTCAACACCTTTTGACATCAAATAGGCAATTCTAAATGTCAGCACTCTTGTTTTACCTGAACCTGCTCCCGCTATAACCATTGAGGGGCCATCTTTATGAAGAACTGCTTCTTGTTGAGCCTTATTGAGTTGTTTTATATACGCTTCCATCAGTAATTAATTCAGAAGGTGAAAATAACCATTTATCTTCACTCTTTAAAAGCATTTGGTATAGGAGTTATAAACATTTATCGAATGATTGCAATCGCATCGAAATAATTGGAATAATCATTAAAAACTAGTGACAATATAAAGTCCATAGGAAACCTAATTTGGAGTCTAGTACCTTAAGTTCCCAATCACTAAAGCATAGTACTTGGTGTACCTAAGAAAGGTTAATCTACCATCTTTAAAATAGGAGAAGAATGTGTCTCAAATCTTTTTTGAGCATACTCAAAGCCTTGTGTCCACCATTCAGACATCAGTTTTTGATTGAATATTAACGAATTCTCGGTTAGTTGTGTTGGGGTATAATAGAGATGAAGAATTACATCATTATGTTTGGCAGAAAGAATTCCTTCAGATATATCGTGTTGTTTCACTTGATCTACTAAAAAACCAAAAATATTCATCATTAAAGAGAAGGGATTTTTACCTAAAACTCTATTATGTTTCATTTGTTCCGATTCTAAGATAACAACATCAACCTCTTTAGCTCCTCTTCTTATGGCTTCTCTAATGGGAACAATGCTCCCTAGTCCTCCATCTCCGTATTCAAATCCATTTTTTTCAACCAAGGACATAAAAGGAATATAGTTCGACGAAATCCAAATCCAATCAACAAATTCCTCATAGGTATAGTCCCTAATGGATTTATATTCCACTCTGTTTCTAGAGAGGTTAGATACCGATACAATCACTTCCTTCCCAGAATCCAGGATGTTTTTATAATCTTCTTCTGAAAAATATTTTTTGATTGTTTTTCTAAGCGCTTTACTCTCTCCAAATGTTCTTCTCCTTTTTAAAAATTGCAAAAGGGTTGTTAAAAAGTTAATCGATACATATTCACGATTATCTTTCTTTCTAACAATGAATGGATTAACACTAAAAATATCGGTTTGCTTTACGTTGGTGTACGCTTGATGTAGTTGGTCTAAACCTCCTAAAGCAAGTTGTGGAATTAGCAAACTTCCCGTTGATGTTCCGACTAAAATATCATAAGATCTTCCCTGCTCTTGCAGTAGGAATTGAGCAACTCCTCCTGCAAAAGCTCCTTTACTTCCTCCACCTGAAATAACTAAAGCTCTCATTAATTTGGTCTTACTCAAAGTTAGTTGTAAAATAGCTAACATACAACAATAGGATAGAAATCTCTTGATTTGTTGCTATACTTATTCGTATTTTGTGGAATAAAATTAACCGATGAATGTATTTCAGACGCCACTAACCTATCTCAAAGGAGTTGGACCTAATAGGTCTAAAGTCATGGCATCTGAACTTGATATTCATACCTATCAAGACCTATTACACTTATTTCCTAATCGGTATATCGATAGAACTCGTTTTCATAAAATTGCTGAATTAGCACATTCAAGTGCTGAAGTTCAAATCATTGGAAGAATAACAAAACTTAATACGGTATCCCAAAAAAGAGGACAACGATTGGTGGCTACTTTTGTGGATGATACTGGAAGTATGGAACTTGTTTGGTTTAGAGGTATCAAATGGATCGCAGCTCAGTTGAAACCTAATCAAGAATATGTGGCCTTCGGAAGAGTAACTAGGTTTAACACTGTGTATTCAATGCCTCATCCAGATTTAGAGCTTCTTGCTGATCATCAGAAAGGCATACAAATAAGTATGCAGCCCATTTATCCAAGTACAGAAAAATTAAGTAGTGCTGGCATAACAAACAAGGTCATATCTAAAATGGTTTATGAGTTATTAGCTACTCATGGAGTTGAAATTAAAGAAACCCTTTCAGATGAAATCATAGTGCAAGAACAGTTAATGGGACTTCAAAAAGCCCTACAACACATTCATTTTCCAAAAAGTTCGAAGTTTTTAGCTGCTGCTCAACATCGTTTAAAGTTTGAAGAGTTTTTCTTTATTCAATTACAATTACTCTCTAATAAAATAAAACGCAAAAACAAGATAAAAGGGTATCCATTTAAATTAGTAGGAGAAAGTTTTAATCGCTTTTACTCTGATTATTTACCATTTGAGTTAACCAACGCTCAAAAAAGAGTAGTGAAGGAAATTAGAATGGATATGGGCTCTAATGCACAAATGAATCGATTGCTTCAAGGTGATGTAGGTTCTGGAAAGACCATTGTAGCTGTACTTTCTATGCTCATTGCTATTGATAATGGTTTTCAGGCCTGTTTGATGGCTCCTACAGAGATTTTAGCAGAACAACATTATAACGCCATAAAATCTCTAGTAGCGCCACTTAAAATTCAAGTATCTTTTTTAAGCGGTTCTACCTCAAAATCCGACCGAAATGTATTACATCAGGGCTTGAAAGATGGTGCTGTACATATCTTAATTGGAACACATGCGCTTATAGAAGATACTGTTGTGTTTCAAAATTTAGGACTAGCTATTATTGATGAACAACATCGTTTTGGTGTTAAACAACGTTCTAAATTATGGAGAAAAAACAACCTACCTCCTCATATTTTAGTCATGACTGCTACCCCTATTCCAAGGACTCTTGCAATGAGTGTTTATGGAGATTTAGATAATTCTGTTATCGATGAATTACCACCAGGTAGAAAGTCTATAAAAACGGTATGGCGGTCAGATCGTAATCGATTGAAAATCTTTGCTTTTTTAAAGGAAGAAATAAAAAAAGGAAGACAAATTTATATTGTTTACCCACTTATTAAGGAGTCCGCAGTTATGGATTATAAAGATCTTATGGATGGGTACGAGAGTATATCAAGGTATTTCCCGCTTCCAGAGTATCAAATTTCAATAGTTCATGGAAAGATGAAATCTGAGGACAAGGCCTATGAAATGGAACGTTTTGTTAAGGGGGAAACACAACTGATGGTAGCTACTACCGTAATAGAAGTGGGAGTAAATGTACCTAATGCATCAGTGATGATTATTGAATCAGCAGAGCGTTTTGGGCTTTCTCAGTTACACCAACTTCGAGGTAGAGTTGGACGAGGAGCAGATCAAAGTTATTGTATCTTGATTTCAGGTGATAAACTCTCTTCTGATGCTAAAACCCGATTAGAAACTATGGTAAGAACTACTGATGGTTTTGAGATTGCAGAAGAGGACCTAAAACTCAGAGGTCCCGGTGATCTAATGGGAACACAACAATCAGGAGTTTTGCAACTAAAAATAGCTGATGTAATCCAAGACAAGTCGATCTTAATACGGGCAAGACAAATTGCTACAATTTTGTTACAAAAGGACCCAACTCTAAGCGATAGTAAAAACATAATGATTAAATACGCTTATAATCAAATAGTTAAGCATAAAAATATTTGGAATTATATCAGTTGAACATCGTAATAATATTAGTCTTAATTCCTGTATAATCTCTATTTTTTCTTAATTTTACCGCTTTCTACATGCAAAGAATTATAGTATAAAAACTTATGAAAAAGACATTATTTGATAAAGTGTGGGATTCACATATTGTGAGATCTATCGAAAATGGACCTGATGTGTTGTTTATCGACCGTCATATGGTACATGAAGTAACTTCTCCTGTAGCCTTTTTGGGATTAAAAAACAGAGGAATTAAAGTGAAATATCCAGAGCGTACTTTCGCTACTGCTGACCATAATACTCCTACCATTAACCAACACCTACCTGTAGAAGATCCATTATCTGCAAATCAATTAGCGGCACTTGAAGCTAATGCAAAGGAACATGGAGTTTCTTATTGGGGATTAGGACATGAAAAAAATGGTGTAGTACATGTTGTTGGTCCAGAATATGGAATCACTCAACCAGGAGCTACCATTGTATGTGGAGATTCACACACGTCTACTCATGGTGCTTTTGGAGCTATTGCTTTTGGAATTGGTACTTCTGAAGTAGAAATGGTACTTTCTACGCAGTGCATCATGCAACCAAAACCTAAGAAAATGAGAATCAACGTTGTTGGAAGCCTTAACAAAGGGGTTACTCCAAAAGATGTGGGGTTATACATTATCTCAAAATTGACCACTTCAGGAGCAACAGGATACTTTATAGAATATGCAGGTGAAGTTTTTGAAACGATGTCAATGGAGGGTCGTATGACAGTATGTAACCTTTCTATTGAAATGGGTGCTCGTGGAGGAATGATTGCTCCAGATCAATTGACTTTTGACTATGTTCAAGGAAGAGAATTCTCCCCCAAAGGAGCTGATTTAGAAAAAGCTCAAGCCTATTGGGATACCTTATATTCGGACGAAGGAGCTGAATTCGATCTTGAATTTACGTTCCAAGGAGCGGATATTGAACCGATGATTACCTTTGGTACTAACCCAGGTTTAGGTATGGGTATATCTAATACGATTCCTTCTGCTAAAGACTTAGATACGGCTGAGGCTACCTTCCAAAAATCGTTAGATTATATGCAATACCATCAAGGTGATTCTATGATCGGTAAAAAAGTTGATTATGTATTTATTGGTTCATGTACCAATGGACGAATTGAAGACTTTAGAGCTTTTGCTTCTATTGTAAAAGGTAGAAAAAAAGCTGATCATATTACAGCTTGGTTGGTTCCAGGATCACACCAAGTTGAAAAAGCCATTAAAGATGAAGGCTTACTCGATATATTTAACGAAGCAGGTTTTGAATTAAGAGAACCTGGTTGTTCCGCATGTTTAGCAATGAATGATGATAAAATTCCAGCTGGAAAATATGCAGTAAGTACCTCAAATAGAAACTTTGAAGGACGTCAAGGTCCTGGATCTAGAACCATGTTAGCAAGTCCACTTGTTGCAGCCGCTGCAGCAGTCACTGGAGTAGTAACTGATCCTAGAGATTTAATTTAAACGAATAAGCACTATGGCATACGATAAATTTACAGTATTAGAATCGACAGCAGTTCCCTTACCCATCGAAAATGTGGATACTGATCAAATTATACCAGCTCGTTTCTTAAAAGCAACCGAGCGTAAAGGGTTTGGAGATAATTTATTCAGAGATTGGAGGTACAATTCTGATGATAGTCCAAAACAAGATTTTGTGCTAAACAATCCAACCTACTCTGGTAAAATCTTAGTTGGTGGAAAAAACTTTGGATCAGGTTCATCAAGAGAACATGCTGCATGGGCAGTTTATGACTATGGGTTTCGTTGTGTAGTATCTAGTTTTTTTGCTGATATTTTTAAAAATAACTGTTTAAACATTGGCGTACTTCCTGTTCAAGTTACCCCTGGTTTTGCAGATGAGATCTTTAAAGCGATTGAAAAAGATCCTCAAACAGCGTTAAAAGTTGATTTACCTAATCAAACGATTACGTTACTTGCTTCTGGAAAATCCGAATCATTTGAAATCAATGATTACAAGAAAGGTAATATGCTCAATGGTTTTGATGATATTGACTATCTGATGAGTATGGGCGATCAAATTTCTGAATTTGCTTCTAATACTCCTTTATAAAAGCGTTTAACTATAAGTACAGCTTCATTTATTTAATTTTATGGCATTAAAAAAACGCAAGGTAGAGCTAATGGATACCACTCTTAGAGATGGTGAACAAACTTCTGGTGTTTCCTTTTCTGCCAAAGAAAAATTAACAGTAGCTAAACTACTCATAGAAACACTGCATGTCGATCGTATTGAAGTAGCCTCAGCTCGAGTATCAGTAGGTGAATTTCAGGCGGTAAAAGATATTATAGATTGGGCAACCGCTTCTGGATATCAAGATCGAGTTGAAGTACTTACCTTTGTTGATCAAGGAGTTTCTATCGACTGGATGGTACAATCTGGTGCAAAAGTTCAAAATTTATTGACCAAAGGATCATTAAATCATTTAACACATCAGTTAAAAAAAACTCCAAAGCAGCATTTTGATGAGATTCAACAAACTATAGCATTAGCAAGCTCCAATGGAATACGAACTAACGTATATCTAGAGGATTGGAGTAATGGAATGAGAAACTCCAAGGACTATGTGTTGTCGTTTATTAATTTTTTAGCAACTCAAAATATAGAACGTGTATTATTACCGGATACCTTAGGGGTTCTTACTCCATCTGAAACATATGAATACATCCATGAGTTAACATCAACCTTTCCTCAATTACGATTTGATTTTCATGGTCATAATGACTACGATTTAAGCGTAGCTAATGTTATGGAATCTATTCGCGCAGGAGTTAATGGAGTTCATTTAACCGTAAATGGTATGGGTGAACGAGCTGGTAATGCTCCATTAGCAAGTGTTGTTGCTGCCGTTAATGACTTTATGCCTGAAATAACTATTGGGATTAAAGAAAAGAACTTATACAATGTTTCAAAATTAGTATCCGCCTTCTCAGGCATCGTTATTCCAGCTAATAAACCAATCGTAGGAGATAATGTTTTTACTCAAACCGCTGGTATACATGCAGATGGAGACTCTAAGAACAATCTTTACTTTAATGATTTATTGCCCGAACGCTTTGGTAGAAAACGTCAATATGCCCTGGGTAAAACCTCTGGGAAAGCTAATATTGTTAAAAACTTACAAGGTTTAGGCTATTCACTTACCGATGAAGAGTTAAAAAAAGTAACCCAACGTATTATAGAGTTAGGGGATAAAAAGGAACGTATTACTAAAGAAGACCTTCCCTATATCATATCTGATGTACTCGATAAAGGTAGTGATTTAGAAAAAGTTCGAATTGAATCCTATGTATTAACGCATGCTAAAGGATTAAAACCTACAGCAACCATATCAATAGTAATCAATGATAAGGTTTATGAAGAATCTGCTAATGGTGATGGACAGTTTGATGCATTTATGAATGCTATACGTACCATTTATAAATCTCAAAAGACCAATCTACCAAACTTAGTTGACTATGCGGTACGAATACCTCCAGGCTCTCACTCTGATGCACTGTGTGAGACTACGATTACCTGGCTTACCAATCAAAAAGAATTTAAAACCCGTGGTGTAGATACTGATCAAACGGTATCAGCAATTAAAGCCACTGAAAAAATGTTAAATATCATATAATTAAGAATACACTTATGAAATTAAATATTGCCTTACTTGCAGGAGATGGAATTGGACCGGAGGTTATCGACCAAGCGGTTAAAGTTTCTAATGCAGTTGCTAAGAAATTTGGACATGAAATTAATTGGACTCCAGCCTTAACTGGTGCAGCTGCTATTGATGCTGTTGGGGAACCTTATCCTGATGAAACGCATCAAGTATGTTTAAATGCAGATGCAGTTCTTTTTGGAGCAATTGGACATCCTAGATTTGACAATGATCCTTCTGCTAAGGTAAGACCAGAACAAGGTCTTTTGAAAATGAGACAACAATTAGGGCTTTTTGCCAATGTTAGACCTACCTTTACCTTTCCATCACTTATTGATAAATCTCCTTTAAAAAGAGAACGAATTGAAGGGACTGATTTGGTATTCTTAAGAGAACTTACTGGGGGTATTTATTTTGGAGAACGCGGAAGAAAAGATGGTGGCGATACTGCTTTTGATACCTGTACTTATACTAGAGAGGAAGTACAACGCTTAGCTAAGAAAGGTTTTGAATTGGCAATGAAGCGCTCAAAACGCCTTTGTTGTGTTGATAAGGCAAATGTATTGGAATCTTCTAGATTATGGAGAGAGACCGTCCAAGCAATGGAAAAAGACTATCCAGAAGTTGAAGTATCTTATGAATTTGTTGATGCTGTTGCGATGAGACTTGTTCAATGGCCAAATGATTATGATGTATTAATTACCGAAAACTTATTTGGAGACATCTTAACCGATGAGGCTTCAGTAATCTCTGGATCTATGGGGCTAATGCCTTCTGCATCTATTGGTACAGAAACTTCATTATTTGAGCCTATACACGGTTCATATCCTCAAGCAGCTGGAAAAGATATCGCTAACCCATTAGCTACAGTATTATCTGCTGCAATGATGTTCGAAGATGCTTTTGGACTTAATGAAGAGGCACAAGCTATTAGAGATGTGGTTAATAAATCACTTGCAGAAGGTGTTGTGACCGAAGACTTAGCTGAAGGAGCTAAGGCCTATAAGACTTCTGAAGTTGGTGATTGGTTAGCATCACATATCTAAGAAAACTAACAAACAAACCAAACAATAGAAAAGCAGCCTTTAGGGGCTGCTTTTTTATTAATTTAGAAGATTGGTTCATGATCTTATAGAATATAATCCGTATTGATAAATTTTGAAGCCCTGGATTCAATTAACTCATTTAAAATTTTGTTGTTTGTTTCACAATCTTTAGAAGCAACAAAGGTTCTTATCGAGAAAGAACGAAGCGCATCGTGAACACTGAGGGTTGCAACAGCTGAATCTTTTCTTCCAGTAAATGGATAAATATCTGGACCACGTTGACACGCTGAGTTTAGATTAACTCTACATACTAGGTTAACACAATTATCGATTAAAGGAGCAAGGCTATAGACATCAGATCCAAAAAGACTTACCTGCTGACCGTAATTAGATTCTGCCATATCATCAAGAGGAGTATCTATTTCATGGAAAGAAAGCACAGGTACTATAGGACCAAATTGTTCTTCTTGATACACTCTCATGTCTTTTGTTACTGGATAAAGTACAGCTGGCCAAATATAATTATCCATTCGTTCACCACCTCTTTTATTAAGGATTTTGGCGCCTTTTGAAAGTGCATCATCGATAAGTTCTTGAATATAATCTGGTTTATCTGCTTCAGGAAGCGGAGTTAAAAACACTCCTTTTTCCCAAGGATTACCAAAGGTTAATTCATCCACTTTTTGGAGGTATTGTTTTAAAAACTCATCTTTTATGAATTCGTGAACATAGATGACTTTTAGTGCCGTACAGCGTTGACCATTAAAGGAAAGTGATCCACTCACACATTCTTTAACAGTAAGCTCTAAATCAGCATCTGGCATTATAATAGCTGGATTTTTAGCTTCTAATCCTAATACGAGTCTAAGACGATTTTTCTTTGGATGAATTTCTTGTAAAGCGTTTGCCGATTTGGAATTTCCAATGAGTGCTAATACATCAACTTTACCAGTTTCCATTATAGGACTTGCAAGAACTCTCCCCCTTCCAAATAAGATATTAACTACTCCTGCTGGAAAAGAATTAGCAAATGCTTCTAATAGAGGAGTTAGTAAAAGAACTCCTAATTTAGCTGGTTTATAAATAACCGTATTTCCCATTAATATCGCAGGAATTAATAGAGCAAAGGCTTCATTTAATGGGTAATTATAGGGCCCTAAACATAAAACCACTCCAAGAGGGCCACGTTTTATATGCGCATTAACACCTTCGTATTGTTCAAATTTAGCGGCATCTCTATCAATATTTTTATAATCTTCAATGGTATCATACACGTATTGAACAGTACGATCAAATTCTTTTTCAGAATCTGGAAGTGATTTACCGATTTCCCACATCAAAAGTTTAACAATTACTTCTCGTTTGGTCTTCATTTGAGCAGCAAACTTTTCCATACAAACGACACGATCTTTGGTTCGCATGGTGGGCCACTCCCCTTTTCCATTATCATAGGCACAGGTAGCAGCATCTAATGCTGCTAAAGCCTCCTCTTTTGTAAGATCAGGATAAGAACCTAAATAGGTAGGTTTATAGTCTTGTGTAGCAGAAATAGTAGAATAAACTTCTTGAGTAGGTCCTTCCCATTTTTTTATGGTACCTCCTATTAAATAGTTTTTAAATTCAATTGGTTGGGGTAAAAATTCAGTAGGTATAAGTGACTTGGTCATTAGGTTGTAATAATTTAATTAAAACAAATATACTATAAATAGTTTCATAATATAATACTTAAAATTTTACATTTTTGACAAATAAGTATACAAAAAAACCCTAAATAAAGAAATTTAGGGTTTTTTGATGTTAACTGTGATATTTTAAACTATCGGTTTCATAGCTGTCATTGACTCTCTTAAGAATTCACCAACGATTTCAACCGGGTGATTTCTGATAATATCATTAATTTCAACTAACTTTTGATTAGAAACTGCATTATCTTTTCCAGCTCCATAAGCAGTACCGATCACATCGGTATCAATCTTAGTCATAAAATCAGCTAGTAATGGTTTACAAGCATGATCAAATAAATAACATCCGTATTCTGCAGTATCTGAAATAACTCTGTTCATTTCAAATAATTTTTTTCTTGCAATAGTATTAGCAATTAATGGAGTTTCGTGAAGTGACTCATAATAAGCAGATTCATCGATAATTCCAGAAGCAGTCATCGCTTCGAAAGCTAATTCAACACCAGCTCTTACCATAGCTACCATAAGAACTCCATTGTCATAGAATTCTTGCTCTGAAATTTCAACATCACCAGCAGGAGTCTTTTCAAAAGCAGTTTCACCAGTTGCAGCTCTCCAATCAAGAAGGTTTTTATCACCATTGTCCCAGTCAGCCATCATAGTTGATGAGAAGGTACCATCAATAATATCGTCCATGTGCTTGTTAAATAGTGGACGCATAATGTCTTTTAATTCTTCTGATAGTTCGAATGCTTTTATTTTAGCAGGATTTGAGAGACGATCCATCATGTTGGTAATACCTCCATATTTTAATCCTTCCGTAATGGTTTCCCATCCATATTGAATTAATTTTGATGCATATCCAGCATCAATACCTTTTTCTATCATTTTATCAAAACAAAGGATCGAACCTGTTTGAAGTAATCCACATAGAATGGTTTGTTCTCCCATTAAGTCAGATTTTACTTCAGCAACAAATGAGGATTCTAAAACACCCGCACGATCGCCACCTGTAGCTACTGCATAAGCTTTTGCCTGTGCTAATCCTTTTCCTTCAGGATCATTTTCAGGGTGAACTGCAATTAGTGTAGGAACACCAAATCCTCTCTTATATTCTTCACGAACTTCAGATCCTGGAGATTTAGGCGCAACCATAATTACAGTTAAATCTTTTCTAATTTGCATTCCTTCTTCTACAATATTAAATCCATGAGAATAGGATAAAGTTGCCCCCTTTTTCATCAATGGCATCACTGTAGCAACAACATTGGTGTGTTGTTTATCAGGAGTTAAGTTAATCACCAAATCAGCAGTTGGAATTAATTCTTCATAAGTTCCTGCTGTAAATCCGTTTTCTGTTGCATTTACAAAAGAGGCTCTCTTTTCTTTAATTGCAGCAGCTCTTAAGGCATAAGAGATATCCAATCCAGAATCTCTCATATTTAATCCTTGATTAAGCCCTTGAGCTCCACATCCTACAATAACAATTTTCTTTCCCTTTAAGGCTTCAACTCCATCAGAGAATTCAGAAGTATCCATGAATCTACATTTTCCTAACTGATCGAGTTGTTCTCTTAGAGAAAGGGTGTTAAAATAATTCGCCATTTTAATTAATTTAAATTTAAGTCTTCGTATTTTTTTAATAATTCAGTAATTGGCATCGCTTCTTTTGAGACAGCGATACGTCCAGATCTAACAAATTGCAATATACCAAAAGGTGCTAACATATCGTGTAATTCATCTACCTCATGTTTTCTGCCTGCTTTAGCAATCACAAAAAAATCACGAGAAACAGTGACAATTTGAGAATTACTTTCTTTGATTATATTTTGAATTTGACGTTCATCAAACAATAGATTTGACCCTATTTTAAATAGCGCCGTCTCTTGATAGATGATTTCTTCATCTGTATGAGCAAAGGCTTTTATAACCTCAATTTGCTTTTCAATTTGTCCTACAATATTTTCTACCCATTTTTGAGTAGTAAAAACAACAATTGTAAATTTCGAAACTGATGGAATTTCAGATGCAGAAACATTGAGTGATTCTATATTGATGTGACGTTTTAAAAAGATGCCCGAAATTCTATTAAGTAAACCAACATGGTTTTCAGAATAAACGGAGATTGTATACCATTGTTTTTCCATAGTCATGATTTATGAAAGTCTAATATCTGAAACTGAACTACCTGAAGGGATCATTGGAAATACATTTTCCTCCTTAGTTACCTTAACTTCTAATAAATAAGGTCCATCAGTTGCTATCATTTCTTGAACTGCTTCATTAAGTTTTGAGCGATCACTTACACATCTTGAAGGAATATCAAATCCTTGGGCGATACGCACAAAGTCTGGATTAACCATAACAGTAGATGCATAACGTCTATCAAAAAATAATTCTTGCCATTGACGCACCATTCCTAAATGATCATTGTTTAGAATAACAATCTTCACTCCTACTTTTGATTGAAATATAGTTCCTAATTCTTGTAAATTCATTTGAAACCCACCATCACCCATAATAGAGATCACCTCACGATCTTCAGCTCCTAATTTAGCCCCAATAGATGCTGGTAACCCAAATCCCATGGTACCTAGTCCCCCTGAGGTAATGTTAGAACGTTTTGTAGTGGATTCAGCATAGCGACACGTCATCATTTGATGTTGACCAACATCTGTAACCATCACTGCTTCTTTATTAGTAAGTTCATTTATAGTAGCGATGACTTCCGCCATTGTTAAAGCCTTGTCAATTGGATTCATCACATGATCTATCACTTGCTCTTGCTCAATTGCTTTCTTTTCCTTAAAGACTTTCATCCATTCTTTATGAGAAGTCTGATTTAGATAAGGTAACAGATTAACTATAGTTTCTTTGGCATCACCAACTAAAGCAACATCTGCCTTTACATTTTTGTTGATTTCTGCTTTGTCAATATCAAAGTGAATGATCTTGGCTTGTTTAGCATAGGTATTTAGATCTCCCGTAACACGATCATCAAATCGCATCCCTACTGCAAGGAGTACATCACATTCGTTAGTCAATACATTTGGAGCATAATTACCATGCATTCCAACCATTCCAACATTTAATGGATGATCAGAATTGATAGCAGATTTTCCTAAGATGGTCCATGCTGTTGGAATTCCAGTTTTATCGATCATTTCAATAAACTCTTGTTCCGCTTCACTAATAACGACTCCCTGTCCAACAACAATTAAAGGTTTTTTTGAACCATTGATAATCGCTGCAGCTTTTTCAAGTGCATCTTGACTCGCTACAGGTTTAGGAATATAAGATCGAACGGCTTTACAAGCTTCATAGGAGAAATCAAATTTTTCAAATTGAGCATTCTTAGTAATATCAACCAAAACAGGGCCAGGACGACCTGATCTTGCTATATAAAAAGCCTTGGCCATTACTTCAGGAATTTCCTCAGCTCTTGTGATTTGATAATTCCATTTGGTAATTGGTGTTGAAATACCCACAATATCAGTTTCCTGAAAGGCATCTGAACCTAACAGTTCTCTAGTAACTTGCCCTGTTATACATACCAGCGGTGTTGAATCAATTTGTGCATCAGCGATACCAGTAACTAAATTGGTAGCACCTGGTCCAGAAGTAGCAACACATACACCAACTTTTCCATTAACTCTAGCATATCCTTGTGCCGCATGAGCAGCTCCTTGTTCGTGTCTAGTTAAGACATGAATAAGCTCTTTTTGAAATTTATATAATTCATCATAAAAAGGCATAATTGCTCCTCCTGGATATCCAAAGATTAAATCCACCCCCTCTTCTAAAAGACAATGAATAATTGCTTCAGCACCACTGATATTGTTGATTTGTTTTGCCATGATTGTTTTCTTAAAACTGATCTAACACACGATTTTATTATATAATAATCAAAAATACATTTATTTCTTATGGTCGTAAAGTAAAAATAAAGGAACTTAAACTACTTTCAAGAAAAAATGATTACCACTATTGCATTGAATAACAATGATTTAGCAAGTATTTAAATATTACATTCAAAATAACAAAATTCCGTAAATAATTTTAAAATACCTTACACTTATTACTGAAAAATAGTAGGATAACTAAATTTTTATGAATTCTTAATGGAAGTTACTTTTACTGCTGAATCATTAATTTTTTAGTTGATAATAAGTACATTTTTAGAAGATGCTACAATTTCTTTCTTATTAAGTAACATGGGTCTAAAATCACCATCATTATACAGTTGTACTTGATCATCATAATGGGGTGAAAATGGATTACCAGATTGTCCCGTAGGAAGTACACTTATACTATGTTCAATGTCAGAAAAGTCTATAATACGCCTAGTAGATGGTCCTGCATTTGATGTGAAATTCTTTTGTTCGTAAGAATAATTAAAATTGACAGCATTAATCACTTCTCTAGCTCCTCTGATAGGATATGGTCCTACGTTAAATAAAGGTTTTAAAAGAGGAACTCGTCCAAGTGGATGTTGATGTTCTACCTGATGAAGTTCTCCCCAGTTCCATGCTGTTGAAACAGGTCCATAATCACTAACAAGAGCAGTAATGGCATTAATAAATGAAGTGGTAACGGCTTGTGTGTGGTTTTCTTTATTGTTGGTGTTGATACGATCAAACCAAATGGAAGAATCTTTAGCCATTAATGGGCTAATGAATTTTTTAGATAAATGAGTATTGATAAGCTCTTGAGTTAGTTGTTCCCCTAATTCATCTTCAAAACAGTATTTTATAAATTCAAATTCCCAACGGTGATAAATACTTGGTAAATAAGAGTTTAAAGGATAATTTCCTTTCCAAGAACTCAATTCATTTAATAGACTAAGCTGATCGTCCGTTAATAAGGTACGATCAATTGAATTGCTTAAAGCTCTAATTGTTTGAGGGAGAACGGAGGAAGTATCATCTAATAGCATTTCAGCAAATGAAATTTTATCCCAATCATTTTTAGGTTCCAAGAGTTCAACAATACGTTTAGCTCTATTCTCAGGAGCATAGTAGCCTGGAACTAAATTACCATCCATTGTTTTTGCTGCATTATTTGCAGAATATACATAGCCTGAACTCGGATTGACTGCATGTGGGTTTTGATCAAATGGAATCATTTCAATATGTTTATCTGCATCAAACACCTCATGTTTTATCATTTTAGAATGATTGTTGTCTAAACGATTGTAAAGTTGAGCTGTGGCCCACCATGCAATATTCCCTTTTTCATCACCATACATAATATTTAGACCTGGAGCATGAAGATGAGCTATTTTAGATTCAAAATCCTCCATAGATTCAGCGGTATTCATCTCAAAAAGGGTATGGAGGAGATTACGGTCTAGTTGCGTATAAATCCAATACATTGCTATAGGCTTTTGATCTGCTAAGCCTTCAATGATATCATTAACTATTGGACCATGGTGCGTTTCTCTTACAGTAAAATGAACAGGATCTGCATCCTTAACCTGGATGATTTCTTCTCGTATTTGAAAATTACTCCATCCTGAATCGGTTTTATATTGATTTTGATCATTTACTTGTTCTTCATAAAAGTCGATATCATCATTCTCAAACATGGTTAAACCAAACGCATATGATCTATTGTGTGATAACAAAGGAAAAGGTACTCCTCCTAAGTGATAACCATATCGTTCATAATTAGGAGTCGATAGATGCGCTTCATACCAAACGGCTGGTTGGGCATATCCTATATGAGGATCATTAGCAAAAAGAACGTTACCAGAGCTCGTTTTTTCTTTATTCACCACCCAGGAGTTAGAGCCATTAAATGTGGGTAACGGAAGTTGACTTAATACCTCCTCCACTAAAGCACTATAGGCTAGTAGTTGTTTAGCAGTGCGCTTATCTTCGTTAGTTATAAAAACCGCATTTGGATCATAATCTAACATAAGATCAGCTAAATAGTCATCGCCTAAGTTTGTTTGAATATAGCTCACTAATGGATCTGTTTTTTGTGCTGCTGCAAAACTAAAAGCCATATAACCAGTAATATTGAAAATATCTTCAATGGTGAAATGACTTTTTTCTAGTCCTACCAGCTGATATTCTATAGGAGTATAACCATTATCTATAAATGTATTTACCCCATCTAGATAAGCTACTAATATCGGGTAAGAATCTTTATTTTCGATTCCAGAAGCGATAATTCTTTTACTCTGTTGAGCTATACCTATACTTCTGAATAATTTATCGTTTTTTATTAATTCTGATCCAAAAACTTCAGCTAGTCTTCCTGGAGCTATTCGTCTAAGAAGTTCCATTTGCCAAAGACGTTCTTGAGCATGAACATAACCTAACGCTTTATATGCATCTGTATTATTTTGGGAATAAATATGAGGAATACCATAGGTATCAAAATAGACCTGAGTAGTTTCATTTAATCCTAAATCAAGTTCCCCTTCATAGGTTGGCTTAAGATGTTGAATGTAGTAAATAGATAAAATAAGTAAAAGAATAAGTAAAATACTAAAAACTTTTAACAGGGATTTCAAGAAGCTCATTTAGTCTTTTTTATAAATATAATCAAAATAGTGATGAATTAAAGATTTTGAGTTGAAGAAAAATAGTTGATTTTCAATAATTTAATGGTAGTTGATTCCACGCTAAAGCGTCTATCCATACGTTTACCTATAATCCAAATAATTTGATTAT
>Ga0181563_10002274_pt1 | contig 18614 bp, 17 predicted proteins | sample 011ome_25_FD_133759 | JGI IMG/M metagenome (GOLD analysis project Ga0181563, IMG submission 133759) | Coastal salt marsh microbial communities from the Groves Creek Marsh, Skidaway Island, Georgia - 011512CT metaG (megahit assembly) | ecosystem: Environmental > Aquatic > Marine > Intertidal...
CTTGGTTTGACTACATCTTCCGCCAAAACAAAACTACCAAAATTTCTGGTTTTGAATCGAATCTGATTTTCATTCCATTCCCCACCCACAAAACTCCTTGAACCGTTTGCAGCACGGAGGTAGACATGCGTCTTGGATTTGTTTCCACTAAATCCACTGACCTCCCAAGTAGCTTCAATTGGAATCCAGAGGTAAGAAGTGGATTCTCCTAAGTTTAGAATAGGAGCTGTAGGTGTTCCTGATTGGGTAACACGTAGGTACAAATCTTCTAAAAGGCTATTTTCGTACGTTCGTATCTGTAAGTTATCAATCGCATGGAGGTGTTCTTTACCAACTGGAAAGTGGCCTAAAATATCTGGAATGTAAATTTCTGAACACAGGTCAATTTTCGCTGGGATTCCAAATCTAAGGTCCCAAAGGTAAGTTCTGCTAGCCGCATCTTGGTAAGCAGGAAGAATTTCGTAGCTATGGTTGCCCACCTCGAAATTGGCGAGTCCTCCCTTCGAAGTTTGGGCAACTTTGATTTTTAGGATGTTTCTGAAGTAACTAACCTGAGCTTTTGCTGGGGAAGCTCCATCGGACTTGGTTGAATCAAGGTCTGTTCCTAGTAGACTGAGTTGTACCAAACGTGTATTGTTGTAAGCATCAATTAATTTAAGCTGAAAATTTTTCTTGGTTCCTTCTTCTAACTCTAATATTCCGGTATTTGGATCTTTTGGAGTAAGGAATGAGAATTTTAAGTCCTTTTGATAATACAGTTTGGTAAAACGATTTCGGTACGTATGCAGCAGAAAATGACGGGTATAATTAAAATCCACTTGATCAATTTGAAGGCTAAATAAGTGCCCGGAGTCATCAGCTAATTCGAATCTTGGAAAGCCATTTTGATTTTCTGCGCCATCCAACTTGTCGTAACTTTGTATTTCTAATCCTACTTTTCCAGTAACTTTTATTACTTCTGGAATGCGGTAATTGCCCCCGCTGAATACAGGACTAAGTTCTACCCGTTGAAATTTTCCATTTACGCGGCTATCGAGCTCTAGAGGGACAATAGCGATTTTTTGGGGCGTGGGTGGGGTTTTGTCTACAATTTCAGTAAATCCAGCGAGCAAGGGATCAAGTGCTCTATCCAAACTATCCCTGATTTCAAAATGTAGGTGAGGACCTCCAGAACTGCCTGTATTCCCACCATTGGCAATCAATTCTCCTTTCTTAATGGGAAGTTGACCTTCTTCCAAGAATAGCTCCAATTCATTTTGTTTGGTTTCGTAGACCTTATTCTTTATCCAGTCATGTAGCCTGGGATTGAAGTTTCTTAAGTGTCCATAAAGTGTGATGTGTCCACTAGGATGCTTGAGATAAATAACATTCCCATAGCCAAAAGAAGAAATTTTTATTCGATAAACCCAGCCTTCAGCAGCTGCATAGATAGGTTCGCCTTCTACCCCGCCAAATTTATAGTCCAAACCGGTATGAAAGTGATTTGGTCGAAGTTCTGAAAAATTTCCAGAAAGGTAACTTCGTTGCCCAGGCTTCACGGGTGATTGGAAGTATCCTTTTTGAATTTCTTGGCCAAATGCAAAATTTAATGAGTAACAAGCGAATGCAAAAGCAAAAAGGAAATGGGACCGCTTATTTAACTTCGACATGTAACATTTTTTTGTTTCCAATAAATCCAACCAATTGATCACCCACTTGCACAGGCCCCACTCCAGCTGGGGTACCGGTATAGATGAGATCCCCCTTTTTGAGAGTGAAAAATTGGGATATGTACGCGATGAGTGTTGCAAAATCAAAAAGCATTAATCCAGTGTTTCCTTTTTGTTGAAGTACTCCATTGACCTCAAGATGAAAGTCGATTGAAGTTAAATCTCCCAATTCGGCCACTGGTTTGAATTCACCTATAGGAGCAGAGCCATTGAATGCTTTGGCTATTTCCCAAGGCAGGCCTTTGGCCTTGCATTGGTCTTGAAGGTCTCGTGCTGTGAAATCTATTCCTAGACCGATTTCATCAAAGTATCGATGTGCAAACTGGGGTTGTATGTATTTTCCTTCTTTAGAGATTTTAAGTACCAATTCAATTTCATGATGGATATTGGATGAAAAGTCAGGATAATAAAAAGGGGCTCCCCCTTTTAATAGAGCTGTATCTGGCTTAAGAAATACTACCGGCTTTCCGGGCTTTTCATTCTTAAGCTCTTCAATATGAGCCGCGTAATTTCGGCCTATACAAATGATTTTCATGGTGATTTTTAGTTAATCGAGCGGGTTGTCAAATTTGGCGTAAAACAATCAAAAAAGTGATGAATGCATTTAATTGATCTTCCGTATGAATTAATCAAAGTTAATCTGCTTCAGTTCAGTAAGTATTTTTTGCATCCAATCTCCATATATCTGTTTCGAAGGGTGAAGGCCGTCTGCAACAACGGATTCAGGAAGTCCTCCTTCCATCTTGTAATCGGATGTGATATCAATGAATTTAATCCCGTATTTTTCACAAATCTCTTTTTTTAGTTGATTGTAGCTGCTTATTTCTCTTGCCACTATATCTGGGTCCACTCCTTTTTTTGTAGCAAAGGGAGTCACTCCCCAATCAGGAATGGAAAGTACGATGACATGCGATTTATTTCCTCTTGCAAAGCTTATGGCCCGAACCAACATCCTTTCAAAATCTATTGCAAATGTCTCCACAGAACGTCCTCGGTATTGATTGTTGACTCCGATCAATAAGGTAACCAAGTCATACCCCTCTGTTGCTGTAGCTGCATTTTGAATGCCAACTTCAAGTTCATCTACTGTCCAACCAGTTTTTGCGATGATTAAGGGAGCTGTGAATGGGGTTTTCTCTTTTTTATTCCATTCCCGTACAAGTTGCATAGGATAGCGGTCACCCAAGTCTACTCCTTCTCCAATGGTATAACTGTCTCCTAAAGCAAGGTAGCTCAGGGAAGTTTTCTGTGCAGAAGTTGGTATGGAAAATGTCATGATAATCAAGAATAAAAGCAGTAGGGGAAATTGAAAAATCGAAGACATTCTTTTAGCTAGTTTTAAATACATTCTCAAGTAAGGTCAGGGTACCTAAACTGGCATTTAAACGAACACGGGCGCCAACAGGAATTATAAATTGACGAGGGATGTGTCCGATCATGGCGCCCAAATAAGCTGGGATGCCAAGAGGAATAATGTACTGGTCCATAATCTGGTCTACGGTGAAAGCACCATAACCTCCTCCTGGTTTACAGTCAGAACATTGTCCAAATACAAACCCTTTGATTTTCTCTAAAGTGCCATTTAGTTGGAGTGTACTCATCATTCGATCGATGCGATAAGGGTCTTCTCCCACATCTTCAATAAATAAAATAGAGTCTTGAAAATCAGGGTAGTAAGGAGTTCCAGATAAAGCTGTTAATACAGTTAGATTTCCTCCTAGAATTTTCCCTTCTACACTGCCTGAACTGAGCGTCTGAATCCGATTTCCCTTGGCGACCAAGTCATCTCCTTTGCTGATTTCATTTTTGTAGGTAAGTAATTTTTGTTCAAAGAAAAGCTGCTGAAATTGATTGGAATTAAAACTATTCCAACTCCCAGATCCATTTGGTCCATGGAAGGAAATCAATCCTGCTTGACTTTGAAGTGCACAATGTAGTGCTGTGATATCCGAATATCCAAGTAAGGGTTTTGGAGTAGCTTTTACTTGTTCGTAATCTATTAAAGGTAAAATTCGTGCTGCTCCAGATCCTCCTCGAAGGCAGATTATTGCTTTAACTTCAGGATCTTCAAACATGCTATTCAAATCTGCAGCTCGTTCTTGGTCTGTTCCTGCCAAATGGCCAAATCGATTATTCAAATTTGTTCCCAACTTTACTTTTAACCCCAGGGCTTCTAAAGCTTCTTTGGCGTAAGTAAACTCCATTCGATCTGCAGTAGCAGCCGAAGGGCTAATGATTCCTACCGTTTGCCCACGAAGCAAAGAGCTAGGATACAGCGTAGATTCCTTGCTCTTTTTTGCAAAATCAAGTCCTAAGATGGGGCTTGTGGCAGCTAGGAGACCCAGGGATTTCAAGAAACTACGTTTATTCATTGTTAGGGTGTTTTTTGAGGCTAAAATTGATTTACAACTTAATCAAATAACAGCTACTTCAAAAATGATCTCTGATTTGGAGCATTACATTTTCAACTTCTTTTCTTACTCTAGAGACTGCAAATGGGAAATTGGAATTCATAAATGCGAAGGCAAATGTCTTTCCGGACTTCGTTTTTACCAATCCAGCCAAGTTGTAGGAGGCGGTCATACTTCCTGTTTTAGCAAAAATATAGGGAGTCGAAGCTTGAAAAGTGTTTTTTAGCGTGCCTGATTTTCCACCAACGGCAAGAAGATTTTCCAATTCACCTTCAGGAAGTAGCTCAACTAGTTTTTCCACCACCCGAACCAAGGACCTTGGTGTGATTAAATTGTGGCGACTCAAACCACTACCATCTACCCATTTGGGCATGTCGGGCAAATCCGATAAAGCAGTCTTGAGTAGGTAGTCTATTGCCCTTTCTGTTGCTAATTCTTGAAAAAGTTTGTCAGAAATACTAAAAAGTAGTTGCTCTGCAATAAAATTATCGCTTTCTCTCATCATCTCCTGAAGCAAAGGAGTTAATGGAGACCCACGCCAAATTTGATGGATAGAGGGGAGTGAATCGGGACGATAAATCCACGGAATCCCGGTGAGCTCAGAACCTAATTGGGTGATTAATGATGGGTTAACAAGGAAGGGGAGCTGTTTTTCTCTGCCAATGAAAGTTTGTGGATTATAAAAAAAAGTATTGCTATGAAAATCCCGTTGTACTTCTTCAAGAGCTTGACTGCTTGGCTGAAGCTCATTTTGAAAAATCTTTGGAAAAAGTTGTGGCTTATTTCCCTCTTTCTCCATCTTCACTAGGTTTCCATAAATGGGTAAACTACTTCGCTCTGCTGCATAAGCAAAGTAATAATCGTCCCATTGCCAACCGTAGCCGTAGGATGGCGAAATCTGGTTGGCATCTGAAAACTGGATTACCTTGTGATTTGCTATGATTTTTTGAAAATCAGGTTGATAAAAGTCCTTGTACCTCCAACTCGGGTCACCTGACCCCCAAATTTTTAAGGTGTCATCTGCCGATTGGTAGCGAAGGGTTTGTGTACTGTCCTCAAGGACTAAAAGAGCGCCATAGAGTGTAAGGAGTTTGGTAGTTGAGGAGGGAATTTGGTATTGATGGCTATTTTTTTCAAAAATCACTTGCTGGGATTCTAGGTCGTAAAGCATAAATCCAGTGAGGTGTCCTTGGAAAAAACGCTGAGGACCAAAGCTTGTCTCTAGTTGGTAAATTGCTTCTTGTGAAACCTGTGCACTAAGCTGAAAGCAGGTTAAGGCAAGTAAAAGCGTGTAAATTAGTTCCCTCTTCAAAGACCTATCGATTTTTGTAATTGGAATAGAAAATGTTCATCCAACCCAGAATAAATGCCAATCCTCCCAAGGGTGTAATGCCACCAAGCCAGGTAAGACCAGTGAGGCAAAGGATATAGAGGGAGCCTGAAAAAATCAAAATTCCAAGAATCATACACCAGGTCGAAAAGCCAAGTCCTTTCCATTCAGGTTTTAGTGTACCTAAAATCCCGATCCCTAGTAAGGCTAGGGTATGGTAAAAATGATAATGTACAGCTGTTTGGAAAGTTTCTAATCTATTAGTTTGAATAAGAAGTTCTTCCAAGCTATGCGCCCCAAAGGCACCTAGCCCCACAGCAAGGGCCCCTGAAATTCCTGCAAGCTGTAAAATTTGAGTTCCTTTCATGGTGTTGGGTAGTTTCTACTTCCAAAAATAGCGGATCCGATACGAACTAGGGTGCTTCCTTCTTCTTGTGCAATTTGATAATCCCCACTCATACCCATGGATAACTCTTTTAAGTCTACAAAATGAGGAAGGGATCTTTTTTTAACTACTTCAAAAAGCTGTTTTAATCCCCTAAATTCAGCACGAATTTGGTCTTGATTCTCTGTGAAGGTAGCCATCCCCATCAACCCCCTTACTTGAACGTGAGTCAAATTCGTGAATTCAGGGCTATTCAGCATGGCATCCAATTCTGTTGGATCAAACCCAAATTTACTTTCTTCTGTGGCGATGTGAATTTGTAGCAAAACAGGGATTTGGCGATTGATTTTTTTCCCTTGTTTATCGATTTCTACTAGTAATTTAAATGAATCTACTCCATGTATCAAATGCACAAAGGGGGCGATGTATTTGATTTTGTTGCTTTGTAAATGTCCAATCATGTGCCACCGGGTATCTGCGGGCATTTCTGGCTGTTTGGCCTGAATCTCTTGCACCTTATTTTCTCCAAAATCTCGTATACCTGCAGCATAGGCAGCTTGTAGATCTGCCAAAGGCTTGGTCTTGCTAACTGCTATCAGTTGGCAAGTTGGATTTGGAAATGATTTTTTGATTTGTTCGAGGTTGGCTTTGATGTCCATGGATAAATATTCATAGGAATAAATTCAAATATAACCGAAGCGGCAGTACTTTTTAAGATGTTTGCTGCTATTTTAAAAGGCTTTGATTAAAGACTTTTGTGATTGATTTTGAGAGATCCTATTTTTTTAACTTTGATATTTACGAGTATAGATCCTCGTTTTTAGCAAGCTCTTTGGAGACTTTTGGAGCGAATTTTTACGAGTTTGGATTCGTTACTATTTTTGGAATAGACCAAATTTAAGCCTTTTTAGCAGGTCGTTTACCTTTATTTTTATCTTCCGAACTAAAAAAAAAATGCAAAATTTTGCTGGTGTTTTGATTTGTTAATTTCAATTAAAAATGCTCTGGGATAGTTTTTATTACCTTTTTTGGATAAAATATCAAGATAATGTGTAGGTTTAAACAGTATGATTTTTCCGGTAATTGCCTCCTTTATTTTGTTTTTGAGTTCCCTTACTATGCCTGTATTTGCGCTAGACCCTGTTTCGTTAGAATTTTTTGATTTTACTCGCTTGGCCTACAATCGTCAAGGAATGTATGTGCTGGGTTCTTGGGCGCTACTTAATTTGTGTGTTGGAGCGGTAGGATCTTTCAAATCCAAAGGGCAAATTCAGGCTTTTCACCAGATGAATGCCTATTGGAATTTAGTGAATTTGGGGATTGCAGGGTTTGGATTCTGGCAGGCAAGACAGGGTTCGTTGGTAATCAATTTTTGGGAGATCTTAAAATCTCAGCAACAAATTGAAAAGGTACTTCTTTTTAATGCAGCTTTAGACTTAGCGTACCTGTCTTTCGGGTTTTTCTTAATTGAAAGAGGCCGTCGTTTGGTGAAGGATAACTGGATTGGTTTTGGAAAATCAATTCTTCTTCAAGGAGCTTTTTTACTGCTTTTTGATGCGATATTGTATGGATTTCAGCACCAATTGGGAATTGAATTATTGGATTGGGCTAAGTCTATGTGATCGAAGTAAATCGTTAATCTACTGATTAAAAGAGGTATAGGATATTTATAATAAACTAAGTTTATGATAATCCTAAATAAATCACGGCTATAAGTAAATTCGTCCCATGGAAAATTTAGCGCCTTGTCCTTCTTGCGGATCCCAGTATACCTACCCCTTAGACGCATTGATGGTATGTCCAGACTGTGGATTGGAATGGAATCCTAATGATGAAGTTGACTCTGTAGAGGAGGAATTGCAAATAAAGGATGCTAATGGCGCTCTTTTAGCAAATGGAGATTCGGTAGTGGTGGTTAAAGATCTCCCTGTAAAAGGGGCCCCTAAATCCATAAAGGCAGGTACAAAAGTAAAAAACATTCGCTTGGTGCAAGGAGACCACAACATTGACTGTAAAATAGAGGGTTTTGGCTCTATGGCACTTAAATCAGAGTTTGTCCGTAAGGCGTAACTAGGTACTCTTTCTACTAGCAATCAAACTCATGCTTTAGGCAAAAAAATCCCATCGATCAATGCGATGGGATTTTTTGAAGTTTGACTTGATTGATCAAGAAAGGTATTTTTCAACTGGTGTGTAAGGCATAGAAAATGCTTCTGCTACTGCCTTGTACACAATATCACCTTGAATCACATTCAAACCAGGAACGAGATCTACATTTTCTTGTGCAGCCTTTTTCCAGCCTTTATCCGCCAATTGGATGGCGTAGGGAAGGGTTGCATTAGTTAATGCTAAGGTAGAGGTGTAGGGTACTGCGCCTGGCATATTGGCTACACAGTAGTGTACCACCTCATCGATGATGTAAGTAGGATTTTCGTGGGTAGTAGGGGTACATGTTTCGATACATCCACCTTGATCCACTGCTACATCCACCAATACGGCTCCTTTTTTCATGTCTTTCAACATGTCTTTGGTGATCAAATGCGGTGCTTTGGCGCCAGGAATCAATACTGCACCAACAACAAGATCTGCTTGTTTGATTTGTTCGCGAATGTTGTACTCATTGGACATCATGGTTTTTACATTGGCGGGCATGACATCAGCCAAGTAGCGCATTCTTGGTAGGGAGACATCCATGATGATCACATCGGCACCTAGACCAGCAGCCATCCAGGCAGCTTGAGTTCCTACGATCCCTCCTCCTAAAATAAGCACTTTGGCGGGAAGTACTCCTGGGACTCCACCTAAGAGAATTCCTCTTCCCCCTAATGGTTTTTCGAGGTAATTAGCTCCTTTTTGGATAGCCATTCTACCGGCTACTTCGGACATAGGAACAAGTAGGGGGAGACTTCTGTCTGGCTTCTCTACGGTTTCATACGCCAAACAAATGGCTTTGCTTGCCACCATAGCCTTTGTAAGTGGTTCGTAGGAGGCAAAGTGGAAGTACGTAAATAGTAGTTGATTCGGCTTAATTAAGCTATATTCTGATTCAATAGGTTCTTTCACCTTTATGATCATTTCAGCAATTTGATAGGTAGCTTCAATGCTTGGTAATAGAGTCGCACCAGCCTCTAAGTAAGATTCATCAGAAAAACCACTTCCAATACCCGCAGTCTGTTGTACATAGACTTGATGCCCTCTTTTTATTAATTCTTTTGCACCAGCAGGAGTGAGCGCTACTCGATTTTCATTGTTTTTGATTTCTTTAGGAACACCTATAATCATGGCAAAGTCGATTTGGATTTATTGTATAGTTGCAAAGATACTATTCAAAATAGGTTCGAGAAGTAATTCTAGCACTACTATTTAAAGCTGATTTTGTTTTTTGAAATAAATCAAAAGTTTCTATCAAATTCTCTTTCATTTCTTTACTTAATTTCAAGAAAGGCAAATTTTAGGTAAAAAATTTTGAATTTTTTTTTCAAATTACGCTAAATAAAATGTGTTTGATTTTAGGAAAGCCTGATTCTACATAAAGTTGTTTTAATTAAAAAATCAAAATATTATATTAATTTTAATATATAAAACCACTTTTTTCCAAATTTTAAATGGGTAAAATCTTAACATAAAATTTGTATCTACGCAGGTTATGTCTATTTTTGATTCGTAGAAATAGACCCAAAATGTAACGAGTAGCGTATTTGGCTTATGGCGGAAAAATCTAGAGAAAAGGTGCGGCAGGCAATAACCATTCAAAAACAGGAGGTGCTAGCAGATTTTAGATGGGCACTGACAAGCAGGCTTGCTTCCTTGATAGGTAGGAAGGAAGTCTTCATGGGTAAAGCGAAATTTGGGATCTTTGGAGATGGCAAAGAGTTAGCCCAGGTGGCTATGGCACGCGCTTTTCGGAAGGGTGATTTTCGAGCGGGTTATTACCGGGACCAAACATTCATGATGGCATTAGGTGAACTAACTGTTCAGCAGTATTTTGCACAGTTATATGCACATACTAATGTGGAAGCTGAACCAGCTAGTGCAGGACGTTTGATGAACGGCCATTATGCCACTCGATCCCTCAACGAGGATGGAAGTTGGAAATCCTTAACTGCACAATACAATTCAGCTGCTGATATTTCACCAACAGCAGCTCAAATGCCGAAGCTTTTAGGGTTGGCTTTTGCTTCCAAACTTTATCGAAACAACAAAGGATTAAAAGGACTAACTGATTTTTCGGTAAATGGGAATGAGGTTGCCTGGGGAACCATAGGAAATGCATCCACCTCTGAAGGAATGTTCTTTGAAACCATCAATGCAGCGGGAGTCCTTCAAGTACCCATGGTGGTAGCTGTTTGGGATGATGGATATGGGATTTCTGTACCCACCGAATTTCATACTACCAAAGGAAGTATTTCAGAGGCATTGCTTGGCTTTCAACGAACGGATACCGTAAATGGGGTTGAAATCCTTCGTGTCAAAGGCTGGGACTACGATGCATTGGTTCACGCTTTTGAAACAGCTGGTCGATTGGCGCGTGAGGAGCATGTCCCTGTATTAATCCATGTGGAAGAAATGACTCAACCTCAAGGACATTCCACCTCCGGTTCCCACGAGCGGTACAAATCCAAGGAAAGATTGCAGTGGGAAAAAGATTGGGATTGCATGGCGAAATTTCGGGAACATTTAATTTCTTCTGGAATTGCAACTGCTGACCATTTAGACGAAATTGAAGCAGAAGTGAAGGGGCAAGTAAAAAAGCAAAAGGATGCTGCCTGGAATGAATTTAATGAGGAAATTAAAGTGGAATTGAATCAAGCCCTTTCCCTAATTCGAACAACTGCTGAGAATTCTACTCGTAAGATCTCCTTACTCCAATTGGCTGATGACCTACAAAAAACGATCAATCCTATTCGAAAAGATGTGGTTAGTACGGTTCGAAAGTGTTTATTTTTAATTCGATCAGAAGGAGATTCTATCAAAAAAGAGTTAAAGGATTGGTATGTTCAAATCCAAGATGTAAATCAAGGTCGGTACAATAGCCATTTGTATAGTCAAAGCGAATTTGCAGTACAGCAGTGCAAACCAATCCCTGTCGAGATCAACGATAATTCACCATTGGTAGATGGGCGAGAAATTCTCCAAGCTTTTTTTGACTACACTTTAGAGCACAATCCCCAATTTTTTACTTTGGGAGAAGATGTTGGAAAAATTGGGGATGTCAATCAAGCATTTGCTGGTTTACAGTCAAAATTTGGTGAATGGCGTGTGATGGATACTAGTATTAGAGAATGTACTATTCTCGGTCAAGGAATTGGTGCGGCTCTGCGTGGACTTCGGCCTATGGCAGAAATCCAGTACTTAGATTACCTATTGTATGGAATTCAATTGCTTTCTGATGATCTTGCTACCCTAACCTACCGTACCAAAGGAGGGCAAAAAGCACCATTAATTGTGCGTACTAGGGGACATCGTCTGGAAGGTGTTTGGCATTCTGGATCTCCTATGGGAATGATTCTAGGTAGTCTCCGGGGGATGATTATCTGTGTGCCTCGAAATATGACGCAGGCAGCGGGAATGTATGCTACCTTGCTACAATCTGATGAGCCAGCCTTAGTTATTGAGTGCCTCAATGGATACAGATTAAAAGAGCAAATGCCACAAAATATTGGTCGCTATACTGTACCTATGGGAATTCCAGAAATACTCTGCCCTGGAACAGACTTGACAGTGGTTACCTATGGTAGTATGTGCCGAATTGTCATGGAGGCCGCCACAGAACTAGCAGAAATCGGCATATTTTTAGAGGTAATTGATGTTCAGACGCTTCTTCCTTTCGACACGAATGGCGTAATTGGGCAATCGATACAAAAAACCAATCGTGTGCTCTTTGCGGATGAAGATGTTCCTGGAGGAGGGGCTGCCTACATGATGCAACAAGTTTTGGATCTCCAGGGGGCCTACCAGTTTTTGGATGCAGCACCTCAGACCTTATCTGCTCAAGCGCATCGTCCTGCTTATTCCACAGATGGTGATTATTTTTCAAAGCCTAGCGTGGAAGATGTGGTTGAAAAAGCCTACTTAATTATGCATGAATCTAACCCTAAAAAGTACCCTTCGCTTTAAAATTAGCCAACTAGGATAAGGTTTTAATTTTAGTGGGTAGGCAAATTGATCTACTACTAGAATTTTGAGTCATTCTATTTTCTAGTGATCTGTCGCAGGGTTACTGGAGGACTTGAAACCTCGTTGGATCGATTGAGAGCTCTATCTTGTATTTGGACATCGATGCGCAAAGTGTCTGTTCTAAAGATGGATTCCCAACCAGAGGAGAGCATTCGGTAGGTGATTTTTCCTTCAACAGCTTGCCCTATTTCTGTAGTTAATATTCGAGGAAATCTGCCGTTAAATGTGGTGTAAAAAGGTGGGTCCTGCCATCTAAATTCACTGAACTGCCCATTTCTCTTGATAAAAAAGCGAATAAAAATATTGTATTGGTTTTCGTTTTTTTCTACCCAAATGGTGTCTTTCACAATGATATTGTTGACAATGGGATCAATTACCCAGTCTATTGGATTGTAATTTGGAGCATTACTTGGTCTCTTTCCATAAGTGATGAGATTATTTGCTGCATCACGCTTGTAGTTGAGTGGATTGAATGGAGGATTGATATCGGTGGCAGCTAATCCTAAATCTCCCTCGGCATCTTTAAAATTTAATGTAAGTAGTAGGGAGTCCTGACCGGATGTTCCAACGTACTCCAAACTAGAAAATTCTATTTCTGGAGTGCTTGGAAAATTTTCAGGAGGGCTAATGCAGGAGTACCCTAATAAAGCAAAACCAAACAATAAGTAAGAATAGTTTTTCAAACGCATGAGATGAAGGTACATTTACATTCCGAAACAAAATTGATCTGTTAAGGAAGAGCCAAGATATAAAACGATGCAAGAATTTAAAAGTTTTTCAAAAAGGTTGGAAACCTTGACTTTGGATCATTTTGATGATTTTGCACTTGATTTGTTCCAATTTCAAGCACTTCACAATCCCATCTATTCGGCCTATCTGAAGATTAGAAAAATTTCGCCTTCCCACATTCAAAAAGTAGAAGATATTCCTTTTTTACCAATTCAATTTTTTAAAGATTCAAAGGTTTATTGTGGAAATAGCGCTTCTTCTAATCAGGTTTATAGTAGTAGTGGCACCACTGGCTCAATTACGAGTAAACATTTTCTTTGGTCTGAAGAATTTTATTTGAACCATGCCCAAACCCTTTTTGAACAAACTTATGGCCCCATAAAGGATTTTCATGTTCTTGGGTTGCTCCCCGCTTATTTGGAACGTCCTGGTAGTAGCCTAGTTGCCATGGCAGCTCATTTTATTTCTCAAAGTAACTCAGCGTCCTCAGGATTTTATCTGTACAACCAAAAAGAACTATTGGAAAAATTGAAGGAGCTCTCTTCTGGGAATCGAAAGGTATTACTTTTTGGGGTCACTTTTGCCTTGTTGGATTTGGCTGAATCAAAAATGCCATTTCAGGGTTTCCCTAATTTGATCGTGATGGAAACGGGTGGAATGAAAGGAAGGAGAAGAGAGATGATTCGTGAGGAGGTGCACCAACAGCTTAAGGCGTACTTTCAGGTGGATGGAATTCATTCGGAGTACGGAATGACTGAATTACTTTCACAGATCTATTCCAAAGGAAATGGGAAATTCAAAATACCCTCTTGCATGCGGGTGGTACTTCGGGATTTCAATGATCCTTGGAGTCTTGCAAGTAGAAGCCAAGGAGGAATTAATTTAATTGACTTAGCAAATTTTCATTCCTGTGCTTTTATTGAAACCCAAGATATCGGTAAATGGGATGAAAAGGGATATTTGGAAGTTCTAGGAAGATTCGATCATTCTGAACTTCGGGGTTGCAACCTTTTGGTTCAGTAATTGCTTTAGAAAAAATTAATAAACATCTTTAAACAACTAAAGATACTTCTATGAAACGTTTTGCCTCTGTTGCGCTTATTATTTCACTTTTGGCTTTGGCTTCTTGTGCATCCAGTAGACCTTGCCCTGCTTATGCTAAAGAATTCTCTCCTAAAAAAGGGTGGGGATGAACCCAAATTTAGGCTTAATAGTCTGCATATTTTTTAACATCCTCTACGCCTATGGTAGGCTCTCCTAGGATTACTAGTCTTTCAACTACGTTTCTTAGTTCGCGGATATTACCTGTCCAAGGAAGTCCTTTTAAATAAGTAATTGCTTCTTCAGTGATTTTTTTAGGAAGGCTTCCATTTTCTTGAGCAATATCTTCTAAAAATTTATTGAGAAGGAGAGGGATGTCATCCTTCCGGTCTTTTAGTGGAGGAACTTGGATTAAAATCACGCTTAGCCGGTGGTACAAATCTTCTCGAAATTTACCTTCCTCAATTTCCTTCTTTAAATCCTTATTGGTCGCTGCAATCACACGTACATCCACTTTGATATCCTTGTCACTACCGACTCGGGTGATAAGATTTTCTTGAAGTGCTCGTAAAACTTTGGATTGAGCAGTTAGAGACATGTCTCCAATTTCATCTAAAAAGAGAGTTCCTCCATCGGCTTGTTCAAACTTGCCTAATCGTTGTTTGTGGGCAGAAGTGAATGATCCTTTCTCGTGTCCAAATAGTTCCGATTCAATTAATTCAGATGGAATAGCAGCACAGTTTACCGCTACATACGGCTTTTCCTGACGCTTGCTTTTTTCATGAATCCAGTGGGCAACCAATTCTTTTCCTGTACCATTTTGACCTGTAATTAATACCCTCGCTTCTGTTGGTGCTACTTTTTCTATGGTGGCTTTGACGGTCTGTATGGCAGGAGATTCTCCAACCATGGTTAATTTCTTGGATAATTTCTTTTTTAAAACTTTAGTTTCAGTCACCAAATGCTTCTTTTCTAAAGCATTACGTACGGTTAATAACAATCGATTCAGATCTGGTGGTTTGGGGATGAAATCAAATGCCCCTTTTTTAGTTGCTTCAACGGCAGTTTCAATAGTACCGTGTGCTGAGATCATAATAAACTGAGGTATCCTATCCAACTGTTTGACCTGCTCTAAAACATCCAATCCATCCAAAATTGGCATTTTTACATCACACAGGACCAAATCAAATTCTTCGTCCCTTATTTTTTGTAATCCTTCGGATCCATCCTGGGCTTCAAACACCTCGTAGTTTTCATACTCGAGGATTTCTCTCAAAGTGGTACGGATGAATCGTTCGTCGTCAATTAATAAGATTTTTGCCATATCCAAGAAGTAATAAAAAAGTGCAAGTCTGTAAGCCGGGTTCTGTTACAAAGTTCGCTTCGAACAAATCGATATTGAACTCTGCTCTTGTCATTTATCTTGATCTTGATTTGCATCAAGACTCAATCGATCTACCCACCTCGGAATTCTTTCCCTAAGAAAAGAAATCGAACGAGCAGCTCTTTGCCCGAGGCCTATTTGATCTTTCAACCCATAAGGTTTGCCATGCCCTCTACATCACTGCAGAGGCGGTGGGCTCTTACCCCACCTTTTCACCCTTTCCTCTGGGTCAGAACAAGCAAGGCCTGTCTGATCCAATGGTGGTTTGTTTTCTGTGGCACTAGCTGTACCTTGACCGTCTCCAGTCAAAGCCCTTCCCGTTAGGAAGTATGGTGCTCTTTGTTGCCCGGACTTTCCTCCCCGATACTATCGGAGCGACAAGACGACTTGCACGTTGCAAAGTACGGCAATTTTAATGAATAGGTTATTCTTGGAGGTAGGACTTAAAAAAACTAAATCATATTCCAATCGCTTAAGATTTTATGAATTATTGCGGATAAATGTGCAAAGACGACAGATCACGCTTCACAGCTCACAAATTGAATTTCAAAACTTATTTTCTTTTAGTGCTGATTTAAAAGCAGACAATCAAAAAAAACTTAACTAGTTAGTCCTTGCACAAACTTTTTATTAGTTATCTAGTTGTATGCCAAAGGGCTTAGTCACCCTTCATCATAGTGCTGGGTTGAGCCGCTTCGAAAGGAGCGGTTCTTTTTTGTCTAATAGTTGACTTTTCCCTGGCAGCTAATCTTTCTATCTTTGAAAAAAATATTCCCCCATGATTTTAGTTGGAAATGTAGTTTTGTCTGATGACATCAAAGAAAATTTTTTCGTCTGTGACTTAGAAGCCTGTAAAGGAGCATGTTGCGTTGAGGGAGATGCAGGTGCACCTTTAGAGGATGAAGAAACAGGAATTCTAGAAGAGATTTACCCGATAGTTAAAGATTACATCACGGAAGATGGAAGAAGGGTAATTGAAGCCCAAGGTACTTGGGTAATTGACAAAGACGGGGATAAGGGTACGCCTACACTTGGTGATAATCGGGAGTGTGCCTATGCGCTTTACGACGAAAGAGGAACCTTGAAGTGTGGAATTGAACAAGCCTACTTGGACGGTAAAATTTCTTGGAAAAAGCCGATATCTTGCCACCTTTATCCCATCCGGGTAACCAAGTACGACCAATACGATGCTTTGAATTACGATCGCTGGCACATTTGTGATCCTGCTTGCCAGCTGGGCAAAAGTCTTCAAGTGCCCTTGTATATTTTTTTGAAGGAAGCCCTGGTTCGTAAGTATGGGGAAAGCTGGTATGCGGAGTTGATCGAGGATATTGAAGGTGCAAATTAAGGTGAAGGCGTATGTAAAGGGGTAAAGTTTAGTTTTTCAACCACTTGCTTGTCTTGGTGAATTAGGGAAGAAATCCAGGGCTAGAGGCGAAGTTGAAATAACAAAAAATGTGGTAGCTTACCCACCGACTTTTTTTGCTCCATATCCGGCCAGTAACAATACTTGAAGTACCTTATCCCGGTGGTCGCCTTGGATCAATATTTCTCCCTCTTTGGCTGTTCCCCCTACACCACATTTATTTTTCAGAAGTTTTGCTAGTTCTTTTAAATCCTCTTCCGAACCGATAAATCCTTCAACCAAGGTAACCTGCTTTCCTGCTCTGGATTTTTTGTCTAAGAGTATCCTTAATTTTTGCTGGGCCACGGGAAGTGTACTATTCGCTTCCTCCTCCCCAAATTGGTAGTCAAAGGAATCAGCGGTAGAGAAGACAATCCCATCTCTTTTTTTCCAATCGTTGTTTTTTTTACTCATAATTCTATACTCAAGTTGAATTTTTTATTGTCGGTCAGCCTCTGCGGTTTTTAGGGGCCAAATGGGTCTATTTGTTTGATTAACCACATCTTCTGCAAGACTTCCGCTAGGATGATGATGGGAATCTATTCTACCCAGGGTGGTTGTTGCAATCAAATCAGTCCCAATATCTGAAGCAAATTCCAGTATTCCAGCTTCTTCCATTAGGGAATTGTAAATTTCCCTGAGGAAGTTTTTCAAAATGAAATTCCATATAAAATTGGAAATTTGAGCTAAACCTTCTTTGGTTAATTTAAATTCATCTGGGGTATGGATATACACTAGATGAAACTTGGCATCAAATGGGTAGCTATTGTTTGCTATTGATTTATCCAGCAATTTCTCTTGTAAGTTCTACAATGTTGGATGCAAAAACATTTTTTTAATTTGTTGAGGGTCTCTAGCTCCCATGATGGATAGTACGGGGTAGGGGGCAGGCAGTACAGACTACTTTTTCAGAGGAATTGCCAATCCAAATTTCTTTCCAACCCTAAGTTCTGGAGGATTCTATGGCAATTAGGTCTGGCTGATGTTTTTCGATTATTCGATAGATTTCTTTAAATAAAACTTCAATTGAATACATCAACAATTTTGCGGCATTTGCGAAAAATAGTATTTCTTTGGCTCATCCAATTCAACTTTTCTAAGTGCTGTTAACGTTGAAATTACCTTGGTTTTGGTAAGCAGAAAGTGGATCATTATTTCCTGCATCTTGGAAGTCAACTTAGGAAACCTAAATGCGCGATTCCAGGACTTTCGTCCTATTTTCACCTTTAAAAATTCAGGAGGCCAATTCCAAATAAAAGTGTCCAAAGTAAGGTGCTTAATGCCATTTGCTTGAGGTAAGGATCGGTTTTTTCAGCAGAAGTCGCGTTTTGTAGGCCAATACAAATACGTATCATCCAGGGCAAAGAAACAACCGCTAAAAATGATCCATATGCTTGACTTAGTTCTGCAAAAACAAGTAAACAGGCATAGGCTACTGCAATTAGGATCCAGTGGTAGGCAATAGCTTTCGATCTTCCAATTCGTACAGGAATGGAATGCTTTCCAGCAAGCTGGTCTGAGTCAATATCTCGAATATTATTGATATTGAGAACTGCAGTACTGAAGCATCCTAGCGAACATGCAATCAATAGGACTAAAGGATTAGGATGCAGGCTGTGTAAAAAATAAGTACCTGAAACGCCTACTAGTCCAAAAAAAAGAAACACAGAAATATCTCCTAAACCAGCATATCCATAGGGGTTTGAGCCAGAAGTATAGCGGATTGCTGCCCAGATAGCAAGTAGGCCTACTCCTAAGAAACCTAAAAAATAAGACCAATTGGGAAGAGAAAAGTAAATCAACGAAATTCCTGAAAAAAGGGATAAGCTAGCAAAAAGGACCATAGCCTTTTTCATCTCGGAAAGGGAAATCAACCCCGATTGAACTGCTCGAATTGGACCTTTCCGTGAAGAAGAATCAGCTCCATGTACGCTATCACCATAGTCGTTTGACAAATTGGATAAGATTTGGAGAAAAACGGTAGTTAATGAGGCCAATACCAACACCTCCAAGCGGAACTGATTTTGCCAGTTAGCTAAAAAA
>Ga0181563_10002275_pt1 | contig 18611 bp, 13 predicted proteins | sample 011ome_25_FD_133759 | JGI IMG/M metagenome (GOLD analysis project Ga0181563, IMG submission 133759) | Coastal salt marsh microbial communities from the Groves Creek Marsh, Skidaway Island, Georgia - 011512CT metaG (megahit assembly) | ecosystem: Environmental > Aquatic > Marine > Intertidal...
CCGCTTCGTGCACGGCCAAGGCGCGTTTGGCCATGTCGTGCGAGCTGCCCGCCACCTGTTTTAGCACCACGCTTTGACGCTGCACATTGGTCGAAGTATCGTCGATATCGCCCCAAACGCCGCTAATGGCGACGCTAAGCTTTCCAATACGTCGGGCAATTTCGCTAATGGCGGCATCGCGATCGGCATCAAGGTTGGCGGCTGTATTTTCTGTTGTTGTCACTGGCTACCCCAAATGATTGATCGCCCAGAATGGGGCGCATTCAAATGGGCTAGGCAAAAGCCGTGCCAACTGGCGCTAGCACGCTTGGAAAACCGCCCCCACCTCGGCGCGGATGATGCGTGCAATTTTTTCGCAATCCGCGATCGAAAAGGTCAGCGGCAAGCGCATGTCGATAATGCCTGCCAAAATGCGGTCGCTTGCGGGCATGGGCGCGCTGGGGGCATAGCGCCAGCTGTCATAGCGGCTGGTAAAGCCGGTGGGCTGGGCGCTGCCAAACCATTTCAGCTCGACCCCCCGCCGCGCACAACGCGCCAAGGCCTCTTGCACCCGTGCGGGCGGCCAATCGAGCAACAAAAACTGGATCGACGAGCCGACAAAGCTTTCCTCGGGCGGGCGGGCAATCAACTGCACGCCGGGGGTGCCGGCAAGCCCCTGCTCGACCGCGCGGTAGCGCGCGTTCCAGCGCGCACATTGCGCGTCCAGATGGGCCAACTGCGGGCGCAAAATGGCCGCACGCAGATGATCCATGCGCCCCGACACATTGGGCGTTGTATAGCGAATATCGCTAAATTCCGCAGGGTCCGGCCCGGCCAGATGCCGATCATACAGCATGTAAGAGCCAGACAGCATGATCGCCCGCGCCATCACCGCCGCATCATTGCTAACCAGCAGCCCGCCCTCGCCAGAATTCATATGCTTATAGGTTTGCGTCGAATAACACCCAATCAGCCCATCCGTGCCCGACAGGCGCCCGCGCCAGCGCGCACCCATTGTGTGGGCGCAACCCTCGCTCACCTGCACACCCGCATTGGTGCAAATCTACATCAAACGGTCCATATCGACCAGATGCCCGCGCATGTGGCTTAGCATCAGCACCTTAGCCTGCTCAATCTTGGCCTCTAGATCGGCCAGATCAATCGTCAGCTGTTCGGTCACGCCCACAAAAACCGGCACCGCCCCCACGCTGGCAATGGCGCCGGGCACGGGCGCCAAGGTAAACGCATTGGTCAGCACCTTATCGCCCGGCTGCACCCCGATGGCGCGCAGCGCACAGGCCAGCGCATACCCCCCCGAGGCAACCGCCAAACAATAGCGCACCCCCATAGCCGCGGCGAATTCCTGCTCTAGCAGCGCCACCTCGCCCGGCTCGTCGCCGATCACATTATAACGGTGCAACCGGCCCGAGCGCATCACCCGCAACGCGGCCTCGATACCGGCCTCGGGAATAGGCTCTTGCTGGGTGAAGCTGCCGGTAAAAATATCATCTGTTGGCTTGGTCATAGCTAAGATGTGCGCCAGCACAGCCGCGCCGTCAACGCCCCACTGCGACATTTCAGATGTCGCGAAAACACGGTTTTGCTTTTCGGAAGGGCGCAACGCTGGCCAAAACCATGCCCATCGACAAAGGAGCCATGCATGCACACCGATCCCTTGCGTTTTATTCATGGGCTTTCGCCAAGCGACATTCCACCCAATGTGCTGCAGGGCGCCAAACGGTCTTTGCTGGATCTGTTGGGCGTGGCCGCCGGCGGGCTGGGCACGCAGCTTTCGCGCATTATCCGCGACCATGCCGCCGAAGACATGCCGGGCCAAACCCCCCTGCTGTTTGACGCACGCCGCGCCAACCCGGCTGCTGCGGCCATGGCTGCGGGCATGACAATCGACAGCCTTGATGGGCATGACGGCTTCAACCCGGCCAAAGGCCATATCGGCTGCCCCTTGGTGCCGGCCATGTTGTCTTTGGCACCCGAAAACTGCAGCGGCGCAGACTTTCTGGCAACCATGGTGATGGGCTATGAAATGGGTGCGCGCATGGCCATGGCCCAACACGCCACCGCCCCAGATTACCACACCTCGGGCAGCTGGGGCGCGGTGGCGGGGGCGGCGGCGGGCGCGCGGTTGCTGGGCCTTGGGCACGAGGCCACGCGCCACGCCTTGGGCATCGCCGAATACCACGGGCCCCGCAGCCAGATGATGCGCTGCATCGATTTTCCCACCAACGTAAAGGATGGCTCGGGCTGGGGGGCGCTATGCGGGGTTTCTGCGGTGCAACTGGCGCGCCGCGGCTTTACCGGCGCCCCCGCGATCACGGTGGAAGATGCGCCAGAATTCTGGGGCGATCTGGGCACGCGCTGGTACATGCTGGAGCAATATTTCAAGCCCTATCCGGTGTGCCGCTGGGCCCAAGCCCCGATCGAGGCCACCTTATCCCTCCGCCGCAGCCATGGCTTAACCGCCACCGATGTGCGCGCGCTGGAAATCGAAACATTCCACGAATCCGTGCGGCTGCATGTGCAAAATCCCCAAGGCACCGACGCGGCGCAATATTCCACCTCGTTTCCCTGCGCCTTGGCCTTGGTCTATGGCGATGTGCAGGCCAAACATCTGGGCGATGACGCCATCGCCAACCCCGCCGTTTTGCGCCTGTCGAATGCCACGACCATGGTGGAAAACGCCCATGCCAATGCCGAATTCCCCCTGACACGGCTGGCCCGCGTACGCCTGCAGCTGCAAGATGGCACATGGCTGCAAAGTGATTGGCACACCCCCAGATGGGATTGGCAAGACCCGCCCAGCGATGCCGATTTGCGCGCCAAGTTCGATGGTTTTGCCACCCCGGTTTTAGGGGCCAGCAAAGCCGCCGCGCTGGCGCAGGTGATCGCCACGCTGGACACCCGCCCCTTGGCCGATCTGCGCGCGCTCTTGGGTCAGCCCAGCAGCTGACGCACCACGCCGGGCAATTCGCTGTAATGGGTAATGATCGCCTCGGGGGCCAAATCGGCCACGCCCATGCCATCGGGGCCAAAACCCACCAAAACACATGGCACGCCCGCGGCCTGCGCGGTTTTGCGGTCGGTGATCGTGTCCCCGATCAAGCAGGCCTGCGCAGGCGCGCCGCCCGCCAGCTGCACCGCATGCACAAATGGCGCCGGGTCAGGCTTGCGCTGGGGCAGCGTATCTGCCCCCACAAGCGAGGCAAACATCCCCCGCACCCCCAAACGCTGCATCAGCGTTTCTGCCAGCGCTTCGGGCTTATTGGTGCAAATGCCCACCCGATATCCGCCCGCTTTCAGCGCCTCTACCGCCTCGATCGCGCCGGGGTATAGGCGGGTGTGCACATCAATGGCAGCCCCATAGGCCCGCAATAGCACCGGGTAATACGCCTCGACCTGCATGGCTGCATCGGGCTGTTGGCTGCGCGCCATGCCCAAAGCCAACATCGCCCGGCCACCGCGAAATGCCACCCCCGCATCGGCCACAGGATCAAGTAGATCCCCCAACCCCATTTCACGAAAGCAATAATTCGCCGATGCAATCAAATCGGCGCTGGTATCGGCCAAGGTGCCATCCAGATCGAAAATAACGGTTCTCATGCCCTGTTCCCCTTGGCTTTGTCGCCAGCGTGCCCTGCTCATTCACAGGCCCGTTCACAGGCCCATCGACAACCCCATCAATAGGCCCAGCCCGTGGCACGGGGCGCTGTTACAAATGGCAACCTCACGTGATGGCGCACTGGCTTGCGCCGCGCCCACAAGCCCGTATAACGGCCAAAAGCGCAAATTAAAGAGTTTTTTCATGGCAACTGCATTGATCATCCTGGCCGCTGGCATGGGCACGCGTATGAACTCGGACCTGCCCAAGGTATTGCACCAAGTGGCCGGTGCGCCGCTATTGGTGCATGCGCTGAAATCCGCAGCCCAGATCGAGGCGGCGCGCTGCATCGTGGTGGCAGGCCACGGCGCCGAGGCCGTTGGCAAAGCGGCCAAGTCTTGGGATGAGACAATAGAGCTGGTTTTGCAGCCCGAACAAAAAGGCACGGGCCATGCCGTGGATATGGCACGTACCGCGCTGGCAGATTTTTCTGGCGATGTGCTCGTTCTGTATGGCGACACCCCCTTTATCCAGCCGGAAACGCTGGCGGCCATGCAGGCCGCGCGACGCGACCATGATGTGGTGGTTCTGGGCTTTTCTGCCAAAGACCCGGGCCGCTATGGCCGCTTGGTGATGGAGGGCGACAGCCTGCAGCGGATTGTCGAATATAAAGACGCAACCGAAACCGAACGCGCCATTACCTTGTGCAACTCGGGTGTCATTGCCGCCGATTGCACCCAGTTGTTCGACCTGATTGCCCAAATCAGCAATGCCAATGCCAGCGGCGAATATTACCTGACCGATGTGGTCGGGCTGGCCCGCGCCCATGGTTTGTCGGCCACCGCCGTCACCTGCGACGAGGCCGAAACGTTGGGCATAAATTCGCGCGCCGAATTGGCACAGGCCGAAGCCGCCTTTCAGGCCCGCGCCCGGGCCAACCTGCTGGCCGATGGCATCACCCTGACCGCCCCGGAAACGGTCTTCTTGGCCCATGACACCGTCATCGGGCGCGACAGCGTGATCGAGCCACATGTGGTTTTTGGCCCCAATGTTACAGTGGAAAGCGGCGCCACGATCCGCGCCTTTTGCCACCTCGAGGGTTGCCATGTCAGCCGCGGCGCGGTGATTGGGCCCTATGCCCGCCTGCGCCCCGGTGCCGAACTGGCCGAAGATGTGCGCGTGGGCAATTTCGTGGAAATCAAAAACGCCATTCTGGACGAAGGCGCCAAGGTCAACCACCTCAGCTATATCGGTGATGCGCATGTGGGGGCGGCCAGCAATATTGGCGCGGGCACGATCACCTGCAACTATGATGGCGTCATGAAACACCGCACCGAAATTGGGGCGCGGGCCTTCATTGGCTCGAACACCATGTTGGTTGCGCCTGTGCGTGTGGGCCATGGGGCGATGACGGGCTCGGGCTCGGTGATCACGCGCGATGTGCCAGATGATGCGCTGGCGGTGGCGCGCGCCGATCAGCAAACCAAACCGGGCTTGGCACGGAAATTGTTCGAAATGTTAAAGGCCAAGAAAGCCAAACGCGATATGAGGGCCGAATAATGTGTGGAATTGTAGGGGTACTGGGCCAACACGAGGCAGCGCCGCTGATGGTAGAGGCGCTGAAACGTCTGGAATACCGCGGCTATGACAGCGCCGGGGTTGCCACGCTGAACGGTGGCCAGCTGGCGTGCCGGCGGGCCTTGGGCAAGCTGGTCAACCTGTCGGATCTGTTGGTGCACGAACCACTGGCCGGCAAGGCAGGCATTGGTCATACCCGCTGGGCCACCCACGGCGCGCCCTCGGTGGTCAATGCCCACCCCCATATGGCGGGCCAAGTGGCCGTGGTGCATAACGGCATTATCGAAAATTTCCGGCAATTGCGGGCCGAGTTGGCCGAACGCGGGCGCCAGTTCAGCACCGAAACCGATACCGAAACCGTGGCGCTGCTGGCGGCCGAGTTTCTAGACCAAGGCGCCACCCCTGCCGAAGCCGCGCGCCAAACCATTGCCAAGCTGGAAGGCGCATTTGCGCTGGTCTTCTTGTTTCAGGGCCACGAAGACCTGCTGATTGCTGCGCGCAAAGGCAGCCCCTTGGCCATTGGCCATGGCGAGGGCGAGATGTTCGTGGGCTCGGACGCCATCGCGCTGGCCCCCCTGACCGACACAATCACCTATCTGGACGAGGGCGATTGGGCCATCATCACCCGCACCAGCCTGACAATTTTTGATGACAAAGGCGCCGAAGTGGCGCGCAAAGCCCGCAAAATTGAAATCAACGCCACCAAAGTGGACAAGGGCGGCTATAAGCATTTCATGGCAAAAGAAATTGCCGAACAACCCACGGTGATTGCCCAAGCCATTGGCCATTACATCAGCACCGATGGCAACGACATTACCCTGCCCGCTGAAATGCCCGATTTTAGCCAAATCGAACGCATCACCATGGTGGCCTGCGGCACTGCCTTTTATGCCTGCCTCACCGCCAAATATTGGTTCGAGCAAATCGCCGCCCTACCCGTCGAGGTGGACATCGCCAGCGAGTTTCGCTACCGCGAGCCCCCGATTACCGCCAATACCATTGCGCTTTTTGTCAGCCAATCGGGCGAAACCGCCGATACGCTGGCAGCGCTGCGCTATTGCGCGGGCAAGGCCCGGCATGTTGTTTCGGTGGTCAACGTGCCCGAAAGCTCGATCGCGCGCGAAAGCGATTGCGCCTTGCCCATTTTGGCCGGTGTCGAGGTGGGCGTGGCCTCGACCAAGGCATTCACCTGCCAGCTGAGCGTGCTGTACATGATGGCGCTGAAAGCGGCCCACCAGCGCGGGCATATTGATGACGCAACCTTGGCCGACAAGCTATCGGCCCTGCGCAGCCTGCCGGGCATTTTAAACGTAGCGCTGGAACAAAACAGCCGCGCCAAGGCGATTGCCCGCAAGCTGGCCGAAACCAGCGACGTCCTGTTTTTGGGCCGCGGCCTGATGTACCCCCTGGCGCTAGAGGCGGCACTTAAACTAAAAGAAATCAGCTACATACACGCCGAAGCTTATGCATCGGGTGAACTAAAACACGGCCCTATTGCGCTGATCGACAAAAAAATGCCCGTGGTCATCATGGCCCCGCGCGACGCGCTGTTTGATAAAACCGTCTCCAACATGCAAGAGGTGATGGCCCGCGGCGGCAAGGTGGTCTTGATCACCGATGAACCGGGTGTGGCGGCCGCCGGGGAAAACACGTGGCAAACACTGACCTTGCCCAGCGTGCCCACCGATCTGGCGCCGATGCTCTATGCCATCCCAGCCCAGCAACTGGCCTATCACACCGCCATCGCCAAGGGCACCGATGTGGACCAGCCCCGCAACTTGGCCAAATCGGTCACCGTAGAATGAACACCCCAAACACCACCCCCGAGGTCATGGCGGCCCTGCACGCCATGGCCGTGCCAGACCGCGCCGAAGGCATGCTGGCCTACCATAAGGTGCCCCGCCCCTATATCGGCGTGCCCAATGGTCCGCTGGATGACATGGCCCGCAGCCTGCGCGCGGCCCTGCCCCTGCCCAATCGCCTGACGCTGGCCGGCGAGCTGTGGCACACAAACAGCTTCGAGGGGCGCGTTCTGGCGGCAAAGCTGCTGACCCAAGCGCGCATGCGCCCCGATGATGGCGCAGCCTGGGCGCTGATCCAATCATGGCTGCCCGATCTGGACAGTTGGGCCATTGCCGATCATGCCATGATCGCGGGGCAAAAACGCCTGCTGGCCCAGCCCGCGCGCATCGAAGACGTGGCGCAATGGGTGCGCAGCCCCAGCCATTGGGTGCGCCGCGCGGCAATGGTTGTCAGCCTGCCCTATGCCCGCATCGCCCACCCCAAACCCGCAGATATCGCCATCCGCGAGCAGGTTTTGACCTGGGCTGGCGATTATGTGCGCGATCCTGAATGGTTTATTCAAAAATCCGTGGCCTGGTGGCTGCGCGAACTGTCGCGCCGGCACCCCGAACGGGTGCGCAGCTTCATGGCCGAAAACGGGCGGCACATGAAAAACTTTGCCCGCCGCGAGGCGGAAAAACATATCGGCCCGCCCCCCGCCAGCCCGGCTGTGCCCCACACCCCCAGCTAGCGTGGTTTGGCACATTTCTGGGCTTGCCGCAGCACGCCTGCAGCCCTAGGTTTGGCGCATGACTGATGCACCTTTGATAGACCCGTTCGCGCGCGCCATCACCTACCTGCGGGTTTCGGTGACAGACCGCTGCGATTTCCGCTGTGTTTACTGCATGTCAGAGAACATGACCTTTCTGCCCAAGAAAGACTTGCTGACACTGGAAGAGCTGGATCGCATGTGCTCGACCTTTGTGCAGCTGGGGGTGCAAAAGCTGCGCATCACCGGGGGCGAGCCCTTGGTGCGCCGCGGAATCATGACGTTTTTCAACGCGATGACCCGGCATCTAGAGGCGGGCACGCTGAAAGAGCTGACGCTGACAACCAATGGCAGCCAGCTTGACCGCTTTGCCGCCGATCTACACGCGGCAGGCGTGCGGCGGGTGAACGTGTCGCTTGACACGCTGGACGACAAGAAATTTGCCGACATCACCCGCTGGGGCCGCTTGGCACAGGTGATCAAGGGCATTGATGCCGCGCAAAAGGCCGGGCTGCGGGTAAAGATCAACGCCGTGGCCTTGAAGGGTTTTAACGAAGACGAATTGTTCACCATCACCGAATGGTGCGCCCAGCGCGACATGGATCTGACATGGATCGAGGTGATGCCGATGGGCGATATCGGCAACGAAGATCGGCTAGATCAATATTGGCCGCTGCGCGATTTACGCGCAAGTTTGGCCCAGCGCTATACCCTGACCGATTTGACCGAACGCACCGGCGGCCCTGCCCGCTATGTGCAGCTGCAAGAAACCGGGCAGAAAATTGGCTTCATCACGCCGCTCACCCATAATTTCTGCGAAAGCTGCAACCGCGTGCGCCTGACATGCACGGGCGAATTGTTCATGTGCTTGGGTCAAGAAGATGTGGCAGACCTGCGCGCACCATTGCGCAATTACCCCAAGGATAACGCCGCGTTGGTGGCGGCCATTCGCGCGGCGATCGAACGCAAACCCAAGGGCCATGATTTCGATTATTCGCGCCAAACCGTTGATGGCCGCGTCTCGCGCCACATGAGCCATACAGGCGGGTAAACAGGCGGCTAGCCCCACAAAAAAGAAAACGCCGGGCACGGTTTGGCCCGGCGTTTTTTGCCCAAGCGGGCGGTTTAAGCTGCGGGCATACGTCCCTCGATGATACCAGCATACCAAGAGCAGCCTGCCGGAATGGTATCGTCGTTAAAGTTATATTCGGGGTGGTGCACCATGGCCGTATCGCCATTGCCCACCACGATATAGGCGCCGGGGCGCTCTTCTAGCATAAAGGCAAAATCTTCGCCGCCCATCACCAAGGGCGCCTCTTGGCAGCTGCCGCTGACGCTTTGCGCCACTTCGGCGGCAAAGGCGGTTTGGTCGTCGTGGTTGACCATCACAGGGTAGTTGCGCTGATAGTCCAGCGTGATTGTGCCCCCAAAGGTGCTGGCCACGCCTTGGCAAATCTCGCCCATGCGCGTCTCGGCCAGATCGCGCAGCTCGTTGGACAATGTGCGCACCGTGCCTTTCAGATGCACGCGCTGTGGGATGACGTTAAACGCCTTGGACGAGGTTTCAAACGAGGTGATCGACACCACGATTTGGCCAACCGGGTCTGCGTTGCGGCTGACAATCGATTGCAGCACGGTCACCAGATGCGCCCCCATCAAGGTGGTATCGATCGTGTCTTGCGGTTTGGCCGCATGGCCGCCGCGCCCCTCTAGCGTGATTTCAATCAAATCGGTGGCAGCAAAAAACGGGCCCGGGCGAATGGCAAATTGGCCAACCGGCAGGCCGGGCCAGTTGTGCATGCCGTAGACCTCTTGAATGTTCCACCGATCCATCATGCCATCGGCGCACATTTCGCGCCCGCCACCGCCGCCCTCTTCTGCGGGTTGGAAGATAACCACGGCGGTGCCGTCGAAATTGCGGGTTTCGGCCAGATATTTGGCTGCCCCCAACAGCATGGCGGTGTGGCCGTCATGGCCACAGGCATGCATCGCGCCGGGCGTTTTGCTGGCATAAGGCAGGTTGGTTTGTTCGTGAATGGGCAGCGCATCCATATCGGCACGCAGGCCCACCACCTTGCCGCTGACGGTGGTTTTGCCATGGATCACCCCAACAACACCCGTGCGCCCGATACCGGGCACCACCTCGTCGCAGCCAAATTCGCGCAGCTTTTCGGCCACCATGGCCGCTGTGCGGTGGGTTTCGAACAAGATCTCGGGGTTTTCATGCAAATCACGGCGCCATGCGGTGATTTCAGGGTGCATTTCGGCAAAGCGGTTCTTTACGGGCATCTTTCCATCGCTCCTGTTGATCTGGCGGCCTTAGGCGGCCGGCATCCGTCGTTCCACCAGTTCCGCAAACCAGCTGCAGCCCAGCGGGATGATTTTATCGTTAAAGTCATACATCGGGTGGTGGCACATGGCGGTATCGCCATTGCCCAAAAAGATATAGGCGCCGGGCCGTGCTTCCAGCATATACGAGAAATCTTCGGCGGGCATGATGGGGGGCGTGTTTCGCTCGACCGCGGCCTCGCCGGCGATGGCGGCGGCGCAATCGGCGGCAAATTCGGCTTGGGCCTCGGCATTCACGGTGGGGGGATAGCCACGCTTGTAGGTGATGCGCGCCTCGGCCCCATGGGCGGCGGCGATTGCGCTGCACAGGGCGGTAAATCGCTCTTCGATCAAATCGCGCACATCGCCATCAAAACACCGCACCGTGCCGCGCAATTTCACGGTTTGCGAGATTACGTTTTGCGTGTCGCTTTCGGTTTGGAACGTGGCCACGGTCAGCACCGCGTGTTTGACCGGATCGACATTGCGCGACACGATACTGTTCAGCGCCACCACGATTTGACCGCCCACCAAGACCAGATCAATCGCTTCATGGGGCACAGCCGCATGGCCGCCCCGGCCCACCAAAACCACGTCGAACTCGTCCGCCGAGGCCATTTGCGGGCCAGCGCGCAACGCAAATTGCCCCACCGGCACACCGGGCATATTGTGCAGCCCATACACCTCTTGAATGTTCCACCGCTCCATCATGCCATCATCGACCATTTCGCGCCCACCGGCGCCGCCCTCTTCGGCGGGCTGAAAGATCAGCACGGCTGTGCCATCGAAATTGCGGGTCTCGGCCATATATTTTGCCGCCCCCAGCAGCATGGCGGTGTGGCCATCATGGCCGCAAGCATGCATCGCGCCCGGCGTTTTGCTGGCATAGGGCAGCCCGGTGATTTCCTGCATCGGCAGCGCATCCATATCTGCGCGCAGCCCAATCACCTTGCCGCTGGCGGTGCTTTTGCCATGGATCACCGCCACAACCCCTGTGCGCCCGATGCCCGTGACCACCTCGTCACAGCCAAATGCGCGCAGCTTTTCCGCCACGAAAGCGGCGGTTTCATGCACCTCGAACAGCACTTCGGGGTGTTCGTGCAAGTGGCGGCGCCAGCCGGTGATTTCCTCGTGCAAATCCGCCATGCGGTTCTTGATTGGCATCTTTGGCGCTCCTTCTTTTGGGTGTGGCTTATCTAAGGGTAGCTTTGTCTTTCGGCGGTTTAGGCCACGTTGCCGCCAATTTGGCCCGCGCCGCGGCAGGGCCAAGGGCGTGGGCAAAGCTTGGCCGATGCCACCGGGCGCGGCAATACGGCAATCCTACGGGGGCAAATGGCGCTAGTGCGCCAAACGCTGCAGAAGCTTTTGCATAAAGGCGTGGCCCGCTTGAAACTGCGCCACCGAGATATATTCATCGGCCTGATGGGCCTGATCGATATTGCCCGGCCCGCAAATAACGGCGGAATATCCGCGTTCTTGGAACTGGCCTGCCTCGGTGCCATAGCTGACTTTGTGGCTGGCATTATCGCCCGTCACGGCGCGCACCAGCGCCTCGGCCTCGCCCTCGGCTTCGGGGCGCAGGCCCGGCACGTCGAAACGGCGCTCGGTCAGGATGTGGGCATCGGGGTGGATGGCCTGCATTTGCGCCTCGACCGCGCGCACCTGCTGTAGATAGCGCGCCTCGTAATCGGCCATGTTTTCGTCGGGCAACACCCGAAACCCCATGATGAAATGACATTCCTTGGCGGTGATGTTTTCCGCCGTGCCGCCGCGAATGGTGCCCACATGTGCGGTGGAAAAAGGCGGATCGAACATTTGCGCCACAGGCCCCGGGCTGCGCGCCATGTTTTCGGCGTTTACCTTATTGGCCCAATCCACCAGCTTGGCGCCAAACATAATGGCATTCACCCCTTGGTGGATCAGCGAGGAATGCACCTCGTGCCCCACCAATGTGGTGGTGATGCCAATGCCGCCCTTATGGCCGCTGACAGCCTTCATCATCGACGGCTCGCCCACGATCACCGCGCTGGCCTTTGGCAGGGTTTGCAGCATCGCCTCGATCATCGGGGGGGCGCCTGTGCAGCCCACCTCTTCGTCAAAGCTCAGCGCAATTTGCAAAGGCCGCGCAACGCCCATGTGCTGGGCCTCGACCAAGGCCCACAGCGCCAGCGCGTCAAAGCCTTTCATATCGCAGGTGCCGCGCCCGAAATAACGGCCATCGCGTTCGGTCACAACCCATGGGTCGCTGGACCAGTTTTGGCCATCAACGGGCACCACATCTGTGTGCCCAGACAGCACGATACCGCCCTCGACCATGGGGCCAACATGGGCAAACAGCGCCGCTTTGTCGCCCGCATCATTGTAAAACCGATGCGCTGTGATGCCATGGTCTTGCAAATAGGTTTGCACCCAATCCACCAAATCAAGGTTGCTGTCGCGGCTAACAGTGGGAAAGCTGATCAGCTTTTCCATCAACTGCAAGGGGCTAAGGCGTTGGGATGTCATGGCTTAATACCCGCTATCTGTGGTTAGCACGAAATGGCCCGGGCCCACTTCTTCGTATTCCGAGGGCGGCGCATCATAGCCCACAGGGTGAATGGGCGAGGGGATGGGTTTGAAATTCAAATCCCGCTCGGATTTACGGTTGCGCGGGTCGGCGATGGGCACCGCCTTCATCAGCGCCTGCGTGTAAGGGTGGCGTGGGTCTTCAAACACCGCCTGACGCGGGCCCATTTCAACAATGCGCCCCAAATACATCACCCCCACATCATGGCTGACACGCTCCACCACCGCCATATCGTGGCTGATAAACAGATATGACAGGCCCAGTTCCGCCTGCAATTCCATCATCAGGTTCAGCACCTGCGCCTGCACGCTGACATCTAGCGCCGATACCGCCTCGTCCGAAACAATCAGCTTGGGGTTTAGGGCCAAGGCGCGCGCAATCGCCACGCGCTGGCGCTGGCCGCCTGATAACTCATGCGGATAGCGGCGCATGAAGCTGCGCGGCAATTCCACCCGATCAAACAGGCCCGCGATACGGTCGTGCAATTCACCACGGTTGGTGGTGCCAAAATTGCGCATGGGTTCGGCCACCTGATCTAGCAACTGCATCTGCGGGTTCAGGCTGGCAAAGGGGTCTTGGAACACCATCTGCATATCGGCGCGGGCCTTGCGCAGCGCCTCGTCGTCCAGCGCCATCACATCCACACCGTCCAGCGACACCTTGCCCTTCATCGGCTCGATCAGCCGCAAGATCGAGCGCCCAGCGGTGGATTTACCACAGCCCGATTCCCCCACCAAAGACAGGGTGCGCCCCTTGTTCAGCGTGAAAGACACGTCTTCCACCGCATGCACATTCGCCACCGTGCGGCGGAAAAAACCCGCCTTTACCGCAAACCGCGTGGTCAGCCCCTCGACCCGCAGCAGCGGGGTTTCGCTGCCGATAATGGGCTGCGGTGCGGCCCCCTCGGCCCCCAACAGGCGCATCGGCTCGGGGTAGGTTTTGCCAGCCATCTCGCCCAGCTTGGGCACCGCCGCCAGCAAAGCGCGGGTGTAATCGTGCTGCGGATTTTCAAAGATGTCGGCAACAGGCCCCTCTTCAACCTTGTTACCACGAAACATCACCACCACGCGGTCGGCCATTTGCGCCACCACCGCCATATCATGGGTGATGAACATAACAGCCGTGCCCGTTTCGCGCTTCAAACGGTCGATCAACGCCAAAATCTCGGCCTGAATGGTCACATCCAGCGCGGTTGTCGGCTCGTCCGCGATCAGCAAGCGCGGCTCGCAGGCCAAGGCCATGGCGATCACCACGCGCTGGCGCATGCCGCCCGACAATTCATGCGGATATTGGCCCAAGCGCCGCTCGGGCTCGGGAATGCGCACTTGGCGCAACAGCTCTAACGTGCGCGCGCGCGCCTCGTCTTGGCCTAGCTCCTTGTGCACGCGCAGGACTTCGGTCAGCTGGCGGCCCACGGTAAAGACCGGGTTCAGCGCGGTCATCGGCTCTTGAAAGATCATGCCGATTTCATTGCCACGTATCGTGCGCATCAAGGATTGCGGGCTGCCCACCAGATCTAACGCGCCGCCCTCTTTGCGATCAAAAATCAGGCGCCCACCGGCAATATCGCCCCCGCCGAATTCGACCAAGCGCATCAATGACAGCGACGAGACCGATTTGCCCGAGCCCGATTCGCCCACAATGCACACCGTCTCGCCCGGGTTTACCGTGAAAGACACGTCTTGCACGCCCACAACGGGGCCATCCTTTGTTTGGAATTCGACGCGCAAATTCTCGATTCTGGCGATCGGTTGATCCAGCATCCCGTGCACCCTGTTTTTTCTTTTTGTGTTTATCTGAGCAAACGCTACAGACAGGCGGGCGCCCAAGTCAAACTGAACCGCCCAAACACGCGCAGTTTACGTGGCGGCGTGCAACTGCCCTCTTGCCTTTTTCAACCATCATATTTCAGATGCCCACATCCGGGGTGGAACGCGGCCACTGCCCGCCCATCTGCGCGCATATCGGCGCAAGGATGCTGGGCTGATGGGCCATAGCGACCGGCGACGTAACCAAAACAGGGCAGGTAACTGGCCCAACAAGGAGTGTGAAATGAAGGTGAAATCTATTCTGATGGGCGCAGTTGCTGCCTGTGCAATGGCGCCCGCCGCCTTTGCCGAGCGGGGCGCTGATGGCCATTTGAACATCATCTATTGGCAGGCCCCATCGATTTTGAACCCCTATCTTTCTGGCGGTACGAAAGATCTGGAATCGTCCTCGATGATCATCGAGCCACTGGGCCGCTACGACCAGAACGGCAATATGGTCGCGCTTTTGGCGACTGAAATTCCCACGCTGGCCAATGGCGGCGTGTCGCAAGACCTGAAAACCATCACCTGGAAACTGCGTGAGGGCATGAAATGGTCCGACGGCAGCGCGCTGACCGCAGCCGATGTGGTGTTTACCGCCGAATATTGCATGCATCCCGAAGGCGGCTGCGCACAGCTGGCCAAATTCGAGGGCGTAGAAAGCGTCGAGGCGCTGGATGATCTGACCGTAAAAGTCAGCTTCAAAGAGCCCAAGCCAAACCCCTATGGCCCCTTCATGGGCGCGCAATCGCCGATCATTCAAAAGGCACAATTTGGCGACTGTCTGGGCGCCAAGGCACCTGAATGCACCAGCGCCAACTTTGGCCCCATTGGCACCGGCCCCTTCAAGGTGGACGAATTTAAACCCAATGACGTGATCAGCATGTCGGCCAACGACAACTACCGCGACCCGGCCAAGCCTGCCTATGCCACGGTCACCTTCAAAGGTGGCGGCGATGCAACCGGCGCCGGCCGCGCCGTGCTGGAAACCGGCGAATTTGATTACGCATGGAACCTGCAGCTGGCCCCCGATGTGCTGGCGAAAATGCAGCAGGCCGGCAAAGGCGTTTTGGAAGTGGGCTTTGGCAGCTTGGTCGAACGGATCATGCTGAACATGACCGATCCCAACCCCAACCTGCCCGAGGGCGAGCGTTCAACCGCCAAACACCCCCACCCCTTCCTAAGCGATCCGGCGGTGCGCAAAGCCCTGTCGATGGCGATTGACCGCACCTTGCTGACCGAAATTGGCTACGGCCAAGCGGGCCGCCCCACCTGCGACCTGGTGCCGGCACCGGCCATCTATACCTCGGGCAACAATGCCTGCCTGACCCAAGACATCGCCGGCGCCAACAAAATGCTGGATGATGCGGGCTGGGTGAAAGGCGCGGATGGAGTGCGTGCCAAAGACGGCGTGCGCCTGTCGATCTTGTATCAAACCTCGGCCAACGCGGTGCGCCAAAACTTCCAAGCGCTGATCAAACAGTGGTGGGAAGAGATCGGTGTGGAAACCGAATTGCGCAACATCAACGCCTCGGTCTTCTTTGGTGGCGATCCGGGCAGCCCGGACACGTTCCAGAAATTCTATGCCGATGTGCAGATGTATGCCAACAACTTCGATGGCACCGACCCCGAGGCCTATATGGCTGCACAAACCTGCGGCAAGGCCCCGCGCCCCGAAAGCCAGTGGCAGGGTGAAAACATCAGCCGCATTTGTATGCCCGAATACGATGCGCTGGTGGCCGAACTGGGCCGCACGGGCGACATCGACCAGCGCGCGGCCTTGGTCAAGCAGCTGCACGAAATGATCATCGGCGAGGGCAACATGATCCTGCCGCTGGTCGATCGTGGCCGGGTTTCGGCCCGCTCCACCACTTTGGGTGGCGTGGTTCTGAACACGTGGGATAGCGAATTGTGGAACGTCGCCGACTGGCACCGCATCAAGTAATCTGGGCCTATTGCCTATAAATCCAGCACTGCCCCACCGGGGCAGTGTTTTTCTTTCCCGGATAGAAAACTTGCATTTGCACGATAGGACGGGTTCATTTGCACTATTGGCACAACAAAGCGAGGTGGAACACCACCCGGTGCCAATGAATAAATCTTAACAGTCAGGCCCCAATACGCCTGAACAGGGAGATAAAAATGAAGCTAAAGTCCTTAATGCTAGGGGCGGTGGCCGTGTGTGCCATGACGCCCGCAGCCTTTGCCGAACGCGGCGCGGATGGCGAGGTGCGCATCCTTTATTGGCAGGCCCCATCGATTCTTAACCCGTTTCTATCAGGTGGCACAAAAGACGTGGAAAGCGCCTCGATGATCATCGAGCCGCTGGCGCGCTACGATTCCCAAGGCACGATGGTGCCATGGTTGGTGGAAGACATTCCAACCACGGGCAATGGCGGCGTTGCGGCAGATCTGCGCTCGATCACGTGGAAAATCAAATCGGGCATCACATGGTCTGATGGCACGCCCTTTACCGCCGAAGACGTGAAATTTACCGCCGAATATTGCATGCATCCCGAAGGCGGCTGCGCGCAGGGCGCGAAATTCACGGGCGTTGAAAGCGTCGAGGCGGTCGACAGCCTGACCGTGCGGGTGAATTTCGACAAACCCATGCCCTTTCCCTATGGGCCCTTTGTTGGGGGTGAAAGCCCCATCATCCAAAAGGCACAGTTTCAAAACTGCATGGGCGCCAAGGCCCCAGAATGCACCGCCGAAAACTTTGGCCCCATTGGCACTGGCCCTTTCAAAGTGGTCGAATTCAAGCCCAATGACGTGATCACCATGGTGGCCAACGACAACTACCGCGACCCGGCGAAACCTGCCTTCGCCAGCGTCACCTTTAAAGGTGGCGGCGATGCAACCGGCGCCGGCCGCGCTGTGCTGGAAACCGGCGAATTTGATTACGCATGGAACCTGCAGCTGGCCCCCGATGTGATCGCCGAGATGGAAAAAGCCGGCAAAGGCGTCACCTTTGCAGCCTTTGGCACCGGGGTCGAACGGATCATGGTCAACATGACCGATCCAAACCCAAGCCTGGCACCCGAAATCCGCTCGACCCGCGCGGCGCCGCATCCTTTCTTGTCAGATATCAACGTGCGCAAAGCCCTATCCATGGCCATCGACCGCGCCCTGCTGACCGAAATTGGCTATGGCAAGGCGGGCAAAGTCACCTGCAACGTGGTGCCGGCACCGGCGCTTTACAATTCATCGGCCAACGATGCCTGCATGGTGCAAGACATCGCCGGCGCGAACAAATTGCTCGATGATGCCGGCTGGGTGAAAGGCGCGGATGGGGTGCGTGCCAAAGACGGCGTGCGCCTGTCGATCTTGTATCAAACCTCGACCAACGCGGTGCGCCAAGACTTCCAAGCGCTGATCAAACAGTGGTGGGACGAGATTGGCGTTGAAACCGAATTGCGCAACATCAACGCCTCGGTCTTCTTTGGTGGCGATCCGGGCAGCCCGGACACGTTCCAGAAATTCTATGCCGATGTGGAAATGTACACCAACCTGTTCAACGGCACCGACCCCCAGTCGTATCTGGGTGGCTGGCGCTGTGGGCGTGAACCGCGCCCCGAAAGCCAGTGGCAGGGCGAGAACATTCCGCGCCATTGCAACGAGGCCTATGACAAGCTGCATGACGAACTGCAAGGCACCGCCGATATTCAAGAACGCGGGCGCCTTGGCCGCGAACTGAACGACCTGCTGATGCAGAATTACGTGATCATTCCGCTGGTTCAGCGTGGCCGTCTTAGCGCGGCATCAACCACCCTTGGTGGCGTTGATCTGAACACCTGGGACAGCGAGCTGTGGAACGTGGCCGACTGGCACCGCATCAAGTAAACCAAAGGCTGGCGCCATGCGCGTGGCGCCAGCCCCCTTTGCGGCACTATCGCCGCATTCATTCATTGTGACGGTTAGAAAACAGGACGGGCCGCACGCAGATGCTCACTTATACAATACGCAGGCTGGTGCTGTCGGTGCCAACGCTGCTATTTATCAGCCTTGTAATTTTCCTGCTGTTGCAGCTGGCCCCGGGCGACCCGATGGCCCAAGTGCCGCTGACAGTGCCCCCAGAGGTAAAAGAGAAAATGCGCGAGGCCTTGGGGCTGGGACAGCCCCTACATGTGCAATACTGGAAATGGCTGGTCCAGATGTTCTGGGTCGAACCAAAGGTATTTATCG
>Ga0181563_10002277_pt1 | contig 18599 bp, 16 predicted proteins | sample 011ome_25_FD_133759 | JGI IMG/M metagenome (GOLD analysis project Ga0181563, IMG submission 133759) | Coastal salt marsh microbial communities from the Groves Creek Marsh, Skidaway Island, Georgia - 011512CT metaG (megahit assembly) | ecosystem: Environmental > Aquatic > Marine > Intertidal...
CACCCAAGCACCCACTCTACTTGTCTTACCAAACACGATTGGTTCCATTTCATTATCAGATGGATCCATTGGGAAAAGAAAAAAAACTACTACCGGTATCCCTCAGTCCCAAAACCTTCTGAATGCCCTTTTGACAAAACGGCCCAAACTTTCCAAATATTTTGCACGGCTTCAATTCATATACGTATGCGCGTCGTTATGATTCTCAAACCCAAGCTCGGTAAATTTTACCCTCATTTTGCTTCGTTTTCATTCCGTTCAAAGGCATAGGTATGGCCAGCCACTGGAAGAAGGGATGCTATGCACTCCCAAACTATTTTTTTGTTGACCTCTAAATGAATGACTTTCATCTAAAATCAGTCGTACCAAATTCGAAAAAAATAATTTGTTCTTGATCCGTATTCCCGGAAAACTGTGAAGTATCCCTCTTTTTTAGGGCCTTTACATTGTAAAGGGTCTGATAAACTCCAATAAATATAGTTAGCAATTAATTATAAACACTCCAATCCAAAAAAAATAAATCGTCAAAAAAAAGGGCCCTCAATCAGGAGAACACAGAGCCCAAAATGTAACCCAATATCAGGGCCACAATGACCAAAATTTTGTAACCCCCAACCTGCTCGGCAGCTTTGTCTAGAAATTTCTCGAATTTGTCAATAAGTCTCATAAAACACTTTACTCGAATCACATAAAATTAATTGATCTGAATCATATTTTCAGAGGATCACAAAAAAAGAAGCGAAACTAAGGCATCAGTAACAGACAGATCCCCATAAAAACATAAACAATCAGTGTAAGAATAATCCCAACCCTTGGCATGATAAAATAGTTTAATAAATTGTTCTAAAAATAGTAAAACAATTCTAGCTAAAAAGTAGGTTTGAAAATATTTTTAACGAAGATGGAAGGCAATATAGGAAAATCAAATGCTTTTGTTTAATTTAAACACTCGTAATTTTCGGTCTATGTATATCAGCAACACAACAAAAAATAAATTTGATGCCATCGTAGTTGGTTCAGGAATCAGTGGTGGCTGGGCCGCCAAGGAGCTCTGTGAATCCGGCCTAAAAACCTTGGTACTGGAAAGGGGCAGAATGGTCAAGCACATTGAAGACTATCCCACCATGCATAAAGACCCATGGGATCTCCCTCACAGTGGCAAAACCCCCAGTGAAATTGTGGAAAAACATTATTCAAAACAAAGTCGGTGGGGTTTCGACGAAACCAATAGGCATTTTTACAACAAAGACTCTGAGCACGATTATGATGAAATCAAACCTTTCGACTGGATCCGTGGAAAGCAGATAGGGGGAAGATCTTTGATTTGGGGGCGACAGACCTACCGATGGAGTGATTTGGACTTTGAGGCCAATGCCAAAGATGGCTATGGAGTAGATTGGCCCATCCGATACAAGGACATTGCTCCTTGGTATTCGCATGTTGAAAAATTTATTGGTGTGAGCGGTGAAGCGCTCAACCTCCCCCAACTGCCCGACAGTGAGTTCCTTCCGCCCATGGAACTGAATTGTCTCGAGGAGCACGTCAAAAACACCCTCTCTGAACGATACGACGATAGGATCATGACCATCGGAAGGGTGGCACATATCACCAAAGGAAACAAAGAAGGGGCAGGCAGATCGGCTTGCCAATTCCGTAACCGATGCACCAGAGGCTGTCCTTTTGGCAGTTATTTCAGCTCCAACTCCTCTACTCTGCCCTATGCAGAAGCGACTGGAAATTTAACCCTTAGACCCGATTCCATCGTTTCCGAAGTCATTTATGACCCCAAAACTCAAAAAGCTACTGGGGTTAGGGTGATCGACGCCCATACCAAAGAAGTAGTGGAATTCAAGTCAAAAATTATATTCCTCTGTGCTTCAGCTATGGCATCTACCGCCATTTTAATGCAGTCCAAAAGCGATCGTTTTCCCAATGGGATGGGGAACGACTCTGGCGAGTTGGGTCACAACATCATGGATCACCAGTTGGGAAGTGGTGCCAGTGGACGATTCGACGGTTTCGAAGATCAATATTATACTGGAAGGAGACCCAATGGCTTTTATATACCCCGATTTAGGAATTTGGGACCACAATCAGAAAAAGTTGATTTCTTAAGAGGGTATGGTTACCAAGGAGGAGCAAGCAGAGGAGACTGGTCACAGGTGATCGCTGAACACAGTTATGGAAAAGCACTCAAAAAAGAAATCATCGAACCCGGAAACTGGAAGATCGGTATGGGAGGCTTTGGGGAAGTACTCCCCTATCATGAAAACAAAATGACATTGAATTACGACAAACTCGATCAATACGGTTTGCCGACCATCACTTTTGATGCAGAATTCAAGGAAAACGAAAAGAAGATGAAGGAAGATTGGAAAACTCAAGCTGCAGAAATGCTAGAGGCCGCTGGATGTAAAGACATTTCCATACACGATTCAAATGCCCCCATAGGCAAGGGCATACACGAAATGGGGACCGCACGAATGGGCAAAGATCCCAAAACCTCTGTTTTGAATCGTTTCAACCAAGTCCACGCCGTATCCAATGTATTTGTTACGGATGGTGCCTGCATGACATCGGCAGCCAATCAAAATCCTTCCCTCACCTATATGGCACTAACCGCACGAGCTGCCGATCATGCCGTGAAGGAACTTAAAAAAATGAACCTGTAGCCCATTGTGAGGTATTTTCTGTTTATATCCATATTCTTATTTGCTTTTGCTTGCGAAAAAGAAAAACAAAATACCGAATGCATTGATCCGCAACAAAAAAAACCAGATCAAGCTTGTATAGAAATTTATCAACCTGTTTGTGGTTGCGATCAAAAAACCTATTCCAATAGCTGCTATGCTAGAATCAATGGTTTAACAAAATGGACCGAAGGAGAATGCCCATAGAAAAAAATAAAAAAAAAGATTGGACCTGGACCATTGGCTTGTTGTTGGCATCAATTTTGATCTCTTATTTAACCAAAGTTTGGTTTTTGTTTTTACTTTTTCCCTTGGGGATGTTTACCTTTAGAAAAAAATAACAGCCAATCCTCCTGCTTTTTAATATGCTAAAATACTTTTCAATCGTACTTGCTCCCCTACTTTGCATACAAATGTTCGGTCAAATCAATTCCAAAAACATTGAGATTGTTAGAGACGCATACGGTGTTCCGCATATTTTTTCAAAAACTGATGCTGAATTGGCCTATGGTTTGGCATGGGCACATGCAGAAGACGATTTTAAGACCATTCAACAGGCTTACTTGGCTGGGAATGGATTACTCAGTGATGTGGAAGGAAAAAAAGCCTACGGCATTGATTTGATCTCCCAATTCATTGGAAGCGAAAGGCTTTTTGAGGAAAAATTTGATGCGGAAATCAGTCCTGCATATAAGAAAATTTTAGAGGGCTACAGTCAGGGATTGAACCGCTATGCAGAAACCCATCCCGAGGAAATACTGAGCAAACGGCTTTTTCCTATCACCCCTAGAAAAATGTTTCTCTATGCCCAACTGCAACTATTCGTTTCCTCCAAAGGCGATTATTGGGTGAAAAACATCTTAAAAAACACAATAGAATATACCCCCGAAAAAGATGAGGTCAAAGGTTCCAACACCTTTGGGTTCAACAGTGCGAAAACCAAAGATGGAAATACCTATTTGGCCATCAATACCCATCAACCTCTTGATGGGCCCACTTCATGGTATGAAGTTCACCTATGCAGTGAAGAGGGAACGGATATCATAGGAGCCCTATTTGCAGGTAGCCCCAGTGTTTTGATCGGTGCCAACAGAAACCTTGCATGGGCGCATACCGTCAACATTCCAGACAAAACAGATGTGTTTAAATTGGAAATGCATCCCCAAAAAAAGAAATTTTATCGGGTTGACGATGAATACCTAAAACTACAAAAACACAAAGCAAAACTGCTTGTAAGAATCTTGGGAATTCCGTTTAAAGTCAGTAAAAAATATTTTGAAAGTATTTACGGTCCCACATTAAAAAACGATTCTGGCTATTATGCCGTCAGAACACCATCGCTATTCGAAGTAAAGGCTTTAGAGCAATGGTGGCGAATGAATAAAGCGAAGAATTTTACCGAATTTTACAATGTTCTGAAAATGAAGGGACTGCCTGGATACAATATCGGCTATGCGGATAAAAACGACACCCTTTTCTACATTTCCAATGGATTGATTCCCAAAAGAGCTCCTGGTTATGACTGGGCCAATGTGGTTCCAGGGAACACCAAAAAAACACTTTGGACCACAACCTATGCAGTCGAAGAATTGCCTCAAGTAGTCCAGCCTCAATCTGGCTATTTCTACAATGCCAATCACAGTCCCTTTAGGTCTTCAGATGCCTTAGACAATCCCAATGAGGATTCGTTCTCCAAAGACATGGGTTTCGAAACCTATGACAATAACAGATCCACCCGGCTCAAACAACTCATCGACCAACATTTAAAAGTAGATTACGAAGACTTCAAAAAAATCAAATACGATCACCGATTCCCCGACCCCTTTCATTACAATTGGATGGATATTGATTCCCTTTTTATGATGTCCCCAAAAGACCATCCTAAAGTGGCTGGCATCTTAGCGCAAATACAGGATTGGGATCGCTCGGCCTCCGCCGACTCATATGGTGCGGGAGCCTATGGCATCCTCTACCACAAGTTGCGTAAATACTACCGCCAAATACCGGAACCTAAAATTTTCACAACGGATATCTTGTACAAGGGTCTATTGGAAACAAAAGATCACATGACCCAGTATTTTGGGAGCGAAGGTGTCAAACTGGGGGATTACCAAAAACTGGTTAGAGGAGACAAGGAATTGCCCATTTTTGGACTGCCTGACGTGATCACCTCTATGGGATCAACCGATTTTAAAGAAGGAAAGACAAAAGTGGTGAGCGGAGAATCTTATATAGAATTGGTGAAATTTACGCCCACCGGTGTTGAAATAGAATCAGTAATTTCCTATGGAAGTTCGGATCATCCAGACTCAAAACATTATTCCGATCAAATGGAATTATACGCCCAATTCAAAACCAAAAAAATGACATTTGATAAGCAAAAAATTTATCAGGAAGCAACGCGGATCTACCAGCCTAGATAAATTTATTTATTCTGAAGGGCTTCTTTGTATAGTTCCTCGTACTGAATAACGACTTTTTCAATATCAAACTTTTGTGAAGAATTATAAGCTTGTTTCTTAAACTGTTGGTGGCGGTCTGGATCCTCTAGGATATAGATGGCTTTTGCTGCCATGGTTTTTATGTCTCCCAAAGGGCAGAGATAGCCGGACAGCCCGTCTTCAATGACTTCTGGTAATCCCCCCACATCGGAACAAACGACAGGAACACTGTGAACCATGGCTTCCAGAGCGGCCAAACCAAAACTTTCCTGCTCTGAAGGCAGGAGAAACAGGTCTGAGAAACACAATATTTCATCGATCTCATTGCTTCGTCCTAAAAACAAAACCTTATCCTCCATTTGGTGGGCCTTGCAAAAACGTTTTGCTCGCTCTTTTTCTGGCCCATCCCCTACCATCAGTAATTTAACGTTCAATTACTCACTAATGATCTTAAAGGTCTTTAGAATATCAATAATCCGTTTCAGAGGTCTAAAATTGCTAATGTGCGTGATAATCATTTGATCGTTTGGAGCAATCTGTCCTTTCTCACAAGGCACATTTCTATATTTAATTTTTTTGATATCAACAAAATTTGGAATAATCCTTATGTCATTCGTGATATCAAAAAGTCGGATGGTATCTTCCTTTAGACTTTCAGAAACAGCCGTTACATATTCAGAGTGATTGATGGTGAATTGTACTGCCTTTTTGTAAAATGGGTGGCTCCCAACCAGTGTAATATCTGTGCCGTGTAATGTTGTAATCATTGGAATAGATATGCCCTCATCGGCCAACATCTTTTTGCTCATATAGGCGGCATAGGCATGTGGAATGGCATAGTGTACATGGAGCAAATCAATCTTATATTTCATCACCACATCTACCATCTTGCTAGACAATGCCAATTCGTAGGGTTGATATTTAAACAAATCATAGGCAGGCACATGAACCTCATGGAAGTATAGGTTGGGGGTTAAATTTTGGATTCTTACCGGCTGTTTATAGGTAATGAAGTGAATCTCATATCCTTTTTTGGAGAGATAAAGTCCCAATTCAGTGGCCAAAACACCACTCCCTCCAAAAGTAGGATAGCAAACAATAACGATTTTCAAGGTTTCAATTTTTAGTAGATTAAAGCTTGGTAGACAAGACCTTGCATTCGAGTTCTTATATTGTGTCGTCCCAATAAATTATTCTTCATATTGGGATAGGTTCTATTGGATAAAAATACAAAAATCAAATCGTGTTCAGGGTCAGCCCAAGCGTAAGTTCCTGTAAAACCCATATGACCAAAGCTATCGAAAGAAACACAGCCACAGGTGGATCCTTCTCCCGTCAATTGAGGTTTATCAAGTCCGACACCTCTTCTGTTACCCTTCTCACAATAGTAACAGTGGTTGAAGGCATCAAAGGTTTTTGAACTAAAGTATTGATGCCCATCAAAGTTTCCCTTTTGTAAATAAATTTGCATGATTTTGAATACCTCCTCTGCATTGGAAAACAAACCAGCATGCCCTCCAACACCGCCCTGCATTGCAGCTCCCATATCGTGAACATATCCTCTTATTTCTCTTTGTCTAAAATAATTATCCTTCTCGGTAGGAACAATTTCTTTCATGGGAATGCTCCTCCATGGATTGTAGACAGTTCGTTTTAATCCCAAAGGCTGAAATAACATTTCTGTAGCCAATGCATCCAAAGACTTTCCATATCTTTTTTCAAAGTAGTCTTTAAAGAAATAAAAGGGCAAGTCCGAGTACCGACTATAGAGAGAATCCAATAATGGACTTTCCAAAATTTCTTTCTTGATTTTTTGTTTAAAATTTGACCTCAGAAACAATTGATCCGCAACAGGAATACCATAACGATCACTTTGTTGGTTTCGATAAAACTTTTTGTGCGGGTGTGCGTTTTCATCCAAAGTTTGCTCATAAAAGGGGATCCAAGGAGTAAGTTGGGCATAATGTGCCAATACCTCTTTGACCCCTAATTCAGCCTTATTGCTTCCTTTTAGCTCTGGCATAAAATCAACCAATGCACTTTCCAGGGTAAAATTTCCTTTATCCACCTCCCTCATGATCAGTGGTAAAGTGGCAGTAATTTTTGTCAAAGAAGCCAAATCATAGAGATGATGATTTTCTACCTTAATTTCCTTTTTATAGGTGTGATAACCAAAGCTTTTATGGTAAACGATATCTCCTTGTTTAGCAACCAAAATCTGCATCCCAGGAGTCATGGCAGAGTCTATTACCCGGACTGCAAACTCATCAATCATTGACAACTGATCTGGGTCAAAACCTTTTTCAATCATTGATACCCTTTGGTTCTCCCTGAGGGGTTTAAAATCAATTCCCGTACCAGCTTGAAAGTTATTGGAGATAGAAACAGGTAATACTCCCATAAATGAACCCGTTCCATTCAACAAATCAGCACTGATTTTTTGGCTGATGGGACTGTTTTGATAACTGACCACCAATGCTGCTATTGATGATAGATCTCCTAGTTCAATGAGTGGGTAGGGGTTGACAAAAAGATCAAGCAATACTTCATGTTCACCGGCTATAGCGTGAATTAAATCCAGCTCATTGTCAGAGAAATCTGGCGATAAAAAAGGAGAGCGATTGGAGCGATGATAGCTGATGATGACTTTTTCATAAGCTTTCAATGCCTCGAGGGTTTGCGTTGCTGTCCCAACAGCAATGCTTTTTAAATTAACATATTCTCTCAATTGATCCTCAAAAGCCTCACTTGAATCGTTACCCAACTTGACATGTGCATAGGTAATGGAAGGGTTCAAGGGAAGGAACTGATCCTCATTTTTTAGAAGGGTAATGCTTTTTGCATAAGCTTCTTCGATCAAAAGGGTGTCTTTTCTGGTATTCAATCTTGGGTACAAGTCGTGCGTATCTACCTTATTGCTTTGCGCTAAGCCTACTTTGTATTTGGCTTTTAAAATTTTTTGAACCGAAGAATTAACTCGCTCCCTAACCGAGGGATCCTGCTGATAAGCCAACTTTATTTTTTCAAATCCAATAGGGATGTCTTTAGAAATCAAAAGGACATCATTCCCCGCCAAAAGTGCCAATAAATCCATATTTGCATTGGAACCTTTGGGTTCAGCACCTTTCATATTCAATGCATCGGTTACTGACAAACCATTGAATCCTATCTGTTGCTTTAAAAGTTGGGTGACTACTTTATGAGATAAAGAAGTTGGACCATTGTTTTCCGTTAGGGTTGGAATATTTAAATGAGCCGTCATAATGGAGCTCAAGCCTTGCTCTATCACTTTTTTAAAAGGGTACAATTCCATATTCTCCAATCTTGTTCGATCAAAAGTAACGGAAGGAAGCGTTTTATGAGAATCGTTGGAGGTATCCCCATGTCCAGGAAAATGCTTGCCCGAGGTAAGTACTCCTGCCTGATGATGGCCTTGCATCAAGGCAATTCCTTTTTCTGCCACACGATTGGGGTCTTCACCAAAAGATCGGTTGCCAATGATGGGATTTTCAGGGTTGGTGTTGATATCCAGTACTGGAGCATAGCTCATTTGTACCCCAAGGATTTTTTCTTGTTCCCCCATTCGCTGACCAATCCGCCGAACAATACTGTTGTCTTTTATGGCACCTAAGGTCATATTCCAAGGAAATGCCACCACAGAATCCAAACGCATCGCCACCCCCCACTCTGCATCCATACTGATCAATAATGGTACTTTTGAAAGGGATTGCAATTCATTCAGCCATTGGGATTGTTTTACAGGGCCTCAAAGCGAAAAAATAATTCCTCCAATATGATATTTTTCAATTAGAGTTTTGATTTCATCGAAATGCTTTTGGTCTTTTTTGGAAAAAACCATGGGGGTAAAAAGTTGACCAATTTTTTGATCCAAACTCATTGATTGAAATAGGCTGTCAACCCATTTTTTTTGAGATATGGGATCATCGGAAAGCAATGGGTCTGGCTGCTGTGCAATGGATAGGTTCCACAGAAAAAATAAAAAAAACAGATAACTACGCATAATGGTTAAAAATATCGAGCGTGCCAACTGACAGAAGCAGGAACTTCCCAAAGGGTGTCATACTCCATCTTATTCAATACCAAGTTATTAAATACAGTTACATCCAGAGTCAATTGTTTTTTCTTCGCCAAGGTCCTGAATTCCTTGAGAGGGGTATGAAGGATGGAATGCTTATCCCTGTAGGTAACATTCATCCTGTCCATCAAGCTTAGACCATATTCTCTCTCCAAAGATTGGATGAAGTGAACGGATGCGTCTATGGAACATCCACTTGCAGACTGAACAGATTCATTGAGTCCCAAAACAATAAATCTATTGTAAGGCAAATCTACACCCGCTTGGAGATCCGTGCCATGAGCGGTCCATTGGGTAATAAAATCCTCTGTTTTTTTTTGAATGGACTTTGATTCTACCTCGTCAAAAGCTCGGTCGGATGGGTATATCCATACCCTAGAATTTTCGGGAAGTTGGTCAAAAGGAATTAACATAAATTATAGGTCTTCCGCCTTTGAAATCATTTCGGCAATGTCTTGCACTTGAACTTGCCCCTCCTTTTCTTTGTTTTTTACTCCATCGGTCATCATGGTATTGCAAAAGGGGCACGCTGCAACGATAATCTCAGATTGGGTTTCCATAGCCTGCTCTGTTCTTTCGATATTGATGTCTTTGTTCCCCTTTTCGGGCTCTTTAAACATCTGGGCTCCTCCAGCACCACAGCACAAACCTTTGGATTTACAATTTCTCATTTCAACCAGCTCCGCATCCAGTTTCTGAATCAGTTCTCTGGGAGCTTGGTAAACTTGATTGGCCCGACCCAAATAGCAGGGATCGTGATAGGTAATACGTTTTCCCTTATAGGTAGTTCCGGAAATGGTAAATCGATTTTCCTTTAACAAAGTGTTGATAAAAGTGGTATGATGCATCACCTCATACTTCCCACCCAAGGAGGGATACTCGTTTTTAAGGGTATTGAAGCAATGGGGACAAGTGGTTACAATTCGAGTCACCTCATAGGCATTCATTACTTCAATATTGGTCATGGCCTGCATTTGAAATAAAAATTCATTCCCCGACCGCTTTGCAGGATCTCCTGTACAACTTTCCTCTGTTCCTAAAACGGCAAAGGAGACTTCTGCTTTTTGAAGTATCTTAACAAAAGACTTTGTTATTTTTTTGGCGCGTTCATCAAAACTACCGGCACAACCCACCCAAAATAAAACCTCGGGTTTTTTTCCTTCTGCAGTTAATTCTGCCAGCGTGGGTACATGCATAATCAATTATTTACTGGTCAACACCATCATCAAAAACCTCAATCGTTACTTCTTTCTCGATCAGGTCGGTGAATTTTCCATTGTATCGGGTAGCCTTAACCAAATGGTTATCGATCCAATGATAGTTTCCTCCTCTTGGTTTACCCATCAAAAGACTGTGATACTTGAATCCATTCGTTCTCAGCCACTGCTCAGTAACCTCACGGTGCGACTCCACTCTGGAGGTAAAAAAGCAAATCAGATGTCCCTCCTCATACCATTTATTGAGTGTTTTTAAAGCGTCGGGGTAGACCTTGGCCGTTGCCATTCGTTCAGGTTCTTCATTCGGAATGTCGTCGCAGACGGTTCCATCGATATCAATCAAATAATTTTTGATCCCATCGGGAAGTACGGGACTGACTATTTCACCGTTTTCGACTTTTTTGTGTAAGTAACTTTCTGCCTCCTCTTTTTCCATTTTTTGAATTTAATTAATTTTCATGGGCCCAAAGCATTCGGTCTTGATTACTGAAAGGCCATGGTGCTCCGTTATTTTCTATATTGGTCATCATTTTATTAAGGTCACTTGGGGCAGCCGATTGTTCCATCACCAAATACTGTCGCATGTCCATGATGATTGAAAGGGGGTCAATTCCAATAGGACAGGCTTCCACACATGCATTACAGGAGGTACAGGCCCACAATTCCTCTCTGGTGATATAATCATCAAGAAGTTGTTTTCCATCATCAACGAAACTAACGCTTTTGGTTATATTTCTACCTACCTCCTCTAGTCTGTCTCGAGTATCCATCATTATTTTCCTTGGAGACAACAACTTACCCGTTTGATTGGCAGGGCATTGGTCTGTGCATCGTCCACATTCCGTACAGGTATAAGCATTCATCAACTGAACCCAATTCAGGTCGGTTACATCCGAAGCTCCAAACTTTTCAGGAATTTCCGCTGAGGGTGCAGCATAGGGATCTGCATTAGGATTCATCATCAGCTTGACTTCATGGGTTACAGCTTCATTGTTTTTAAACTTCCCTTTTGGATTGAGATTCTGAAAATAAGTATTAGGAAATGCCAAAAGAATGTGGAGGTGTTTTGAATAATATAAATAATTGAGAAATAGTAGTATGCCAAGAATATGAAGCCACCAAAAGGAACGTTCTAACAAAAGCAGTGTGGGATCGGAAAATGAGGAAAAAAGGGGAGTCATCCATTGTGAAATAGGAAACAGCCCAGCTTGAGTGTAATGAGGGGTGCCAGCTTGTTGTAAAAGCTGGTCTGTAGCATTCATGGAAAGAAAAAGTGTCATCAACACCAGCTCGAAATAAAGGATATAATCGGCATCCATTTTGGGCCAGCCTTTCATTTCATCCTTCCAAAAACGATTGATTCTAACAACATTGCGACGAAGCCAAAAAACAATCACACTCACCAATACCAAGGCTGCTAAAATCTCAAAAGAAGCAATCAACAAGTTGTAAAAACCCCCCATAAAAGGGGCAAATAACCGATGAGTACCTAACAAACCGTCTAAAACGATTTCTATCAACTCAAGGTTGATGAGCACAAAGCCTACATAAACAATAATATGCAGGACACCTGCAACGGGCCGGCTAACCATTTTCGATTGACCCAAGGCAACCCTAAACATATTAGACCATCTTGCCTTTGAATGATCAGAGCGATCCACTGCTTTCCCCATCTGAATGTTTCTTTTGATAAAAAGAATATTTCGCCTGAAAACAAAAACAGCCAAAAAAAGAAGAATCGCAAAAATGATATTTGATAAGTAAGGCATCTTTGGTATTTATTTTTCTTCTTCGGTGTAAGGTTTTTCTTTTTTTCCAAATAAAGAGAAATGAACGTATCTCTTGGGATGGTTCTTAAGATCGCTAAGTAGTTGGTCCAACTCCTCTGAGGCATCAGATAGATTTTGATACAAGGTATCATCATTGATCAACTTGCCTACGGTTCCTTGCCCTGATTCAATGGAAGCGACGATTTTATTAAGCCCCTCTACGGTTTTAGTAAAGGAGCGGATGGTATGGCTGATTTGAGCTTGCTCAATAGAATCGGTGATCGACTTTAGATTCTCCGAGGTCATTTTGATATTGCTGAACATAGCATTGATTTGGGACTGATTCTGATCCAATATTTTGACCGCAGCCAATGATGCTTTATTGAGGTTATTGGTAGTAATTGAAAGGTTTTCAAGTGTGCTTTTCAAATTGATTTGGGTGTCATTGTCTAAAACATTACTGACGCCAGCAAAGAGGGAATCTGCACTACTCAACATGCTTTCAATTTTAATCTGAAGGGGCTCAATCTGACGGTTGATGAGTTCTGTCAGTCCGGGTTTAATTTCTGATTTTAGGGTATCCCCACTTTCTATAATATCAGCAGGGTTAAAAGCGGGTTGGATGGAGATGGCTTTTCCACCAATGAGACCAGTCTCATAGAGTAATGCAATACTTTTTTTGGAGAAATCCAAATCTTTCCTCACGTCCATGGTTACCAAAATTTTTGTGGTATTGGGAAGGAAATCAATTTGGGAGATTTTTCCGACACTCAAGCCGTTGACATTAACTTTTGCACCAGGAACCAACCCCTCTACATCTTTATAAACTGCATATAAAGTTTTAGTGCTTTGGAAGATGGAGTTTCCTTTCAAAAAGCTAAATCCGAAGATGAAAAGAGCAACGCCTCCTAGGACTACAATCGATGTTTTGATTTCTTTGCTAATCTTCAAAATGGTGTTGCTTTTCTTGTCTAAACAAATTTAGGTTTTTTTTACTGATTGGGGTTATTTTAAAGCATCTAATGCCTCAGATAATTTAATCTTTACCCCCCCTTTGAACGCCACAATAAATGCTGATTCGAATCCTGCTTTTTTCGCTCTTTTTTGCTCTCTTTGGATCAGTTTATAGCTGGTTGAATTTCCAAAATAATACTTATGGTAGGCTCCCTCTTTTTCTCGACTTACATTTTTTAAACCTTTGAAATTGTAGGGTTGAAGCTCAATATTTTTTTTGCTGGCCGCCAATTGAACCTTGAAACGAATCTCTGGATCAATGCTTGTTGTTGTGGGGGTTGGAGGGGCTTCTGTTTCAAAAATCTCTTGGGCGGCCACCTGGTTTTTCATTTCGTCCTTGTAGTTCACAATGGCTTTGGCAATGGCATTGGCCATTTCACTCTGCCCTTTTTTGGAATTCAAATAGGAGCCTTCCCTTTGGTTGGTCAAAAAACCAGTTTCCACCAATACACTCGGCATATAGGTGTATTTTAGCACAACAAACCCCGCTTGTTTTACGGTTCTGTCTTTTCTCCCAAGATTGGAAACAAAACTTCTCTGTATGCTTGCTGCTGCTTCAATGCTTTGGTTTGAATAGGTTTCTTGCATTAGGGTGAGGCTGATGACAGATTCTGGGTTGGTCGGATCAAATCCATCGTAGTTCTTTTCATAATCTTCCTCATAAAATATTACGGAATTTTCTCTTTTGGCGATTTCAAAGTTCCGCTGATTGGCGTGAAGCCCCAGAACAAAAGTACCAGCTCCAAAGGCTTTGGGAGAAGTAAAAGCATCGCAATGGATTGAGACAAACAAATCAGCATCCGCTTTATTAGCAATGTTCGCTCGTTCTACGAGTTTTACAAATTTATCTGATTTACGGGTATAAATAATATTGATGTCCTTGTCACCCTCCAAGATTTTTCCTATACTCAAAACAATACTCAAGGCAATGTTTTTCTCAAAATAGCCATTTCCTCGATTGCCACTGTCGTGGCCACCATGCCCAGCATCCAATACCACCACAAAAGGCTTGTTTGTGGAAGATTGGCTTAATAGTGGATGGGCAAGCAATCCCAGGCAAAAAAATCCAAACAAACGGAGGGTTTGAAATCGCTTGTGCATTGATTTATGGATCATTGAATAAACCTTTAATTCTGCAATCAACAATAAAAATATGCTTAATTTTGATTACTAAATATTCGAACCAATCACAAATTTAGGACTATTCGCTTTGCAAACAAAGTCAATTTATACAGTAGGTTTGTTAATATTTTTTTGGCTCAATCCTTTGCATTCTCAAATTCCTAAGGACAGTCTCTCGATGGCCTCAAAGGTAGCGGGGGTGGACAGTATCTCTTCTGATTCAATTCCACAAAAGGAACCGACTTTGCTCGACAAAGTCAAATACACTGCAAAAGAGTATGTCAGAATTAACCGAAAGGAAAATAAACTTTACCTCTATGACCAAGCCGAATTGTACTATCAGGACATGGAGCTCAAGGCAGGTATTATCATTCTCGATTATTCTGTCAATGAGGTAACGGCTGGACGAATTCCAGATTCCCTGGGGGAATTGGTTCAAAATCCATATTTCAAGCAAATCAACAATGAAATCTATCCAGATTCTTTACGATTTAATTTTGATACCCAAAAAGCCCTGATCTGGAATTCAAAATCCGCGCAAAATGGAATGAATGTTTATGCTGCTTTTACCAAAAAAGAAAACGATTCCGTTTACTACATAAAAGATGCCAAAGTAACTACGGGAGGTGAATTGGACAGTGCCGATTATTATTTTAGGATTAGAAAAGGAAAAATGGTGCCCCAGGGAAAAATCGTAACCGGCTTCACCAACATGTATATTGCAGACGTTCCCACCCCTCTAGCCTTGCCTTTTGCTTACTTTCCATCCTCACAAAAACAACAATCAGGCTTTTTGTTTCCCACCATCGGAGAAAACAATAACAGGGGGTATTATCTGCAAAATGGAGGCTATTACCTCGCCATGTCTCAGTATTATGACTTGGCACTCACTGGAGATTATTACAGCAATGGAAGCTACGGTTTTAGAATGGATTCCAAATATCGCTTAATGTATAATTTTAGCGGAAGTCTGAGCATGCGATTTGAGAATTTAATAAGTGGTGAAAAGGGTATTCCAGGTTATGCAAAATCAACCGTCTTCAATGTTCGGTGGAATCACTCCAAAGATCCTAAATCCAGTCCCAACTCCAATTTTTCAGCCTCCGTTAACTTTGGAAGTAGTGATTATTTCAGGGAATCGGTCAACCAATTAAACAGCCCTAATTTTTTGAACAATACACTAAGCTCCTCTGTATCCTACTCCAAAAGAATTCCAGGTACTCCGAGCATAAATATGTCAATGAATGCCAATATGTCCCAAAACTCGAATACCAAAAGTGTTAACCTCACCCTTCCCACCTTTCAGGGAAGTATTGATCGTATTTTTCCATTTGAGCCAAAAGATAGACCTAAGAAAGGTATATTGCAAAATATCAATTTTCAATACAGTACAAGGGCCGAAAACCGGATCATTACCACAGAGGAAAACCTTTTTACAAGCGAAATGTTTAAAAATGCTAGGAATGCTGTACAACATTCCATTCCCGTGAGTACGAATTTCAAAATTCTAAAACACTTCAATATGGGGGCGAGCCTCAACTACAATGAGGTTTGGCAACCCAAGACAATTAGATACAATGACTATGACCCCCTTGTTGATGGAGTGAAAAAAGATACCATCAGTGGATTCAGTGCTTTTAGAACTTACAGCTACGGTATCAGTATGGGCACCACTATCTATGGGACCGTCAACTTTAAAGAAGATAAAAAAATCAGATCCATTCGGCATACCATCAGGCCAAACATATCCTACAGCTCTGCACCTAGTTTTGATCAATATTATGACGAATACATAATAGATGCAGACGGAAACACGAGAGAATACACCCCTTTTGAAGGAGGTCTTTTTGGTACTCCCGGCAGAGGAATATCTCAAAGCATGGGAATTTCCGTTAACAACAATTTTGAAGCAAAAATTGTAGATCCGGACTCAACCAAAACGGAGCTAAAAAAAATACAACTGATTAAAAATTTAAATTTGAGTACCAGCTATAACTTTATCGCTGAGTCATTTAAATGGAGTCCCGTTCGTGTTTCTACTGGAATTGATTTGTTCAACAAAAAAATGGCCGTCAATATTGGAGCCGCTTTGGACATGTACGCCTTGGATGAAAACAATACTAGAATAAATGAATTCAACATCAGCAAAGGGGGTGGACTTTTCAGAATCACCAGTGCTAACCTGAATACTGGTTATAAATTTTCCAATGAAACTTTTAGTAAAGACAAAAAAGATAAAGAGGAGGAAGAAGAAGAAAATCCCTTTGATTTTTTTGAAAATGCATCAGGAGGAGGGCGACCAGATGATCTTTTTGGAGACACCATTGGTATGGGAAATGAAACCAACAGAGGAGAAGAAGAAGAAGATGGGGAAAAAACGAAATACCCCTCCTACAGAGCCAAGATTCCATGGAGCATAAGGTTTACTTACTCCTTGACCTATAGTAATAGTCGAAACCAAAATGATTTCACCAATAATTCCCTGATGTTTTCCGGTGATGTTGAATTAACACCGAAGTGGAAAGTCGGAGGTTCCTCCGGTTTTGATTTTAAAAATCACGGATTTACCTATACCCAATTGCGATTTAATCGTGACCTTGACAGTTGGAAATTAGATTTTAGTTGGGTTCCATTCAGTAATCGTGCCTCATGGAATTTCTTTATAGGCATTAGCTCCGGATTATTAAGTGACATCAAATACGAAAAGAACAGAGAACCCGATAGACGTTTAAGATAGTATCATCAATTCAAATGAAAAAAACAATCACAACGATCAACGCACCTGCCCCAATAGGACCCTATAATCAGGCAGTACTAGCCAATGGCACACTCTATGTCTCAGGACAAATTGGGATGAATCCCAAAACAATGGAATTGGTTGAAGGCAAAATTGAAGAAGAGACACGACAGGTTATGGAAAACCTTAAGGCAGTATTGACCGCAGCAAATATGGACTTTGAGCATGTGGTAAAAAGCTCCATTTTTTTGTCTAACATGGATGATTTTGCTCAGGTTAACGAAATTTATGGAACCTATTTTGAGGCTGAAACAGCACCTGCAAGAGAAACGGTTACTGTAAAAACCTTACCCAAGAATGTTAGGGTTGAGATTTCAATGATCGCACAACTGGAATGAAGTGTGCTAGTTGTGTAGCAATTTTTGATGATATAAAACCAAGCCGTCGATGGGCCTTTTTACAACATTCCCCATGTTCAATCCGTTTTTATTTAGGGCTTCATTAATTTCACTTTTCAGATAAAAAGCGATAGAACCAACCAGATGAATGGGTATTGCTGTAGCATCTTTAAACTGTAAAATTTGATGGGAAATAAATCGTTGTAAACCGTCATCGATAAGCGTTCTCATCTGTGGAACTTCCTTATTCTCAATGATGAATTGGGCAAAATTTGCTAAATAGGTATTGGGATTTTCTTTCCTGTAAACATTTTCCTTAATGACATCAGCAGAAAGATCGTATTGATTCTCAAACTTCTCGGCCAGTTCCTTGGGCATGGTTTTGAAATAATACGACCGAATGAGTTGTTTACCATAAAAATTTCCGCTGGCTTCATCCATAAGGACATATCCCAAAGAAGTAATTCTCTGTTCGATCTCCTCTCCGTCATAATAGGTACAGTTAGAACCTGTTCCCATGATACAAACTATGGCGGGCTCATTGGGCTGGGTGGTGGCATAAACAGCTGCATAGGTATCTTCCTTTATGGAAAATTTGCTTTGGGTGAAAATTTCCGAAAAAACCTTTTCAATTCGTTTTGCAGGCGAATCTACACCACAGCCTGCACCATAGAAGTATATTTGAGAAACCTTCTCCCGATTTTGATAGAGGTCATAATTGTTGATAATTCTCTCATTCAGTATTGCACTTGACAATACTTGAGGGTTCAATCCCAGCGTTTGGGTTGAGAAAAGAACCTCCCCGGAATCATCAAGCGCAATCCAATCCGTTTTGGTGGAGCCACTGTCTACAACAAATATCATGACAGCCTATATTAAAGTTGATGAATGTGTTTTGCCAAGTCGATTAACTTGTTGGAGTATCCACATTCATTATCATACCAAGAAATAATTTTATAAAAGGATGGATTGAGTTCCATTCCGGCATTTACATCAAAAATGGAAGTTCTAATATCACCAACGAAATCCTGGGAAACCAATGGCTCATCACAATAACCTAAAATTCCTTTCATTTCGTTTTCGGAGGCTGCTTTCATCGCTGCCTTAATTTCATC
>Ga0181563_10002284_pt1 | contig 18577 bp, 16 predicted proteins | sample 011ome_25_FD_133759 | JGI IMG/M metagenome (GOLD analysis project Ga0181563, IMG submission 133759) | Coastal salt marsh microbial communities from the Groves Creek Marsh, Skidaway Island, Georgia - 011512CT metaG (megahit assembly) | ecosystem: Environmental > Aquatic > Marine > Intertidal...
AGGGGCAAGTGACACACCGTTTGCGAAACGCCGTGCTCTGCCACGATTAGGCGTCATCATCAATGCTATTTGGATGGGCTTCGTTGTGCTGGTGGGCTGGGTTTTGTTTCGCAGCGAAACGTTAGCCGACGCGATACATTTTCTCAGGCGGATGCTTTGCTTCGAGAGTGGTATCGAATGGTTTCCGCCTTTGGTAATCGCTGCAATGGCTTGTTTGTTACTAGAGCATCTAGCGTGGAAAACCCGATTACGATTGGCAATGCGACTGCCGTATAACGCATGGTACAGCCCTGTTGCCACCGCAATCATGATCTGGGTGTTGGTGTTGTACGCCCCAACCGGTTTTCGGCCTTTTGTTTATTTTCAGTTCTAGGAATTCGTGGTCGTTCAACAAGCATCTTACCCATCGGGATTTGAGAATGGATCAGGTCTTTCCGTTCGCAGCGGATTGATGCTTGAGGATGCCTGCCGGGAATGCAGCTTTCAATCGTCGTGTGTGACAATTACTAGTAAGCAGTTTCCATGATTAGCAGGGAAGCTCAACGAGTACGATCTTGAAACTGATCCCAAGCCACTTGGTGTTCAGTCGTGGTTACCTTGAGGTAAGTTAATGAGAGTGCGATGACGGTTCCCAAGGCAATTGCCGCCGCGATCACAAACATGATCATGATTTGGTAATTGACTGCCTGCATCGGTGGTGCTCCGGCAAGTAATTGGCCCGTCATCATTCCTGGGATACTGACAATTCCTGCCACAGACATCGTGTTCAAGATAGGAATTAAAGCAGCCTTGGCTGCTTGAACCATCGAACCGCGGCAACTCTCCCATCTTGTTGCTCCAAGGCAAAGCAACGCTTCAATGGTATCGCGATTTTTTTTAAGTTCACTCAGGAATCTTTCCAAACCCAGCGATATTCCTGTCAGGGAGTTGCCCAGCACCATTCCTAGTAGTGGAATCAGAACGGACGGTCTGTACCAGGGATCTGGCTTAACGATCGCAAGCAAAGTAATCCCAGTGACTAACCAACTGCTGACCCAAATGGATAAAATCGCCGTTGAATAGATTGTTTGATAACGCGTGCCAATGCGTTTGACTGCCGAGTAGCCAGCGATCACCGTCATGAATCCAGCAAGGATTAACACTGGGGCCAGCATCGCGATCGCAAAGATTTGCTTCAGAACGATCCCAATCAGTGCGAGTTGAAGCGTCATTCGCACCGAGCTAGTTAGTAATTGTTTTGCGATTCCAAGTTGCAAGAACACAGAAACCAGCATGTTGATCGTTAGCAGCAACGCCGCAATTCCCACTTCGACCCAGCTAAGCGGGATATCGCTCGTTCCCGCCTCGAGTCCTTGGCCAAGAAACAATAAATGCCCCGTGATAGAACAATCGATTGAAGGCAGGGTTTCAGCAAGTGGTCTGCCTATCATGCTTTGTTTTCCCGTTCGAGATAGCCGTCTTTCATGGTGACGCTTCGGCTTGTAAGTCTCTTGAGTTGCGAGTCGTCATGTCCCGACCAGACGAATGCTCTCGCATCCTTGCGATTGCTGTCTGCCGCATCAATCCATCGCTGAACTTCCTTTTCAAATCGGATTTTCGTCGCCGAGTCGAGTGACGCGGTTGGTTCATCAAAAAGAATCACACTTGGTTCAGTTAAAAGGCAGCGAATCAATGCCACGATTTGCCGCTCACCACCGCTAAGCGTTGTGGCGTCATCATCCAAAAATAATTGATCACGTTCAAAGTTTTTTAAGTAAGCAAGAGCAAGGTCGTCTCGGTAGTGGTCATTGGCGACCTTGAGGGTAAACGCAATCTTTAAGTTGTCTCTGACCGTTCCCGCAAAAGTCGCTGCGTGCTGAGGTAGATAGGCTACCGTTCTTCGATATCCGGGGATTTCTTCTGCTGCCACTTTTTTTCCATGGTAGCGAATGGATCCCGATTGCACTGGATCGAGGTGAGCCATGGCTCGCAGTAACGTCGATTTACCACTACCGCTAGGTCCGCTTAATCCGATGCGATCGCCATCAAATAGCTGAAGGCTTACTTGCTGCAGCAGTACGCGTTGGTTGCTCGATGCAACTCGCGTGATCTCCTTAACTTCAATGAGCGGCTGATGATTCAAGTTGTTTCCTGAAAGGGTGGATTCGTTCGGAGGCCGGTGTTGCAGCATCTAGTTCCAGAATTAACGTTTGAGCCCATGGTGGGTGGCAGTCGCAGTCAGTGGGTCGTCTGGCCACGCATGTTTAGGGTAACGTCGTTTTAGTTCTTTCTTGATGTGTTGATAGGTATTCGACCAAAAGTTTTGGAGGTCATCGGTGATTTGTTGAGGACGTCCATTGGGGCCAAGCAAGTGAAGTTGAATCGTCACTCTGCCTTCGGCGATTCGAGGCGTTTCCTTCCATCCGAAAATTTCTTGGATGCGCACGGCAATCATTGGCGGCTTGTTCTTTTCGTAGTTGATTCCGACACTGCGTCCGTTAGGAATGCGAATGGCCGAAGGCGCTAATCTGTCGATCTCTCGCATGGTGTCGTAGTCATACTGATTGGTGATCAGTGAGTACCAATCTGCTTTTTGAAGAGCTGCGATTGAGGTGTGATAATGGCAAAGGTTGAATAAAATATCACCTAAAAGTTTGTCGTCGATTTCCACCAGATTCAAATCAGGAAAGTAATCCCGAACGAGCGATACCCTCGCCACTAATTTTGGTATCTGAGGGTTGTTTTGTGGCAAAACATCTTGAAGCTGGTGTTTCGTTTCGTGGAAAAGGATTTTCGCGGCCTCCGTTCCCGACAAACAGGTGATTGGCGATTCATGAATGAGCAGTTCGCCAATGAAACGTTGTCTTCGAGCGACAACTGACTTCTTTTCTTTGTCGTACAGATAAGCATTTTTCTCGACGGAGTTTTCGGAGTCGAGCCATTCCGTTTTGATCCCACAGGCAAGACGAACCTTTGCCTCAACTCCACTGGATTCCATGTCAAGACATAGGAAAAAATCGCGGTCTTTCACATTGCTTTGTTGCCCAAGGATTACTCCTCTTCCCGATCCGAGCACCCCTCGCCCGCGAGGCAAGCTTTGTCGATCTTTGGAATTCGATGAGTGTGAGCGGGTTGCTCGAGAAGGTGTTGCACTGGATCTTCTTTTTGCTAAACGATCGGGGAAAGCCGAGAAGAGAGATTGCGCGAGTCGTATGGAGGGATGAAGATTCTCGACGGACGGTTTCTTGTTGGTGTTGCGGTTGTCTGTCCGTAGATGGTTTTTCGATTCCGTTTCGCCTTGGTTTGATTCGCGAGTCTGGTCGTTAAGTCTCTTACCATTCATGTCGTCCGAATCAAAGTTTTTCACCGAACGACGCAATTGCTTTGCGACACGCAGGATTTGTTTAACGCTGGGTGAGGTCGACGTTTGTTGCTGTCTATCTTGATCGAGCGTGATTAGAGTCTGAACTCTTGGCCAAAGATCACACTGGTTGCCACGATCATGAACCGAGTATTTCAACGAGTGTTCAATTGGCTGCTTTGGATTGCTTTTTGGCGAGCCCAATGATGTGGCCTGCTCGTGTTTCGACGACAGTTGTCCCGTTTGAAAGGGGTCTCGTTCACTGAGCAAGGCTGCAGCAAGAGAAGCTTCATAGGTGATCCCACGAGTGTTCGCGTCAAGCATCAGTCGTGCCAAACGAGGTGAGAGAGGAAGTTGCACCATTTTTTCACCAAGTGGGGTAATCACTCCGGTGTGATCAATTGCTCCGAGTCGTCGAAGGATTGCCGTCGCATGCTCGACAGCATGAAGCGGCGGTTTGGTCAACCAGGGAAAGCCGTCGCAGTCACGTTCTCCGAATTTTGCGAGCGTCAGGACGACACCAGAAAGATCACCGCGCAGGATTTCTGGGAGGTCCGTCTCACGCCGAGATCTTTGTAACGCCAGCGGCCACAGGCGGTGGCATTTTCCCGGACCGGTCCTACCCGCGCGGCCAGCACGTTGATCGGTTGACGCCTGAGAAATTGGCTCAATCTGAAGTTTTGGTAGTCCCGTGCCCATGTCATGATTTAGGATTCTCGCCGTTCCAGAATCGATCACCGCTTCGATTCCGGGAATGGTAACCGACGTTTCAGCAACATTGGTCGACAAGATCACCTTTCGATGACGGGTTGGACGCAGAGCAAGAGATTGTTTTTGCGGGGATAGCGATCCGTGAAGCTCAAACAACTCAATATCGGTCCACTCGGTCATGCGAGCTTTCAGGGATTGAAGGTGTCTTTTGACTCGCAGGATTTCACCAACACCCGGTAAGAACACAAGCACGTTACCGTTCGTTTCCCGAAGGATTGGATGAAGTGATTGAGCAATCTGTGTTTCGATTGCTTCTTGTCGCATCTCTCGATCGTATTGGATATCCACGGGATACGATCGCCCATCACTTTCCAAGCTGATGGCATCTTTCAAGAAATCTTTGATCGGAGCCATGTCCAGCGTTGCGGACATCACGACCAATCGCAGTTCGGGACGGAAGTTTTTTCGGATTTGCTCGATCATCCCCAACGCTAAATCCATCTCAATCGAACGCTCGTGGAACTCATCAAGTACCACGCAACCAGCCGACTCGAGCAGTGGATCCGCAATCAGTCGCCTGAGTAGCACGCCGGTGGTTAGCGTTAACAGTTTGGTTTCACCCGATGACTTGTTATCAAATCGGACGTGATAACCAACTTCTTTTCCGATCGTGGATCCGCGAAGTTCCGCAATCCTCGCCGCAGTTGCGGTAGCGGCAAGGCGTCTAGGTTGCACAACAAGAATTTGTTGAGGAGAAACGATTCCGCTGTCCAAGATTGCTGGAGGGACAGCCGTTGTTTTTCCAGCTCCCGGCGGTGCTTTGAGGACAACCGCCTGCTGTCTTCTTAACGCCTCTAAAAGTGCTTCGGTGCAATCCATTACCGGAAGCGTCTCGATGCCGTTCATCTTCTTCTTGTCCGGTTCGATTAGTCCTTTTGCGGTGTCGACGCAGCCTGACGCGATATGTGAATCGTTCTGCTGCATTTAGCCAGTCGAGTTAGTCATGCAAAAGTGATTAGAGGTTGCGTTTTGCAAATTCTAGATACTGTTCCCAGTCATAAGTCGTTACATCATGCTTGCCGGTTCGTAGGTGGTATCCAATCACGCCAGAACGAATTGCCTGATCGGCTTCGGGCATGTTCGCTGGTGGATGTGAACTGCCAAAACCCTGCGTACCCAGTAGGCGATAGGCAGCGTCTGCTTCGGTGGATGCAAGGAATTCACCCTTGGGGTCCGCCCACTGATCACCCGTCGCACTTGCGACATAAAGTGCACGTGGGGCAATCAAGGCAAGAAGTTGATGTTGGTCAACGGGGCATGAATTTTCATTCTCGTTGTATTTCAGGTAATTGTCACAAAACCAGTGAGGGAAAGACGTATTGATTCGGCCAATCGTTTCGCCAATCGCTCGGCGACTAAGGGCAGCGCCTCCGCATCCGGAATTATTGCTGATCACCATTTTGAATCGCGGATCGTTCGCACCCGCCCATAGCGAAGTCTTGCCGAGCCGCGAGTGGCCAAAGACTGCGACTCGCGAACCATCGATCATTGAATCCGTTTCCAGATAATCTAAGGCTCGACTGAGTCCGTAGGCCCAGCCAGCGATACTGCCCCATTTTTCATCGGCTGGAATATCGCTCGCTTCTGTTGCTAAAGCGCCGTGAATGCCGTTGCTAAACTGGTCATCAAAGTCGGGATCGATGTCACCATAATAGATCGTCACTAATGCAAAACCGTGATCCACGATTAATTCAGCTGGCCAGCGACTCGCTGCTACTCCTCGAGAAGATTCATCTGCACGATTGTTTTCGGTGATGCCTTCTCGATTGCGCATCCAACGATCACTAAGGCTGATGCTTGGGTCTGGGTCGATACTGTGATTTCCTTGGAAATTCAAACCTAAAAACGCTGGTGATTTGATCGCGTTCTTTGGTGTGTAGATCAGTAGTCGCATGGTAACGGATCCTGATTCGCCCCCGAACGTAACATCCACTTCTCGCCGAATCGCTTTTCCATTCGCAGCATCCATCGAGGTGCTGATCAACTTGCTAGAGATAGCAACCGCTTTTGGGGCACGCCCATAGACTTGAGTCGTGAAGAGTTCGAGGAGTTCGGGGCGTCGCTGATTTTGCCATTGCTCTGCCGACTCAATCGGTTGACCTGATTGGCTGGTGAGAATCGGCGGCAATTGATATTCCGGTATCTTGCTTTCATCGTAATTGGCAACGAACTTTGCCTGCCCCGGTGCCGTAGCGGTGAACGCTAAAAGTAACACACCAACGGTGATAAGTTTAAGCGTTAGCAGCATCTTCGAAGGTTGTGTTGACATCGGCATTTTTTCTGATGGTAAGAGTTAGCTAACGCTAGACCGGATCGCCTTGAAGTTCATTACGATTCGAGTGATATTCCGAATGTGTCTTGATCAGCGTTTTTTGCTTTACATTTTTTCTTTGGCAAAGTCGGCCGACCTTTGGCTGGTGATCGATTCCAAAATAGTGGAGTCATCAATTGGTCGGTGCGTGATTGTCGCACGAATGGGGCCGGGCAGGCAACTCGCTGAGAAAGCGGGTGATGAAGTTTTTTTAAGTCACCGAGCCGCACATCATAAAGTGGTAAGTCACTGATTAGGGTTTTTGCCGGTTTATCACGATGATCGTCGGCTCGGGTCGTTAGGGGCCGACGTTAGCGTTTTGAAGATGCTTTCAGGCCTGTCTGGCGAAGATCGGTTTGAACAAACCCCGACTTGAGCCATTCCCGACTTGAACCGTTCCAGTGTTGAGCAAACCTAGAATTGAGCAAACTCTGCGATCATGAAGCACAGGAGTGCTTTGATGAGTTAGGTTCAGGAAATTGGTGGAGAATTCGTGTGTTGGTGTTTAGGCAATCACTTCGTGGAGATGAATAAACGTTTTGCCAAGTCGGCCACCGTAATTGCCTGCGCTGATTTTTAACAGGCCGGGTGTTTCCGCAGCAGCAAGAATTGCGTTCCGTGTGCCTGCTTGCAAGGCTTCGAGGTCACGGCCATTCATGATGATTTCCATGATGCTGCCGACGCCCGCGGGCACCTTGGAGCGATCGCCGAGTTGATCACGTAGTGTCGGGCAAAATTCTGCGTACGTTGCGGCGATAAGAAAATCATAACTACTTCCCGCTTTGGATCCGCTTGATGCGATGCCACCCGGGAAGGTAGTGACCACGCCTTCGGTAGCTTCCGCTGCTTGTGATGCTTTTTCTGCTGCCTCCAATGCTACCGCTTCATCGGGTCCAAAGAACCAGAGATTGCCGCCCATGACGCCATCTCGGAAGCCAAAACGACGAGAGAGAAAGAAGTCACCACCTAGTGTTGGAATCACCCAGCCTTTTTCGCCAAATCGTTCTTCTCGAAACTGATGCCGATCTCCGAACAGTGCTACCTTTCGTCCCAGCTTAAAGTACGGATCGGTATCGAGATGGTTAAAGCATCGAGTTGTCGGGCAAGTCAGAACATTTTGGCTGATTCTAGCCAGCATGACCTTCTCGAGATGCTTTTCGCGATTTTTGACAAACCGAGGCACATGAAACTGAATGACCGCGCCGGGTCGTTGGTCAGGGGTTGCCCCGGCGGCTGCTTCTTCTTGGTTGATCCAACGAGAAACTCCCGCTTCGCAGTCACACATGATCGTGCTGGATGCATGACCCGTGACAGCAGCGACGCAATGTCCAAGCCATTTTTGGTCGCGGGCGGTCACCAAAATTTCGCCGTAGATACTTCGAAAGCCCTCGGCGTAAGTATCGTCTACCAGTTCAGTTAGATTTGTCATGTGAGATCTATTGTTTAGCCTTTACGACCGATACCGTCGTACACCTTGGATTCGGTAACCACTTTGTCCATGAAGATGTCGTGATCCTGCATCGGGATCTCGTCAAACATCTGGCATTCAAATGCGAGTGAAATCAACGGGGTTTCCGCTTTTGCATTTTCTAACAACTTATCGTAATAGCCCTTGCCGTGGCCCGTGCGGCCACCACGGTCATCAAACGCGACACCCGGAACGAGAATCAGATCCAGCTCCGAAACGTCGACTCGCTTGGATGCGACTTCACGAAGATCGGACCTAGGCTCCAAGATTTTGTACATGCCGGTTTCAAGTTCATCCATCGTTTCGAGATGGAAAAGTTCAAGTTCTCCATCGACACAATAAGGAATCACAATTCGTTTGCCACTCTCGAGTGCTGCGGGCAGTGCGTGTCTCGTTCTCGCTTCATCTCGAACGTCAACGTACCACATGATGCAGTGAGCCCGCTCGTATTCGGGCAACTGCATGACACGATCGGTAATTGCTTGACTGACGGTGTCTTTGTCTTCCTGAGCTTTACGAGCGGCATGTGCTGCAGCTCGGATTTCGGTTTTTCGTTCCGCTAAAGAATCGTTGGACATCGCTTACTCACGTGGATCAAAGAAAAGGGTTGGACGCGATGCAGGGGAATGTATCGCAGTTTTCCATCGCTGCGTAGGGTGTTGCCTCGTGGGAGATACGGCTTTTCACCACCGTTTGGGAGATCAAACGCTCGGATTCTAAGTTCATGCGCCGCTAAGACCTCGAGAGGTCTCGGCCGGACAACGCGAGTGGCAAATCTTTCGGTGATTGAGAACGTTTTTCAAATAACGAATTTGATCACGCTATAGTTTTGCAAAGTCCGAGGCGGCTGATTCCCAAAACACATGGTTTTGAGGCTGGTAAACTTTCGTCTCGAAGCTATTTCGAACCAATCGGCGGGCTTCCGCGACATCCGTAATTTCGCCTGTACCCATCATTTGCATGAGCAAGTTGCCGATCGCTGTCGCCTCGACGGGACCCGCAATCACCGTGCGGTTACACGCATCTGCGGTCATCTGACAAAGTAACTCATTCAGAGATCCGCCCCCAACGATGTGGATCTGTTCGATTTGATTTTCGACTAGCGATTCGAGCATGCCGAGGCATGCACGGTAACGCAGTGCTAAACCCTCCAGTGCAGCTCGATATAGCACACCGGGTTCTTCGGTTGCCGATTGACCTGTCTTCATTGCCAATGCATTGATCGCGTCAACCATGTCATCGGGTGCAACCAGCGTGGGATCATCGGGATTGATCAGCAATTCAAAGGGTGTTGAGGTTTCAGCGATGCTCACCATCTCTGCCCAATCGTGAGCCTGATTTCGCCTCTGCATCGACTTGCGAATTTGTTGGAAAATCCACAGTCCGCCAATATTCTTGAGCAGGCGAGTGCTGCCCGATACTCCTCGTTCATTGGTGAAGTTGAGTTCAGAACACTTTGAGTTGATCCGTGCGTCTTTGACTTCACATCCCATTAGCGACCAAGTGCCGCTGCTGATGTAGCACCAAGATGGATTCGCGGGAGCAAAGTTTTCTGCTGGAACTGCGAGTACCGCAGACGCTGTGTCATGTGTCGCGGGAACGATCACGGGAACATTTTGGAGTCCCGTTGTGGAGGCGACCGAATCCTGAATGTTGCCAAGGTTGGTGCCAGGCTCAACCACGTCGGTGAAAAGTCTTGAGGGTAGGTTGAACCGCTCGATTAAATCGAATCGCCATGATTTGGTGCGAGGGTCAAGCAGTTGTGTGGTTGAAGCATTGGTCGCTTCGATGCTTCGCTTACCTGTCAGTAGCCAGTGAAAGAAGTCACCCATCATCATGAATCCATCAGCAATTTCTAACGCCGGATCATTGGCAAGCCTCGCAGCAAGCAGTTGGTAGAGCGTGTTGATGTCCATGAACTGGAGACCGGTCGCTTCAAAGATTTCCTCGCGAGGAACGATTTCGAATGCTCGCTCGGTCATCCCTTGGTTGCGATTGTCTCGGTAACAACGGGCCACACCGGTGAGTTGGTTGGATTGATCAACCAAGACGTAGTCGACACCCCAAGTATCAACGCCGATCGCCTCCACTTTTTCGTATTGGTTTCCCGCGATCCTCAGACCCTGTTGAATCTCCTTCCATAAGCTGAGGACGTCCCACTGCAAGGAATCATGAACCTTGACCGCGGAGTTTTCGAATCGATGAATGACGTTGAGTTCCAGTTTCCCCTGTTCAAGTATTCCAGCGATAACTCTTCCACTCGAGGCCCCGAGATCGACGGCGAGATAAACCTTTTGATGATTTTCGCTTTGTTGCATCTCTATACCACTAGGTCAGGAGGTTTCGGGAACAGCTAGGTGATCGATCGGTGGGTCGCACGACGACTTGGTTACCGATGGCACCGGCGAGTGAACGGGCAAAGGAGGGTTGCGATACGACCGATGCGCCAAGACACGAGTCGCCAAGACGCTCACTCGCCAATTGACTCGACCGAGATCTTTAGGCTACCTCCATTCACCGGATGTAAAAAGCAGGTGTTAAAATGGGAGGCTTGAGAGCTGGCGGTCACCTCGAGCGAAAAAAACACCAAAACCACTCACTAAGGGGGTCTTTTGGGTTCCCGTATTGGGTGGTTTCTGTGGTTCGACTCGAGTGTGCCGGATCGAGTGACTGACTGGCGGCGAAATCCGTCGATTTTTTTAACTCACCTGCCGTCAACACTTTACCGCTTGGATCCAAACTCGAACCCTCTGATTTCTAAAATCTGCAGTTGACCGAGATGACAGAGCACGTAATCTAACGATGTCGAATCTTGAGAGCGGTTGACGGCTTCTGGGTGTCAGACTGCTCCACACGGTTGATTCGGTTCGAGTTGCAAGTTATTGCTTGCAAAGGGTTTGCGAAGGTTTGTCGTTCAGATGCCTTCATTCGCTGACTGAGTTTTTTTCCGCGAGTTCGCCTAGCGTGCGGATCGTCGTCGACAGCTTGCGGCCACGGGCTGTCGTCTTTGGAGAACGTGCAAATTAGATTTGTAGTGTTGTCCTTGATCCCTACGAGCCGGGTACAAGACGTGCCCGGCTGCGAACGCTTGCTTGTTGATGCGCATTGCTCCTTTGTTTCCCTGCGGAAGCGGCAGTTAGCTCTTGTTCATCTCAACGAACTCTCAGCATTTGATGATCGAGCTCAACTTCTCCCTGATGCCATGCTTCAATGAATTGTGGCAAGCTGGGCAGCATTGAGCTGCTGTTCAGGATTTCGGTCTTCGTCATCCAGTAGATCTCCTCAACCTCGTCAGGATTGGCGATTGGTTCATGAGTTTCTTGAATCGTTGCAAGCCACCAAGCTAAGTTCGTTCCCCAAGTGGTGGTGCTTCTCCAGCACAGACGAACCGGCTCCACTTTCACGTTGAGCTCTTCGAGCATTTCTCGAACCAATGCTTGCGATTCACTTTCTCCAACTTCAATACCTCCGCCGGGAAGACACAGCATGCCTGGCGCGGTAACGGTTTGAGACCTTCGAATCACAAGGAGACGTTTACCGCGAAAAATCACTGCGACGACACCTTTTCGCCTCGAGGGATCGGCAGAGAAATCAAAAGCGGGAACGACTGGCTGATTTTGCTGTTGCATTTGAAAAGTAATTGGAAGTTGAGAATCCTGAGGTTGATCCATTGGGATTTGTACCAGTGACAGCGTCGAGCGTTTGTCGCTGAAATCCTGTCCATTAGCAGCGAAAGCTGAATTGCGTGAGCGTCGCGAATCCATGCGTTGCTGACGCTAGCCAGAATCTTGGCTTAGCGATTTACTGTTTACAATCACGCGTTTGGAATAGACGATTCAACAGCGAAGCGACACTATGTTAGTTAGTTGGCTAAAGCACGTCCGGTCAACAGGTCGTGAAAACAGACTGAGTCGGCGCTCTGTTTCGAGATTCTGCCCGGTTATTCGAGGTCGTCATGGTATCTCAATCAAATCGAATCGAATTAACCAGCGACGCTCGAGAGTCGGTTCGCATTGTGAGTCGGTTGCAGGAGGCTGGTTTCATTGCGTATCTGGCCGGAGGATGTGTTCGTGATGCACTGCTCAATAAAACACCCAAAGATTATGACGTCGCCACAAACGCGACGCCTGAGACAGTTCGCGAGGTTTTCGGTCAATCAAAGACGCTCGCTTATGGGGTTTCCTTTGGGGTGATTGGAGTACTGCCGGAGAGGCGACTTCGATCTCGAAGTTTGGCCCATGCCACCGAGGTTGCAACGTTTCGAAGCGATGGTCATTACAGCGACGGTCGTCGGCCTGATTCCGTTCACTTTGGCGATCCCCAGCAGGATGCGTTACGCCGTGATTTCACGATTAACGGTCTTTTTTACGACCCGATCGCAGAGAAGGTGATCGATTTTGTTGACGGTCAAAAAGATCTTGCTGATGGGATCCTGAGAACGATCGGCGATCCGAATGATCGATTCGGTGAAGACCGTTTGCGAATGTTAAGAGCCATTCGTTTTTCTGCAACACTTGGTTTTGCAATCGATCGTTCAACCGAGTCGGCGATTACCCAGCATGCTCCGGCGATGGTTGTGGTGAGTGAGGAGCGAATCGGAGCTGAGATGCGTCGCGTGATGGTGTCTCCATTTGTGATGGACGGTCTAAGATCGCTTGTCAGAACTCAGCTTGCGGCAAATGTGTTACCGCCACTTTTGGAAATCGATTTTGAGCGTTTGACGACCGCTGTTCTCGCATCGGGTGATCACGATTTTCGATATCGCCTCGGCGCAATTTTAGCGTTGGCAAACGAACCGCAGCAGTCTCTGAAAGCGTTAACCGCTCGGTGGCGTTTATCCAATGAGGAGGTTCGATCGTTGTCGTCGTCGCTGCGTTATGCAAAGGAACTTTTGCAGTTTCAGAATCTACCGTGGTCACAAACTCAGCCGGTTGTGACGGACCGAGATGTCGATTTTATTTTGGGGTTAGCGATTTCACTCGCTGCTTTGGGAACGTCGTCTGAAAAGCGTGAGTCGCAAGAAAGTTTTCGCCGTGTTCAAGAGGTTTTGGGGTGGCCAGAGGTTCAGCGAAATCCGCCACCGCTTTTGACCGGCGATGATCTCAGGAATCTAGGTTACATTCCCGGGCCAGCCTACGCTCGCATACTCAAACAAATCAGAGTACTGCAGTTAGACGGCCGGTTGAGTTCGCGAGACGAGGCGATCGATCATGCTATCGAGGCTCTCGGAATCCGGTAGATGATTCACCGAATCATGATGCCTGCGTCATTGAGTTGATATCTTGAATTTTACTTTCGTTGCGCAGTCATTTTTGACTTCAACCACCTCAGCGGTACCGCCTTGCAATTGAATCACATCACCTTGAGCGAGGATCTTTTGGTGGACATCCATTAGCAGACCGCTAATCGTGTCTGCTTCATCGGACTCTTCGAGTGGGATGCTGAGTTCTTTCCGGGCTTCGTCGAGTCGAACGGAGCCGTTGACAAGAAATTCATCGGCTCCGATTGGCACGAAGTCGGGTTGTTCTGTATCGAATTCATCTTCAACGGGACCGACGATTTCCTCGAGAACGTTCTCAAGTGTGACCACTCCTGTTGCGACGCCGTACTCGTCAATCACCATTGCAAGGAGTTGGTGAGTTGCCTGAAAGTGGCGCAGGACTCGGCTAATCGGCATCGTCTCCGGGACTTTTTTGGGGGGACGCATGAGGTCCCGAAGGTTGAATCGTTCCGAGTCGATTGGGATTCCGAGAAGGTCCTTGATGTGTACCACGCCTAGGACTTCATCAAGCGATCCATCACAGACGGGGTAGCGAGTGTGTTTGCTCAGTCGGACTTGATCGAGGATTTCTGCGAGTGGTTGATCGACGTCAAAAAAGGCAACCTCGTTTCGAGGCACCATCACTCGGCGCACGATTAAGTCATCAAATTCAAAGACGTTATTGATCAGAGAGTGTTCATTTCGGCTTAGATTGCCACGCACATGTGCATCTCGAAGAATCACTCGGATTTCGTCTTCGCTGACTGGGCCATCATGTTCAGCCGTTCCGTGAATCCCCACTCGTTTCAGTAAAAAGGAGGTGGATTCATTCAGTACTGCGAGAAAGGGATATAGAATGATGTAAGAAAACTTGAGCGGCGCTGCGCACCAAAGCAGCATGGTTTCGGGACGCCGGATTGCAAAGATCTTCGGGAACTGCTCGCCCACTACCAAATGCAAACCCGTGATGACCGAGAACGCGGCGGCAAATCCAATCACATGAACAATTTGTGGATCAGTGACGCCCAGCCATTCCAGCGGACGCTCCAGCAGTGCAGCGAATGCGGGTTCACCCACCCAGCCGAGCCCAAGCGATGCCATGGTGATTCCAAGCTGGCATGCGGATAGCGACTCATCCAGACGATCGGCAAGCCAACGCGCGGTGGGTGCAAACGGGCGACGTTCTTTGACCATTTGGTCAATGCGAGCAACGCGTACTTTGACGAGCGCAAATTCAGCAGCGACAAAAAATCCATTCAAGATGATCAGAACTACTGCTCCGACCAGAAACATCATTGTGCTCATGGGGCCCTCAAGTGCCGGCACCGATGCCAGCGGAAAAAATCAGTCAGTCACGCAGTGTAGAGTAAAGGTGACTGATTTGGTGAAGCGTTGATCGCTGATCGGCTTAGAAAAGACTCTTTTTAGAGAGTTCATCGCGAGCAAATACCCACTTTTGTCTCGACTCCCACTCCGTTTGACGCTGCATCATTAATGGTTTCGATAGGCGTTTATTCACTTTATCCCGTCGCAACGCAGTTCCATTAGGATGTCGCTGCCGAATGAATCACTCGATTTTATGAGGTTTTGAGTTGTTCGAGGTTTTGGCTTCCGGTTCTGAACTTGACGAAAGTTAGCCCGAGTTGAGCGTCGGTGAGCTGGTTGAGGAGATCCCATCCTTTGGAATCCGTGTTCAAAGACCCTAAGGGTGGGTCGCTGATCCGTCCAAAGATCACCTGAAAGCTCGTTTTTGAGGTATTGTTGGTGAAAACGTTCATCAAACGTTTTAGGTCGAAAATCCCAGAAAAAACCGATTGGAACGTTCCGACGTGCGGGCGATCGTCCGTGGGAATGATCTTGACCATCAGTATTGACTGAAGTTAAGACCTTGATAACGCTTTCGGGTGATAGCAGATTCCTCGAGTAAGGACACTCGGGTGAACCGAACGCTCAAGCCTGCGAGTGCTGAAAACGCCGCATAAAAACAAATAACCACAGATCAGCCAAGGAAGGTTGCAGGATGGTTCAGACCCCGCAAAATGTGCCTCTACTCGATGTCAATCGAGACAATCGTCCCCATCGAGAAGAGTTCATTGAAGCTCTGACGGAGGTTGTTGATAGCGGTCGATTTCTTTTTGGACCCGAGGTATCCGCCTTGGAAGAGGAAATCGCAAAATACAGTCAGGCCGATCATGCGATCGGGTGCGCTTCGGGTAGCGATGCATTGCTACTTGCGCTAATGGCCTTGGGGATTGGTCCGGGCGATGAAGTGATCGTTCCCAGCTTTACCTTCTTTGCCTCCGTCAGTTGTGTGACTCGGCTCGGTGCAACTCCGATCTTTGCCGATATTCGGCCAGACACATTCAATCTCGACACCGATCATCTTGAGCAATTGATCACCGACCGAACACGCGCGATTATTCCGGTGCATCTGTTTGGTCAGTGCGCAGAAATTGATCGAATTTGTCAAATTGCGGCGAGCCGAGACATCCCGGTTATTGAAGACGCAGCTCAGGCAATCGGAGCTGCTTATCATTCCCGTCCTGCGGGCAGTTGGGGATTGATTGGATGCTTTAGTTTTTATCCCACCAAAAATCTGGGCGGGATGGGTGACGGTGGCATGATGACCAGTGGAGACGCGGAGATGGCGGATCGACTGCGACTGTTTGCCGGTCACGGAATGAGACCACGCTACTATCACCAGGTAGTGGGAATCAACAGCCGTCTCGATACTTTCCAAGCCGCTGTTCTTCGAGTGAAAATGAGGCATCTTGATGATGCCGTTCAGAGACGTTCAGCGATTGCCGGTCGATACATGGAATGGATGGAGGATCAGCAGTTAGTCGGTGAAGATCAGATTACTTTACCGTATATTGATCCGAATGCATTTCACGTTTGGAATCAATTTTCGATTCGCGTCGGAGGCGGTCAGCGAGATGCGATGCGTGCCCATTTGGCTGAGCAGGGAGTAGGGAGTGAGATTTACTACCCGGTTCCAATGCATCAGCAAGAATGCTTTGCGTTCCTTGGCGTCGACGGTAGCGATCTGCCAGAAACTGAGCGAGCAGCGGCCGAAATTTTGAATCTGCCGATCTTTCCTGGTTTAACACAGGAAGAGCAACTTCGCGTGGTCGAGTGCGTTGCAAGCTTCTATCAGAAATCCGCAAGGCTCGCCGCCTAAACAGAATCCCACTCTGGTCATCAACTCATGATTCTCGCTTGAGCGGGTCAGTTGGGTTATTAACGCTGGAGTTAGTCACGCGATTGGCTAGTTTCAGCAGTGATCGATGGATCGCTGCTGAGTCGGCGGTGGTACCTTTTTTAGGACGCACCACGAAATCAAAGCCTCTGGGTATTTGATGCTGCTGTGTTCGGAACGCTTCGCGAATCAAGCGTTTCCAGTGATTGCGAACCACCGCGTTACCCGTCTTTTTAGGAATGGTGATCCCGATTCTTGGCCTCGCACCGGTTTGGGTGGGGATGGCACACAGAACAAGCAGGTGGTCGGCCTTGCACCGCCCTTTGTGTAGGATCTTTCGAAACCGCAAGCCGCTGAGAACTCGCTGAGATTTGCCGAATCGAAGTTCATCCTTGTTGGCAATGCTGGAATCGGATATCGAAACCTGATTCGGCGGATAGTGCGTGTTATCGGGATCCATCGTCGCTCATTGCTTGGCTCTCGTTTTTGTTTTGTTTTGTTTAGAACGAGAGTCCCGATCGGGGTGATAAAGGATTTCGCTCGTCGAACTGTTTGGCTAGCTCGCGAGAGGCGTCATCCAGTTGCTCGGGTAGTTTTATTTGAATCGTTACGATGAGATCACCCGCAGTTCCATCTCTTTGAGCAACGCCCTGCCCTTTGAGACGAAGCCGTTTACCGCTACTGCTGCCAGGGGGGATTGAAAGCGTCACCGACCCATTGGGTGTTGGGACATCGATTTTGGCTCCCAATGCTGCTTCGCCGAAGCGGATTGGCAGAGTGAGTTCTAGATTTTTGTTTTGCCGTTTGAAAAAAGGGTGAGCAGAGACTTTGATGATGAGGATCAGATCGCCGCGTGGACCACCAAATCGACCCGGTTGGCCCCGATCACGGAGTCGGATTTTGGAGCCATCATCAACGCCGGCGGGAATGTTGACCGCAATCTTCTCCTGTTCGAGATAAAATTCCGTCGCACCGCCCCTAACCGCCGTTTCAAGCGGAATTTCAATCTCGTAGCGTATGTTTTCTCCACGTCGATTCGGAGGAGCTTGCCGTTGTCCCGGATGTCCTCCTCCACGTTGACGTCCGCCTCCAACAAGTTGCTCAAAGAAATCCGAGAATCCATCAAACTGTGTTTGGCTCCCTCCCCGTCCAAAGATTTGATCAAGATCTAATCCCTCAAATCCGCCGGCATGAGGGTTGAATCCACCACCGCGTATTTTCTCGAAATCAGCGCCGTATCGATCATATGCGGCTCGTTTTTCTTCGTCGCTAAGTACGTCATACGCCTCCTGAACACGCTTGAAGTTATCCTTCGCGACCTTGTCATCAGGGTTTTTGTCGGGATGGTACTTCAGCGCTAACTTGCGATGTGCTTTCTTGATTTCATCCTTGGACGCATCGCGACTTACACCGAGGACTTGATAAAGATCTTTTGACACGGAACGACCAGTAGCTGCGGAGGAACAAACGGGGTTAGCCCCGAGGGCTGATTTATCGCCTTGGTGATATTTGGAACTTTAGCCGACCGGAACTTTAATCACCCGAACGCCAACTTTGAAAGTCTCCAATCAAAGACCACGATGCTTTTGACGGTGATCGTGGTCCGTTTAAGGTTGTTGTAACGCTCAGTGGTGCATTGCAAAACCAGTCAGATCGGCAGTGACGCAGGCCCCGACTAACTTTTTATGCAAATCATGAACCAACTTTTCGGTATTCAGTCTGTGTTTCCCCATTTGAATCGCTTCCTTGCGATTGGAGCTGCTGTGGATCCTGATTCGATCAATTGTGGGTCAAACGGGGTGTTGAATACTGGGGTTTTAAATACTGGGGTGTTGAATGTGGATTTGATTCGTCGTGGCCGATATTTGGATTCCGGACGGGAGGGTGCAGGGGCTATCTCGCTTGCCACGGATCATTTCAGCAAGAATCTCCCAGTGTCCTTGGTTCATGGATTGTCGAGGCCAGTTGGATTGGGACCAGAGTTGTTGCATCGCAGCAATCACAATCGGCGATTCAGCTTCAAGATCTTTTTGGATTGCAAGTTGCGGTTGACGATGGAGATGGTTTTCGAGCCAGGCGTCTGCGAGTCGGTCAATGCACTCTCGCCAGCTTTTTTGAATCTCAATTGCCCTTTGAATTGCATCAACGACGTGAGGGAATTGCGTTTCCATGGTGGGGACGAGTTGGTTTCGAATCCAGTTTCGTGTGTATCGACAGTCTAAGTTTGA
>Ga0181563_10002286_pt1 | contig 18571 bp, 14 predicted proteins | sample 011ome_25_FD_133759 | JGI IMG/M metagenome (GOLD analysis project Ga0181563, IMG submission 133759) | Coastal salt marsh microbial communities from the Groves Creek Marsh, Skidaway Island, Georgia - 011512CT metaG (megahit assembly) | ecosystem: Environmental > Aquatic > Marine > Intertidal...
CATTTTACGAGATTCGGCGCCGTAATCACGGCGCGGTCGATGGAAAAGCATCCTTCGGCGCTGAGCTCCTCGAGCGTCGACGCGCACATGCGCAACAAGTCGTCGAATCCGCTCGACGTCAAACTCTTGCAACTGTCCAACGTGAGCGTGCGAATGGATGTCAACTTCGTGCGCACGGTGTTAATTTCATCCGTCATCGCACGAAACGCCGCACAGCGGTTGAGCAGTAACGTTTCGCATTGCGGCGCAAAGCAATTAAACGTCTCCATCGCGCGGCATCCAGCCGCGTTGAGCGTTTCGACCGAGTTTGATTGCACTTGCAACGTGCGCAACGCCGCACAGTCAGCCACGTTAATCGTACGCAGTGCGTTCGATCCAGCCGTTCGTCTAATTATGCACGTCGTCATCGTCGTACAATTCACGGCTTTAATAATTTCGAGTCGCGCGCCTTCGTGCGCGTCGAGTCGCAACTGTTTCAATCCAGAACATCCCGTGACGTCCAGCACGCGCACGCCTCGCGCGGCATCTAGTGCGAGTTTAATCGCGTCTTCGTCCAAAGATACACATCCTGGGAGACGTAACTCACGAATAAAGTCCCCACACAGCGTCAGCATGCGACTCAGGCCTTTCCCAGTCAACCGTCGCGCGCGCGGCCAAGCGAGCGAAGACAAATGTGGAAATCCCTCTACGCATATCTCCACCACGTGAACGACGTCGAATTCGCTCAACCACTCGCCACACCCATCGAAATCAATCGTTTCTACACTGTGAGATGCGTTATTTGCGCTGATAGCCATCAAAATAGCCACCAGTGCTCGACTATTGTCCTCGTCGTCGCCATCCGCCTCGACTGGCGGTTTCAACGCCTTGGCTAACTTTTTAAAACTCACACGCTGCACGTTTGGGTACGCGCGCATCATGGACCCTACGCGTGAGGCATAATACATCCCAACGTCTGCATTCGCTCGCACTGGTGAATTTGCGCGTGGTAAATCTAAATTCTTCGCGTTCCGTCGCCACGTCCCCACGAGCGCGCGAAACTCTCGACACGTACACGCCAACATCGCCGCGTCCCTCGCGCTCAACCGCGCGAATATTAAATCCCGCACGTCATCCGGAAGGTTGCCACCGAAAGCATCGTACTGCGCATCCTGCGCGCCATCGCGCGACGTCTTCACCGTCGTCGGCGTCGCATCAGCCGTGAGCAGCAAAAGTGACTCAAAAGCCTCCGTCGTTGACGCCGACGCCGACGCGACGTCGCGAATGACATCGCACGCGAGCGCGGTGCGAAACGCATCGATGAGAGCGTCGACGTCGGGGCCGTCGTCCTCGGCGTCGGGCTTGAGCGCGAACGCCGCGCGCCGGCGGCTGCGAGGCATCGTATGCGGGAGTTGGTTATACTTTTTCAGAGTGTGACACATACATGATTAATGATGAATAGCTTACGCGCGCGTTCGGTCGCAGCGTTACACCATGTGCGCGCCGTCGACCGCGGTGGTGGCGTCGCTCGCGAGCGCCGCGTTGGCGGCGGTGTACGAGGATGATTTCGAAGACATGCCGCGTCGGGACGCTCGGATGCGAACGAACGCGACCCCGAGCGCCGAGGCGAGGACGGCAAATCCGACAACGCTACCGATCACTGGCGCCACGACAGACTCTAATTCGTTCGATTCGTGCTCGACTATTCGCACGGTTTCATGTGAGGGGTGCGAACGATCGTCAGGGTGACGCGTCGTCGTGCTGTGCACGTAAAATTTGGACGCAATGTCGTCATAGAAATGAAAGCCGCTCGCGCCAGTCGCGGCGGCTAAAAGACGGTTTGCATAATCGGCATTCGGTCCGTCGCGCATTGCCCCGCGTAATACGCTCTGGCTTTCTGATAACATTCCGTTCACGCGGTCGTACAATGCGAGTGCAGCGGCACGGCGACCTTCGTCAGTTTCAGCCGCCAGTGCCAAATGTGCAACCGTCGAGGCGTCTCGCAGCGCGTTTGTCATCGCGTAAGACACGCGCGTATCATCCACACCACTCATCGCGCTCGCGGTGACGTTTAAAATGCCATCGAATAACGTTGAGAATGATCTTCGACGGAACTCGGCGCTTTCAGTGTTTGTGTCGTTGAAAAACAGTTCGTACGCGTCGTCGAAATCTGTGGCGTTGAAACCTTGGAACACCAAACCCACATCTCTAAATGTGTCGTTTGATTGCATTTCGCGTAATATGGCGTCGATGTTCGCCGTCGTCAGAGACTCAGGTTGTCCTGCGGCGAGTAATTTCGCGCTTTCCATGAATCCAGCAAAGTTGCCGCCAAAAGAGTTGAAAGAGTTCAATGGAGGCGCGGCGGCATCCGCGTCGGTTCGAGACGCCGAAAACAGCTTTGCCATGTCAAACAGTCCAAGTATCGGTTGCGTGTCGTGCTCGGCGTACACACCGGACGCAAGCGCGACTACGATTGTTGCAAAACATGCGCGCTTGACGTTACCCAGCGGCATTCTCGCATGCGTCATGTAATGGGAGTCCGTCGCCGCGCCGCCGCCGGCGAATTGAAAAAATGGTACAGAAATAAATAACAATGAATGATAGCGCACCACGACACACTTCTTCGCACGCCTACTACTTAAGCTCGTCGCAATTTACGGTGAATAGATTCCTTTTCCGCACGCGTGAGCGCCGCGCCTTCGTTCGGCGCTAACGTTCGCGTGAGCGGCTTAATTGGCCACGCGCCCTCTGGCGACGCGAGCACGTCGCACGTCGCCCCACGAATGGATTCCTTCTTCGGCCCACACGGACGAATGGATGTCAACGCATCGTATGCCTCATCTAACGTTGAAAATTCATCTAAGAACCAATACATGTACGCAATCGCGACGCCAGGCGAACGGCCCATTCCCGCCGTACAATGACAATACACGACTTCTCCGCTCGAAAGCAACGCATCCATCGCCGCCACAGCCTTTGGTAACCCCACGCGCAGAGAATCCGCATCGAAATCTGCAAAAGGATACCGCTCCAATCGCATCTTCCGCGACGCCACGTGCGCCTTGACCGAGGCAAAATCCACCTTCCAATACTCCATATCCTTGTCTTGTTGCGTATTAAACACGCACGTCACGCCCTCCGCATCCGCTAATCGATCTATATCGCTCGGTTTCGTCGGTTGTGTGCCAACGTATAAATTTGGCCGAATCTTATGATAATCTGTGTGTGCGTGTGTGTGCGTGTGTGTGCGCATGCGTCGTCAGTGTCGTCGCATGTATCTCAAAAGTACGAAACGCGAACGCGCTCTAAAGAATATTCAACCATCGCGTCAAGCTCTCGAGGACATACATAACCCGAGTTCGTGCTTGTACTCGTACGGCGTGGCGCTGTACGCAATCATTGCCGCATTGTACGCGTCTTCGTCATTCGTCGCCGCCGCCGCAGCGCGCGTGCGCGCGCGTATACGAGGAGACACAGGCGATGGCGGCGGCGCGGACGATGACGCGCGAACGCTGGGACGGGGCTGCGCGCGCGTCGACGCGCGCGTCGCGGGGTTGCTCGCACGCATACGGGCGCGAGGTGCGGTCGTGGTCCGCCCGCGCAGGCGGGTGCGGCAACGGGGTGCTGCGAGTACGCGGCGGCGGCGTGTGCGGTCGGCGACGCGGCGATTGGCGGTTGACTTCGATTGATAATACAACTGGACACCATGCTCCGATGGAGTGATGTCGAGGGCGCTAAATTGAATGTGAACAAGCTAGAATTTGAAGCGCTTGGCGTCGCTGTCTTTTTTCTTGTCGGACGCTTTTCTCTTTTGAGCGCGCGCGTGTTCAGCGACCATGTCAGAAAAGTCTTCGGGGGCTTGGGCTGCTTTCTTCGCCGCGACGGTTTGTTCGTACGCGGCGCGAATGGCGCCTTCATCATCGAGCGCGCCGTCTTCCAAAGCGTCGGCGTCGAGAGTGACTTCGACGCCACCGGCGGCGCGGGTCTTTCGCTTTTTGCCATCGGCTTCTGACGGCACGACGTACGTGTGCGACGAGCCGACGATTTGGTTGGCGCCGACCGAAGCCTCTTGCGTGGGCAACACTGTGTACAAAGTCTTCGGACCATCGGACTTTTTGCGCAAGTCCAACACATCTGGGGTTTCCGTACCCGCCGGGAGCGTAGATTCGATACCATCTTGTTCCTCTTCTTCGTCCACGGCGTCATCTTCGGCGCCTTCGTCGACGGCTTCTTCCTCTTCTTCGCTCTCTTCTTCCTCTTCATAATCGTCGTCGATTTCGCCAAATCGTTTGGTTTTATCTACTGGTACGTCGTATGGCGTCATGTTGTCGCTCGCTTTAGACTTGGTGCTGCCAAACACGTCGCCGTAAATGGGAACGCCGTTTTCATCCACTGGCGGTTTACCCCAGCCACCCGGGTGGTATCCAAACTGCGCGCCGCTAGGAATTGGTGCTGACAGTCCAGGAACTCGCAAGTGCGGGTAACTCGGCGGTGGGCCGTAGCGTTGCATGTTGATCAACCACGGTGGCGGGCCGCCATCAGTCATGCCAAGCGCAGCTTTGAGTTCTTCGCTCAACTTGCCCGGCTTACGCCCGACGTGCACTTCGTACTCTTTACCTTCGAAGTATAAATCCCCAGTCTTGGACATCTTCGGTTTGGTCTGATACACAAAGAATGCGTCGTGGAGAATTTGATAATCTATGTCCATTCGTCCCATACGCGCCGTCTTCGTGTCCTTGGCTTTTTGCTTTAAAGACTTGGAATCTTCTTTTTCCGCGTAGTGGTCGCGAATCTTCTGAATTCCCGTGGCTCGAATAAACTCAGGCAACTCCCACGGCGGCTTTTCAATCCCACGCTTGCCCTGTAAGAACGCGCGCTTTTGGCTCCAGTGTCTAGGAACGGGAACGGTGTTACGATGCGCCTTTAAAAAGACCAACAACTTTGGGTCGCTCGCGCTCGAATCCCAAACCTCGACGACTTCAGGTTTCGCGCAGTGTTGCTTCAACTCAGCCACCTTCATCCGGCGAAGCTCCTTCTTCTTCTTATTGGACAACTCCACTTCCTCCCCGTCTTTCTCTGCATCACCACCACGGTTGGCATCCCCACCACCGCGCGCATTATCGTCGGCGGCGTTCGCGCCCGCCGCCGCCCCGTCACCCGCCGCCGCCCCGTCGCTCGTCTCGCCTTCATCATACGTCCGCCCCTTATTCTTGAACGCCTCAAATATATCCTTAAATGCATCATACACGCCATTATCTTCGTCTCCATCGCGTCCTTCCGCAGCTTTCGCGGTGGCGATTTCTAATTCCAACGGCGCCGCGACGTACTCGATCTCCACGTCTTCATCCTCGTCGTCGTATGCCGCCACACCCGCGGACGCTTTCACCTGTACACACACACGCGCGCGCACGAGATACGATCATTTGTCAGTACGCATGAGATGCAACGTCATCGTCGTCGTCATCATCATCATTATCGACGACGACGACGACGACGACGACGACGACGACCGCGTAAAGGATGCACGAAACACGTTAGGTTCCCACGCAATCCACGCATTCCATCGACGACACCGCGCCGCACACGACGCCGACGCGCGCGCACACACGCACCTGTGGTTCCTCACTCGCATTCGCGCGCGCTTTTGCCGCTTTGCGCTTCGCGTGACGCTTCGCGGCGACGCCCATGGCGATGCGGCGTTTTGACGTGCGTCACACAGTGACGACGCCGTGTCGTTGCGCGGGCTGTCCATGTCGTCGCCCACCGTCGGCGCGGGAGGCGACGGCGCGGAAGGCGAGGACGCGTTCACCGACGTCGGTTCGCGGCGACAGCGCGCGCGCGAGGCGTCGTTGGAGGCGTGTGAGCGCGCATTTGCGTGCGAAGATTACGCGTCATGTTCGGTACTCTGTGAGGAGCTTTACCGCACCGCCGCGCTCGACGACGACGACGATGGCACAAATGACGACGACACAAATGACGAGAATGAGGCGTCGACGAGCGGAGCGCGACGAGGCGCGGCGTCGACGACGTCGGCTCACGGTGATGGGGTATCAAAAGTCAAACCGACGATGGCTCAGCGGGACGACACCGATACCGACGACGGGACGACGACGTCGAGGTTTATGCGCGAATTATACGAAAACATCGATCATCCTCGCATTCGCGGAGCGTTACGGCGGATGTTCCGCGCTGAAGAGTACGTGGGCGAAATGCCATTGGAATGTCTGTTCGACGCCGACGCCGCCGACGTCGCCGCGGCGTGGGCGCGCATTTCGGGCGCGCCTCGACGGCGTCGCCGCGTCATGGCGCGCGCGACGATGATATGGATACAGTGCGTGTTTAAATCTTCGTCGTTGACGTCGTATGAGAATGATCAGAAAAGACTCGCGGGTGGAGTTGACGTCATCGAAGACGGCGCGTGGGGACCAGAGGCGCGGTGCTGCTGGTGCAAGTTGAAATGGGAACAACGGGACGGCGAGACCGAGGCCATCGAGCGCGTGATTTGCGACACGTTTGAATACGTAACGAAGCATGATGTATTAGGAGAGTTGGCGGCGCGCGATGATGTCGACGACAAGGACGCGTTGGACGCGTGGCGAGACGCGCTCGGGAAAATGGCGTGGCTGTACGCGAGCCAAATCGTCGCCGAGGAACGGGACGATGCGATAGAAGCCAGACGATGGCTGGAGGAATACCGCGACGTTTTAGATGAAGAAATCGTATCGGTGACGCATTCGTGGATCGATAACGCCAATTGCAAGGTGGAAAAGTATCGTTTTGAAGCGACGCGCGACGACGATACCGGCCACGTTTCGGTGCGAAACATCCGCGTAGACGACGACAAAGACGCAGACGCAGACGCAGACGCAGACAAAACAAAGCACAAAATAGGCGGTACCAATGGCACCAGTGACCGCACCGACGCCACCACCACCACGGATGCCATTGCCGCCCGTCAAAGCGTCTCGGCGCGCCTCCCGCGCCTCGCCCGCGACGTCCTCGCCGACCCATTCGGTGACGTCGCCTTACGCACCTACGCCTCCGCCGCCGTCGCCGCCGTCGTCGCATACTCTGTCGTCATCGAAATCACCCACGCGTTCACCGCCTGGCGTCGCCGTACGACGACATCATCATCATCGATATCGCCGCGTTGACGTTGTAGTACTAGTCATACACCAACCTCCATCGCGTGTGTGATAATCATAATCACATCACAGTGTCTTCATTCGTCGACGCGATTGTATTCGTCGACATTTGGGTATATAAATCCATCGATACAATCACGATCATGATGTCCTCCTCCTCCTTGTCGTCGTCGTCCTCCCTGTCGATCGCCATGGTTCGGTGCCGCCGCCAAAGACCACATCATCGATCACGTTCGGTTGGCGTTCGCGCGTCGCTGGACAACGCCCCGATCGAGTTTAAGAAATACCAAGGGTTAGGAAACGATTTCATCTTGATCGATAACCGCGACCGGACGACGATGAAGCTGAGTGCGAAACGCGCGAGCGAGCTGTGCGATCGCAACTTTGGCATTGGCGCGGATGGGGTGATCTTCGCCATGCCGCCGACGCAAAACGGGGAAGATTACGCGATGCGGATGTATAACTCAGATGGTACCGAACCTGAGATGTGTGGGAATGGTATACGATGTTTGGCGAGATTTGTGAGCGATTGTGATGGATTACCGCCCAAGGCGTATAAAGTTGGGACGCTCGCCGGGTTGATTCAACCGGAACTGCGCGCGGATGGACAAGTGGCGGTGGATATGGGTGAGCCTATTTTTGAGCCGAGTCAGGTGCCGACGACGATACCTGCGACGCGAGATGGTAAGGTGGTGCGAGGGGAGGTGCCTGTTGATGGTGAAACGTGGCTCGTGACGGCGGTGTCCATGGGTAATCCGCACTGCGTGACGTTTGGTCGATTCAACGAGTGCGACGAAGGCGGACTCAATCTCGATACTTTCCCGCTCTCCACGTTCGGGCCCAAGCTCGAGTCTCACGCCGCGTTTCCGCGCAAGTGCAACGTCGAGTTTACCGAGGTGAAGAGTCGAAACTATGTCAAGATGAATGTATGGGAACGCGGCGCCGGGGCGACGCTCGCGTGCGGCACCGGAGCGTGCGCCACCGTCGTCGCCGGTGTCTTAGAAGGTCGCATCGATCGCAAGTGCACGGTGGAACTTCCTGGTGGACCTTTAGAAATTGAATGGCGCGAAAGCGATAACCGCGTCATCATGACTGGTCCGGCTGAGTACGTCTTTAGCGGCGCCGTGAACCCGCGATGTTAAAACGACTCTCTCAAGAGTCTTGTTTTTTGTAACACAACAACACTTCAACACGCACTTGAACGCACGCACGCGCGTCATACGATGACGCCACACACCGCGATGCGCACGTGCGCGCGCGCGAGTACGAGCGCGTGCGTTCGACGCCCCACGCGCCGAACGAAGACGACGACGACGAGAGCGTCGAGCGACGACAAGTCAGACGAGTCCGACTGTCCCGAGTGGGCCAAAGACTTGCGCTACGACGAAGCGACAGATGAAATCTACGACGGCGACGGCAAGCCACTGGGGCAGCTGAATGAATACGGCGCTACGCGCTTCGATGTCGCCGTGCGCGCGATTCGCGGCGAGTACGACGTGCCGAGTAGCGAAAACGACATTGGAGAGATTTACGAAACCATCACGCAGTTTCCTACCAAGCACGTCTACCAAGTCGCCGTGCGCAAAGAAGACGCCGATGATGAAGCGTTTGTAGATGAAATCGTGCGCGCGGTGTGTGGGAACGCTTTAAAGGCGGAGTCTGTTGAGGTGAAGCCGCGCGGAACAAAGTACGCTTCGATTTGGTGCACGACGTGGATACATAGCGCGCGAGACGTCACAGAGGCCACTGAACGCGTACGAGCGGTTGGTGACAAGGTGAAGTTTGTATTTTAGTGTCTTGCTAGATGCGATTGATTTTATTATTTATCTTGGAGCTATTCTTCTATTCTTGTTCTTGTTCTTCTCGCGCGCCGTCATCTTCCGAAGCGTCTGAGGCGTTGTCGTCATCCGAAGCATCTGCGTCGACGCCACCCGCGAGCTCTGCAGCATACGCGTCTAATCTAGCCTTTTGCGCAGCTTCAGATTCTTCTTCTTTACCCAACTTTGTGCGGCCGTCCCAGAGCGACGCTTCGATTTGCCGGCCAGCGAACCATCGGCCGTTCCATTCGCGCAGACACGACTCGGCGCCTTCAGGCGATTTGAAACGCAAAGTCATGACGCCATCCTTCGTCGTCGTGTACGTCTTGATGCTCAACACATGCCCACACTTTTGTGCTTCCTCCATGACGTCCTCCTCGAGTTCTTTACGTAAATTCACATCGGCATACATTTCCTCCAACGTAAACATGTGCTTCAACACGACGATGACCTTTTTCAAATCGACGACGTCGTCAAATCCGTCCCATCCCAACGCCGCAGCCTCTTGCCTCTTTAATATAACCGCCGCACGCTTACGCTCTTCTTTCGTCAATTTCTTTGGTTTAGCCACTCCGGGTGCATCGGCGTCGCTGGCAGCCATTTTCCCATCCTTCTTGTCTGACTGTTTCATCTCAAATTTCGCCGCCGAGACAGTCATCTTCGTCGACGCATCACCCGCACGCAACTCGGACTGATCGAGCAGCGTAATCGCCAAATCCACGCTCGGACCCTTTAAAAACACAACCAACGCATCACCTTTGACTTGACCGTCGTCATCGCGATACACTTTCACTCTCGACGAACCGTCGCGAGCGTCGACTTTAATCACCCCGCACTTCTTAAACGTCTCCGCAATTTCCTCCTCCGTCACATCGCGCGGTAACCCAGTGATGTACACTGACGTATTTTTATTACTCAATATCTTCACCGATTCATCCCGAGAGACTTTCGCGCGCTTCGCTTTCGCTCGAGCCCGTTCCAACGCCACCTCTCGCTTTCTCGCGTCTCGTTCATCCTCCGTCTCCATCGCCTTTGCCTCGGCGTTAATCGCATCAAACACCTCCGCCGCGCGTTGCACCTCCCGTGCATCATCATCATTCGCGCTATACGTCATCACGCTCTCGTCATACGACACCGACGCCGCGACCGACGCGGCTTGACCTCGAGCATCCTCCACGAAACGTTCCAACAACGCATCCCAAACGTACGGCGTGCCGTCGTCATCCACGAAACTCTCGCGCCGTGCAACGTCGGCGACATCCACGCCGTCGCCGTCGCACGCCGTCGCGAGCTCCGCCTGGAACGCCGCGAACTCGTCATCCATCCCGTCGGCGTCGTCGTCGCGAAGTGGCGACAGAGCTCGCCGATGCATCATCGCGACGACGGCGGGCTCGACGTCGGCGGCGACGCCGCGCACGCCGCGCACGCCGCCGCCGCGATCGTCTCTCCGCTCGTGATCGATTGGTCGAGCGGCGCGGCGGCGACGGCGACGGCGACGGCGACGGCGACGGCGACGCTCGGTGCGCACACGAACCGACAGCGGTCGAAACCGTCCACGCCGTCGCGTCGGTCGATCGATCACGGCGGGTCGGCGTCGTCGATGACGAAGATTGAGGGTTTGGATTATATGTGTAACCCTCTGGCGCTGTGCGACGCCATGGCGCGCGTGGAGGGGGATGGGCGAGAGGAGATGAGCGCGAGTCGACGGTGGCGCCGCGCGCAGCGCGACGGAGTTGATGACGACGACGGTGACGACAACGATGGTGGTTCTGATGTAAATGATAGTAGTGGTGGTGCCTTACGTGATGATGCGGTGCGCACACGGGTGGGGACGACGGCGACGACGACGACGACGACGACGACGAAGGGTACGCCAACGCCAGAGCTACCGAATACGCCAAACGTGAAAGCGTTTGAGGACGACTACACTCGAGTGTCTCGAATTGGGTCTGGGCGGTATGGTACCGCGGTGTGGTTAGCTATGAGTAACAGTGATCCGTCGAAAAAAGTGGCGATGAAAACTGTATCGCTATCGACGTTGAGGGATGACGCGGAAGTGGCGATGTTGTTGGAGAATGAAATCGAGTTGCACCGCGCGTGCGGGGCGTCTCAATTTATCGTCACACTGCAAAGCGTTTCGTGCGAGCCGAATTTCGTGAATCTCGTGCAAGAGTTGGGCGAAGGAGGAGATTTATTCGCACATCTGATGTCCATGCCCGAGTCACGGTGCGATGAACATAGCGCGGCGTTATATGCGGCGTCTGTTTTAATGGGCGTCAAGTTTTGCCACGACATGGGCGTCGTGTTTCGCGATGTTAAGCTGGAAAACTGTATTCTATTTGCCGATGGGTCACTCAAGCTCACGGACTTTGGCTTGGCCAAACGCTTGAGAGGTTTACCCGACGAGCGTTCGAGAAGCACGCGAGGAACATGCGCGTACATGGCGCCAGAACTCGTGCTCGGCTCGCACTCGTATGGTGTCGATTTCTGGGCGCTTGGCGTCTTAACGCACGTTCTCCTCACGGGTGCTTTTCCATTTACTGGCGCAAACGACAAAGACGTGTATGAGTCAGTGATCGCTGGTTACGATGCGGCGAAATCAAAGATGACACACACAGTGTCGTCGACGTCGCGAGACTTTGTCGCCGCGCTCCTCGTCACGGACGAAGCCGCGCGAATGAATTTTCCTCGAGCGCGCACGAGTGCCTTTTTCTCTACGATCGATTTCGAAGGGTTAGAACGCGGATCTTTTCGCGCAACGAGCATGAATCCACTGATGAAGAACATTCCGAGTCGACGTGTCAATTGACACGTCGGTTGAAATATTCCTTTCGCGCGTCTTTCCGCGGCGCGCGATGCCACCCAATACTTGAAGTGGTGTACTCTATGCCCCATGTACTACATACTGGTAGATTTTGTAACACGAATAATTATGCAACGCTTATGCACGAGAGACTAAGTACCTCTTATAGGAGATAGTATTACATGACGAGCACGCCGAAAGCTCAAATTGAAATTCACAAAATTTGACAGCAAGGGCGCTGCATGCGCCTTACTCTGCTTACCTGACCACCTTGCCGGCATCGATTGAGATGATGTTCGCTGGCGCCGATGGAACCAAAGTGAACGCACCGCCACCGGCGCATGGAAGACTGCATTGATACAGTTTCCCTTGCCCGTCCAACAACCAAAGAGATGTCTCCCCGACGGCGACTTGGTTGATAATGTCCGTGCTTGAAAACGCCGCGGGAACGTTGATGTTTACCCAGCCACCGCTTGCGTTTTCGTTTCGAACGTAAATAGTTCGCCCGTTGTTGTGAATCGCGTAAAGCTGTGCGTCACCAACTTCCATTTGCTTAATACTGCCAAGCGTTCCGTACGCCCAGTAACTTCCCGGCCGACACGGGTTTGCGCAATAGTAGACGTTACCCAAGAGGTTGGTGCCCCACAAATTCGTTCGTCCGCTCGTGACTTGAACAAGTCGTGAACTTTCGTACTTGCCCGCTTGTACCCAATCGTCGTTGCCATTGCTCGAACGCATCCAAATGCGACCTCCGCCAGCATTTTGATTTTTTGTCACGCCGTAAACGACACCGTGGCCGACATCCATGTCGATAACGGGCCCGTCCGAGGGATAGCTCAAGTGCTTCGCGTCGTTGTTGACGGTTCTCCAATTCGACGCGTCGTACGGATTTAAATCAAGGTTATCCGTGATCATGAGCTTGCCCGTGTTCGTGTCCAACCCCCATGTGTTGGACTCGCCCGCGCTCACCATGGTGAAATGCCCTTTATATTTACGCCACACATCAGTCGCAGCCTTGGATTCTTCAATGCCGTACACGTTGTCGGCGTCTCCAAGCGCCGGTCCGACAGTCGCGATGAGCTTGACGGTTTGAGGGCACACGCCGAGGCAACCCGCCCACTTGGCTTTGTATTCGTACACGCCGTCGGCGCGCGGCGTCATGCCCGCCGGAAATTTACGATTGCGATACACTCCACCGCCAGCTTCGACCGCCGTCGCGCATGAGTCATCAATCAAATCACCAGTGTCAGGCAAGCGGCTGTTATAACCCAGCTCAAAAATGGTGTCGCCGTTCTCGTTTGTCACCGCGAAACCAAACTCTTCATCCGCCGACACCGTCGCCGTGCCCTTGAAAATCGTCGAAAACCCACGGCGCGTGAGATCCACGCCAGCACCCGCGCCCCTATCCCCACCAAACTCCTCCGGCGGTGTACCCTTGCGTTGCATCGTCACCTTGGTCACTTGCTTGTCAAAGAAACCTTCAATCGGCGCGTTCGCCATGACACCCGGCGGAATGCACCCGACATCCACGGAAAACTCAACCGTGCGCATCGCCGCCGCGGACGCCCCGAACGACCCTCTGATCGCCGCCCGTGCGCCCACGACCGCCACCGCGCACGCGCACGCGCCCCCGATCACCGCAAACGCGCGTCGCGGCGTCACCGCCCACGTCGTCGTCGTCGTCGTCGTCGTCGTCTTGGCTCCGAGCATGGGCGTGTGCTCATCCATCTCCACGCTCGCGCTCGTGCGTTTCGAATGCATCACCATCGTCGTCCGATCGTCGTCGTAAGCTCGTCGTCGTCCTCGTCGTCGCCGTCGTCGTCGTCGTCCTCGTCGCCGCCGTCGTCCTCGTCGTCCGTCCGTTCGTCGTCGTATCGCGCAACACCCAAACGCAACACCCAAACCGCCCACCGCGGTGGGGACGACGACGCCACGCACGCCTCCACGGGGTGTGGACCGGTGACTGGTGATACATCGGTGGCGTCCTATACCCTGGACATCGCCGCCCGTCGGTCGCGCGACCCGGCGACGCGCCCGACGTCGCTCGACGGTCGCGGTCGCGGTCGCGGTGGTGGTGGTGGTGGTGGTGTAGACGTCGCGCCAGACGTCGACGTCGCGACAACCTTGCGTGCTGCACGCGCGCCGGTGCGAGGCGAGCGAGGACGAGGACGAGGACGAGGACGAGGACGAGGAGGGCGCGTGAACGCTGGTGTCTACTCGACCCCGTCACCGTCGAGGACGTCGAGGACGCGCGAAAGAGTCGGCGACATCGTCGTCGTCTTGAGCACGGTGGGCGTGAACATTAACCATGGGACGACGCGGTCGAGGTGGTGGTGGACGCGCCACGAACGATGACGGTGGTGGTGGACGCGGTGGTGGTGGACGCGGTGGTGGTCGTCACACGTTTGTGAGACCGGTTGGGGAGACGGCGAGGATTGATATTCACAACGCGTTGGAGCGGTTTAGGAGCGACCCCGAGGCGAGCGAGTTGGTGTTTCCGCCAGACGTGGATAATCATTTTAGAGCGGTCGTGCACGCGGAGTGTAAGAAGCTCGGGTTGAAGTCGAAATCGCATGGGAAGGGTGATGAGCGACGCGTGCACGTGACGAAATCTACAGAGTTCAAACCGAGCGACGCGGATGATTTGTTCGACTTGGGATTAGGCGCGCGCGCGACGTCAGCTTTGGAGACGTACTTTGGCCGATTTCAACAGACGCCAGAGGAAATTAGACTATCCGTTGCGGGGTCGTTGGATGCGGCGTGGGAAGAGCAAGCGAGTGCGGAAAAGACTAGTTCACATAAACGTGGACGCGGTGCGTCGAGTTTGGAAATGCGCGGACGAAGTTTGACGCCAGATGAAGCAGCGAGGCGCATCGAGACGCTGGCGTCGCGCGTCGCCACAGATGGCGCTCTCGCAGCGATTCAAACTAAGCGACAGGCGCTACCGGTGTGGGAGTTTAAAGATGCCATCATAGAAGCCGTGGCAAATAATCAAATCGTTCTCGTCGCCGGCTCGACGGGTTGTGGTAAAACGACGCAGGTTCCGCAATACGTGTTGGACGACGCGTGGGCGCGGGGTCAAGGCGCCGCCATCGTCTGTACGCAGCCGCGTCGTATTTCTGCCATGACTGTATCTGAACGCATTGCAAACGAGCGCGGCGAATCCATCGGGCAAAGCACAGTTGGGTATCAAATTCGCCTCGAGTCCAAAGTGAGCCCAGAATGCTCGCTTTTATTTTGCACGTCAGGAGTCTTGTTGCGCAAGCTCACGAGCGACACGAGCGACAAGATGTGTCAGTCTCTAACGCACATCATCATCGATGAGTTGCACGAGCGCGATTTGTTTGCTGACTTTTTGACGATTATTCTCAAGGGCGTGTTGCCAAAGCACCCGCATTTGAAGCTCGTTCTCATGTCCGCCACGGTGCGGGAAGACTTGTTTAGCGAATACTTTGGCTCCTGTCCTGTCATTTCGGTTCCTGGGTACACGCATCCTGTGACAGAGTTTCACTTGGAAGATATCTTGCCCATGGTTGGTTGGGGCGGGGGCGCGCGCGGAGGCGCGCACGTAAAAGCGCACGCAAAGGCGGCGCACGAGCAACCGTTAGTCAAGGCGCCAACATCGGGACCCATCGTCGAACAAATGCGCGAAGCCATCATGCGAGCGTTCTTGGAAGATAGTGATGAGGCTTTCGATTGGCTCTTGTCTTGTGCGCGAGACGTCGACCCGGCTGGGTTGTCTTACGTCAACGTTTCGCACTCCACTGGCGCCACGGCGTTGATGGTGGCAGCTGGCAAGGGTCGTCAAATGGAAGTGTCGCAACTTCTCGGCCTCGGCGCGTCGTCGACGATGCGTAGCACCGATGGGAGAACCGCCGCAGATTGGGCGGAAAAGTTTGATCACGTCGAACTAGCTGACGCTATTAGAAATATGGATGAAGAGAACGAGGACGTCGGGAACAACGAGCAGGCGGCGTTGTTGCTGAGCGATTACCAGCTCTCTGTCGATCCCGACGAAGTCGACGTCGATTTGATTCATAATTTGATTGTTTGGATCGTCAAAGAACGTGCAGTAGACGAGGGATCTGATGGTGCCATTTTAGTGTTTCTACCAGGTTGGGATGAAATCTCAAAGCTTCGGGAGTCGCTCACGGCGGATTACAACATCTGTCACGCCGCGACGGTGCTCCCGTTACACTCGATGGTCGCCCCAGCGGAGCAACGGAAGGTTTTCCAGCGCCCACCAAAGGGGTTGCGCAAGATCGTTCTTTCAACGAATATCGCGGAAACCGCGGTGACGATCGATGACGTGGTATTCGTCATTGATAGCGGACGATTAAAAGAGAAGAGCTACGACGCGTATTCTGCAGTGTCGACGCTTCAAGCGGCTTGGATTTCTCAAGCGAGCGCAAAGCAGCGAAGAGGACGCGCCGGCCGTGTGCGCCCAGGCGAATGTTATCGCGTGTATTCTACCTCGCGTTTCAAATCATTCAGCGAGTTTCAGCTACCAGAGATGCAAAGGTCGCCACTGGAAGAGCTTTGTTTGCAAGTGCGCGTGCTCGCCGAAAGCGGCGCCAACGTCGTGGACTTTGGCAAGGGAAGCACGGCGGGGTTCTTGGCTAGAGCTGTAGAGCCACCAGTACCACAGGCGATCGATAACGCTGTTCGCTTGTTACAAGATATCGGCGCGCTCACTGAAGAGGAGCGGCTGACGAGACTCGGGCGACATTTGGGAGAGCTCCCCTTGCACCCCCGCGTGGGAAAGATGATTCTCTACGCGGCGTTGTTTGGGGTGCTTGATCCAATATTGACCGTAGCGTGCGCGGCGGCGTATCGTCCGCCATTTATTATCTCTGCTGACGGTCGCAAAAGTGGAGATGCTGCGCGCTACGCATTCTCCAACGAAGCTGGTGGAGGAAGCGACCATTTGGCGGTGACCAAGGCGTTCATGGCGTGGGAGCGCGCGATGCGGGACGGACGTCAAACCGAGCGCAATTTTGTGATGCGGAACTCACTCTCGGGCTCGACGCTGCAAATGATAAAGGGCATGCGACAGCAGCTTGTTACCGCGCTTATTCAGCGCGGCATCATCACTGACTTGCAAAGCGCCAGTCGAAACGCACATGCGGGCGCGCTCGTACGCGCCGTGCTCGCCGTCGGCATGTACCCTCTCGTTGGAAGATTTTTGCCCAACTGCAAGGCACCCACGCTAGCGACGCTTCGTGGTGAGCGTGTGCGCGTGCACACATTTTCCGTAAACGGTAAGCTCGACGTGCAATCGGCGAACGAGCGAAATGAAGCTGGTGAAAAGAAGGCGACGCTCGCGTGTTTCGATGAACTCATTCGAGGCGCGCACGCCGTTCAGGTTCGTGAGTGTACTCTTGTCGCCGCTTCGGCGATCGTTTTCGTGTGTTCCACATTGACGGTTCAACCTGACGTGATGGACGTCGATCCCGAGACTGGCGAAGCCATCCCACTTCCCGGTCCACCGTCGGCACTTCTCGTCGTCGACGACTGGTTACGATTCCGTGTACCGCTTCGCGCCGTCGCTCAAATTACATGCCTTCGTCTTCGTCTGCAACGCGCTTTCGCTGCGCGCGTAGAAAAGCCGACGCAAAATTTAGCAGCCGAGCTATCTGAGGCTGTGATGGCGATTTCCGAGCTCTTGGCTGATGCAGATAGTTCATTTATTGAAAAGGCGTCGTTTGCGAACACGCATTACGGAAACCACTACGGCGGCAGAGGCCCAAGTGGTGGCGGCGGGCGGTTCCAGGGTGGCTACTCCGGTGGCAGAGGACGCGGCAGTGGTGGTGGGCGCGGTGGCGGTGGTGGTGGCGCAATCCCTCGTCCGCGTCAGAACTAAACTAGTGAATTCGAATTCTTATGTTTGTTTGTTTGTTTGTTTGTTTGTTTGTTGTTGTTCAATACATTTTCTAGCCTTCTAGGTGACCTATGCGTGACTAAATAAAACAATTATGCGATAATGCGTGAGACGCTCCATCCTTGCCGTTCTAAATACGTTTTGCGTGCCGTCTTCATGGAATCCGTCGGTAAGGGTTCAAAGTACACGGGGAGCACGCGCTGCGGCATGGCGTGGTACGGCGTAGGCGCGTCTGGTTCGCGTTCGGGCACAACTCGTCTTTGTGGCCCATCATAATTTTCGACAAAGCTCGCCCCGACTTTAGGCGTCCACCCACTCGCCTCCACAGTAGCGCTGATTACGTCATCTTCCAAGGGAATTAAAAAATTATGATCAAACCGGCGCAAGCGCGCAAACTCCTTCAACGCCTTGCCCGACGAGAACCCGATGCCGCGTTCTCTTCTGTGATCTCTAAACTTGTCATTGCTACATATCCACGCATCCGCTTCTTTTGCGCGCGTAAGAATAGTCAAATCATCTGCTTTACGTAGCCCGCGACCGTCGACGCCATCCCTGGAAACGAGCGTCAACCGCCCCGCGTCGACTTCATCCATCAACCGTCTATTCACCCACATGCCCTTGCCCAGATACTCGACCAACTCCGCGTTCACCGTCGATAATCCACCACCATCGCACACGGAATTCACATACCCCACGACGTACTCTCGCGGAATAAATGCATGCGTGGTGAAACCACTCGCGCGCCACGGCTCGTAATCCAACGCCGCGAGCACCGCCGCCGACATTGGCACGCGCGTCTTTGACGTAAAGCGACTCTTCAACTTTTGCGCCAATCCCCACGCGAGATTCGCGCCATCGATGACGATAAAGTTCCCCGTCGTCCCACGCATAAGTGTCGGTGCGGTGTGCGCCGCATTCTCCTCACTCGTCGTCGTCGTCGTCGTCG
>Ga0181563_10002288_pt1 | contig 18552 bp, 19 predicted proteins | sample 011ome_25_FD_133759 | JGI IMG/M metagenome (GOLD analysis project Ga0181563, IMG submission 133759) | Coastal salt marsh microbial communities from the Groves Creek Marsh, Skidaway Island, Georgia - 011512CT metaG (megahit assembly) | ecosystem: Environmental > Aquatic > Marine > Intertidal...
CCGCAAGGAACACTCTATGGAAGAAACGCTACGGGTGGTGCCGTAAACATCGTCAGTGCAAAGCCGACTGAGGAGTTCGAGGGCTTTGTGTCAGTCAGCCTCGGGGAATATGAGACAACGCTGGTCGAGGGCGCTATCAGCGGACCCATAACCGATTACTTATCAGGCCGACTAAGTTTTATGTACGACGGGCAAGGAGAGAATTTCCACAGCTATCACAAAGATGCTGGTGGGATGGGTGAATTTAATGATCTCGCAACTTACGGTGTGCGCGGGCAACTCGCTGGTGCCACCGAAAAGCTCTCTTGGAATTTGAAGGTTGAGTACTTGGATCAGGACATGGGTAACTCGCCATTCACCGCAGTCGGTGGTTGGTGGAATAGCCCTGACGAAGTATTTGTGACCCCTTGTCAGGGTGCGCTGAATGGGTGTGTGAGCACACTGGGCATCGATGTTTCTGACCAGGACGGCGATCCGTTTACGCACAATTTCACCAACTCGCGCGTTAATGAAATGAACATTGCGTCAGAGGTTACGGCGGTAACCCTTAATTTTACTTACGACTTTGAGTCGGTCAGCTTGACATCGATTACTTCCATGATTGAGCAGGATAGAGACTTTGGTGAAAACATCTGGTCCAACGATTTGGAATTCTTTGCAGTCACTCACGAAGAGCAGATGGATCAATGGTCGCAAGAGTTCCGTCTTTCCGGTGAGGCGGGAATGGCTCGTTGGATCGCCGGTGTCTACTTTTGGAACGACACTTACGAATCCACCAATCAGGCGAATTCAGAATGGATTCTTGGCTTACTTGCTGGACTGAATCCATTGGACTGGGTTGTCGATCAGGAAACTGACGCGTATGCAGTGTATGCCAGTGTTGACTGGCAATTAGCCGACAGATGGTTGCTGACTACGGGTGTTCGCTACTCGGATGAAGAGACGACTTTCAAAGGAGGTACCAACGGTACGATCATCGACTCTGCAGCCTTCGACTTTTTTGTGGGTGCAGAGCTAGGGCTGCCCAACGGCATCACGATTCCATTTACTTACACTGACGACAAGATCAGTGAGGACAATACCGATATTAGAGTAGCTTTAGAGTTTAGGCCGTCAGACGAGACTATGATTTACGGATCGGTAACTACCGGCTTCAAGTCAGGCGGCTATTTTGGTGACTTCACTTTTGATCAGTTTGAATTAGAGCCGTTCGAGTCCGAGACGGTCACGGCCTACGAAGTCGGCTTTAAGTCGACTCTTGTAAATGGCAATGTGCAGTTCAACGGATCGGCTTTCCTATATGACTACGAAGATATTCAAACCTTTGTACCATCCTCTTTGGGTTTCCGACTAGCAAACCTCGAGGAGGCTGATATCACCGGTTTTGAGGTAGAGGTATTGGCATCGCTGACCGAAGGTCTCGACATTCGATTAGGTGCAGGCTTCCTCGATTCTGAAGTGTCGAGTCAGTTCGCTGATTACGACGGCAACTCTCTGCCCAACGCACCTGAGACGCAGTTCACAGGGACTGCGCGATATCAGTTCCCGGTGGGCTCATCGCTCAATATGATTTTACAGTTAGACGCCAAGTACACCGATTCTATGTATAGAGAATCTACCAACAACCCTTGGCTGGCATCTGATTCCTACACTGTACTCAATGCGCGCGTAGCAGTGGCCTCGGCATCAGGGCAGTGGGAGCTAGCTGCTTGGGCAAAGAACCTTACCGATGAAGAGTACACCCAAGAGGTATTTGGGTCAGACATTATCGGGATGGTGACCGCCCTTTATGGTAACCCGCGTCAATACGGTGTGACTCTGAACTACAATTTCTGAGTCGGCACGCGGTATGCGCACCTTGGTCCACCCCGGTGCGCATTCGCCACTTTATGTTGCTTGCAATTTACGTTACGCGCTCTTGTAGTCTGAGGGCTGAGTGTGGGAGCGGTGTCCAGTGAGCGCGCTGGAAAGCAGATCCTCGACTTTGGCCATTGTCGCAATGAGCGTCGCTGCAGTACTGGTTTTTTCGCTCCTTCCAATGATTAGTGGCGCGGCGGCGGATCGTTTTGGGCTCAATACCGAGCAGATTGGCTTGGTCGCTTTTTACTACTTCCTGCCCTACGCGGCGGTCTCTGCGAGCGCGAGTCTGTGGATCTATCGTATTCGCTGGCGGCTAGCGCGCACTGTTGGATTTGCTCTTATGTTTGCCGGGTTGAGCGTAGCAATTTGCGCCGGCTCGTTTGATGTGATGGCGGGGGGCATGACACTGGTTGCCGCTGGCGCCGCTGTCCTGTTCCCCATCTGCATGACTGCATCGGCGCTTCACTCTAATCCGAACCGCATTTTCGCCATCCGCTTGACCGCTGAGCAGATGGTTCCCGCGATATTGCTGGTCTCGATCACCTTGATGCTAGGGGGGGTGATTGAGTTTGAGAAGCTTTTCGCGCTAATGCTGGGCATTATTTTCGTCGCGGGGCTTTTGTCCCTCGGGTTACCCCGCGAAGCCGCCGGAGCAGTAGGTAAGACTGAGGGGGACGAAAATGGGCGAGTGAATTTCGCTGCATTGTTGGCCCTCTGTCTGAATTTTGCTGGTTACGCGGCGCTGTGGGCATTTTTTGAGCGTGTGGGTGCCGACCGCGGTTTTGGCGCAGAATTCATAATGCTGTGGTTGTCTGTTGCGCTAGTGACCGCCGGGTTGGGCCCCCTTGTCGCTATCGTGCTGGAGGGCAGTCCGATCGGGAATCGCCTCGGTCTCGGCGCTACATTGATATTGGTTGCCTGCATGGCATGGCTTGGGCAGAGCGTGGAACCTGCTGTATACGCAATTTCTTTGGTAATCATTCCCATGGCCTATGGCGTGACATTGGTATTTCTTTTGTCTTCAGTGGCTGCGGCAGATCCGGCAGGCAAAAGCGCCGCCCTGATGCCTTTTGCGCTGGCAGTGGCTGCGGCGGTAGGGCCGCTGATCTTTGGGTATCTTTGGGCGGGGGGCCAGCCGGTTATATTAATTTCGGCAGCCGGTATATTGCTAGGCGCATGGTGGCTGCTGGTTCGTTGCGCGCCCGCCCCGCCGGAAACTGGGATCTGAGCCAGGATGTCTGCAGTCAAATTGGTTGATCCGGCGTTTTTATCATTCGCGCTTCAGCGGGTGTGTGAGGCGGCGGGGATGACAGCAATTCACGCCAGCTATGTCGCCGATGCCATTGTCTTTGCACACCTGCAGGGCAAGTTGAATCAGGGGCTGGGTGTCTACGAAGCGCTGGATATTGCGCTGCAGGCCGGGGTTTTCGATGTGCAGGCAACGCCCGAATGTATTAACGAAGGGCCTGCTTACAGTGTGTTCGATGGAAATCGCTCCAGCGGTTATTACACCTTGAACCTCATGGCAGAGTCAGCAATTGCCAAGGCCGCCTCATCCGGCATCGCTATCAGTTTTGGGGGCAATCATAACGACGCAGGCAGTTTTGGTCGCTACGTTTACCTTGCGCATGAACGCGGCATGATGGCTTTTTCCTCCAACAACACAGTGCCACTGGCTGCGCCTTGGGGTGCGATGCAAAATCGACTGAGTTGCCCTCCTTTTGACGCGATTGGGCCCTCGGGTGAAGAGATGCCTGTATGGATTAGCACCAAGTTTGCCGAGTGGTATGACGCCGATATCTCGGAGGCGGCGCTCGCCCAAAAACCGCTAAAGGGGCATTGGCTAATTGATCCTGAGAGTGGGGATTTGTCTGACGACGCCAGCCACTATGCAAAACCAATTGACGGGTATGGAAGAGTGTGGGACTGCGAAGCGGCGGGGCAGCTGGGAGAGCCCAGAACTTATGCCCTCAACCTATGGAATGAGCTGCTGTCGGCGATCATCAATCCAGTTGGCGTGCCGGTAACAGAGCTACCAACGATCGCAGACTATGAGGCGGGCAATGCCGCTCCAAGTGTAGGGGGCAGTTACTACATAGCAATCGACCCATCGGTATTTGGGCCGATGGCAGCAGTATTAAAAAAATCGGATCAGTTCGTTCGAGACGTCCGGTCAGCACCTCCGCGCCCAGGTCATTCGGTGCGGCTCCCGAGCCAGCTTGCTTATGACAATTTGATGGGCGTAGCTCATCAGGTGCCGGTTATGACGGCGCATTGGGAGGCATTCTTCAACACGATTGCATCGCGATACCATCTTTCTGAGGAATCGCTGCGTCAGGCCTTTGATCAGCAGTTAGAGGTTGGCGTGTGACTGACAGGAGATCTCGAGTAGATAGTAAGGGAGCTGAACTCAGCGCCAGAGCCCTGCTTGCAGAGCGAACGTTGAGAATGTCGGCAACCGTAGCCTTTAGCGGCTACTCCGCCGATCAGGTATTCGAAATCATGGGGGACCCGACGCGAATTACCGACTGGTATTTGCTTGCTAAATCGGTGCGGGTTGAGGATGGCGAGGCTGCGGATCAACCTTTCATCGTAGACTTCACGCTTTTCGGTGAGGTCACTGAGCAGGTGTTGTTTTGGGATCCGCCTAGTAGCTATATCTACATTGCTACGGGCGAGGAGTTTCCGATCGAGGATTATCATGCGGAGATATCTGTTGAAGATAAGGGGCCAGATTCTGGGCTACTTTGCTGGCGGGTCTACTTTGATCGGGTGAGTGGCTCACACCACCAAAATCTATTGCCAGTTATCCTTCCTGCAGTGACTGAGGCTAGCGTGCAGAGACTCAGTCAAATGATTGGTGGCACGGAGTGTTCCTTGGTAAGTGACTTCAACACGCCTCTAATTAACGCTTGATCGATCCTGGCAGGTTATCGCTACCACTGAGTGACAAACGTATCTTGCCTCTTCATGCGGCAGTGAGTCACTAGACACAACAACTCGAAAAACAGTGCCGCGGCGAGCCAGACACTTGCATCATCCGTATCCCTGTTGGGATTCACCTCCACCATATCGGCGCCAATCACGTTGCATTGCCGGGCCGTCGAAATCAGCGAACGCACTTGTCTCGGCGTTAACCCAAAAGGCTCTGGGCCAGTTGTTCCCATCATGACTGAGTTATCCAGCGAGTCGACGTCGAGCGAGAAATAGGTTTTCTCAGTTGAGCCCACGATTTCAAGGATCCGATCAGAGACCCATTGCGTTCCTTTTTCGTGCACCTCGTCTGCGGTAATCACGGTCATACCGCTATCGTGACTAAATTCCCACAAAAAGCCCGCTCGACCACGGATACCTATCTGCACGGTCCTCTGAGGGTCAATAAATCCCTGCAGTGCGGCTTGACGAAAGACCGAGCCGTCGTTGATGGCGTCGCCGCCCCAAGTCGACATAGTGTCGCAGTGGGCGTCAATGTGGATGAGGCCAAAGCTAGCGTCGTGGACCTCGCTTAGTGCCTTGAGACACCCATAGCTCGTGGTGTGCTCACCGCCACAGTTGAGTGTGGCACAACCAGCCTCCGCTATTTCCCTGACGGTCCGGTAGATATCCTCGAGCCGCTGATCAAGGGCAGTGGCAGACCACTCGACATCGCCCCAGTCGATTACCGAACAGTTGTCGAAGGGAATGTCGCCGGTTTGCTCGTGCACAGGGCCGTAATTTCGGCTGGCGCGGCGAATAGCCTCCGGCCCATGCCGCGCACCTGCCAAGCCTATCGCACCCAAATCCAGCGGAGAGCCCAGTATTACTACGTCTACGTCATCGAGTGTTTTGCGATGGGGGGCTTGAAAGAAGCCGGGATGGGCAAAAAAACCGCTGGTTTCCAAGCTGTATCCGCTCTTGCCCGCTCGTTCAAAAAAGGACGCGACACGCGGATCACGGAACTCGAGAGGCCCTTTGTCCAGTGATTTCAGATGCCGAAGCTGCTGCTCAGTCAGTTTGGTCATTGTCGTCAGAGCCCATCGCCCATACCGCCCGCAACTGGCAGTGCTACCCCAGTCATATAGGTACTCGCGTCACTGGCGAGAAACATTGCTACTGAGGCGATTTCCCCGGGCTGCGCGGGTCGGCCCATGGGTATGAGCGCATTTTCGAGCTCTTCTGCTTTATCGGTTGAGACGCCGGCTGCCTCGGACAGCAACTGCATCGCTGTCTGATGCATCTGTGTCTTGACGGAACCCGGACAGATGGCGTTGACACGAATCTGCTTGGGCGCCAATTCTTTCGCCAGCGACTTGGTAAGGCCCACTACAGCAAACTTGGTGGCTGTGTAGCAAGTCGGCATCCCCTCTAGCGCGCCCAAGCCGGCCAAAGAAGCGATATTGATAATGCTCCCGGCCGGGCGCATTAGTGGGAGGAGTGCGCTCGTGGAGTTAACGACACCCATAAGATTCACTGAGATAGAGGTCTCCCAGTCTTGCGGAGTATTCTGCAAAAACTGATCCGAGCCGATACCGACTCCGGCATTGTTTACCAGAATATCCAGGCCGCCATGTTCCTCGCTGATATGTTGGGCAAGGTTCGTCAGTTCGATGGGGTGGGTTACGTCGCAGGGAAAGCCGTCAACGCCATGCGCGCTGAGTTGGTTTCGGAGATCAGTACCGACTACGGTGGCTCCAGATCGCGACAACGCCTCCAAGATTGCACGCCCGATACCTCGCGGGTGCGCCATGCCAGTTACCACGGCGACCTTACCCGCCAGTAAGCCGTCATCACTCATGGGGATGATCTCCAAAAATTTCGATGGCGCTTAAAAGCCACTTGGGAGCACTACCCTCGTCACCAACACCACCATAAGTTAAAAGCCCCTCGGTATTGAGTGAGCCGCTCCGAATGCCCTCGCATACTTCGGAGAGATCCGAGAGGAACTGATCGAGGTCATCGTCACTCATTGAATCGATGGTGAGATGAATAGCCGGCGGTGTGATTACACCAAGTAATCGCCAGCCCTTGGCCTCCATGCCGCCCACGACTAACTGAATATCGAAGTCATCCGCGGCAATCATCAATAGAGGGCCATCAGTGCGCCAGGTCTTGAGGCCCGATTCCTTGGCACAATGTGCTTCGATCTTTGACTTGATCGCCAAGAGGCGTTGGGCGTTGGCGAGATAGCCGGGCTCACCCCAGTGATGCATGAGCGCCCAGATGCCCGCAACCGGCCCCAGGGGCCGGGAGCCGACAAAGCTTTGTGAAAGGTAAAGTCCGCATGCCCACTCGGTAATAGGCATGTAGTGGTATGCCTGCTCCGCCTGACTGCGCCACAAAACAGTGGAACAGGGCTTTGGTGCATAACCATATTTATGCAGGTCGGCGGACATGGACCGCACCCCCTGAACTGACAAGTCATAGTTTGGAACGGTTTCGCCCAATTGGCGGAAGAAAGGCAGGATATATCCCCCTACGCAAGCATCAACATGCAGCCAGAGGTCATATTTGATCGCCAGTTGGCCCATCTCCTCTATAGGGTCTACCCGTCCATAGGGCCAGTTGGGGGCGGATCCGACGATCCCTATGGTGCTGCTGCCTATTGCGGCGGCGATACCTTCTATGTCTGCTGAGAGGTCGTCTAGCTCGGGAATGGTCACCACTTTGATGTCCAGATAACGGGCGACTTTGTGGATTGTCGAGTGAGTGGAATAGGGCGCCACAATCTCCGGCTGACTGACATGGGGTTTATTCGCACGCGCCCAAGAACGCATGGCAAACAGCCCGCAAAAATTGCTCTCTGTGCCGCCTGACGTGAAGTTGGCGCGACCGCGCTCGGCCGTCTCTGAGCAACCTCCCGAAGCCAGGCCGATACAAATATCGAGGACTTCATTCTCCATTCTGGCGGCGGCGGCTTCTTGAAAAGTGAATAGCCCATTCCAACCCATAAATTTCTGCGCCGCGGCGTAGATCAGCCCTGCGCTTTCATCGTCACCTTGGAAAGCGGTGCTCGCGAGGCGGCCCCGGGTTTTTGAAGTCATGGCGCTCTTTAGCGCATCGACGTCGCTCATGACGCTCTCCGCGGTGCTACCCACTTTGGGAAGCGTATATAGAGGTTGGTTGGTCGACTCTTTCGCCACTGCTTACAACCTGTTTAGCGGTCAGATTGGCCGAGTTTAACTGGCAAGCTAACATTGCGTCCGATTGGTTTTGCGAATTGTCACCCAGAGGGGGTACAGTCTCGTAGACCACAGCAGGAATTTGTATGCACACTGGTCCGGGTTTTCAGAGTTTGCAGTTGGCAGAGACCATCGAAGCGCTGGCTCTGGATCACTTCTATGAGAAGTTCGCTAGGCTGATCGAGTACATTTCTGGGTATCAGCACGCTCTCATCATATGGCTGGACTGTGATCAGCGGCCCGTGCCCCTGTTTGCTGACCTTCCTGACCTGAGCACTTCCATCTCAACTCGTCGCTGGTTAGAGGAGGCTTACCGATTAGACCCCGCTTATTCGCTTTACGCTAACAGCTCTGAAGCGGGTGTATATGCCCTCTCAGATATATCGCCAGATGAATTTTTCGAAACCTCCTACTACGAAAAATACTACGCGGTTACCGGCCAGTCCGAGGAGGTTTTGCTTTTGATTAGGGTGGGCAACAGCAGCGCAGTACTGATTACGTTGGCCAACAAGAACCCCGAAACCCACGCTGTAGACGCCGTCGCAAATCTGGCAGGTTATTTTCCCGTGTTGTCCGCGCTTTGCCAGCGCCATCAATCAGCTGCAGGTGGAGAGGTCAATTTTTCGGGTCCTCTAAAAAAGGCGTTTAGCAATTTTGGCCGTGACCATCTCACGGAGCGTGAAAGGGAGGTGGTGCATCTCTTGCTCAAGGGGCACTCCACAAGATCCACTGCGGAGTTATTGGGTTTGAGTGTGAACACTGTGAAGGTATATGCGAAGCGATTCCATAAAAAGCTGGGCGTGAGCTCTCAGGCCGAATTGTTTTCTTTATTTTTTGAGGCGATCTCGCTGTGCCCTTTCGACGCTGATATCGATCCGCTTACCCACTATCTCTACATTACCCAATCGGAATCAACGGTGAACGAAGGAGCGGTTCCCGCTTGAGCTTATTCAGAAGTGCTATTGCTTTCTCGATAGTGTTGCGGTGCCACTCCATGTACTTTCTTGAAGGCGCGGCTGAATGGGGCGGGGGCGGCGTAGGCTAGCAAATAAGCAATCTCCTGTATCGACAGCCTTGTGTCCATCAGGTAATGCTTGGCGAGATCCATGCGAACTTCGAGAGCGAGCTTTTTGTATGAGGTGCCGCAGCGGTATAACCGCTTGCGTAGCTGTCCCGCCGATAGGCGCAGATCACTGGCAGCGTCTTCCAGTGAGGGGAAGTCACCTCCGGTTCGGGTAAGCAGCAGGCGGCGTACTTGTCGTGACATGTCCTGCCTTATCTCCCCCGGCCCCAGAACTCGCTCGCATACCGCTGCGTATACATCGGAAAGTGCGCCACTGCCATAGTGTATAGGCCGGTTGAGCCATTCGGATGGGAAAGACAGTCCCGCGGTGCTACTTTGAAATTCGCAGTGATCGCCGAAAATCTCATGGTAGGTGTCTGCGTACCTAGGTTGAGCATAGGGGAGTCGGATGCGAATTTTCGACTTATTGGCATTTGGCCCGAGCAGCAACTGCAGGGCACGCCAGTTGCCACTAAAGCTGTCTTCGCAAATATTCTGAAAGTCGTCGGCGTATCCGGGTAGCGGCGCTGGAGTAATGCGCGCGGTGTCCCCTTCTCGAGTCAATTCATCAAGGTAACGGTCTGAGGCCAGGCTGTGGTATTGGTTCATGATCTGCAAGGCTGAGCCTACAGATTCGCTATTTATTGCGGCATAACCAACCAAGCCCAGATCGAGGATTTCAGCGCGACTGAACAGTCTCAACGTTATGTCGGGGTGATACACCCTGACTTGAGCGAGCACCCGGTCAAGATCTCGCTGGCTCAGGTTGATGCTTTCTTCCAATGTTTCTCTATTTATACCCGACCGTTTCAGCGCTGATGTATAGAGTGCTGCTTCTGAATGTAAAAGTTCCTCGAGACGCCGTAGCCAGACACAGACAATTCGGCGTTCCTCGGTTTGCCTAGAGGAGAGATCAATTGAGCGATATTCACGCATTTAGCCGGGGGAGGTTTCTGAGCCGGTCAGCTGTTCCAGTAACTGGAGTGACAACCCCGCCGACCACCCGCCATCGACCTTGATAGCCTGGCCAGTGACGTATCGGCTGGCATCGCTAGCCAGAAACAGAAACACCCCCGAGATATCGCCGACGGTCGCCATTCTGCCGAGAGCCGTGAACGCCTCGCAGAGCTGTCGGCCTCCATCGCCACTACCCATATTGGTGTCAACATAGCCCGGGCAGATGCAGTTCACACGGATGCCACGCGGCCCCAGCTCCAAAGCGGCCATTTCGGTCAGACTTACGACAGCTTTTTTTGAGGCAGAATAGATGGCCGAGCCGGGCACATTGACAAATGCAGCCAGCGAGGCGGTGCATATGATCGCTCCGTCGTCGTTCATCACGCCAGGGGCATGTTTGAGCCCGTAGACGACGCCGTAATAATTCACTGCCGTTACGCGCTCAATAAGCGAACTGTCCGACTTTTCCAACGTGGGTCCGACGTCGCCAATGCCCGCATTCAGCACTACGATGTCAAGGGAGCAGCCCAACAGCTCGCGCGCCAACGTCAGTGCGTTGGAAACACTGGTTTCGCTGGACACATCACATTGAAGACCAATCGCGCCAATTTCCTTTGCAGTGGTTGAAGGATCTTGGATGTCTGCTATCGCTACTTTTGCGCCTTGCTCAATAAACAGTTTGGCAACCGCCAGTCCAATGCCCGAGGCGCCGCCCGTGATAAAGGCGGTTTTTTGAGCTAGATCAAATGCCACGCGTGTCTCCCTGAAGGCGATCCACTCCGGGCAGTTGTCTGAGGTCTTCTTCCGGTTGTGGCACTTCCGCTAGCTCAACGATGTTGCCCTCAGGGTCGCGAAGGTAAACCGCAGTCACGCCCTGATGTTTCTGCGGTGTTCCCAACGCCGTTGCCCCCAAGCTCAGCACTCGGTTGAACTCCGCCTCGACATCGTCGACGAAAAAACTGATATGGCGTATACCCGGTTCATGTGCTTTTAATTGAGCGGGTTCGGGGCCGGTAGCGCTGGGCGAATCAAATTGAAAAAGTTCCAGAAAGCAGTTGTGTCCTGCAAGCATTCGGCCTCGGACGGAAGATCCCTGAAGGCCAGTTGCGGCATCGATGTGCGGTGCATTTGACCAGCTCTCAAATGCCTCGCTTAGGGGCCGAAAACCAAAGGCATTGCAGTAAAAGTCTGTGGCGCGATCCAGATTCTGAACGACAATAGCTGGGTGCGCAAAACCCAGAATCATGCTGCAGTGGCCAGCTTGAGGGCGGGTGCGTATTGCTCTGTGAGAATGATGGTATTGCCACCACAAGGTTCCGAGAGATGGCCCGTTCTTAACCCGGTCATAGGGTCAGTATGCAGCGCCATAAGTGGCTCCATGCCCGCCCAAAGGGCATCTTCCCAAGCTCGCTCTATATCTTTGGCCTGGTACAAAATTGCCGAAATATGAGGTCCGTGCGCCTCCAGCTTGGCTTTTTCAAAATCGTGTCGCGCGTTGTGCAAGAAGAACAAGGTCCGCCGACCCACCGGATCATAGTCTCGATCTGTCATCACCACCACCGAGTTGTCTTCATGATCAAACCGCTCTAGCACCTGCATGTCGAGGACGTTCTGATACCACTCAGCCATGGCGTCCACGTCGCTGCACAGTTCGGCGTTGCCCACCATCTCCAGTCCGCACTCCCCTGATGGGGCGTGGGTGAACTCCTGTACGCGGAAGATATCGTCGGTGTATTCCATGATCTCCACCCATCGACCTTCCGGGTCGTGAACAACAAATCCATCGTAGGTTGGAAATTCCTCGAAGGGCATGACCTCGGTCGGGCCATTTGCAAGCAGTTGTTCCATTGAGGCTCGCGCGTCGGAAGTTATCCAGCAAATATGGTTGTAGCCCCTGCCATGATCACGCCACCAGTTGCGCTCGTATTCAAACTGAAAGGGTGGAGCCTCCAACTGGATCTGATAGGCTCGCCCGCCGCAACCCATGAAGGTGTAATCACTGTGCCCTTCACCCGTCACATGGAATACCGCACCCGAGAAATAGTTGGTGATGCCGTGATGCCAGCGCAGATACGGGAACATACTCTCCCGCGGTCTATCGTCGTAGATGCAGAGGTGATGAAGTCGATATTCGAGTTGGCGAGCGGTTTTCACAGTGGCGCCTCCGAGTGATCTGCGCATAAGTACAGTCTCGCGCATCGGAGGTGAAAGCCCAATAGCCGTGCGCCGCATTGACCTAAAGTATCATAACTAGAGACAGAAATATCATTAAGTTGATCTGGGGCCGCCGCTACACTCCAACGGTCTATTTGATCTGAACCGAGAGCGGCGATGGCGAGCACGGATCCTGTAAATGTAGCGCTGACGATACCCCGGCCGGGGACGTTCGAGCTGGTAGAGCGACCATTCCCGGTCATCCAATCGGGATATGCCGTGGTGAAAACCGAAATTGCGCCGATTTGCCTTGAGGGCAGCCGCATTTGGGCGGAGCATGATTTTGAGTTTCATGACGACCCCGAGCACTTGGGGCACGAGGGGGTTGGCACTGTGGTGGAGGTAAAGCCGGGTTCCAATTTTCGGGTTGGAGACCGAGTTATCGTTTTTCAGGGAGACCACTGCGGCCATTGCCACGCATGTACCTCTGGCATGTCGCCCACCTACTGTGATGCCAACGACCCTGATGTGATGGGAGTGGATAAGGCCGCGATGAGGGGCATCGAGTTGCGCAATGGAAGTGCGTCAGGCGGATTTGCCATGGAGTACTATCGCATCGCACCCGAGGCCAATTTAGCTAGGATTCCCGATTCATTGGATTTTCGCTACGCCGCCTCAGCAAACTGTTCTTTTGGCGTGGGTTTTTCGAGTCAGGAATTGATGGATGTCAAAGCTGGCGATACGGTGCTGGTAGGGGGCGTCGGGTTTATTGCGCTAGGGCATGTGATTTCTGCGTTATATCGAAACGCGCGGGTTATTGCATTGGCCCGTAATCCCTATCGAATAGATCTGATGAAGCGCATGGGCGTTGAACATTTTATCAACCCTGAAGACGACGATTGGGCGGAGCAAGTTCGGTTGCTTACCTACAACGGTCAGGGCGTTGACGTGGCGATTGACGGCTCAGGAGTCGCGTTCTATCAGGAGAGGCTCATGTCGGCCGTGCGCAAGTACGGTCAAATTAATTTTAGTGGCCACACGCCAGGCTCTAGGGTATCTCTGAGCCCGCTACAGCATGTGTTGGATCCAGCACACCGCATTTCGGGGCAGCATGATGTCAGAGTGAGAGACCGCGAGCGCTTGATTCGAGCTTTAATGGACCCGGAAGTACAGCGTATGGTGGATGTCATGGTGACTCATGAATATCCCATGTCCCGAGCGGGGGAGGCCTTTGCACAACAAGTCTCGAAAGAGTGCGGCAAGATCTATCTTTGGGCTCATCAGTAAGCGAGGGGATCGCCATGCACATCTTGCAGGGTAAACGCGTATTGATTATTGGTGGCACGACTGGCATCGGCCTTGCAGTCGCGAGGGCCTTTGCTGACGCACAGGCTCAAGTTGCAATTGCGGGCCGACGCGAAGAGGGTGCCATCGCCGCTGACGCCGTCGGCGCCCAATTTTTCCGCTGCGATGTGACAGATGAGGAGGCCGTGAGAAAGTGTCTCGAGGATGCCTCCGACGCGCTTGGTGGCTTAAATGTGCTGGTAATCAATGCGGGGATTGCGTTGGATGAAGAGAGCATCGAAGCCTTGCCCAGTGACGATATGCAGAAAATGCTAGACGTTAATTTTAAGGGCGCGTTTTATTGCCTGAAGTACGCGCCGTCAGTAATGGAAGACGATTCTTCAATCATCTATACCGGATCGGTCGCTGGGTCAGGTATCACGCATGCAGGCTCCGCTGTTTACGCTGCAAGCAAGGCGGCCGGCGCATACCTTGTGCGCGCCAGTGCGATTGAAAATGCCCCTCGGGGTATTCGCGTTAATTGCGTTGCACCGGGCCTGATTGCCGATACCGGCATGATGGTGGCCGACGATGGTAATGAGACTGCCCAATTTCTTGCGCACTTCAACGCTTTTGGTCGTTTAGGCAAGCAGTCAGAAGTTACCGGCATTTATATTTTTCTAGCCAGTAACGAGGCCTCTTTCATCACGGGGCAAGAGTTGCGGGTGGACGGCGGCATGTCGGCGGGGTTTGGATTGCCGCTTTTCGAGGGTGTTGCTGGTGACTGAGACGGAACAACAGGCCCAGCTCGACCAACTGCTCCTGAAGTATCGAGCATTGGCGAGTCGCTGTAAGTCTGAGGGCAGGATGGTGCTGAATCATGTCTGTCTCCGGGTTGAAAATTTAGATGATGCAGCGGCATTGCTTCAGGAGTCATTTGGGCTGCCCGAATTTTTGTCGCCCGGAGGCGAAACTTTTGAGGGCGAGAAGGAATATCGGGTGGCCTGGCTTGACGAGCACGATCTTTACCTTGAGCTCTCTCAGTATGAGAGCGAGCAACAGATTGGTTACGATACTGGAGCGGGGCAGCCCATAGGTCATTTGAGTGAGGTGGGATTTTTCGTGCCGAATATGGATTCTGCTCTCTCAGATCTTCAAACCAAAGGATGGCAAGTGCAGTCAGCAATACAGACTTCTGGCGCTCGCATGATGAAGCTCTATAGCGATAGAGTGCCGGGGTTACCGGTTGAGCTGATTGACTTGCTGGATCCGGACGACCCAGATTTCCTGAGTAGCGAATCAGGGCGCGCGGGGGGCTGATAGTCGATGGATTTGACGCTGGAACAAAGGCAATTACTGTTTACCAATCTCACGCGCGCCGATGTCTATAATCAGATGATGTATCGGCGGATGATGCAAGGAAAACTGATCGGTTTTTATCATCCGGCGGAGGGAGGCATAGCACCGGGGGTCGGCGCTTGCACCTTTCTGAATCAGGACGATAACTTATCGCCGCATCATCGAGGCCATGGGATTGCGCACATGTTGTGCAAGGGCATCGATATCAAGTACTACCTTGCCGAGCATACTGGCAAGGTTACTGGCTGCTGCAAAGGTAGATCCGCCTTTCATTTCAGCTTTCCTGATCACAAGGTCTATTTAATGTCCGGTTTTATCGGATACAACTTTGCGCCCGTTGTGGGTTGGGGATGGGCGGCAAAGCGTCGAGCTAAGGCGCAGGTCGTTATGAATTGCTCAGGAGATGGCTCCTACGGCCAGGGGCGCGCTCACGAAGCGTTGCTGATGGCACAAAACTGGAAATTGCCAATTATTTTCTTCTGCGAAAATAATGGTATGAGTATTTTTTCAACGGCTACTGAGATGCATCCGATGCCAGATATCGCATCATTGGCTGACGGTTTCGGTATGCCCTCAAAAATAGTGGATGGTCAAAATGTATTTGAGGTGGCCGAGGCTTGTCTGGACGCCATAGATCGGGCGCGCCGAGGCGACGGCCCGACCTTTATTGAAGCCAAGACGCTACGATTTAAGGAGCATGATATCGGCACCCCGGACCTCTCGGGTTGGACTGAGCGAACCGAACAAGAATTAGCGCAGCTTCAGGAAAGAGATCCCGTGAAGGTGGCGACAGACATCGTACTCGCAGAGCAGTGGCTTACACAGGATGAGATAGAAGCGATTCGTGAGTCTGCATTAAAAGAGGTGGCTCAGGTGGAAGCATTTGCCGATGAAAGTGAGATTGCTAGACCCCCGGTAGACGAGTTACTCCGAGCCGTATTTGCAGACTGAATGATGACCGCGCGAACCATCACTTTTATCGATGCAATACAAGAAGCCATCTCAGAAGAGATGCGTGCCGACGATCGCGTGTTTGTCGTAGGTCAGGATGTGCGTGGTGCGATCTTTCCTCACACAGCGGGTCTAGTCGAGGAATTTGGGCCTGAACGGATCGTTGATACACCCATCGCTGAATCAGGAATGTATGGCGTAGCTTTTGGCGCCGCACAGGAGGGTTTGCGGCCTATCTGTGATTTCATGTTTGGTGGCTTTACTTACGTCACTTTCTCAGAGGCTTCGGTAACAACGGGTCAGTATCATTTTCTCCACGGCAGTCAGCGCTCGTTGCCATTGGTGATCACTGCGGGTGTGGGTACTGGGCAAAGGCTGGCTAATGATCATGCCATGAGCATTCACGGCACATTCGCGCATCATCCCGGTATTAAAGTCGCTATGCCTTCTACTCCTTATGATGCCAAAGGTATGTTCAAGGCAGCGATTCGCGATAACAACCCCGTCGTTATTCCATGGCACATGGGCATTATGATGCTGAAAGGTGAGGTGCCCGATCTATCAGAGGATTACGTCGTGCCTCTCGGTTTGGCAGACGTCAAGCGTGCGGGAACAGATGTCACAGTACTCGCCAACTCACTGCAGCTGCAGCATGCATTGCGGGTGGCTGAAAAGCTGGAGCCAGAGATTTCTGTAGAGGTCATTGACCCGAGAAGTTTTGTCCCGTTTGACTTAGATACGGTTTTGGATTCGCTGTCGAAGACCAACCGACTGGTGGTGGTCGACGAGGATTGGGAGTCTGGCGGTTTTGCCGCAACCGTATCCGCTCGGGTAATGGAGCAGGGCTTTGATCTGCTGGATGCGCCTGTTCTACGCGTGACTATTCCGAACATGCCGGTACCCGGCGGGTATATGGAGGAGTATGTCGCCCCTAACCCTGAGCGCATTGAGGCCGCGATCAGGCAGGTCTGTGCCTGAGGTGCTGTTGTGATTCGACCCTACCGCATGCCCAAGTTAGCCATGGCAATGAACGAGGGTACCGTAGTGGAGTGGTTGGTCGCGGACGGCGCCTTTGTCGAACCTGCTCAACCGTTGGCAGCGATCGAGACAGAGAAGGTAGCCTATGACGTTGAGTCACCAGAGGCGGGTTACTTTAAGCGGCTGATAGCAGAGGGCGAAACTGTAGACTGTGACGCGATTATCGGTGTGTTTGCCGATGGCCCGGAGGAGCTATCGGATGTCGATTTGGGCAAGCTTCAGGCTTCCCTAGACCGCGGGACTGAAGGCGATCAGCAGCAACATCAAGCCAGCGAACCGCAGAATGCGTCTTCGAATCAGCGTATCAAGATTTCCCCTATCGCAAAAAAAATAGCGGCGGAATCCGGTATCGATGCAGCATCTATCGCGGGCTCAGGTCCCGGTCAGCGGGTGGTAAAACGCGATGTCGAGGCCGCGATTGCTGCGACGCGGCAGGCAGGTTTGCCTGTCGGCGCGGTGTTGGCGAGGGTCAATCTCTCGGGGCTAAGAGGCCAGATTGCCCAGCACATGGTGCAGTCGCTGACCGAGGGAGCACAGCTGACTGCGAATTGGGAATCTGACGTGACAGAATTACTGGCGCGCAGGGCCTCGATGCCTGCCGCAAATGCTGACGGCCGCCGTATTTCGGTCAATAGCCTATTAATTCGCGCGTTGGTGGAGGCGGTTCGGCAAGTGCCAATGGCAAACGCGTGCATCGAGGCTTCGGACATTGTTCTGTATAACAGCGTTAATGTCGGGATTGCGATCTCTGTCGAAGGCGAAAGTGAATATGATTCTGGATTGAAAGTAGGCGTATTGCATGAGGCCGATTCGTACTCGCTAAAAGAGATAGATCGGCAGATGAAATCATTAGTTGAGCGGGTGCGGGGGGGCACTAGTGAGCCTGGTGACCTTAGTGGATCGACTATTACTCTGTCGAGCACGGCCGGTATCGGCCCGCCTGGATTGATGAGTACGCCAGTGTTAAACAGCCCGAATGTTGCGCTGTTGGGTCCATCGACGCCCATAGAGAGGCCCGTGGTAGTTAATGGCGAGATAGTTGTAAGAACTATGCTGCCCCTGTCGTTTACCTTTGATCACAGGGCATTAGATGGAGAGCCGGCGGCGCGCTTTATGCGAGTGTTGCACGACCTTCTTGAGTCACCTGCGGTGCTTTTCAATTGAAGTGCGTCACGACCAGTTTATCACTCAGGCAGCGCCCCGTTAGGTAGGGTCCACACAGAAAAACGCCAAATCGCGCGATTCTGAAAAATAAAACACAATAAAAACAGAGGTTGCAAATTTGATAGGGCCAGGCGGATTACTCAAAACAGGCTCAAGCCTGTTTCGTCCCTGTGGGCTTCGCGCCATAGGCCCTCGGTGTCAAATGCTCCTAGGGTCGCATTTTTTCGAACCTCCAGTTCGAACCCCCAGCTAACACTGAGCCAAATACAAAAAAATCCGGCACAAGGCCGGGTCTGTCGTATTTGGTAGGACCAGGCGGATTGAACACAACGCGATTGCCTCTCGCGTTGTGACCCCTTCGGGGCGCCGCCGCTTCACTCTGGCGTCCAAATTCCTCCGATGGTCGGAATTTGTCGAACCGCTTCGCCAGTTCGAACCATCGGGGTAACCCCGATCCAAACATAAAACCCCCGCCCGATGGGCGAGGGTTTTATGTTTGGTAGGACCAGCCAGATTCGAACTGGCGACCTCTACCATGTCAAGGCCGATTGGCCGCACCAAGAC
>Ga0181563_10002289_pt1 | contig 18551 bp, 29 predicted proteins | sample 011ome_25_FD_133759 | JGI IMG/M metagenome (GOLD analysis project Ga0181563, IMG submission 133759) | Coastal salt marsh microbial communities from the Groves Creek Marsh, Skidaway Island, Georgia - 011512CT metaG (megahit assembly) | ecosystem: Environmental > Aquatic > Marine > Intertidal...
ATTGCGTCTGGTGACACAGTTAAACCCATGCTTTTGACGTCATATAAACCACCAGTGTTTTGGTGTGTGTAAATCATAGTAAAGTTTGCCATTTCGTTCTCCTTATTGTTCTTATACTATACAGTCATTGGAGCACGATGTCAAGTTCTTTTTTACCGTTTTCTGGCGAAAGCCTTACAGGCCTTTTCTGCTCTTGCCCAGGAGCATTTGACACCAGCAATGTTAGTGCTACGCTCTGCATCTGGTTTCTGTCAAATTTCTTCAAATAGAGTTTCAAATGTGTTTGAGTATAAATTGGTGTTCCATTCTTGTGGCACAAAAAACAAGTCAATTTCGCGTTGTATTGCCACACCATTGTGCAGTAGTGTTCTTGTGCGATTGGTAAATTCTCCGTCAAGCCAACCCTGACGTTTTGAACACACTCTATAACGCCGCTGTCTCATCCACTCAATCATAGCTTGTGCTGTGTATCCAAACTTTTGGCTAAACTGTGGATTTACTTCTGCTTGTATAAGAGGGCGATTTGTTGAAATGGTATGCTCAGCACCTTGTAGCACAAACCATTCAAATCCTTCTACATCTATTTTGATGAAATCACAGTCAGTGAAAGCATATGCATCAAGTGTTTGCACTGTGACTGTGTGTCTTTGTTTCTTGGATTCTTTTGCTCGTTCATTATATGGTGTGTGGTCCAAAAAATTGTGTCCGTTGCACTGTGGCACAATCATAATGTCTGCGGTGCCCTGCTGTTTACCCAATGCGTCTGTGTAGAGTGTGCAGTTAGTCACACCGTTGTCTCTTATGGTGTTGCGCCACAGTGTTTGTGTGGTTGGGGTTGGTTCCCAACAGTGCACCTGTTGAAATCGTTCTGCATAGTGTATGGCATTGAGCCCATTGTTTGAACCAATATCTAAACACACACGCCATCTGGGCAGTATGGTTTGCACAAAATCCCAATTGGTTGATTGATATTGTCCGTGACGCAGTCTTTCTCTGAGGATTGAATCACCAGTTTCAATCCAATAGGTTTTGCCGTTTTTTGACAGTATGGCTTCCATGTTCATCTCAGTCTCCTACGCAGGTAATCTTGTAGAGCACAGTGTAGACGCCACGCTTCGTCAGTGTCGTCCTTGTGTAGTAGTTCTAACAGTTGTTCAATAGTCAAACAGTTCATCTTTGGGTCCTCGCTTTGATGAGTCATCATTTGGTAAATCAATGCCCATGGCACGATTCCAAGTTTCTCTGCCTTGGTTTATTAACTTCCAAGCCTTGCCCTTGTAGTTGTGTCCATTGGTTCTTGTTTTGTATGGTGTGAGTATGTTGCCTGAAGTTGAAAGATGTCCATAACGGTTTATTATCTGCTCACAGTCAATCACAGCTTTGAGTGTGCTCATGTCCACACAGTTTGGAAACTCCTGCTCAATCAATTTGATGCCATGACAGTATAAACTCCAAATTGAGTTGTCCATTTCATGCAGATGACGCCAAATTTCTTTGTTGTTTTTTTGCAGTTTACCATGCTGTTCAATCTGCGTGTTCAGCATTTCTGATACTTTTTTGAAAATGACTAGACTGTTGTCATCTATCTGTTGTTTACTCATTGCCATTTGTTTCTCCTTTGTTTGCAAAAGCTTCTACAGCCAGCGGGTTCAATTCAAAACCTACAAAACGCCTACCAAGTCTTTCAGCTGAACGCTTGGTTGAAAAACTGCCACCAAAAGGATCCATTACTACATCACCTTTGAGTGAACTATATTCAATGAACTTGTCAATGAAACTTTCACTTATTTGATTACGATTTTTTAATTCGCCTGGACGATAGTCTCTTGGTAGTTGTTGCACTGATTGTCTATCGTGGTAAGATTGTTTGGTGTCTTTGAACCTAGTGTTGAAAGTTCTCTTGCCAGGCTTGGTCCAAAACAATATGTGGTAGTGCGAACTTACCCATTTCTTTTTTGTATACACACCAAAACTATACTGTGCAACCAAATGATTTACTTCTTGTAGATCAGTTGCGTGTAGTGCGTTCAATATATGATGTAAGTTAGTATAACCACTTACAATGTATATGCTACCTCCTGGACGCAAACATCTTGCACATTCTCTAATCCAATCTAGAGAAAATTCACTGTAAGTTTCTAGAGGCACTTCTACATAACCAGGAACAACATGAGATTCATCTCTGTTGTAGTGTGCGTCTAGTTTGTCGCCTTTAATTCCATAGGGCGGGTCAGTAAAGACTAAATCAATTGAATTGTCTTGAATGTGTTGTTGCATGCCTGTGATGCAATCTTGTGTATAAACTGCCATTGTTTCTCCTTATTGTTTGTATATTATACACTAATATACCTTTTTTGTCAATAGTATTTATCAATTTGATAAATATCATAAGCAAAAAAGGAGAATGGTATGAGAGATACAGCATCAGAATTAGCAAACATCAACAAAAGTCTAAAACCTTTCAAGGACACAGTCACACTACTCAACAGTGTTCTAGCCATGTTGACTATTTGTTTGCCTATACTAACCATATCAACAGTGTTGTGGCAATGGCTAGGTTAAAACGAGTAGCCTGCACTGACTCTACGGATGGTAGGTGGCAATTGGCACAGCTTAAACAGGGTTGGTATACCAAAGACTTTGATTTTTCTACAAATGAGTTTGTAATGGGTCGTTGTGAAGACATAGAAACAATAACCCGTCAACAAGCAAGACTGTTGTCTTATGACGATTACTCAAAGTTAGATGAAAAAACCAAAAGAATTATATGGCCCAAACTGTATGAAGGAGAGTAGTATGCCGTGGGGTTATTTTGAAGTAGATCCTAAATATTATGGTGCAGATTTTAGAGCTGGTGTAGCACCTGCAAAGAAGTCAAACATCTCAGTTGACAAAACCTATTGTTTGGTTGGTTGTGAACCAGACACTATGTATCGTCCTGGCACAGAACCCAAGGGTTTTCGTTGGTTTTGGTGGGACAACTCAATGATGCCACATCTAAGACATCCTTCACCAGCAAATCCAACAGCAAACAAGCTGTGGAGCAGACTAACATACTGTGGTTGGAGCATGCCAGAACATCACTTGCCTAGATGGGACGATAGACAGCGTGTGAATGACATACTGCAACACAATTCACGAGGCGTCATACGAGATATCAGCCAACTGTGGAATGGAACACAGTCTACCTCACCTCTATCAAACCGTCGTTGTTTGGTGTTGCGTTCATCAGACAGAAACTACAGAGAATTTTATGGTGAAACATGGGACGAGTATTGGGCTAGAATAGAACCTGTGCTCAAACGGCATGGTTTTGAATACACAGTAAGACGCAAAGTAGCAATCAAAGCAAGAATAGGCAATCAAGTGGTAGATGAAATCCGTAGAGGAGGCTATGATTGCGTTTTAGCCAATCATTCAGCAGGTGCAAGTGAAGCAGTAGTCACAGGAACACCTGTTATCACAACATCACCATGGAATCCTACGAGAAGAGTGTCAACACCATGGGAACACTTTGCTGAATACGGTGACGTCTTACACTATGACGCAGAATTTGTAGACAGTTGGGTCACTGCCATATGTGGTTATACCTATTATAGACCAGAATTGAACACACTCAGCTGGATTGACTATCATCCAGATGCAAAATATCTAAAGGAGGCAAAAAATGCCATTTAAAAAAGTATATGACAATCCTAATGGCATACCAAGAGAATGGATTACAAAATATTCAATGGCAAAAGCTCAAGCAAGAGCACTAGGACAAGAATGGGCTTTTGAATTAGAAGATTGGTATGACATGTGGGAACAATCAGGTGTCAAAGAACACAGAGGACCTAAAATACATCAATACTGTATGGTTCGTAAGGACCCAATTGAAGCATGGGGTGCTCACAACTGTATAATTGTTGCTAGGAGAACACACATGAGAAAACACTGCTATGAAAAAATGTTGAAAACAGTGAAAACCACTGAATGGACTGACAGCCATGACATCAACTACGAGAAAGACAATGAGCTTGTATAGTGATTTAAGAAAAGAATATCTTGCTGAATGGCGCATATGGTATAAAATGATATATTCTTGTGAACACAATGAAATATATTATGTTGAAACTCAAGTATGTGATGATTGGAAGGGAGAACAAGGGTTTGTCAATTGGTTAGATGATCTAGGACCTCGTCCAAGTGCAGAACATGTTCTAAATAGAATTAACAAACTTGCAGATTATGAACCAGGTAATGTAGAATGGTGTTCTAAAGGAAAAAGCATGTCAACACTGAGATTGGATCATACAGAATATGGACATTGGCGTAGAATAGCAATAAACAATGGCATACATGGTGAATGTTTTAGACGCAGAGTCAAGGAATTTGGTTGGACATATGAACAAGCCAGTAGTATACCTGTAGAAAATGGTAAAAAATTGGCGTATAGATATGTTTGAAGAAGACAACCCATATGACACACTAATGGATTTGGTTAAATTTGCTAACCATGCAGACAAGCATTTGAATAATCTAATCAAAAACCAAAAGGTGCTGTTGGACACACTAAACAAAACACAAGAACAAATAGAATTGCAAAGCAAACGAATAGACTTACTAGAAAAAAGGATCTATGGAATTGACGAGAGTTGACATAATTGGCAATGGTGCCAGCAACACACTATACACACCAAGTGACAGATATGTCATCTGTTGCAACATACCTCAACATGGATACAACTATAATGCACTGTCAATTATAGATGCAAAAGTTGTGTATTGGATGAGATCAAACAAATGGCATCCTCGTGTGCCAGTTTACACAACACAAGAAACAAAAGAATTGAGATTAAAACAAAACATTGAAGGCGATTGGTTTCCAATTTACAACAAAACCAATCATTGGAACGCAGGATTACATGCCGCCAACTACATGGCAAAACCTCAAGGCGAAATACACCTATGGGGCTTTGACAGTATGTGGAGCAAAGATTGCACAAGTCAAATGGACACACTTGTGCCTAGGGCTCATCGTCCTCCATTGCATCAAAGATGGTCCCCTATATGGAATGAAATATTTGATAGACACACAAATACACAATTTGTTATTCATACACCACAAGGAGTAGAACATGCGTTTTCCAAACCCAATGTCAGACAGTCACAAGAAAATATTGAAATGGCTTAAACAGGTTATTGCCAAACCTAGAAGCAAACTAGGAGGACATGCGGTGTGTCCTTATCTAAATGACTATTGGCACAAAACTATGATGGTAGAAACTACTACACCTGAAAATGTAGTTGAAAGTTTTAGCCACTTTAAAAATATATTCCATCTAGAAGCTGTGGTTGTAAATGGTTTTGATTGGGACTATGACTATATGCACGAACAGATTAACCGTTGGAACAAACAATATCGCAAACGAGATGTGATTTGTCTAGGTATGCACCCAGATACAGAACAAGAACCTCTAGGCTTTGCATACACATACACACACGAACCTTTGATTATTATACAGCGTATCAGCACACTGAAAAACAGCCGTTTACAGCTGAAAGAGACTGATTACTACACCTATTTCAACAGAAAGACTAAATAATACTGACGCTATAAAACCAAGGAGATACAATGACTATCACTCTTAGACAAGAATCAGCAACAGGTGCAACTACCAAAGGTAGTGCTCTTACATATGCTGAATTAGACAATAACTTTGTTCATTTGCTCCGTCAAGGCTCAGTAAGTGTAGGCGCTGACAGCGGAACGCAACAAACACTTGGTGAAGCAGACAGAGATTCATTATTAACAATTACAGGTGGCACAGATATTTCAACAACTGTTAGTGCACCAGACTCAGCAGGTGCTACCACAGTGGAAATTGCCTTTACAGGTTCAGCTGGTATTGCCAATGTTGTAGAAGACACAACACCACAACTAGGTGGTGCATTAGATGCACAGTCTAACAATATTACTAACCTAGGAACAATCAACACTCACACAGTTCCAGGTGGCACAGGCACTTTTGCACTAACAAGTGATATTACTTTTGCCAATGTTGTAGATGACACAACACCACAACTTGGTGGAGATTTGGACCTAAACTCCAATGACATCACAGGCACAGGTGATATTGATATCACAGGAACAGTTGTAGCACAAAGCACATTAAACGCACAAACAGGCACAACTTATACAACAGTATTAGCTGATGCCAGTAAGTTGGTGACATTGAGTAATGGAAGTGCAATTACATTAACAATTCCACCTAACAGTTCAGTTGCATATCCAACAGGAACAAAAATTGATCTAGCACAACTTGGTGCAGGACAAGTCACAGTTGCTGAAGGTTCAGGTGTGACTGTAAATGCAACACCAACAAAAAAATTAAGAGCACAATATTCAGCCGCAACTTGTATCAAAACAGCAACTGACACATGGTTGTTGGTTGGCGATTTAGCGAGTTCATAATATGAGTGTTATAGGTTTACCACTTGGTATTACAGCTTCAGGCACGGCAGTAGTTGAAGGACTATCTATCAATGCAGAAGGCAATGCACAAGTTGATACAGCAGTAAAAAAATACGGCACTGGCAGTGTAGAATTTGATGGCACAGGAGATTATCTAGATGTGCCAAGTGGATTAGCCATTGCAGGCAGTGGCGAAGACTTTACTATTGAAGCTTGGGTATATTTTGACAGTCTAACAGGCGGACAAGGTATATTCACAGACAGACCTCCAACCACAAGCGGTTATAGTTCTACTAATTTTTATGTAGAAAAAAACAGTTCAAACACTATATTCTGCGGCTTTAGTGGAGGCGGTGATATCACAGGCACTTCAAGTGTTAGTGCTTCACAATGGTATCATATGGCATTTGTAAGAAGCAGTGGCACCACAAGTTTCTATCTAGATGGACAACAAACTGGTTCAACACTGTCTTATACTGGTGCAGTTGGTGATGGTAGTTTTTCAATGGGTGCAGTTGTTGGACAATATCTAAATGGTTATATGGATGAAATTCGTGTAAGCAGTGTAGCAAGATACACAGCAGATTTTACTCCACCACAATCAACATTTCAATATGATAGCGACACATTACTTTTATTGCACTGTGATGGCACAAGTGGATCAACTACATTTGACGCTGATGAATCAGGTGCCGCAAGAACAGCAATTGACTTAGATACCGTAAACGCACAAAGTGAAATTGACACAGCACAAAAGAAGTTTGGTTCAAGTTCAGTTTTACACACAGGAAATGGTTCACTGGTAAGATACACAGGATCAAACGCAGGTCCTTTCTATCAAAGAGGTGGTGCTATGACTGTTGAATGTTTCTTCAAAGTTAACAGTGATACAGGATCTGCCACAGTTGGTATTGTCACGCTGGGAACTAACAACGCCACAGTAGCAAGAGCTTGTTCATTAATGTGGAGAAACTTTGACAGAAAGTTCCAAGCAGTTTACTATCCACAGTATGATTCAGGCAACCAACAAATAATTTGGAGTGGCACAGGTATGAGTGCTGTTAGTTTGCCAAGCGGTTTTATTCACCTTGCTATGGCGTGGAATGGTTCACAATTTAGTGTTTGGGTTGATGGCACAAGATATCACAATGTAGCTCTTACAAGTAGCACAGGAACCATTGGCACAAACGGTAATTTAGATATATCAAACAATTTGAATGTCAGTGACGATGCATGGGTAGATGAAGTTAGGATTTCAAGTGTTGATAGATATGGCGTGACTAATTCAAGCATCACAGTGCCAACTGATCCTTTTGTAAACGACAGTGACACACTTGCACTTCATCACTTTGAAGGCACAGATGGTTCACAAAGTGGTGCAGGATTTGAGGATGACAACGGATGATATTAGAAATAAGATTAGACACAGTAGACAACGGTGTGCAGACTGTTAATGTTGAAGTTGACGTTGAAGGTTTAACCTATGACGAAAGAACAGTAGCATTAGACAATGCACTAAAATTACAACCTGCTCATACAAGTTATGAGATACTAGGAGAAGTTATATGACGATACCTACTACACCAGCAGGAACAACCAATGTAGATGCAGGCAGTGACAAAATTAGTCTTGCTCGTCCAGACATCAAACAAAATATTGATAATGTAAACGAAATTATCTCGCACCTTGACACAGGACAATGGACCAATCAACAATACATTCTCAAAACTACATTAAGTGGGGTTGACAGTGCTGGTGATATTGATTGGGATCTTGATGACAACCAAGTAGCAGAAGTCACACTAAGTGCAAACTCTACCTTAAACAATCCAACAAATAAAAAATCAGGTGCAACATATGTTTTGATTGTAAAACAACCTGCAGGTGCAAATTATACACTGGATTTTAGTTCAGATTACAAATTTGCTTTTGGACTTGCACCAACTATCACAGCAACGAACGGTGCTGTTGACGTCCTTACTTTTATCAGTGATGGAACAAGTATGTTTGGTGGTATCCAGCAGGACTTTTCATAATGCCTTGGGTTAATCCTGCACTGTTTGGTGGCAGTGGTGGTAATTTTGACACACTGTTTGAAATAGAAGTAAACACAGGTGCTGGCAGTAGCTCAGGAACATTTTTTAGTTTTGGTGGTGATACATTCACTGAAAATGGTGATCCTGACAACAATTTTGCACCACAATTTGAATCTACAAATGCAGACAGCGTTAGAGTCAATAACCTAGGCAATTATCTAATTACTACTGTTAGCAACACACTTACAGCAGTTGGAGGTGGAACAATAACACAATTGGACCTACGCTATCATACATTTGATACTAACCAAGAACAGTTCTCAGCTGGCGCAGGAACTTTAGTTCAAACATTTATGACAAACAGCGTAGCAGAATCTATCTCAGCACCTATTACTTTTAATTTTACAGATATAGCGGCACTACAACCTGGCAATCCTTATCTTGAAAACCATTTAAATATTAGATTTACAGCAGTGACGCCTAGACCCAGTGTCACAGGAAGGCTATTATTAGGCTTTTTAAAGCTATAATTACGAAAGGCTAATAAATATGTATATCGCGATTAACAAATTAAACAAAGGAGATCTCTTATGAGTCAAGCAAGTGATTATTTAGAGGACAAGTTATTGGACCATGTTCTCAGAAATACCGCTTTCACTTCACCAACCGCAGTCTATGTAGGATTGTTTTTAGAAGGTGATAGTGCAGGTGACAACACGGACCTTTTAGAAGAAGGAACGCTAACAAACGAAATATCTGGTAATGGATATGCTCGTAAAGCCGCAACATTTTCAGCCGCATCAGGAGGAAGTATAACAACTTCAGGCAACATTACATTTGATCCTGCAAGTGGAGGAAACTGGGGCACAATTACGCATATTGCTATTTTAGATGCCGCATCATCAGGCAATGTTTTGTTTTATGGCGCTCTAACAACTTCTAAGACTATTGAAGACGGCGACACTTTCCAGATTACAGCGGGCAATTTGACAGTCACATTGGCATAATAGGAGATAGTTCCTATGGCCCAGTATGTAATACTGAATGATGATTATCTTGACAGCGGCTATGTAGCATCAGGATTTGTAGGCACTGACAGTGACTTATATGTTGCAAGTGGCTACATTGAAGATGCTAAACAAGGCGATGCAAGTCTATCAGCACAAGCAACATTAACTGTTGCAGGTGGACTTGTTCAAGATGCAACATCAACATTAGATTCAGCATTTTCTGCGTCAATAGATGCAGATGTTATCGCTGACGCTATAGGAACCTCTTCATCTTCATTTACTGTAGCAACAATAGATGCAGTAAAAACAACTGACACTGACAGCGGTATATCAACAGCTATCAGTGCAAGTATCACAGCAGTTAAAACAGTTGATGCTGACATCACAACAATAAGTGCATTTAGTTCAAGCATAGATGCAAACGCAACTGTCTCACCAGGAGGCAGTATATCTACAAGTGCAACAACAGCTGTCACAGCAGTCAAAACTGTGGACGCAGTAGTTGGCACAATAAATGGTTTTCAAACACATCCTACGCTATGGAGCGATGATATTAGTTGGAATGATCCAGCTGGCACTATATGGGGACCAATGGTTATTGTATCTGCCAATGCTTTTGTCAACGGCGAATCTAGCATATCTAGTTCCATAACACTTACAGTAGATGGTGATGTCACAGCAGTAGCAGAAATTGCTCCTGCGGCAGTGGCAACAGTAGCAGTCACAGGCACTGTAAATTTTGAAGCAAATGCAAATATTAGTTCAAGTGTTAGTGTAGATACAACTGCTAACAAAACAGGTGATATTGCTAATCTAGAATTTGCAAGTGCATTTACTGTCACATCAAGTGGTATATTCCAAGTAGCAGGTGATCCTGAAGCAATAGATGCCGCATTTACAGTCACAGCAGATGGTGATACGATTGCAGATGGTGTTGCTATAAAAGCTGGTGTGTTTGATTTAACATCAACACCACTTAGAATACGTCCATTTGAAGCAGATATTTCAAGTGCATTTACACTTACAGCATCAGGTGAAGCAACAGCAGAAGGCGTATCAATTGTTGCAAGTGCAGGCACACTTGATATAACCGCTGTGAAAACAGTAAGAGCAGTTGAAACACTAGATGCTGTTTTTGACAGTGATTTTAGAGGCGGTATACTGTTTGGTGGTATAATAGATATACAAGCATTTGTCACAACAGTAAGTGCTCTAACAATATTCAATATTGATCCGTTTAGGGTATATCCAGTAGATGTAGAGTCAAGACTACTACAAATTGTTCCAGAATCAAGGATTTACAACACTAAAACAGAAACACGCATAAATATCATAACAGAAGAAGATAGAAATATAAATGTTAAATCAGAAACAAGAACAGTTGAAGTGCAACCACTTGAACTGGTTGAAGTTGCTGGTAATCCACTAGATAGGAGACAAGGATAATGGCTGATGCACAATCATTAACAGGATTTCAACAAGATAGAGCAGGTGCTTATATTGAGAAAGATCCTTATGCCGTGCTTGACTATAGTTTGGATTGGCATAATTGGATGCCGTCAGGTGAACACATCAGCACAGTCAGTGTCACAGCAGAAACTATATCAGGAGATGCGGCTCCATTAACAATAGATTCAACAACCAATACTAACTTTATTGCTACAGCATATATCAGTGGTGGCACAGCAGGTAATATCTACAATGTTGAATTTAGAATTGTCACAGACAATTCAAAACAAGATTCTAGAAATTTTAGAATCAAAGTAGTAGAGAGACAACTATAATGACAGAACAAGAACCAAGAAAGACGAACAAGAAATACAAAACCGTTGACAGGGATTTGGTATTTCGTTTGGCGTGTATTCAGTGTTCAGATCAAGAAATTGCAGAAGTAGTTGGCGTTAGCGTAGAAACACTACGCAGAAGATTTACAAAAATATTAGAACAAGGCAAACAAGAAGGCAGACAATCACTAAGGCGAGCAATGTATGAAAAGGCAATGAATGGAGACTCTAGGCTACAAATCTTCTTGTCAAAACAATATCTTGGAATGCGTGATACGCCTGAAGATGGAGATGCAAAGGCACCATTGCCTTGGGAGGACTAATTGGCATTGAGTGAAGCACAAAAAAACATATGTGAAAGTGACAAGCGTTTTAGAGTAGCAGTCACTGGACGCCGTTTTGGCAAAACACATGTGGCAATGCGTGAACTTGCTAGATTTAGTGCTTCTAAACAAAATTCATTGGTGTGGTATGTTGCACCAAGCTATAGAATGGCAAAAGGTATTGTTTGGGATCAACTCAAAGGCAAGCTAAAAGACTTGCGTTGGGTAGAACAAACAAACGAAGCAGAATTAACTATGAGATTGAAAAACGGATCAAAGATATGTTTAAAAGGTGCAGACTCACCAGACTCACTAAGAGGTGTGGGCCTAGACTTTCTAGTTATGGACGAATTCCAAGACACAGATCCAAGGGCTTGGACAGAAATACTTCGCCCTACACTATCTGACAAACATGGCAGTGCTTTGTTTTTAGGCACACCAAGAGGCGTGGGTAGTTTTAGTCATGAAATGTATTCAATGGCACAGTCAACTGATGATTGGGATAGTTTTACATATAGAACAATAGATGGAGAACAAGTTCCTGAATCAGAAATAGAAGCCGCAAAGCGTGACATGGACCAAAGAACATTTGAACAAGAATATTTGGCAACATTCAACACATACTCAGGAGTTGTCTATTACAACTTTGATAGAGAACATACTGTAGTGCCTTGCAATGGTATGCCTATGAGAGAAATACATTGCGGCATTGACTTCAATGTGGACCCAATGAGTGTTGCAATAAGTGTTATTGAAGGCAACACAGTTTATTTTGTAGATGAAATATGTATGAGAGGATCAAACACTGATGAAGTTTGTGATGAATTAAAAAGAAGATATCCACAATCAAGAATTATAATGTATCCAGATCCTGCAGGACGCCAAAGAAAAACATCAGCTGGAGGGCGAACTGATATTTCAATTTTGCAGAATGCAGGATTTGGTGTTCAAGTGCGTAATGCACACACACCAATTAGAGATAGAGTTAACTCTGTAAATGCAAAACTCAAAAACACAAACGAACAAAGAACCATGTTTATTGATCCCAAATGCAAACAGATTATAAACAGCTTAGAAAGAATGGTATACAAACCAGGAACATCCGTAATTGAAAAAGACGGAGAGTTGGATCATATGGCAGACGCAGTAGGATATTTGATTGATTTCTTATATCCACTTAGAACTGACTATGAATCCTCTACACCACAGCGTTGGGCATTCACTGGTAATAACAACACAAGGAGATGGAACTAATGCCCTACATAAGAGATAGGATAGTCAAAGGTGACAGTCGCAACAATGTGCAGTATATTTTACAAGCACATGATGCATACAAATTTTATTTAAATCGTTGGACTTTTTTAGGCGATAGCTTTAATGGAGGATATGACTTCTTCATGGGACGCTACTTAGAGCCTTACTATTATGAAAGCAGAGAAGACTACGAAAAAAGATTGAGAATGGTTGCTGTAGACAATCATGTAAAATCAATCACAGGTATCTACAACAGTTTCTTATATCGCAGAGATGTAAAAAGAGATTATGGAAGTCTAAATGGACCAGCACTAGATGCATTTTTAGATGATGCGGATCTAGATGGTAGAAGTTATGATGCATTTATGAGAGACTTGAGTGCATACACAATGGTATACGGAAATTGCTGGGTGATAATTGACAAACCCAACACACAGGTAAACACCAGAGCAGAAGAATTAGCACAAGGCATTCGTCCTTATGTTTCAATCTTTACGCCAGACAATGTTATGGATTGGAAATACCAAAGAAGTGCAAATGGTGCTTACACTCTAACATACCTAAAAGTCAAAGAAGAAATTATTGATGACAAACAGTATGTGAGAGAATACACACCAGATGAAATCAATGTTTACATGATTGATGGTGATGAAAAAACTGGTGACTTAGAATATTCAATGCCCAACACACTTGGCAAAGTTCCTGCCGTATGTGTGTATGCACAAAGAAGCAACATAAGAGGCATAGGTGTTTCACCAATGGGTGACATCGCAGACATACAAAAAGAATTGTATGAATTTAATTCAGAGATTGAACAAATTGTAAGACTAACCAATCATCCTAGCTTGGTAAAAACTGTTGACACAGAAGCAAGTGCAGGCGCAGGATCTATTGTGCAATTACCGCAAGGCATGGATCCAGGCTTAAAACCTTATCTACTACAACCAGATGGAGCAAGTATTGAAAGTGTGCTACAAACACTAGAAAGAAAAGTTGACAGCATAGACAGAATGGCTTGCCTAGGTGGTATTCGTTCAATTGAAAGTAGAAGATTATCAGGTATTGGTTTACAAACTGAATTCCAAATGCTAAACGCAAAACTTGCAGACTTTGCAATGAACCTAGAACATGCTGAAGAACAAATTTGGCGTTGTTGGGCAATGTATCAAGGTGAAGTATGGCAAGGCACTATAGAATATCCAAGAAGTTTCTCAATACAAGACAAAGTAAATGATATTCAAATGTTGAAAATGGCAAAAGACAGTGCTATTGCAGATCCTAACATCATAAAACAAATTGATGCTAAAATCTATGAAACAATTTTTGAAGAACCTTACGAAGAGCAGAGCGTGGGGGCGTTGCAAACAGATATGGTGCATACACCTATCACAAACACTCAGGATCTAGTTCAACATATGCGTGACATGGTATCGCAGGGTTATACCAATGAACAAATACTAGAACTACATCCTGAGTTAGCAACAATGTTTGGGACAACAGATGGGTAGATATGTCGCTGACATACCATATTACATTGAAGGCACTGAAGCTAGAATTAGAGAAGTGTTGACAGAGTATAATGACAACATACACAGATTTGAAACCAAACATTCAAAAAGAGCAGGTGTAAGAGCAAGAAACAATCTGCTTGAACTATGGCATTTGTGTCGTAAAAGACGCAAAGAAATCCTTGAACAAAGCAAAACACAAGCCTATGGTTATTGGGAACATCCGTCATGGGCTGGCATTGACGAGGATGAATAACAAAGGAGGGTATCATGGCAAAACGCGGTGGTAAGAAAAAGAAGAAAAATTCTATGCGTGGTGGACGCAAGAAAAAATAGCATTTAATCGCCATTTATGTGCGAATCTATGCTATGTATTATAAATAAGCATATACTGCCTAAGAGGGCAGGGAGTAGAACTCAACTCAAAAGAAAGAGGTAATTTTTATGGACGCAGAAACAGCGGTAAACGATACGGAGACAACTGCATCTCCACAAGAACAGCAGGCAACGACACAGGAAACGAAGCAAGAAAACCTTCTATCACAAGACGAAGTTAATCGCATAGTGGCAGAAAGGGTTCAAAGAGAAAAGGCAAAATTTGAAAAGAAATATTCAAATGTTGACTTGAATCTTTACAACGAACTGGTAGAGAAACAAGAGGCGGCACGCCAACAGGATCTTGAACAGCGTGGTGAGTATGAGAAGTTATTGAAGGAACAAGCTGAAAAGTTTAATTCTAAAATTAACCAATATCAAACTGAACTACACTCAATCAAGGTAGATGGCACACTCTTAAACGAAGCCAGTGCAAACAAAGCAATCAATCCTCAACAGGTTGTGGCTTTGTTGAAAAGTCAAGTTCGTCTAAATGAAGCAGGCGGAGTTGATGTTGTAGATCAAAACGGACAAGTGCGTTATGATGATAATGGTAATCCATTAACACCTAACAACTTGGTAAAAACATTTCTTGCAGAGAATCCACATTTTGTATCAGCAGGACCAACAGGTTCTGGAACTGGACAAGGTGTAGGTAAACAAACTCCTGTGGTAGACAACGACATATCTAAATTAGATATGAACAATGCGGCACACCGCGAACAATATCGTGAGATAATGAAAGCAAAAGGTGTGAGGCTATAATTGCTATAATAAAGGAGACATAACATGGCAAACGAAGCAACTTCCAGTGTGTTGTCAGAGCTGTATGCTAACATCGTGCAATCTGCACTATTCACACTAAATGAACAAACTGTTATCCGTCCATTAGTAAGAAATTACGACATGAGCGGAACACCTGGCTTAACAGCACAGGTTCCAATCTATCCGTCAGTAGCGGCGGCGGCTGTTGCAGATGGCACAGACTTAACTAACACAGCGTTCAACACAACATCTAAAACTATCACTGCAAGTGAAGTAGGTGTTATGGTTGAACTAACTGATTTAGCGGCTGAGTCTGCAAGTGAAGATGTAGCGGCGGCTATTGGACGCCAAATTGGTGCGGCTATGGCTGAAAAAGTTGACACAGATCTAGCAAGCCTATTCTCAGGTTTCTCTAATGTGGTTGACAAATCAGGTGCGGCTGTGACTGTTGAAGATATCTTCAAAGCGGCGGCTACACTAAGAGCAAACAATGCAAACCAAAACGGTGGATTTGTTTGTGTGCTACACCCATATCAAGCATATGACATCAAAGCACAATTAACAAACAATGGTGCAACTATGTCACACGCATTAAGTGATGTAGGTAATCAGGCATTAAGAGATGGCTTCCTAGGAAGAATCGCTGGTGTTGATATCTTTGAATCAAATGTAGTAGACGGTGCTGACAGTGCAGGATCATACTTTGGTGCTGTAATGACTCAGGACGCTCTTGGCTACATGGTTAAGAGAGCAATGAGAATTGAAACAGAGCGTAATGCATCTAAGCGTTCACTTGAAATCGTAGGTTCAATGGCTTACGGAACAAGCGAACTATTTGATCAATACGGTGTTGCAATTCAATCAGACGCAACAGCAGTAATCTAATATTGATTAGCTAAGAACATGGAATAGGGCGTCTTTGATGCCCTATTTCTTTATAACGAATAAATACTACTGGATAGAGAAGGACTCTACCAGAAATTGGAGCAGGACTCATGGCAATAACACTCGCAAACATATCTGACGTCACTGAATACGAACCAGATATCTTAAATTACGGCATCGCAGACTTTGATGCTGAACTCACCAAAGCACAGAATGATGTATTTCGCGACTTGAGAATCAAGTGGTGGCCCACTCAAATGATTGGACTATACGATGTAAAATTCTTGACTGGTGGCGAGCAAGAACCAGATGAAGATTTATACACAGCAAGTCAATTGACAAGAGCTTGTGTATACCATGCACTAGGGTTTCATATCTATCCTAAACTATCACGCTTTGAACCAGACTTAGATGTCTTTGAAAGAAAGATGGAGTTCTATAGAACAGAATATGAGCGTGAATTTGATTTAGTTTTAAGAGACGGTGTAGAATACGACATGGATTCATCAGGAACAGTTCAAGACGATGAAAAACAAGCGACACATTTCCTACGCCTTAAGAGGTAGGCAATGGCAAGTATTCGCAACGATTTAGCAGATTCAATTGTAGAAATACTACAAGACATAAGGTATCCTCGTCCTGTGTTAGTGACTAGGGAACCTTTTGATGTAGAAAAATTAGCAATTACACAATTTCCAGCAATATTAGTTCAAACAGGATCAGAAGAGCGTGACACAGAAACCATGCACACATCTGGTGTTCGTCGTGGCACAATACAATACCTATTGAGAGGCTTTGTAAGAGGCACAGAACTAGACAAAAAACGCAATGAACTAATAGAAGCAATAGAAGAAAAATTAGACGCTGACAGATATAGAGGCAAAGAAACCAGCGTTGTCCAGAATTCACAAATCATCCAAGTGGATGTTGTGGAAAGATTGTCACCTTTGGCAGAGTTCATAATGACATATGAAATAACATACTATTTCACCAGAGGGACAGCATAGGAGAAACAAATGATTGTAATGAAAAAAGGGAACAGCACAAAAGATGTTTACAATGAAGATTTAGTGCCGTTCTACAAAACAAAAGGTTGGGAAGAGGTAGACACGCCTGCATCTCCTGTGCGTGCCGCACTCAAACCAACTAAAAAGGCAAAAAAAGAATTTACTGAAGTCATTGACAATGATGAAAGTGAAACGGTGGATGAGACGCCCGCCGCAATTGAAGCGTCCGTTGAAAACGCTATAGAACAAGGAGACTAATATGGCTATATTAACTGGTAATAACGGCGTTCTCAAGATAGATGATGATGGTAATTCACCAACAGCTATCGCCGCCGTGAGAACTTTCACATTAGATATCACAAGTGATACTATTGAAACAACAACTATGACAAATGACACAAGAACCTATGTAAAAGGTTTAAGTTCATTCTCAGGTTCTGCAGACATCTTTTTTGATGAAGCAGAATTCCCAACAGATGGTAGTGGAGAAATCATTGGATTGAATCCAAACCTACAGAATGTTGGCACAAGTCCATACACAATTGAACTGTTCCTAGATAATACTTCACACAAATTTACAGGTGAAATAATTATCACAGGATTCAGTGTAAGTTCAAGCATGGACGGCATGGTTGAAGCAACTATTTCTTATCAAGGAAGTGGCGGAGCTACATTCTCTGCAACTTAATAATTGATATGAGGGTTAGGGTTCTTGGCGTCAAACAAGCAAGTGACAAATTGCAGTTTGCTGTAGACAGTAAAGTTGAAAAGGTAGCAGAACAAGTAATGACTATTGCTCGTTCTAAAACACCTATCAAGTCTGGAAGAGCAAGAGCAAATTGGAGCAAGCGAACAGGGCGCCAAGGATTCACTGTTGACAACCGTGTGCCTTATATAGGCAGATTGGAAGAGGGCTATTCAAAACAAGCACCAAAGGGTATACTACAACCTACCCTGAGGGAAGTTAAAAGGAAAAACTTAGGAAGATAACATGACAAAAAAACCTTTAGATAAAATAACGGCCCACTACCGCAATAAAATTAGTGGAGGCTTACTCAAAGTAAATGTGCCTGAATGGGATTTAGATATCTATTATAGACCCAGCAACACACTTCAAGAAGAATCTAGAATGATTGAATTAACGCAA
>Ga0181563_10002305_pt1 | contig 18482 bp, 10 predicted proteins | sample 011ome_25_FD_133759 | JGI IMG/M metagenome (GOLD analysis project Ga0181563, IMG submission 133759) | Coastal salt marsh microbial communities from the Groves Creek Marsh, Skidaway Island, Georgia - 011512CT metaG (megahit assembly) | ecosystem: Environmental > Aquatic > Marine > Intertidal...
AGTTTTCGTCCGTAATAGTTTTCGTCGGTTGTAAGCGTCCTCCTCCTCGCCGCGCGCGCCGCTCTTTTCGCCCCAGCCGATCCAGCCCTCGCCGGCGACCGCCACGAAGCGCACGTCGCGCGCCGCCTCGTTCGCGGCGTCCGCCGCCTCGGGCGACGGCGCGATCACGCGCACGCGGGGACACCGCCGCGCGACCCGGCCTCGGCTGACGCGGTCGACGTCGGGCCAGACGAGCCAGCGAAGCGCGCGCGCGCCTTCGCCGAAAGCGGAGACGCCGACCGAGTCCGGTTTTCTAAAATCTAAAACGTCGTCGTCCTCGCCCAGCGCTTCCCACGACTCGAGGCTGCGCCGCCGCGAGTCCAGCAGACGAGGCAGGACGCCGCCGCCCGGACGCGCGGGCGCGATGGCGTCGCGACACGCGGCGTCGCACGCGGGGTCCCCGCCGCACCTCAGCACTTCGAGGTTCGGAGCGCCCGAGACGAGCTCGCGTATCCCGTCCGCGGTGATGCCTCGACACGAGGTGATGTCGGCGGCGACGACGCTTCGCAGCGCGCCGCGCGCGGCGAGCGCGCGCACGCCGGTGTCCGTCACCGCGTCGCCGCACCCGGAGACGTCCAGCGCGGTCGCCGTCTCGTCCACGAGCGCGTCGAGCGCGGCGTCGTCCAGGCAACCCTTCCGCCTCGCCACGGCGAGAAGCGCGTGCCTGGCGTCGGGAGGCAGCGCGCGAAGCGCCTCACCGGCGAGCTCGATGAGCTCATCGACGTGCGCGGCGAGAAGGTCGACGACGAGCCACTTCAACGCTTTGACCTCACGCGGCATCGCGCGAGGTCACCGCGCGGCGTCGCCGCGAGTGGTAGCGCGTCGCGTGAGATCGGCTCGACTGGTAAAAAGCCGGTGAAGTCGACACAATATATTTCAACCTCGATCGAGTTCCGTCTCCGCTCAAGCAGTGTCCGCCGCACGCCCCGGTCCGCGATGGACGGCTTCGGCATGGAGGGTTTCGGTTTCCCCACCGAGACCTCCACCGCGCAGTGGGAGCTCGAGCTCACCGCGCGGAGCATTTACTCGCGGGCGGTGTCTTCCGGCCTCGCCGATCCCGCGGACGCCGAATCTCCCGGCGACTGGGAAACCTCCGTCGCGGTGCTGCAGCGCGAAGAGCACGTCGCGTACCTGCTGAAATCCCTGCGGCGGCTCAGCGCGGGCTTCGTCGTGCTCGACGCGTCGCGGTGCTGGCTGTGCTACTGGATCACGCACGCGCTGGCGCTGCTCGGCGAGGCCCTGCCCGCGGACGTCGCGGACGACGTCGTCGCGTTTTTGGCGCTGTGCCAGCGCGCGGACGGCGGGTTCGGCGGCGGCCCGGGCCAGATGGCGCACCTCGCGCCGACGTACGCGGCGGTGTGTTGCCTCGCGACCATCGCCACGGACGCCGCCGCCGCGGTGGTGGACGCGACCGCCATGCGCGCGTTCCTCATGCGGTGCAAAGACGAAACGAACGGCGGGTTCCGCATGCACGACGGCGGCGAGACGGACGCGCGCGGCTGCTTCGCCGCGCTCGCCGTCGCGCACCTGTGCGGCGTCGAGGACATGAGCGCGCTGCGCGCGGGCGTGGCCGGGTTCGTGCGCCGGTGCCAGACGCACGAGGGCGGCATCGCGGGCGAGCCCGGCGCGGAGGCGCACGGGGGCTACGCCTTCTGCGGGCTCGCCGCGGCGACGCTCTGCGGCGCGCGCGACGCGCTGGATCTAAAAAAACTCACGCGGTGGCTGGCGCACAGACAAGGCGCCGTGGAGGGCGGGTTCGCGGGGCGGACCAACAAGCTGGTGGATGGGTGTTACTCGTTCTGGCAGGGAGGCGCGTTTCCGCTGTTAGGGTTGCTGCTCAGCGCACGCGAGCGAGGGGGAGACGGCGATCCGAACGCGCCGACGCGTTCGGATTCGGATTCGAAACGTAAGCTCGACGCCGCCGACGCCGGCGCGCCGGCGTGCGCGCTGTTCCCGACGTCGCCCTCGGCGTCGTTCGAGAGCGACGCCGGCCTCGGGGTCGCGTTCAACGCGCGCGCGCTGCAGGGGTGGCTCCTGCTGTGCTGCCAGCTCCCGAACGGCGGCCTGCAGGACAAGCCGGGCAAGGGCCGCGACCACTACCACACCTGCTACTGCCTCAGCGGCTTGTCCGTGGCGCAGCACTTCGGGCGCGACGGCGTGGTCGGCCCGCCGGCGGCGAACCTGCTGGAAAAAATCAACCCGCTGGTGAACGTCGTGGAGAGCGCGTACGTGCGCTGGATGAGCGCCGTGGAGAAGAGGACGCGGACGTAGGGAGAAGGGGGTAAGAACGAAGCGCGCGAACATCGCGCGAGTATCGTGTCGTATAATGTAACGCGACACCGCGCGGCTATCGAAGACTCTATAATATCGTCTATCTATCTCCTATCACCACTTGAACGAGCTTCGCGCGACCCGGCGCGCGAACGACCTCCGCGGTTCCGGGGGCAGCGGGTGCGAGCACAGGCGCGCGAGCGATTCTTCGCGGGAAAGTCGCGCGGCGGGCGCGGAGTGACGCGCGGAGGTGTCGCCTTTCGTTCCCTTCACTGCGGGGAGCTCAAACGTCACCGTCACCGTCGTCGCGTCTCCGTCCGGCTCCGGCTCCGCCGTCGCGCGCTCGCCGACGCCGTCGAACGTCGCCGCCCCCCTCGCGCGGAAGTAGTCGTTCATGTGCGCGTCCCGCTCGGCGATCTTGACGCGCGACGTGCTCTTGATGAAGCGCTCCAGGATCCGCGCCAGCCAGCCGCCCTTGACGTGCACCGAAATCGCGGACTCCACCACGCAGCCGCCGACGCCGTCGTCGTCGTCGCGGACCCACTCGTGGAAGGAAAAGTCCATCCTGTCCCCGCCGATGCACGGCACCACCCGCACGCGCCGTTCCAAGCCGGGGGGGTTAAACACCGCGTGCTCGTGGTACGCCTGCGCCTTCTTCATCACGCGCTCCAGCACCGCGGGCAGGTTCAGCCTCGGCTCGCTGAACACGATGCGCTTGATCGTCCCGTCCGGCTGCGCGTCGTCGGTGACGTCATAGCACCCCATCTTCATGGCGGTCATGTGCAGCTTCCGCTGGAACGCGCCGTCAAGCATCAGCGCGTAGTACGCGTCTGCGGTGCACGGAAACCGCGAGAACGAGCGCCACTCCTTCATGCTCGCGACGCCCGGAGAGCCCCGTCGACGACCCCGCGCGCTGACGCGGCGGTGGAAGTGTCGACACGGTTTCGGATCGACGAGCTTTCTCTTTCCTTTTCGGAAAGCACGCACCTCGGCCGCTCGTTCGGGCGGACGAACCGGCGCGAACCGCCGAACGCTAGCCTATGGGTCCACATATGCGCTTTTAGTCAGATCCAGCTGGATGCGTGTAATTTTAACAAACTCCGGGCGCGCTTCTTTTTTATTTCTCGGTTCTGCCCTTCTTCGCGCGTGGGCACTCCCGCCGGCGCCGCGGGCGCGGGGAGTCGCGCAGCATGAACGACTTCGACACGTTCGACACCGACCGGGATGGGTCGCTGAGCTTCGCGGTGCGCCCTCCCCCGACCCGCGCACGCCCGCGGGACCCGCCCGTCGTTCGCGGGCGTTTCACCGCCTCGGACGAACGAACGAAACTCGGCGCGATGCGCGAACCGGGCGGCGCGACGTCCGCTCGCGTGCGTCCGCGCCACCGCGCCTCCCTGACCCGACCCTCGCGGCCCGTCGTTCCTCCCTCTCTCCCGCGCGCAGGAGGTCCGCGAGGGCCTGCGCCGGCGCGGCATCGCGGTCTCCAGCGCGCAGCTCTCCGCGGTGTTCAACGAGCTGGACGCGGACAAGGACTCCCGCGTGTCCCGCGCCGAGTTCGAGCGCTTCTGCGTCTCGCGGCGCGCGCAGATCGCGGAGGTGTTCAAAAACTTCGACCGCGACTCGGACGGGCGCGTGTCCTCGGACGAGCTGCGGCGGGGCGTCGAGCGCGCGGGCTTGAAAATCAGCGACGACCAGCTCCGCGTGGCGTTCGAGAGCGTCGACGAAAACGGCGACGGAGTCTTGACGCGACGCGAGTTTGAACGCGTGCTGACGCTGCTCCCGCGCGGCGCCAACGCGGCGGCGGCGTTCGACGCGTTCGTGCGCCGGGCGTTCGTGGACGATGCCGAGTCCGAGTACACCGTGCCGCGCGACCTGGACGAGACCACGTTCACCAAGGAGCTGGTCGCGAAGCTGCTCAGCGGGGGGGTCGCCGGCGCCGTCAGCCGCACCGCGACGGCGCCCGTCGACCGGCTCAAGACCATAATGCAGACCGGGCGCCTGCCCAAGGGCCTCGCCAAGGACGTATACGGCGACGTCCACGAGACGTCCACGACCAACAGAGCCGCGTCGCACGCGGCCGCGTCGAGCTCCTCCGAACCGAAAACCGAAAACCAAAGACCGAAGGAAGGAAGGAAGAAAGGAACGCCGCGGGCCCCGGGCAAGCGCGCGCCGACGCTTCGCGAGGCGGCGCGCGCCGTGTACCGCGAAGGCGGCGCGCGCGCGTTCTGGCGCGGCAACGGCGCCAACGTGCTGAAAGTGGTGCCCGAGACCGCCGTGAAGTTCGCGGCGTTCGATGCGCTGAAGCAGGTGGTGGCCGTGGACCCGGGAAACGCCACCACCGGCGAGCGGTTCGTGGCCGGCGGCGTCGCCGGCGCCGCCGCGCAGGCGGCCATCTACCCGCTGGAGATCGTCAAGACGCGCATGGCGCTCAGCAGCAGCGTGGAGCATCCGCGCGCGGCGCCCACCACCATCTCTGGTACGTTTCGAAGCGTGCTCGCGGAGAGCGGCGCGCGCGGGCTGTTCCGCGGGCTCACGCCCTCGCTGGTGGGCATCGTCCCTTACGCGGGGATCGACCTGATGGCCAACTCCTCGCTGCGCGAGTACGTCGCGCGGCGGTACCAAGCCGCCGGCGCCGAGCCCGGCATCCCCGAGCTCCTCGGGTGCGGCATGGCGAGCAGCACGACGGCGATGCTGGCGACGTACCCGCTCAACGTGATCCGCACGCGCATGCAGACCGGGGGCATGCCCGGGTTCCCGGCGTACAAAACGGCGAGCGACTGCCTGGTGGATGTCGTGCGGCGAGAGGGTCTCAGGGGGCTCTACCGCGGGATCGCGCCGTCGCTGGCCAAGGTGCTCCCGGCGAGCTCCATCTCCTACGCCGTCTACGACACGCTCAGCGCCGAGCGAAGGTGACGCGACGGGCGAGACGGGCGCGTGTGGGTGCGTGGGTACGCTTTTCGCGCGTAGGTAGTACGTGTCGTTCGCGTGAAGCGCGCGACGGAAGAACGACGCGTCGAAACCGTCGTTCGAAAGCGCGTCGCCGCCGGATGGGTTGATCGATATATAGGAGGTAAAAAAACGCGCTCGCCTCCCTCGAACCCCGCCCCGTGACAACGATCACTTGGCGTCTGTTTTGGGGATGGTGAATCCTCCCCCCTCCCCCGAGCGCTTCAGCGACGCCAGCGGCGCGTCGTCGTCGGAGTCGTCGTCGTCCACCGCCACCGCCTTCTTCGGCTTCGCGCTGCCGGGCTCCGTCTTGGGCTTCTTCGCCGCCGGCGGCCTCGGCTTGGACGCGCTCGCCGGCCGCTTCGCGGGCGCGCTCTTCCCCTTCCTGGCGAGCATCTTCTTGTACGCCTTCTTCTGCTCCTCCTCGGGCAGCAGGCCGTGCTCCATGAGCCACGTCTCCGCCATCTCGCTCTCCGGCTTTTGCGCGCGCAGCGACTGGTAAAACTTGCGCAAAGAGTCCGTCTCGTCGGGGGTGTCCCGCTTCTGCCCCACCAGCGGGTACTCCTTGCGCTCCACCTTGGGCTTCGAGTCGCCCTTCTTCGCGCCGCGCGCGGGTTTCTTCTTCTTCTTCTTCGCCGAGGGCTTGCGGGCTGCGCGAGCGCGAGGGGACCAAGGGGAGGGGGAGTGTCAGACAGCGGTTCCGCGGGGCGACGATCGGTCATCCCCGAAGGCGGATCGCGCGCGGCGAGCGCAATTTGAAAGCATCCGCGCGTCGTGATCCCTCGCGGGTCGCGCGTGAGGGGACGCACGTTTGGGGGTCGAGGACTCCTTCTTCACGCCCACGCGCGAGGCGAGGGGGACCTCGTCGTCGCTGTCGTCGTCGTCGATCATGGGCGCCATGGCGTCGGCGGTCGCGCGCGATCGCTGTGGAAAACCCCGGCGACAGGGCCGGCTTTCTGACTCGGACGAAAAGGCGAGGCGAGGCGATCAGACGCAACGGCGTGACAGCGCTTTTGGTCGACCATCAGCGGCTGGCGGACGTCGAAGGTAAAAACGTGAAAAAAATAAAAACCGCGCTCGCTCGGCGTTTGTTTCACGGCGGCCCCGCCTCAGTCCCCGTGCCCCCCATCGCGGGCATGCCCGCCCAGTGCTCCGCGTTCCGCATGCGTGTCCTGTGCCCCACGAACGCCTCCCTGTGCTCGTCCGAGCGGCGCATGTCGCGCAGGGGCTTCGGCGGGTTCGCGACGTGCGGCGCCGCCGCCGCGCGCGCCAACGAGGCGCGTTTTTCCAACAGCGCCTCGAGCTCGCGAGCCAACGACGCGTCGTCGCTCGCGTCGCTCGGGTTTAGGACGGTCGTCGGCTCCGCGGCGCCGCCCGGCGCGCGTGTCTCCTGACTGTTCGCGGCGTCGCCTCTCTTGGCCAGCGTCCGCTCGATCCACGATCGCCGCTTCTCCTCGGCGCCGGAGAGCGCGCGCGCCGCCGCGAGCTGGGTGAACCACTTGGCTCGTAGCGCGTCGCGTTCGGCGGGCGCCGTCGCGCCGACCGCCTCCGGGCACAGGTGGAAGAGCTCGTGCATCACGAGCGCCGCGGCGACGGAGAGGTTGAGCGAGTCCGCGAACCCGCGCAGGGGCAGGTACACGCGCAGGTCCGCCGCCGCGAAGATGGTCTCCGTGCACCCCACGGACTCGGTGCCGAACACGATCGCCAGCCGCTCGGGAACCACCGACGTTCCGTTCGGCGCGCCCGTCGCGGCGCGCAGCGCGCGCTCCGTCAGAGGCACGGCGCGCTGCGACAAGTCCGTGGCCCAGATCGTGCGCCCGTCCGCCCGGAGCGCCGCGACGCAGGACGCCGCGTCTGGAAACTCACGGATCGAGGTGAACTCCTGCGCGCGGCGCGCGAAGAGCTTGTGCGCGTCGCGCCAGTCCGAGCCGTGCGCGAGACGCTTGCGGCCTCGGCCGCCTCCCTTCGGCGCGCGCTGCTGTCTCGCGTCCGCTGAGACGTCCTCTGAGTCACCGCCGGCGCCGAGCCCGCCGTCCGCCTCGCGCACCACCGGGTCCACCAGCCACACGTGCTGGACCCCCAGCGCCTCGGCCGTGCGGAGGACCGCCGAGTAGTTGTGCTCGTCCGTGCATCGCTCCACCACGCAGAGGATGCGAGAGGTCCGGCCGAGCACCGCGGTCTCGGCTTTGCGCACAAGCCGGTCGGGCAGGCCGGGGGCGTCCAGGTCGTCCTCGTCAGGCGCGGGCGGTGCGGTCGCGTCCATGTCGACCACCGAGACAGACCCAGGACGTGGAGGCTGCGCGCGTCGCAATGCCCTAGTAGTTACGTAGCTATCGAAAAAGTCGGCGGCAGTCGAAGCCTGGAAGCGGCCGGACAAAAATTCGATTCGCCGGTTTCATCGTGAATTTTTTGCCCCCGCAAACAGTCTTCGATTCGCGAAAAAGGCGAAACGCCCGTGAGGGGGACGAAACGTTTCTGAAACCAAAGCCGTTGTAGAGCTTCGTGGCCTCGCGGGTAGCGACGCGCGCCGGTGACCCCGCACGCACTTCTCGCCGCAGCGCGCACGACCGCGCCGCGCAGAAACCCTTTACGCACCGCGTCCGACGAAGGACCAGGCGGTGCGTGCGCGTGCGACGTCCCCGGTATCCCCCCCATGGACTGGAGGCGCGCGACGACGACATCCGAGCCTCCCTCGTTTTTCTCGGAGCTGACGTCCCCCCGCCTCGATCCGGCGTCGCTTTTCCCCGTCCCCAGGCGCGATGGAGTTCGACATCCCCCTCAAGCTCGCGGACCTCGAGACCCCTCAGCGCGAGGGTGCGCTCGGTCCCAAGGCGCACGTCGACGTCGCCGGCATGAGCGACGCCGAGGCGAACGACCTCGTCGAGCAGACGGCGTACGATTTGTGCGAGAACGACGCGCTGTGCGTGTTGGAGCAGGATGTGTTCGACCGCGCGTACGCGTGCGCGCGCGACTTCGCCGCGCTCAAGCCCATCGGCCGCATCCGCATCACCGACGCGCTCTGCAGCAACCTCTCCGTGCTCTCCGCCTCCGTCGCCTCGCTGCTCGCCTCCGGCGCGGGCGACGCCGCGGACGCCACCGACGTCGTCGCGTCGCACCGCGAGGCGCTCAAGGCGTACGCGTGCCTCGTGCACCACATCGCCGACGTCGCCGACGCCGAGGCGCGCGCGACCGCCGGCGTGGCCGCCGCGACGTCCGCGCCCGGCGCCGGCAAGGCAGACAAGAAGGCGGCGAAGAAGACCAAGGGCGCCCCCCTGGTGGAGTGGAAGTGGGAAGAGCAACGCGAGCGCGTTATGCACGTCATGGCGGGGGTGCTCGACGCCGACCTGTGGAACCTGTTCCGCCCGAGGCAGCCCTCGGAGGCGTTCCTCGGCCTGTTCACCAAGCTCGGGTGCCTGGCGCTCGAGTCGCAGCCCGCGCTGCGCAGCAAGATCACCAAGGGCGCCGCGTTCAGCATGCTCGGCGCGTGCGCGCTCAAGTGGGGCCAGCTGGAGAACGTCACCACCGCGCTCGCGCACCTGCTGAACAAGCACGAGCACCTGCCCGGCCCCATCGCCGAGTGCGCGGCGGTGGCGGCGGACCGCTTCGAGAACGCGCGCCTTGCCGCCGCGCTCCTGCGCGAGGTGGCGTCCGTGGACCCCGCGGAGTACAAGCGCCAGCAGCTCTCGGACGCTAAGGGCGTCAGCGCCGTGGGCGTCTTCGTCGCCGAGCTCGCGCAGCGCATGCCCAAGACCACCATGACCAACATCTCGCTGTTGCTCCCGCACCTGGACGGCGAAGCGTACTCGCTGCGATCGGCGCTGGTCACCGTGCTCGGCCACCTCGTGTGCTCGGACGCCTCCTCCGGGTCGTTGACCGAGGATCGCGACCGGTCCACGTCCGACGCCTCCACGCCGCTGCTCCGCGCGAAGCAGGGCTTCCTGGACCTCCTCGTCGAGCGCGTGCACGACGTGTCGGCGTTCACGCGCGCGCGCGTGCTGCAAACCTGGGCCGCGATGGCGGAGAAGAAGGCAGTGCCCCTGTCGCACTGGCTGGTGGTGGCGGACCTCGCCATCGGGCGCCTCGGAGACAAGTCCGCGCTCGTGCGCAAGGCCGCCATGCACCTGCTCGCGGTCATGCTCGGGTTCAACCCGTTCGCGCCGCAGCTCCCCTCGTCGGCGTTCGCCTCCAGCCTCAAGGAGTACGAGGCGAAGCTTGCGCAGATGGCGCCGCCGCCGCGCGAGACGCCCGAGACCGTTCCGGAGGGGGACGAGGCGAACGCCGAGCGAGACGCGGCTGACGAGGAAAAAGACGCGTCTAATGACGAGGAAAAGAAAGACGCGTCTGATGACGAGGAAAAAAGCGCGTCTGAACAGGAAGCACCGCGTCAGGAGCCGAACGGCGCCGCGGAAACCGCGGAGACCGCGGCGGATCCGCCGCCCTCGACGCAGCCCGAGCTGGACGGCGGCGTCGAGGCGGTTCGCACGATGGTGGCGGCGCTGAAGACCGCGCTCGGGTTCGCCGTGCAGATGAGCGGCGCCGTGCACGTGCTGTGTCGGCTGCTCGCGTCGTCCACGCCCTCAGACGCCATCGAGGCCACGGGTCTGCTCGTGCGTCTGCGCCAATTCGGCGTCGACGGCGCCGACGAGGGCGTGCGCCGCATGCTCGGCCTGGTGTTCAGCCGCGACGCGGCGGTGCGAGACGCCGCCGTCGAGGCGGTGGACGTGCTGTTCCTGTCCGGCGCGGACTCGCCCGTGGCCGCCGCCGCCGCGCTCGCAGAGGTGGCCTCCGCCAGCGCGCTGGGCGAGCTCGCCGCGCTGGAGGAGGTGCTCAAGCTGCTCGTCGCGGACGGGCGCGTTCCGCCGGACGGCGCCGTGGTGCGCGCCGTCTGGGCGCTCGCCACCGCGCGCGAGGCGTCGGACGCGGCGCGCGCGGCGGCGTTCACCGTGCTGGCGATGGCCGCCGCGACCGCGCCGGAGGTGGTGGCGCCGCACGTCGACCACGCCGCCGCCGCGCTGGAGCGCGCCTGCCGCGCGGGCGACGGCGCGCTCGCGCGCGCCGCCGCGGCGCTCCTCGCGCGAGCGCGCCCCGGCGGCAACGCCGGCACCAAGGAGAGCGCGGGCGTGGCGTCGCCGGCGCTGGCGCCGGACGGCGCCGCGTTCGCCGCGCTCGCGAAGGTGCTCTCCCCCGGCTCGGCGCTGAGCGGGCGCGCGTGGTATCCCGCCGCGGAGCAGTCCATCGCCGCGCTGTACGCGCTGCACCCCGACCCCGAGGGCGCCGCCTCGGACGTGATCCGCTCCTTCGCCGCCGCCGCCTTCAACCCCAAGAAGAAGGACGCCGACGCCGCCGAAGCCGAGGACGCCGCCGAGGACGCCCCGAAGGCGTCCGCGAAGACCGCCGCCTCCGCGGTGGACGCCGCGCAGCTCTCGCGGTTCCTGTTCGTGCTCGGGGAGGTGGGCCTGCGCCACCTCGTGCACGTGGAGGGCCTGGGGCGCGCCGTGCGCCGCGCGCGCGGCGCGCGCGATCGCGCCGCCGCCGAGGCGTCGGAAGCCGCCGCCGCCGCCGGCAAGCGCGGCGGCGAGGAGGCTGAGCTCGCGGCGGCGCTCGGGCAGGGCGCCGTGGGCGAGGACCTGGAGCTGGACAACGCGCGCGAGGCGTGCGAGGCTGAGCTCCTGGCGTTCGAGAGCGAGGCGCGCGGAAGGAATCAGAGCGGGAAGGGTCTGGTGGCGGCGTACGCGCCGGTGGTGGTGGCGCTGTGCGGCCACCCCGCGGTTGCGGCGGGCCACCCGCTTTTGCGCGGCGCGGCGCTGGCGGCGCTCTCGCGGCTGATGGCCATCGACGGCGGGTTCTGCGAGGCGCACCTGGCGCTCATCTTCACGCGGCTGCGGGACGAGAGCGATAAGGGCACGCGCGCCGCGCTGATGGTCGCGCTGGGTGACCTGGCGTTCCGGTTCCCCAACGCCGTCGAGCCCTGGACCGAGCACCTGTACGGCGTGCGCGAGTGGGGCAACTCGCTGCACGACCCCGACTCGGGCGTCCGGCAGCACGCCATCACCGTGCTGGCGCACCTCGTGCTGAACGACATGATGAAGGTGAAGGGCCACATCGCGGAGATGGCGCGGTGCCTGGAGGACCCCGACCCGCGCGTCGCCGCGGTCGCGAAGCTGCTCTTCGCCGAGCTCTCGCGCAAGCACGGGAACCCCATCTACAACCTGCTCCCCGACTTGCTGTCGCGCCTCTCCGGCGACGCGGCGACGAGCCCGGAGGCGTTCCGCGCCATCATGACGCGCCTGCTCGGATTCATCGACAAGGACAGGCAGACCGAGGCGCTCGCGGACAAGTTCGTGCACCGCTTCGCGGAGGCGGCGCTGGCGCCCACGCCCAAGCCCGCGCGCGACGTCGCGTTCTGCATCTCCGCGCTGGCGCTGAGCGACAGGGCTTTCAAAAAGTTCATGGACGCCTGGAAGCTGTACGAGCCGGCGCTGTACGACCGCGAGGTGTTCGCGCACCTCGACGCGGTGGTGGCCAAGGCGAAGAAGACGTACGGCGGGAAGAAGGCTTTCGCAAAAAACGCATGCGAGACGGACGCCGCTGGAGACGTCTCCGCGCTGGAGGGGCCGCGGAAGGAGATCGAGGACTTCGAGCGCCGAATGGCCGCCGCGCACGTCGAGCGGTTCGAGTCGTACCGCTCGGCGCGGCGCGCCGAGGGGCACGCGGTGGACGAAGACGAGACGCCCGCCGTGACGCTCGGCGGGGGGGAGGAACGCTCCGGGAAGGAAGGCCCCGAGTGTGCCGCGGAGCCTCCGGACGCCGACGGCGAGGCGCACCCCGAGACGAGCGGCGGCGGCGCGGAGGCGGCGGAGGCGGCGGCGGCGGCGGCCGACGACGACGCGCCTTCGGCGCCGAAGGCGCTCGCGGAGGAGGAGGCGCGGGCGGAGGCGGAGGCTGAGAACGACGAGAACGCGCCCGGCGAGAACGCGCCCGACGCCGGTGCGCCCGAGGAGAGCGCTCCCGAGGAGAATGCGCCCGAGCCCGCGCCCAAGCGCGGCCGCAAGCCCGCGGCGAAGAAGGAGAAGAAGGCGAAGCCCGCGGCGAAGAAGACGCAGGAGGAGACGGATGCGCCTGTTCGATCGTCGCGTCGCGCGCTCCGCGCCAAGTGAGCGCGCGCGCGACGCCCGCCGGGGAGGGGATGCCGGAGAATGTGTACAGATGCGTGATGGTGTTTTGACGATGCACACGCGAAGAGCACGCCCACGCCATCGTCGCGACGCGCGCCGCGCCCGCGCTCCCGCCGAGCCTCCGACAGACCGACATCGTCGACGCGTCGTGGTGTCTCGCTCGCGCGCGAAACGAAACGCCATGCCGAGTCAGCGTTTCGCGCTCGGCGTGTCGACCGCGCGAGTTTCGAGAAAAGCGAATATCGGATGCGTTTCGCGGTCAAACGCGCGGCTGAGAAGCGCGATTTTGTCGATTCGGCGCGGAGGTGCCGATCAACGCGCGGCCGGTTTTTTTTTATTGGCGGAATTCGAGAAATGCCGAGTCAGAGTTGGCGCGCGAGACGGGTGCTTTCCCTCTCATCCGCGCAACCCCGCGCGTGACTCGAGTCATGAAAGGAGTTTTCCCGTCAACAAACGTGGCGTGTGATGTGCGTCGCCACTCACGAACCGCGCGCGTACAGGCACTGAGGAGTGCGTCGCGACGCGCCTTTCCCGAGTTCTCGTCGCTCCGAGCACGTGCGCAGCGCGCTCGGGTGGTTCGAGCCGAAACCGACGCTCGCGCGCGTGTCCCCGGCCGGATACACGGCGTCGCGCACCAGCGCGTTTTTTTCCGCATCCCACGGAACAGTGCAGCGCTCCGACACGGATAGCCCAAGATGGCCTCCCGCGCGGTCGCCGCATCCCTGAGCGGCGCGATTCGCGCCCAGCCCGCGCTCCGCGCGCGGGGTAACACACGTCGTTCGGCGCGTCACGCGGTACGTCCAGCGTCCAGGCGCGCGGGGAGCCCGCGCAGAACCCCCAGAGCCCTCGCCGCCCCGATTTCGCCGCGTTCTTCCGAAACACCGAACCGCGAACGCGCGGTTTCGGCGATTGGCGCAGACTATAAAAAATGCGTCACGTTCCCCCGCGTTTTCACGAAAAAAAGCGTTCCCCCGCCCGTCCGCTGACGCGCGCGTGTCTCCCTATCCATACCTCCAGAACGCCTCGCGCACACGGGAACCCACGCGCGCCGCCGCGCCCGGCGACGACTGGCACTTCGCGCCCGGCGACGGATTCGACGCCGAACGCGACGCGTACGATCGGCTGTCCAAGCCCCTGACGCCCGGCGATCTGCACCGCGCGGCGGCGGCGGCGGCGGCGGAGCCCGGGTTCGACGCGAACGCCGCGCGCGCGGACGACTACCCGTTTTCCCTGGACGAGCACAGCGCGTCGAACAACTCCGTGGGCGGGTCGGTGGCGCGGGGCGTGTGCTGGTCCAATCTGCAGGACCTGGAAGACGTGCCGGACCACGAACCCGTGTACATCTTGGTGTTTGGCGCCGGCACGGGGAGCGAGGGGCTGTACTCGCTGCAGGAGCGCACGAAGGAGGACGTGCCCGTGGACATCATCCTGGCGTTCCCCTCGGAGGACGACGCGGCGCGGTACGGCACGCTGCTGGAGGCGGAGATGGGCCGCGTGCCGGTGGTGGAGTCGGCGCGGCCGGAGGACCTGAGGTACACCTGCCGCGAGGGGGGGTACCGGTGCAAAGTCGCGCGGCGGGGCGTGCTCCTGATGCCGCCCGAGAAAACCGTGGAGGTGACGGACTGGGAGCGCACCAACGCGCTGCGGCAGGGCCAGTGGTCCGTGGACGCGACCGCGGGCAGCGACGACCGCTTCGCGAAGGACCGCGAGGCCGACGTGGCGAACTCGGCGGGCTGCCGCGCGCTCGCCGAGGCGTCCAGCGGGCTCACCGGGGACGACTTGCTGGCGCAGTACCAGAGCATCCTCGACGGGTACTGCGACGGCGCGGGGGCGGAGGATGAACTGTGCGAGCTCCCCGGGGATTACGACGAGGATGTCGCGCGTGACATGCTGTCCCGCCTCTTCACCGAGCACTGCGACGTGGAGGACGAGGATAAGTGATTTTGGAGTGAGTGAAGAGAGACGCAGCCGAACGAAGACAAACGACGGGGTGGGTTTTCTTCGGCGTCGGCGTTTGACCGACGCGCGCGCCGCCCAACCTCCGGCGCGCGCGTCCGACGCCGACGGGGAGGTGCTTTTATTTTTGCGGCGCGCGACGCGAAAGGATTCATCGGGGCGCGCGCGCGCGCCGTCGTACTATTACTTTACTGTCCCACGGGTACAACGGGCGAGGCGCACCGGGTACGAAGGTTTTACGTATGATCATAATAAAGTACATGAAGAACGACGAGTCGCTCACTCTCTCGCGACGCGCGCGGAGTCGTCCGTCGAGACGCGAGACGGCGGACGCGCTTCGCTCGTCAAACGCTATACCGTAGACTACGCGATGATAACGCGTCACTTCTTCTTCGCGGCCGTGACGTTGAACTGGAAATGGATGATGTCCCCGTCCTTGACCACGTACGTCTTGCCCTCCTGCCTGTACTTTCCCGCCGCCTTCACCTCCGCCATGCTCTTACCGGTGGCGAGGGACTTGAAGTCGTCGTACGCCACAACCTCAGCCTTTATGAATCCTCTCTCAAAGTCGGAGTGGATCACGCCCGCCGCCTGCGGCGCCAGCGAGCCCGAGTACAGCGTCCAGCACCGGACCTCCTTCTCGCCGGCGGTGAAGTAATAAATCAAGTTAAGCTCCTTGTAGCCCTGTGTGTGATTCGTGAACGGTACGAGGGCGGCGATCGGGCGTCGGAGAGAGGCGTTAAGACGTCTCGTTAAGACGTCTCGTCTGTCGTACGGCGACAAAACGCGCGCGACGTACAAAAAACGTCGAGGCGGGCGCGGTAGTAGCGTGTTCGCAAGTTGTGTGGAGGAGCACCCACGAGCCCACGAGTGGGAGAGTTTTTCCGCCTGCTAACCGGCACGATCGCTCTCGCGGACGTAAAAAGTGGACGCGGCACCGAGGAAGCCGCGCGCACAGAACTTCGCCCGCGCCGAAGAGATGGAAATTTCGCGAAACGACGCCGCCGCGTCGCGGGAGAGGAAGAGAAAAGAAAAAACGAGCGCGTCGACGCCGCCTTAACCGGCGATGACGTACCTGCACGACCATCTTGGGCAACGCGCTCTTCGCCCCCTCCGTGGTTTCCAGGAACGCCTTCTGCGCCTCTTCGTCCGCCCTCAGGTCCCACAGCTCCTGCTCGAACTCCACGGAGAAGGGGATCATGACCCCCCCGCCGTGGTTTTTTATCCACTCGTGGATCTTCACCAGCCACTTATTGCGCTTGCGCACGAAATCCTTCCTGGTGAGGTTCACCAGGTACACGATGGGCTTCGTGGTGATGAGCTGCGGGAGCTTCTCCTTTATCATCTCCACCTCCGGCGTGGTCCACGTCCCGCCGCGGATGGGCAGGTCGGAGCCGAGCATCGTCTCCACCTTGTCCATGGTCTCGACGAACAAGCCGCTGAGTTTCATCGTCGGGTTCTTCTTCACGTCGAGCTTTTCCTGGTCCACCGCGCGCCGCAAGTACTCCATGTCCTTGGCGCAGAGCTCGTGCTGGATGGTCTCCAGGTCGCGCACGGGGTCGACGCTGTCGTCCACGTGGATGACCTCCTCGCTCTCAAACGCGCGCACGACGTGAAAAATGCCGTCCACGGCTTGGATGTTGGAGAGGAAGGCGTTTCCCAGCCCGGCGCCCTCCGCGGCGCCGCGCACCAGGCCCGCGATGTCGGTGACGTGCAAGTACGCAGGGTACTCCGACGGGGGCTTCCACAGGTTGCACAGGTAGTCGTAGCGCTCGTCGGGGACCGCGCACCTCGCCTCGTTGGGCTCGATCGTGCAGAAGGGAAAGTTCTCGGCGGCGATCGCCTGGTCCGTCAGGAGGTTGAACAGAGACGACTTCCCGACGTTGGGCAGGCCGACGATGCCCATCTTCAGGTTGTTCCGCACGCGCCCGAACTTCGCCGCCCCGGCCACCTCGGGGGCTTCGTCTTTCTTCTTTGGAGGCATCGTGGAACGACCGCCGCCGCGCCGAGAAAAAGTGCGCCGCTTGACAGGAGAGCGGCCATACGTTTATCGACTTCGGAGCCACTTTCCCTTTTGTTGCGACTGAGAGTGCTGGAGTTGATCCAGTTCATTTCGCGCGCCACCTGGCGTCGAATTTAGTGGCTCACAGCTCCGACGGTTCCGACGCCTCCCTCGGCTCACTTCCCTCGACGCGCGTATCCGTCCCGTCGGTACAAGCATGTCGGCCGCGATGGGCGCGCATGTGTCCACCATCGCGAGGTGCGTCGCGTCGCCTCTGCCCGATGTTTCGCGCGACGCCACTCCCTTCACCGTCGCGCGCGTCTCCTCCGCCGAGTCGATCGGACCGCAAAACGTCGCGCGCCGTCCGTTCGAAAGCGATCGCTCACCGCTCCGTAACGCGCCCCCCGCTCCCGCAGAGCCTCCGCCTCCGTCCTCGACTCGAAGCCCCGCACGCGCGCGTCCGCGGCGGTGATGGCCGGCGCGTTCGTCGTCAACGCCGCGCGCCAGGTGACCGGCTCCAAGCGGTTCCTCTCCAGGCGAGCGGCGTCGCGCGTCTCCAAGACGAACGTCGCCGCGCGCGCCGAGGCGAAGGAGCCCGCCAAGGAGACCACGTTCTTCGCCGGGGACATCGGCGGCACCAACGCGCGCCTTCAGGTGTGGCAGGTGGATGCGTCCGGCGCGTCCACACTCACGTTCGAGAAGACGTACAGCACCAGCGACCACCCCACGTTCGAGAGCTGCGTTGCGGACCTGTACAAAGACTCCGAGGTGCGCGAGGCGGATGTCTCCGCGGCGTGCTTCGCCGTCGCCGGGCCTGTGGCGGACGACCGGTGCGCGATGACGAACATCGAGTGGGTGGTGGACGGCCCGAAACTCGCCGAGGCGTTCGACATCGGCGCCGTCAAGGTGATCAACGACTTCGCCGCCGTCGGGTACGGCGTCCTGGACCTGAAAGACGACGAGATCGTGACCCTCAACGAAGGCGCCGCGGCGGACGCGCGCGGCCCCGTCGCCGTGCTCGGCCCCGGAACCGGGCTCGGCGAGGCGATGCTCTTCTGGAACGACGAGAGGGCGGAGTACGACGTGGTACCCTCTGAGGGCTCGCACGCGGACTTCGCGCCGCGCGGCGAGACGCAGCGCGCGCTCCTGGCCTTCTGCGAGGCGACCCTGGGCGAGTGCGAGATCGAGCAGGTGTGCTGCGGCAGCGGCATCGTGCGCATCTACGAGTTCCTCAAGGAGCACCGCGGCGCGGGCGACAAGCCGGAGCTGGACCCCGCGGGCGTCACGACCGCCGCGCTGGACGGCACGTGCCCCGTGGCGAAGGAGGCGGTGGACGTGTTCCTGGCGATCCTCGGCGCCGAGGCGGCGAACCTGGCGCTCAAGTGCCTGGCCACCGGGGGCGTCTACATCGGCGGCGGCATCCCGCCGCGCCTGATGGCGATCATCCAGAAGGGAGGGCTGCTCGAGGGGTACCTGCACAAGGCGTGCCGCTACACCGGGGTCAGGGAGGGGTTCCCGCTGCACATCATCCTCAACGACAAGATCGGCCTCGCCGGCGCGAAGGTGTACGCCATGCGCCAGCTGTGACGGGGCGACGCGGCGCGTCGCGACGTCTCGATCACGCCTTAGACTAAGGTGTAAGTATGTGAAAAAGTACCAAGGTGACCTGCGACCTGCGAATCGTCAGTGCGATATGCGCGCTTGCGGCGCTCCCTGGCAGGTCGCGCCCAGGCCTGTCCCGAGGCCCGCGCGCCGTGCCGTCGCGGCGAAAGCGAAGGGCGGCGCCGGCGGGCCCGCGAAACCCGAGCGCGTGGACCGGCTGTTGTCTCGCCTCGGGTACTGCTCGCGCGCGGACGCGAAGCGGTGGGTGAAGGACGCGAGGGTCACGGTGGATGGCGTGCCGGTGGCGCGACACGACGTGAAGGTCCTGGCGACCGCGGAGGGCGGCGTGCGCATCGACGACCAGCCTCCCGACCACCCCGACGGCCTCATCGCGGTGCTGCACAAGCCCAAGGGCGTGGTGTGCTCGCACGACGAGCGCGAGGGCCCGAACGTGTACGGTCTCCTCCCGCCGAGGTGGCGAAACCGAAACC
>Ga0181563_10002308_pt1 | contig 18461 bp, 28 predicted proteins | sample 011ome_25_FD_133759 | JGI IMG/M metagenome (GOLD analysis project Ga0181563, IMG submission 133759) | Coastal salt marsh microbial communities from the Groves Creek Marsh, Skidaway Island, Georgia - 011512CT metaG (megahit assembly) | ecosystem: Environmental > Aquatic > Marine > Intertidal...
AGATGAAGATATATTTGCCCTTCATGGAACGGCAATTATCACTAAGACTGGAATACAAAAGATAGCATCGAAGGAGAAGTTGAACTATTCCTTTGATGTTATCAAAGTTGAATCAGAATACTGCGCTGTAAAATGTACGGTGAGTTCAGACAACAAGGTTTTAGCTGTCAGCTTTGGAAGCGCTGAAAAAGCAAACGTTAAGAACGCACAAAAGTACTACCTTGAAATGGCTGAAAAGAGGGCAAAGGCTAGAGCGATACTAATAGCGATAGACGCTCATGGCTACCTATATTCAGAAGATGAAGCAGACGACTTTAAAAAAGGAATAAATGGATAATTTTGAGCAATTTTGGAACGAAAACTTTGATCAAGATGGTGGCATGGATAACGAGCAACGTTGGCTTATTGCCGACTTGCTCGACCAAGTTACCATTACTGACGAAGAACTAAACGGCATTAGATTAATGCTTAACCAATCGCCTAGCTTTGCCGATGCTACTCAATTAATCGGCTATCTATACGGAAGGATGCCTAACCCAGTAACCGAGCGAGGCAGTTACACACAAAAAGATTTGACTAAACACATCAAAAATATCTCTGGACTATGAAAGACTATCGAGATGTAATTAAAAGGATGAACGAGTTGGTCAATCGCTACCATAAGATGAAAGAGTTAGACGGACACGAAATGGCTTTGATTCTAAAAGACTTCACCTCTGCGCTTTACTATTTAGAAACTGTACGTTCTGATATACATCACCAATGGCAAAGCAAAGTAAAAGCGTTGATTGAAGAAGGAATGAGTGTGTCTAGGTCAGAGAACCAAGCGCACGTTGAGTTTCCTGAGATGTATGAACTAAGACGATTGATGGATTCAGCCTATGAAATAGTTGGTAGCATAAGAACAAACATTTCGCTTATCAAACACGAACAAACATTAGGCATTGAGAATAATTAAACTAGCAGTTAAACTACTAAACAAAACAACATGAGCGAAATGAGCAGACACGCCTTTGATAGAATAGTAAATGAACTACCGGAACGTAGGGCGAAGGTTTACGACACGATTAAGCGCATTGAGGCACGAAACTATAAGCCGACAATAAGGCATATTGCGTACTACATGAAATCCGAAAAAAATGAGATTAGCGGACGATTGACTGAACTCCAAGACTTAGGTCTAATTATCGACACTGGAGAGGTTATCTCTCGCGCTAGTGTTTATCGAACCACAACCATTGACGAAGTACCAGAACTACAATCACAACGTCAGTCGATGAAGTTTCAAAACGACATTACTAACTTTCTAAAAAAGCACCGTGATCGATTAGACCCATCAATAATTTTAGGGCTAGAATTTTATTTATGAAAGAACATAAAATAACCTATCAGCAAAAGGTACTGAAACGGCTATGTTCAAATGTTGAAAGAACAGCTGTTGATATTCAAGATGGAACAGATTTAACAATGAAACAGGTTAGTATCGCAATATCTTCCTTATTGGATAAAGGAATGATTCAAGTCGTTGGTCAAAAAAGATACGGAGGCAGACAATATGTGAACATTTACAAGAAAGCTAATATAGCAGACCAATATGTTTTAAGTGCTTATCGGCATCGACTACCATTTAAAGCGGCTATAAAACACAAAGAATACCCATTCAGTTATAACGAAATGCACTATGGTAGGTCTGGGCATAAATGGTCTTGGTGGGATGTAAGAAGCGAAGCAATAGAGATAGGCTACAAGGTAAATTCAACAAAAAACAAATTACCATTTAACTACGTTAACGAATGAAACAAGAACAACGTTTACAAAATCAAGTTTGCGACTATTTGAGACTGCAATATCCATCGGTCATGTTTATGATCTCACCAAGTGGCATCAAGCTAACAATAGGACAAGGTAAGAGCCTTAAACGTAATCAAAACCCATCAAAGGGTTGGCCTGATTTATTGATATTTGACAAGGGTAAAATACTATTTCTTGAATTGAAGCCAGACGGATATGAATTGTACAAAAAGGATGGTACACTTCGGAAGAACGAACACACCAATAATCAAAACGAAGTTCATCAAATGTTGCACACTAGAGGATACAAGGCTTGCTTCGCGGTTGGCTTTGATCAAGCTAAAAAAATTATTGATGAGCATTTGAAATAATCTATATTTGTGTTTTGAACAACGACCAAATGACGAAACTTTATTTCCATAATAGCCCCTACCTTTTTAAGCCTTCTTGGTCGTTGTGCTTGACTTGCGTAGGGGCATTTTATTTATACAAACAATGGCCAACATCTACTATCATTTGAAGCGAGCAGAAGTTTACTGCTACATTAATAAGCTAAGAAGGTTAAATCAATCTGAAACCGCTCTGGATTATCTAATAAAGCAAAGCTATCAATTCAACTTACGAAAGGCTTGGGCTGAACTTAAAAACATGAACAATGGCTAAAGAACTACCTTATTTTAAACATGAACCTTCCGAATGGCTAGAAGGTGAAATTCAAGTTTGCTCAGATGCTGCAATAGTATGTTTTACAAATCTTAGAGATGGTTATTGGCTTAAACTTGGATGCATTAGCTATGCATTTGCATTGCATAAGTATTGCAGAAAAGATGCAATTATACTGCAAGAGTTAATAGATAATGGAATTGTTGACTTGGATGGAGACAAAATCATTATAAAATTCCTTGATGAACAGCTTGAAGAGTTTCAAAACACTAGCGATAAACGCAGACACGCTGCGAATAAGAGGTGGAATGATGCAAGTGCAATGCAAGTGCATAGCAAAAGCAATGCTATAAGAGAAGATAAGAGAAGAGAAGATAATAAAAAAGAACAAGACGTTTTTTCTTTTGATGAATTTTGGAATAAGTACCCAAAGAAAGTAGGAAAGGAAAAATGCAAGGGTAAATACAACAAACTTTCAACTAAAGAACAGCAATTGATAAAAGACACTTTAGATTTGTTTCTTAAATACAAACCTTTTGAAGATTACACGCATCCTAATCCTGAAACGTATTTAAACCAAAAGCGATGGGAGGATGAAATACCAGCTGAAAAACCAAAGCAAGCAACCGTAATAGACTACGATCAATACCTGAGATGATGGAGAAAGAGAATTTAAAAATGACGGTAAGCCCGATTGAATTACACGACACGATAATTCAACGGATGCACACGAATAGGCGTAGAGGTTTAGACACTTCTTGGAGTAACGCTAACGAATTTATAAGTTTAAAGAAAGGTTATCCGTTATTTGTTGCTGGTGTTGGTGGAGTTGGTAAGACTGAGATCATTCTTGATATAATGATCAATGCAGCCATCATGCACAAGTGGACATGGTTAGTATTGTCTCCTGAAATGGGAACAGCCGAAGAAATATTGGAGCAGATAATTGAGAAGATGTCAAATGGCGAGCAACTAGACATTAACTCGAATAACCCAATTGACAAAGAGAAGGTTAGTAAGATAGTTAAGTGGGCTAATAAACATTTTAGAATTTTAGACCCGTTACGCAACTGGAAAGAGAACATGAAGGACATGGCGCTGAACATTGAAAACTTCTTTCAGATGGCAAAGCGCGAGGAAGAACTACTCAAGGGAAAGTTCGATGGTATTTTAATTGATCCGTTCAATGAGTTGGATATAGATTTGGGTGGAGGTAAGACAATGACAACCGTAAAAAACGAATTGGATGCTTTACTTTGGTGGACGAAAAAACACAACTACTTCACAATACTAACTAACCATGTAAACGATAAGCAAGAAGTACGCGAGAAAGACGATCAAGGTACTTACTTTTGGACGCCACCGAGTAAGAAGGAAGAGTGGGCATACGGTCAACAGTTCGGACGCAAGGGCTATCAAATGATGCTAGTCTATAATCCGCATCCTAGACAGCAAGTTGCCTACGCATTAGATGGCGATAAGGAAATGGAACACAGCGTTCAAAATTATAACAACGTCCGCGAGTTCTTAGTTCAAAAAACCAAACCAAAAGGAGTTGGTAAGACTGGAAAGTTTAGACTATTCTTTGACCACAAAACTCAGAGGTATTACAATTTGGAATTACACGACAACGGATACATCAAAAAAGGAATACTACTACCGAAAATATGAAAAGCATTATTGAATTAGAAAACGAGGCTGCGAACATTAAGAGCAAGTGTGTTAGAATAGCTGGTGAGTTTAGGGTGAATAAACCAAACCATGAGTTTACATCTTGGTTCAATGAGATCGAATCGCATATTTATTCTCAACACGAACTGCTTATCAAAACGATTCGTGAGAACGAAAGGTTGAAGTTTCAAATGAGCGAAATACAAAGTTCAGAATTGATTGAATTTGAGGAATCGATAGAATCTACTAGCCAAATGAAATTTGAGCCGATAGATGATGTAGACTATTTGAGAAAGCCAATGCAAAGCAAAGCATTTGATGAACCTAACTTTTAAAACAAAGCCAAATGAATAAATGCACCGTATGCGGACAAAACTGCGAGGCTGAACAATGCTTTCGACACAAACCTAGAAAGCCGTTAAAGCGCACGAGGATAAAAACTAATGCGGTTAAGTTACCACACCGATCAAAGAAAAGGATAGTCCAAGAGCGCGAATATAATCGCAAGCGAAGAATCTTTATGGAAAAGAATCCAGTGTGTCAGTTTGAAAATTGTGGTTTGCCTTCAACAGAATGTCATCACGCCAAAGGTCGTATAGGTGAACTACTAACCGATGAACGATACTTTGTAGCATTATGCAACAAACATCATGCATGGGTAGAACTTAATCCATTGGAGGCGAAGGAAAAAGGCTTGTCTTTATCGAGACTAACACAAACCGAAAACAATCAAACTAAGTAACTATGAAAGCATTTGTAATATTGTATTCAGTAACCACCTTTCTGGAAATATCATTTATTCTTTACATGATGACCGATAATCCAACCAAAACCAATCAAGGCAAATTATACAAGAAAGGCTGGCATCAAGGTTACTACAACGCTAGGCGATACACTCAATACGATTCAAATCTATTCAAAATAGATAGCCTAGAGTTTGAGTTACAAATAAAAAACTAACTTTGTGTGCATGAGCATACTAAATCTCTTATCTAAAAAACACGATGAGTGGATTCGTATTGCTAAAAGTTTAGGCGCTGGAGAGTTCTCAGAAGATATAGTGCAAGAGATGTACATCCGTATGAGTAAGTATGTCAAGAACACCGAAAGGATAATGTACGGCAACGATGTAAATCAAGGATATGTTTACATGATTATCAAGAATTTAACTTACGACCTAAACAAAGCACAAGTAAAGTCAAGTGAAATGATAGTCAAAGGAATAACACTTGAAGCATTGAATGTACAAGAAGATGAATTTGATGACACGATAGACCAGTTAAACGAGGTGGTTAAGTCGGACACTTGTAATTGGAATCCTTACGACAAGATAGTGTTTAACTACGTCTACAAAGAAGGAATATCAATGCGAGAACTATCAAGAGAATCAGGAATAAGTTTAAGATCAATTTGTAATACCATAAAAAATGCAAAAGAACGAATCAAAGAAGCAGCCGAAAAAAAGGGCATCGAAAAGATTGGGTGATAAAATCGAGGACATTACCAAAGCAACTGGAATCAAAAAAGCCGTTGAGTTATTTAGTAAAGCCACCGGAATAGACTGCGGATGCGAAGAACGAAAGGAAAAGCTAAACCAACTATTCAAAGGTAAAACACCTCTATGTTTGGTAAAGGAAGAATACGACACACTAACTCCAATCATCAACAAGAACCGAATCAATCGAGACGAACAAATTGCAATAAACACAATCTTTGAAAGAATCTTTGACATTCGAGCCGAACAAACATCTTGCGCTCCATGCCTACGAGCAAGGGTTGATAAGTTGAAGCTAGTTTATAACACTTATGACAATGACTCCATCTGAATTAAAAAAACATCTACTCGATCGAGCAATTAAAGCACAAGTGTACTTAGTAGCAAATAAGCCTAAATATTCTAAGACACAATTTGCTAAAAAATACGCACGAACCGACAGATGGATAAGAGATATAGATTCTGAGTTTTACAAAGAAATTAAACAAGCATAACCATGACACTATTCTTAATAAGCGAAACACCTAACCCTATTCTAGCATTTGGAGGAATAACCGAAGCAGAAGAATTTGTTAATCGACCTGAGAACAAAGACAAACGTTTCTATCTTAGTGAGATTGAAATAAAGCCAGAACAATGAAAAACTGGATAATAACAATAGATTTAATTCCGGGCATCTTATTTGGAGTAAGAAGCTACATCGAAGAAGATCATTCAATTCATGTGCTTTACATTGGATGCTTTGATATTGCATTGACTTTGTTTAATGAGGACTAAGTTTAAACTGAAAAACAATCAACAAAAATCAGATGGCTAATAACGGAGGTGCAAGAGAAGGAGCAGGCAGACCGAAAGGAACACCAAACAAACTAACCAGCAAGACTCGAGAGGCGTTTAATATGTTGATTGAGGACAATATACCAAAGCTGAACGATTGGCTTTCTAAAGTCGCAAAAGATGATCCAGCAAGAGCATTAGACATTATTGCTAAGTTAGCAGAGTACACCACTCCAAAACTTGCTAGGACTGAAACATCGCTACAAGTAACAGACAAGAAACAATTCAACGTTGATATAATTGGAAACGGTTCAAAGTAATGTTGTATTTCGCCATCTACTAAACTCAGACAAGCGTATTACGGTTGAGCAAGGAGGTTCGCGTTCGGGCAAAACATACAACATTCTCATTTGGATTATATTCTACTACTCAACAAACAACGAGGATAAGACAGTAACTATTTGCCGTAAGACATTCCCTTCGCTTCGTGCTTCCGTTATGCGCGACTTCTTGGAAATACTCAAACGCTTCGACATATATGATGAGCGCTTCCACAATAAGACCAACAATGAATACGAACTAAACGGCAACTTGATTGAGTTTATCAGTTTAGACCAACCGCAAAAGATTCGAGGACGCAAACGAGACTTACTATACATCAACGAAGCAAACGAACTTTACTTTGAAGATTGGCAGCAATTAGTAATGCGAACCACAGGAAAGGTTATCATCGACTACAATCCGTCCGACAGCTTTCACTGGATATACGATAGAGTAATTCCAAGAGATGACTGCGAGTTCTTTCAAACTACATACAAAGACAATCCTTTCCTTGACAAAGAGATCGTAAACGAGATTGAACGCCTACGAGATACGGACGATGACTACTGGCGTATCTATGGACTAGGTGAGCGTGGAATAAGTAGAGCAACTATCTTTCAGTTTAGTGTGGTTGATTCGATTCCTGAACAAGCAACGTTCTTATCTTACGGAATGGACTTTGGATTTACCAATCATCCGAGTTCATTAGTCAAAGTATCAATGCAAGGAAACGACATCTACATTCACGAATTACTGTATCATACTAACCTAACCAATGACGACATTTCAAACAAACTGCAAGGGTTAGAAATTGGTCGATACGATGTTATTTACGCTGATAGCGCAGAGCCTAAGTCAATCGAAGAACTATATCGAAAGAAGTGGAACATCAAACCAACAGCCAAAGGTTCGGATAGCGTAATGGCTGGAATAGATATGCTTAAACGATACAATCTGAAAGTAACTAAGACCAGCTTAAACCTTATCAAAGAATTGCAGAATTACAAATGGCAAGAGGATAAGAACGGCAATCTATTGAATCGACCTATTGACAACTATAATCACGCTATCGATGCGACACGATATGCAGTATGGAATAAATTAAGCAATCCAAACTACGGCAAGTATGCCATTTATTAATACTGAACCGAAACATACAAATTAACAACACAAACATGATAAGTAAAGAAGATTATAAGTATTGTTTGATATTAAAAAAAGAATTTTTATACACTAATTACAGAGATTCTTTACCAGACTTTAAACCTCTTTCATTTGCAGAAAGATTAAATCTTGGTATGAACGCAAACGACTATTATTATTACGAAAAAAATGAATTAGCAAGAAGGCAAGGTGTTTATTTCTTAATGAAAGGTGATAATATTATTTACATAGGTGCATCGATAAATATAGAAGCAAGGTGTAAATCTCATCGAAACAAAATGGGACACGACTATTGTATGATGTTTATTACTGAACAAAACCCCTTTGAGTTAGAAAAAAGATTAATTGAAAAACACAAGCCAATCAAAAATAAAATAGGTGTTTAGGTGTACCCCACATCTAACTATACTTATTTTTCTCTAGGGTAACATATTTTTAAAATCAAGTTATATAGATATGAAAGTCAAACTTCAAATACCACAAACGCTAAATTCGATCACGCTCGGTGAATATCAAAAGTTCCAAAAGGTACTCAAGGATAATGAAGGTGCGGAAGAATCAACCTTTGTTCAGTTAAAAATGCTAGAGATATTCTGCAAGGCAGACATCAATAAACTTCGTGGCGTTGACTTAGGAATGTTCAATGTATCGGTTGAATCATTGACGACTGTCTTGGCGATGAAACCAAAGTTTAGTAAGAAGATAACCATCAACGGTAAGAAGTACGGATTCATTCCAAAGTTGGACGATATTACACTCGGTGAATATGTAGACTTGGAAACTTATTTAAAGGACGTAGAGACGTTTCATAAGGCAATGGCGGTATTGTATCGACCTATCACAATCGAGGCTCACGACACTTACGACATTGAAGAATATAAAGGCACTGAGGATAGAGCAGAAATAATGAAAGAGGCAGGTTTATCGGACGCTCTTGGTTCAGTGCTTTTTTTTTGGACTTTAGGAAGGGAGTTGGTAGAAAATACCCTGTCCTCTATGAAGAAGGAATACAAGACAATGAGTTCGGAGAAAGGTCGCAATTCGCGCAACGATGGGGATGGTATCAGTCAATACACCATCTCGCAGATGGAGACGTTACTAAATTCGATGCGATCACAAGAACTACTTTACATAAATGCCTCACTAAACTAGCCTTTGATAAAGAGAAGTCAGATATTGAAATGAGGGAGCATAAAAGACGATTGAAAAAATGAGACAATTCTACACTGTAACGGAGAAACTTCACGACTTGCTTATTGCAGATGACAATGTTAATACGGTAACTATTGGCGATATTACTGAGGTCGATTTGATGAAGCAATCTATTTTTCCTTTGTCTCATATCATCGTTAATCCAGCAACGTTGAACGGATCAACAATCGAACTATCGTTTACGGTTATCTGCATGGACATTGTGGACTTTAGTAAGAAAATAGCAAATGAAGAAACAGATGTGTTCTATGGCAACAATGACCTTCACGATATATGGAACACTCAACTAGCAGTTTGTAATAGGTTGGTTGAGAATCTTCGTAGAGGCGATGCGTTTGACGAGTTGTTTCAATTAACTGATTCTGTAAATGCTACACCGTTTAAAGATAGGTTCGAGAATCTTTTAGCCGGATGGGCTATTGATATTACTATAAGAGTTCCTAATAACGAAATTTGCATAAGTAGTAGTATTGGAATTGCACCGACTAATTTAACAGCCACAAGATTAGGATCATCAAGTATTAAACTTGACTGGGTAGATAATTCAAGTGTTGAAACAGTCCAAATTATATTACGTTCAACAAGCCCACTAGGAGGGTTTATAGAGATTGGGACAGTAGGCACAGATGTAACTACATACACAGATTCAACAATAGCAATAGATACATTTTACTTCTACAAAATTAAAGTAGATGGCGCATTTTCAAACTTAGCTTTCGGATATATTCCAACATCAGACTGTGATCCTGCAACCGCCACTTTAGGCGATGGAGGCGACACGATAGCTACAATTGAAAGCGGAGGCATAGGCGCTATTACTATTGAGCGCGATGGTGTAGATATTACTGGAGACAGTAACACTAATGGTTCGGGGTTGATTACAGTTCCAGTTTGTCCAGCACCATTAAACACAGCCAACCCAATTAAAACTGGCCAAACAACAAGTTATACAACTGGCGATGATGGCGATTTGCAAGAGGGTAGGTTGACTGACTTTATAACCCTTGATTGGAATAATCCTTTTGGCAATACAAACAGATTTACTGATGAGTTGGGTGGCCAAACATATACAAATGGTATTTTCATCGATTGGTCAACATATAACCAAGTTTCGCAGACTGTTATAGGGTATGATTCCGGTTATTTTGGAACAAGCACGTTCGATACTGCTTGCTCTGATGCAAGAAGCGCAGTCATAGGCGGTTTTTCAGATTGGAGGATGCTTAATAGACAAGAGTTGATGCGTATTTATAGTATGGGAAATGGTTTTGGGTGGGATTCGTCCTTTGCTAATCTAACAATAGCCCTTCCAGTCACCAACTACTGGTGTTCAAATACAAGAATCACATCATCAACTTCAGCATATTATCTGATTGGAAGTAACGGAGAGATCAGGTCAACTGGAAAAACATCAGCGCTATATTATAGAGTTTGTAGAACATTCACTTGGAACGGAACATCATTAACATAAAAAATTATGAAATTTACAATAAACACACATCCAAATCTTGAAATAGTTGATCCAGTCATTGAGTTGGTTGAAACGGTTGATCATCCAAATGATAAAACATTCACACCTAGAGTGATTTTGAGCGTTTACAATTCAAGGATTAGCCACACATTGCCACCTCAACCATACGTTGATGGTACTTGGACGGACGATGATGTAGATAATGCAATTACTGCTTACTTTAATTCTATTGATATAAATAATGGCTGATAGACAAAAAGGTTTTCGAGATCAAGTGCTTCAAGATTTTGCAGACAACGTTGTTCGGTTGGCTCAAATAAACACTGGCAGAACCTTTAAGGCTCAAAGAGCAAACGGTAAATTTTATCAAAAGAGGATTGATTCAAGTGGTCGATTAAAAAAGTCTATAAGTTCAGAAGTCAAAATAAGAACTGAGGATGGTCGGTTTAGTAAAGGCTTTGTAATTTTCAAGATGCTTGAATATGGTTTAGCGGTCGATCAAGGTCGAAAAAAAGGCAAAGGAATACCAATGAAGCCTTTGATTAATTGGATCAACAAAAAGCCATTAAAGATTCGAGACTTAGAGACTGGAGCGTTTATAAAAAAGACAAAAAGCAGAGTTCGAGGATTGGCATACGTTATAAGCATGAACGCAAAGAAGAAAGGAATTAAGCCGACAAACTTCTTCACCGATGCTTACGAAAGTTCAGAGGAAAAATTCTACTTGCAATTTCAGGAAGCAATAGCACAAGAAAACATTGATTACATAAGTTCACAATTAGACACGATACAAAATGGCACTAGCACTTAAATCACATCGACCAATAGCGTCAAGATCGCCTTTCTTCATAGACTGCGTTCCATCTGTTGGCACAATAGTAAGCGCTGAACTTGACGTTACTATTCAACGAGGTGATAGGCGTTTGAGTATTACATCAATGACTGACATTGCCACTTATTCACTAACGAAAACAGATGCAATTGATGGAATTATAGTATTTGATATTGCCCCGTTGATTAGAGACTTTTATGAACATAAATATCTTGACTACACGACTTCAACTTTAGAGAATGTAGATGAAGGTGGTGTTTTCTTTGTTAAGGTTGTAAAGGAGATAACAAACAATTTTGGAGTTGAATCACCTGTTACTGACTACTACACTTGTAAGGATGGATATGCGTCTTTTAAAGATGGTGTAAACTTCGAGCCGTCTACTGGTGCAACTGGGAATTATCCATTTCCAGCCAATGTTGCTTACGGAACAGATCAAACACTGATGGCAACAAATTGTTATCGTCAAATTGGGACAAATAGCTATGCTGTGTTGGGTATTAATCTAGGAGAATGGGAGCGCATCAATTCAGAATCAGCTTCTTTTGTTCGAGTCAAGTTTGGTGCTGGCGAAACATGGAAAACAAGTCTAGCTGCTACTACAAACGTAAAAGACTATACTATTGTCGCTGTTGAGAGTTCAGGCGCTAGATATGACGCTGTTGAAGATTCGTTGAAATACGCACCACTAGGAAAGGTCAATATGTTTGGTGATTGGGAAACTGGATTTGATTATTTACGAGTAGGGCATTTTGTTAAGGCTTCTGAGATAGGAGGAACAATTGATGCGTCTTCAACTTTTGCAACTATTGGTAATAATGGCGATGTTGTGGATAATGGTAATGACACAGTAACATTTACTGTTCCAAATTTACCAATAGCATCACAAACAACTTGCAGTATAGCCATCGATGAGTGTTTACCATTGTACCCTAACGCTGTTTCTGGATTAATATTTGATGTGGTCTCTGTTTCAGGTTTTGACATTACTGTTGCAAGTCAAGATCAATCAGAGTTTAACCATTTAGCTTGCGCAATCGCAACAGGCGATGTTTTAATTGAACTTGATTATGAGTATGATTTTGGCGCTGACAACATCGCATCAATTAACAATCAACCAATACTTCGCTATGAAATCATTTGCGAGCCTAAATACAACGTTATTGACTGCCTATTTATCAATAAGTGGGGCTGTTGGGATTCGTTTAGCTTTTTAAAGAAGTCTATTGAGTCTATAAGCGTTAGTTCTAGCGAATACAATAAAAGCATCGGATTTGTTGATCGCGGGCCGCTAGGAATTGGTACACCGACTTACAGCTATTCTCTTACAGACCACAAAAAGGTTCGATACAATAAGAACGGCTTTAAATCCATCACTTGCAATACTGGCTTTGTAAATGAATCATTCAATTTACTTCTCGAAGAATTAATGTTGAGTGAAAAGGTTTATCTAATTATTGACGATGTAGTTGAACCAGTTGCTTTAAATACTTCAAACATAGAATTTAAACAAAGCGTAAACGACAAAATGATTAACTACACTTTAAGATTTGATTTTGCTTACGACACAATTCAATCAAGTATTTAATGAATAAAGTAGAATTATATATAGAGGGACAAAAGGTTGATCTTTTTAAAGACGAAAGTATTGTAATACAGCGATCAGTTAAGAATTACAAAGAACTAGATAAAATCTTTAGTGATTACTCACAATCGTTTACAATTCCAGCTTCAAGGAATAATAATGCGATAATGAGGCATTGGTACAATACTGACGTAGATCAAACGTCTAACCCTGCCGCAAAAAAATCGGCAAGACTAGAAATCAATCAAGCGTTTTTCAAAAAAGGCTTTATCAAATTTGAATCAGCTAAATTAAAAAAAGGCGTTGTAGATAGTTACTCGATCACATTCTTTACTGCCTTATCTAACTTAAAGCAGATATTTGGAGACGATGTGCTGACTGATTTACCACATACCAACGCAGTGCCTTATAACACTTTTGAAAGCGCTTTAGAAAATAGGATTCAGTCGAATAGGGTTCTTTTACCTATGATAAGTCCGGTAAGAAATTGGACGTTAAACGCTTTGCCCGATACTAACACAATTAACTATAATGGCTTTGCTGTGGAGGATAACGAAAATAAGTATCTAAAATTTTCGCCTTCAACTCAGGCAAACGGTAACTTGAATTTATTGAATAGTGCTATTATCTACAAAAGCACCGATCCAAATTCACAAGCCGATTTTAATTCTAGTGTAATTGTAAACGATCAAACCGCAATTTGGCAAATTAAGATTTATGACAGAGCAAATAACTACAATTTAGAATATAGCGGTATAATAGCAACTGGAAATGGATCAAATTCAGCGACTATTTCACGACCAGTAATAGGTCAAAAAGAACTTGTCTTTCAGTTTATAAATTTTAATAAGGTTGAGTTCGGCATTGCTAACCTTGCAATATTAAACAATGAGCCTACTATATGGATTTATGAATATGTATCAAATGGTGCTTTGCTTTATGAGTTTAAACCAGCGATTGCTTTAAGTTCTATTGTTGAAAACATAGAATCAAAATATGGTTTGACTTTCAGCACTAATTTCTTTAATACTTCGGCTTTTACGAATCTCTTTATGTGGTCGAATCGTGAGAAAGGAATAGGAAACCACTACACAAGCAATTGGACGCAAATAACTTCACCAGACTATAAAAGTGATCCAAACAATATATGGAAGAACGCCCCGTCATATTTGGAAATAACTCCGAGTGATGGTGATGTTATTAATCAAGTCGAAGTAGCTATTGGGCCAAAGACTTCACTGGATAAAAACGCTAACTTCCCAAATCCTGACGCAAAACTATTAGTTGAGATAAATACAAATAATTCAATTACTTACGAAGAATATGATTTAAACGAAGGAAACAATTATAGAGTAGCTGTAAATCTTACTAGACCAGCAACTGGAAGGCAACGGGTAAAGTTCTATGTAAAATCCTCATTTCCAGAGCGTTTTGATTGGGTTGTGGGTAGTCCTTCAAGTTTTTTAGAGGTGTTTTTATATAAAGAAAATGTTGAGTTCGATAACGATGGTAGCTGTGTCTTTCACTTCTTTGACACAACCTACATAGATGACATAACTGGAGAAACTAAGGCAGTCAACGGAGGTTTGCCAAAACAGAAAGTAAACGACTTTTTTGGCGGTTTGATTAAGATGTTCAATCTAGTTATTGAACCAGATGAAGTCGATGACACTTTGTTTAATATCCAAACGCTAGACGATTGGTATGCAAGTGGAAACACTTTAAACTTAACAAAGTATGTAGATACTGAATCAGTAGAAGTAAACACGATTTCTTTATTCAACACAATAAAATTTGAATATGAACCAACCGATCAAATTATAGGTAAAAACTTTAGAGAAAATAACACCGATATAGGATATGGAGATTTACAAACAAAGTTGTTGGATGAATTTGGTGATCCTTTAGGAACTTCGACTTTTGAAATTAAAGCACCTTTCTCTAATCCTTCATGGCAAAGGCTGACGAACTCAGCATCAGACTCAAGCGTTGCGCCTTTTTTGTCAGAGTTATTAGTTTGCCCAATGATTGATTCTGAATTACAAGCTACTAACGACAAGCCTTTTATCTTTTACTATGCTGGTCAATATGATATTAGTGCTAACACAGCTTACAGCGTTAGAAAGTTTTACACAAGCACTACGAGCGTTGCTAATAAATACGAATTATACAACCTTTGCTTCCAATTCGATACGAGTGATAATTCTTTTACTAACTCTTTAAACTTTGGAGCAGAGATTAATCCATTTACATTAACGCAAGGAAGTGCAGTAAGTCCGAACATCTACAATACTTATTGGAATGATTATATAACTGATTTGTTTGATAATAAAACTAGAAAAACAACCTTCAAAGCAATTCTTCCGTTAAATACAATGATTAATTTAAAGGTTAAAGACACGATTCAGATAGGCTTAAAAACCTATCGCATTAATAATATGAGTATGAACTTAATCACTGGAGAAACAACGTTTGAACTTTTAAACCTTATATCATGATAAGAGACGTAATAGAACTATTGAGGTCGGATGATTTCAAGGACGGAAGCGAGATAATACAATTTGCTAAAGGCAAGTACAAAACGCCTAGCAATTTTAAAGAATGGATGAACCATATAAAACGAAGGATTCATGGCTGATAAAATAACAAAAATTGTAGAGGTTGAATTTGATGTTAATGGAAATAAGATAAAAGAAGTTAGCAAAGAAATAACTGCAGTAGCTGAAAATACTGAGGAAGCTAAAAAAGGCGTTAGCGGTTTATCTAATGGATTTAAGAAAGTAGGCCTTGCAATGAAAGCCGCTGGTATTGGCTTGGTCGTTGCTCTGTTGGCTAAATTAGCAGAATCACTAGGAGAAAATCAAAAAGTTGCCGACTTATTTAGCACAGCAATGAATGCGTTGAGCATTGCGTTTCAAGATTTTTTCGAATTTATCGAAAATAACGTTGGAATGATTGTAGAATACTTCGAAGCAATCTTCAATGACCCACAGCAAGCAATAAAAGATTTTCAGAAAGCCATTGAAGAGGGGTTAACAAAGCGATTCGAACAATTTATGGAAACGTTGAGTATTGCTGGAAAGGCATTGTCTCAATTCTTTGAGGGTGATTTTGCTGGTGCATGGGAAACAGCAAAAAAAGCAGCGGTTGAAGCGGTTGATATTGTTACTGGTGAAGATGGCGGACTAGAGAAAATCAAAAAAGTGCTTGGAGAGGTAGTCGATGGTGTAACCGAATACGCTATAAGCACATGGGATAGCGCGGCCGCAATTACTGAGCAAGCAAAACAAACCAACTTACTTGCGTTAGAACAACAAAGACTAAGAGAACAATACGATAGAGACGCGGAAAATCTAAGGCAAATTAGAGATGACGAAACGAAGTCATTTGAAGAAAGGATTGACGCGAATAGACGTCTTGGCAAGTTATTGGATGAACAGCAAAAATCAGAACAAGAGACTGTAAATAAAAGAATTGCAAACCTTCAAAACCTACAACAACAACTAGGATTTAACCAAGAAAGATACGAGGAAATTTATGAACTTCAAACAGAGTTAATAGCTATTGAAGCACAACAAGCTGGATTTAGGTCAGAGCAACTTGTTAACGAAAATGCACTACTTCGTGAGCAAGCAGAATTTATACGAAAACAAAATGAGGATATTCTAAAAGCTGCAATTGCAAGACAAACGGCTTTAGATGAATATGAGATTGCCCGGATGCAAGAAGGTATAGACAAAGAACTTGCTATGAGTGCTGCTAAATATGATGCCCTATACGCACAAGCTGAAGGTAATGCAGAACTTCAAAAACTAATAACAGAAGATCAAGCGCAAGAAGCATACGATATTCAAAAGAAATATGACGATAAAAGAAAACAAGATCAAAAAGCAGCAGCAGAGAGTACGGTTGCTGTCGCTGAAGCTACATTTGACGCATTATCAGCTTTAAATGATTCATTCGGTAAGAAGGATGAGAAAGGGCGTAGAGCAGCGTTTAAAAGAGAAAAGGCTTTAGGTATAGCACAAGCAACAATTAGCACAGCAAAAAGTGCTGTAAGTGCGTATAACTCAATGGTAGGAGTGCCTTTTGTTGGGCCTGTATTAGCACCTATCGCAGCGGCAGCGGCTATTGCTGCTGGTGCGGCACAGATTAAAAACATAGCAAGCCAAAAATATAAAGGCGAAGGTGGTGGTGATGGTGGAGGTTCTGCTGCTGCTGCACCAACTTCTGCACCATCTCAAGCGCCACAATTTAACACAGTTGGAACGTCAGACGTTAATGTATTAGATGAAAGTATTTCAAAGCAAAATAAAAAACCAGTTCAAGCCTACGTTGTATCGGGTGAGGTTACAACGGCTCAAAGCATGGAGCGAAACAGAATAAAAGAAAGTTCATTTCCGTAACAAAAAAAAAATTTTAAGTTATATAGATATGAGAATTGTAGAATTGATCCTAGACGAAAACCACATTGAAGGTGGAGTAAATGCGATTAGCATAGTCGAGCAACCAGCAATAGAATCCAACTTCATTGCAATGAGTAAAGATGTTGAGGTTAAACTTGCAGAGGTTGACAACGAAAAAAGGATTCTCATGGGTGCAGCATTGATACCTAATAAGCAAATCTATCGCAAGGACGAAGAAGAATACTACGTTTATTTTTCAAAGGACACTATACGAAAAGCAAGTCAGTTATTTCTGAAAAGCGGCAGCCAAAGCAAAAGCACTTTAGAGCATCAAATGAAACTAGAAGGTTTGACGGTGGTTGAATCTTGGTTAGTCGATGATACTGAAAAGGATAAGAGCGCATTTTATGGCTTATCTGTTCCAGTTGGTACTTGGATGGTATCAATCAAAGTCGATAACGATGATGTATGGACGAACTTTGTTAAGACTGGAAAAGTCAAAGGATTTAGCATCGAGGGTTATTTCGCAGATAAGACCGAACTAGCAAAAGAAATGAGCGAAGAAGATAAGAAAATTGCTGAACTTAAAAGACTTTTAGAAAATGCGTAAGTATGTAGATATAAGCACGACAAGCCCGAAAGGTGGCAAGCGTGGCTGTCTATGTCCTAACGGCAAGACTTATCATCGTGATTGCTGCGATGGTAGTTTGCAAGCACAAGGGATAGGTTCATTAGTTGGTCAAGGTAGCGCGATAATAAGAAACTTGCCAAGAGCATTTCAAAACGGATTTAGTAAAGGATTTTCATAAGATATGGCAACCAATATACAAATAGAAGCATTAGGTCAAGCAAATATGCCTGACAATAACGAAGGGTTTATAACGCCAGCCAAGATGCGTGAGTTATTTGGCGCAATGCTAGACCACTTAGGTGGCAACATTTACTTGGCTAACTCAAGCACAACTAAGCAAACGGTAGTAGCATCTACACCATTAACGCTAACTAATGACGGTGCAAGCCCTTTAAGTGTTACAACTTACAGACCACATTATCTAAATGTTGCCACTTTTTGG
>Ga0181563_10002310_pt1 | contig 18455 bp, 20 predicted proteins | sample 011ome_25_FD_133759 | JGI IMG/M metagenome (GOLD analysis project Ga0181563, IMG submission 133759) | Coastal salt marsh microbial communities from the Groves Creek Marsh, Skidaway Island, Georgia - 011512CT metaG (megahit assembly) | ecosystem: Environmental > Aquatic > Marine > Intertidal...
CTGAGTTGCTGTCCGACCACCCTGTTTCCTTGCTGGTAGATGAGGAGCTGTCCGATGGTGATATCACGATTCAATACGATCATGTCACGATAGATCGCTTGCTCGAGCGAGAGTTTGCTCAGCTCAGAGAGCAGCTTGTCGCCCAGTTCCCACAGCAGTTATCAGAGCCATTAACTTGAACTCCGAGGCCGAGCAGTTGTCAAAGCCTGATCTTAATTGGCCTCAGTTGTCGGCGCCAAACCCCTGGGAGTGGGTCAATATTCGGCACGTCGCGGGACATGTTGTGGAGTGTGATGGGCTGAAAGCACCCCTGGGTGCCATGTGTGAGATCGAAACCGATGATCCGGAAGCGCCCAATGTGTCGGCGGAGGTCGTCGCCTTTTCTGACCAGACCCTCAAGCTGATTCCGTTCTCAGACACGGTCGGGGTGTCGCGTGAAAGCCGAATACGGTTGGTCAATCCCCGAGTGGGTCTGCCCGTAGGGCCCCATTTACTGGGACGTGTCATTGATCCTCTGGGAAATTCGCTTGACGGTAAACCGCTTACGCATCCGCGGTTCGTCGCAAACTTTTTTGGGCGCAGTATCCCTGCCTTGAACCGCCAGCCTGTATCGAAGCCATTAGACGTTGGCGTGAGAGCCATCAATGGGGTGTTAACGCTCGCCAAGGGGCAGCGCGTGGGCTTGATCGCTGGATCTGGCGTGGGCAAAAGCACATTGCTGGGCATGATGACCCGGCATACGGTTGCCGACGTGGTGGTCCTTGCACTGATCGGTGAGCGGGGCCGTGAAGCGGGAGAGTTTTTGGCGGAGAGCTTGGGCCCAGAGGGTCTGCGGAAGGCCGTGGTGATATTAGCGACGTCTGACTGTGCATCGGTCATGCGCAGGCAAGCGGCTGAAGTGGCGCATTTGGTCGCAGAGTATTTCCGTGATCAAGGGAAAGATGTCTTGCTACTGTGCGACAGCCTGACACGTATCGCGCACGCTCAGCGCGAGATCGGCCTTGCTACGGGGGAGCCCCCTACGAACAAGGGTTATCCGCCATCTGTCTTCAGTGATTTACCGAAGCTGATCGAGAGAGGCGGGCCGGGTGATGGTCAGGGCACAATTACCAGCGTCTACACCGTTCTCTCAGAGCATGAAGAAGGCATGGATCCGATCGTCGAGGTAGCTCGTGCCTCGCTTGACGGACAGATTATGTTGTCGCGGGAACTTGCCGATACGGGCGTTTACCCGGCTATTAACTTGCGCGGATCGATTTCGAGATTGGCCTCTAAGGTGCTCAGCGCACATGAAGTCAAGATGGCGACCGACTTCAGGCGGTTATGGTCGCTGTATGAATCAAACCGGGATCTCATCATGGTGGGCGCTTATGAACAAGGGACTGACCCCGAGTTGGATCGAGCGATTGCCATCAGACCAATGATGCTGGAATTCCTTCGCCAGGGCGCCACCGAGGCGTGTTCAATGGAGCAGGCCACGGCAGCCATGGCGCAAATTGTAGCCCGGGGTCAGCATGGCCACTAAATGGGACCCACTCGTGCTGAAATATTATCGTCGCAACCAGCAGGAGCTGGGCAGACTGTCCGAATTGCGGCGGCACCTAAAGGACACCGAAGCCAACAGGGACAAAGTTGCGGAGCGGCAGCAATATTTCCGAAAGCAACTCCACGCGAATACGTTGCGAGACGTTGACGATTGGCGCGTGATGAAAGATTTCCTTTCCGACTTGGATGCGTTGCGAAATAATTGCGAAGGGCAACTGATCGAGGTGAGAGAGTTGATCAGGCGCGCACAGGAGCAAAACCGTCAGACGGCGCAGTTATTGCAGAAATACGAGCATCTACAGCAGCAGGTAATCAGTGCTCGCCGGGCGCATGATGAGCGCCTTGAGGCGGATGCCATCGACGAGTGGGCTACCCAAAGTTACGCCAGAACAGACTTGGCACGCGACTTGCATTAACCATTGACAGTAAACAACCTGACAAGCGAAAGAACTGTGGACTCCCAGATCGGATCAGACATAGCCAAGCTGCTAGGAAACCTAGGAAAATCAACAGGTTCTAGCTCTAATGCTGTTGCCAGCAGTGATGCTGGGACAGCGTTTAAGCGTGCTTTGACGGCATCAAAACAGGCGCAGGCTGAACAAACGGGCGGCAAGGGGTTGCCGGTGCAATCTGGCCGCTCCGAGACGCCTCAACAGCCGGGCAGCCAGTCCGTAGCGCGTTCTGGAGAAACACGTATTGCCCTGCAGGGGCCTTCTGACCAAGTGGTGACTGCAGCATTGCCCGGTTTCGACCTGCAGATAGTGGGCTCCCCCAGCGAGCAACTTGCCGTTTTGCGGTTCGCTAAAGAGACTGGTCTGTCGGATGAGGTGCTTGCTCAGCTTTTCCAGAAAGATGGCGCGACTTCGATTGACCTCGAGGCGACATCCAATGAGCTGGCAGCGTTTGTAGCCAAAGCGATTAATCAGTGGGTGACAACGGCTGTTGAGCAGCCCATCACTTCCGATGCGGCGGCCTCGGGAATTGATTCCGCAGTGTCACAGCTCGATACCGGGAAGCTGGAGGCGCTGATTACGCCCTCTCTGATCGCGATGGCGCCTGATGCGAAGGCTGTTCCAGATGCGATTTCACGACAACTGGCTGCTGATCTTGAGCCGGTCGTTCAGAACTGGATCAGCAATTTAAGTCCTGCTTTGGCTGATCGGTCGCCGCAGGCCTTCGCTGATACCATCGCACCCACAGTGGCTCGTTGGTTGTCAGGTGAAGCTGCATCGTTACAATTGTCGCAGGCCTCAGCTGAAGCCGTGGCTGCCGATGTCGCGCAGTCTTTGGCGCCGCTCCTAGCGACTTCTACCGTGACGGGTTCCGCCTTGGGCCCTGAGCGTACTCAACTCAATGTCTCTTCGCCCTCGCAGCTCAATACTTCAATCTCCACTGATGCCGGCACTTCGAATCTTCAGGGAGAACTTGAAGCTGCCGTTGCCCAATGGGTCAAGGTGTCGCCTGCCGCCGACGGCTTGGTTGTAACAGATGAATGGATCCGAGAGGCGGCACAGCGAGTGGCACCCGCAGTGACCGAATGGGCCGTCGCCGGTCCTAGCCAGGAGCGCGTTACCAGCCAGGTGGTGGCGCAAATCGCTCCTGAACTGTCGAGGGCGCTGAAGGTTTTAACGGGTCAAGGCACTGCTGATCTGCCGTCCGCCGCAAACCTAGCCGCCCTTCCAAGGCAAGCAACGTTGAGCGCCTCGCCGGGAGCAGTGATAGCAGCCGCTGGTATGGCTGGCATGGCTGGCATGGAAGGTATCACTGATTCAGAGGTGAGTACCATTCGTGCAAATGTTCTGTCGCAACCCCAGCCCATTAACCTCTCTATTGTCGGGCAAGAGGTGGAGAATGGCCGCACTACCGCGCAAAGTCTGGCCAGCGCGTTGGCCCAAGTTATGGCGCCAACCCGTCGACCCGCTACTGAAGCAGCCCCGCTTACACAGCAGGCAACACTGGATCGCTTCGCACTCAGGGGGATGAATGTTCGCCCAGAGAGTAACGAGGTTGCCAAGACCGCTAATAATCTGACTGCGGAGACCCTCAAAACCGCTAATAATATGACTCCGGAGACCCTCAAAACCGCTAATAATATGACTCCGGAGACCCTCAAAACCGCTAATAATATGAATGCGGAGACAGTCAAAATCGCTAATAATATGAATGCGGAGACAGTCAAAATCGCTACTGCAGATTCTGCCGCTGTTTTACGAGATCTGGTCACTGCACGAGGTCTTGAGCTTGCCAGATTATCTATGTCGAATGACAAACCGCTTTCGACACTTAATGCCCAGCAGAACCCGATGGCGGGATTTGGTTTGGCTGAAGGACAAGATAACGCGACTACGAGGCTGGCCGGGCAAAGTGAGGCCTCTTTTAGACAGAGTCTGGCCGCTGCTGATCGACCACTGGCTACTGACGCATCTCGCACGAATCAGTTTGCTTTCAGCCAGAATAACGTCGCGAGAGAGATGGTATCTCGCCAGCTTTCTGAGGCATTGGGACAGCGTCTGGCTGCCAATATTGCAGCGGGCCATTACCGACTGACTTTTAACGTCAATCCCAAAGAACTCGGTGCCATCGATGTGGTGATGGAGATGAGGGACGGCCGCTTGGATGCCCAAATCAATACTGGTAATGCCGTCACACGTGAATTGTTGGGCGACTCGCTACCGCGGCTTCGCGACGCCTTGACGCAAAGCGGCATCAATTTGGCGCAATTGCAGGTGGGTTCGGAGTCTCAACAGGGTAACGCCCAGGGGCGACAGGCAGAAAGTGATCATGCCGAGCGGCTTCAGGAGGAGATGGGCCTCGCTGACGCTGCGACTGACTTGGTGTCAGAGGATCTTGAATTAGGGCTGAACCTGAATTCAGTCGATTTTTGGGCATAATGACAGATTGCCCCCCAGTAAGGATGGATAAACATCATGGCTGATGAAGAAATCGAAGCAGGCGAAGACGGCAAAAAATCGTCAATCCTGACCTATATTTTGATAGGCGTTGGTGTGATTGTTGCGCTGGCTATCACCGTCTTGGCGACCATGTATTTTGTTGGCTATTTCGACCCGGATTCTGCCGAGCGGATTGAAGAGACGGTGCAGCAATTGGAAATGGATGCTGCGGAGGCGCGCCAGCGAGCAGAGGATTTGGCGAAAGGCCCTGACAAGGAGACGCTTGACTCTCCAGAGTTGACGCGGTTCGAAAATACGTACATGGAAATCGAACGGCCGCTGGTTGCGAACATCGTCAGTTCCCGAAAAGTCATGCAAATCAAGGTCGCCATTATGACGCACTACGATGATCGGGTCGTGGCGAACATGGAAAAACACGAATTTGCCATTCGGTCTGAAATGCTCGACGTGATGCGTAAAATCGACGAGGCACGGTTGTCTGATCCGAACTTCCGCGCCGATTTGGCAGAACAACTCAAGTTGGCTGTCAATTCCGTCCTTGAAAAGTACGAGGACTTTGGCGGCGTCGAGGAAGTGATGTTCACTGAGTTTGTGGTTCAGTGATTCGGGCCCAAGGTTGAGATTGCATTATGGCTGAGGAAAGTACCAGACTTTCGGAAGAGGAGCTCAATGCGTTGGCTTCTGACGACGGTTTTGAAGAGGATTCAGCCTCTCTGATCGACCCTGAGAGCGCGCTCAGCGCGTCAATACGCCCGCATAATCTCGTGACAGAAGACACCACCATCGGCATTAATTTGGCCGCGGTGGATATGATCACCGAGCGCTTTACGCGCCACCTGCGATTAGGCTTGTTAGAGGTGCTTCGCACCAGTCCGCGGATTACCGCGGATCGAGTCAAAACCTTGCCTTTCTCTGAATATCTTCAGGGTCTGCAGGCGCCTCTTTCCGTCAACACCGTGCGCTTGTCGGGTCTGCGCGGCACCTCAATGGTCGTGATCGATCCGAACGTGGTGTTTGCGTCACTCGATAATTTTTTTGGTGGATTCGGTCGCGGTATTGATGGTTTACCTCCGGGCCGAATGTTTACGCCAACCGAGACGCGCATTATCAATATTATGATGGAAGTGATCTTTGCCTCAATTCACGAGGCCTGGTCGCCCATTATGGAAATCAACTGTGAGCAAGTTGGCTCAGAGATCAATCCTGCCTTCGTCCAGATTGTTGACGAAAACGATCTGGTGATTGTCTGCCACCTCGAAGTTGAGCTCTCTGGGAAGGAGCGCGGTGCGATCGATGTTGTTTACCCCTTCGCCACGCTGAAACCGATTCGAGACGTGCTCAGAGGCAGGGTTCAGGATTCAGAGGATCCGTCTGTCGATCATGATGTATGGGCTCGGGAGTTGGCGGGTGCTGCCTCTGACGCGGAGTTAGAGCATCGCGTTATCCTGGGTGAAATCGAGATGACGCTGGGGGATTTCAAGACGATGCAGCTGGGCGATGTGTTGGATTTACGCAAGTTCGATTTGGCTCGCGTTCTGGTAGATGACATTCCGCTGTTCGAGGCGGAAGTGGGCACCGCGAACGGTTACGCAGCTGCTCGGTTATTGCAGGCTGTGGAGCTGTCGGAAAGCTAAGCCTGAGTCGCCGGCAGAGTGTTAGGAGATACTTATGAGTGAAGAAGAAAACGCCGATGTAGCGCTGGAGCAACTGGCAGAGGATGCCCCGGGGACTCAGGGCTTTGATGCCATGGTCAGCGCTGACGTACTCCAGAGTGTCCCGGTGACCTTGTCCGTAGAGGTGGGAAGAACTCGCTTAAAAATTCGCGACCTACTGCGGCTCAAGCAAGGCAGCGTGATTGAACTAGAGCGTAATGCCGGTGAACCGCTTGACCTTCTTGTTAACAACACGGTGGTCGCGCAGGGTGAAGTGGTGCTGGTTAATGATCGTTATGGCGTCAGGTTGACACGCATTTTGCCTTCCGAAGACCGCGTCGAAAAACTCTAATCTGAGACACTAAGTTTTGGCAGATGAACTGAGTTGGGTCCGGTGGGTGACGGCTCTGTTCGTGGTCGCCGTTGCTATGGCGTTCAGTTTTTGGGCGTTGCGACGTGCTCAAAGTGCTGGCCACAGCTGGCTTCCAATTCGCGTCACGGGACGAGTTCGCCTCAACCGCTCAGCGGAGCTCGTGCTGGTGGAAGTAAATAATGAACGGTTCTTAATTGGCGCAACTCCCGCTAATATCAGCACTATCGCACAGTGGTCATCGGACGAGGCTGGGGACGAATCTTCCGCGCCTGCCAAATCTGCTGATCACGCTACTGGGTAGCCGTACTGCCTGCGTCTTGCCGAGGGGGCGGACACAGAGCCGGGCGCACCCATTGGGGGGCTGATGTCGAGATATCTGTTGCTGGCGTTGATAGGCCTTGTGGCAAATGACGCCGCTGCGCAGGGTGCTATCCCCATCCTGAGTGCTGTTCAGGGTCAGGCGGGCGAAACGGAATACTCGGTAACGCTCCAGTTGCTGGGTTTGATGACAGTGTTAACGCTGTTGCCGTCGATCCTGCTGATGATGACCAGCTTTACGCGCATCATCATTGTGTTGTCTCTACTCCGCCAGGCGTTGGGTACCGCACAGACGCCGCCCAATCAGATCCTTCTTGGCATAGCCCTTTTCCTCACTATTTTTATTATGGCGCCGGTGTTCACGCAGGTCTACGACGATGCCATCGCTCCTTACAGCAACGACGAAATGGAATTGGAAGCCGCTATTGATGCCGCTCAGATACCGATCAAAGACTTCATGTTGCGACAAACCCGTGAAAAGGATTTACAGACCTTTGTGAGTATCTCTGACAGTCCGGATATAACCGAGCCGATGGAAACGCCGCTTACGGTCCTTGTGCCTGCGTTCATTACCTCCGAGCTCAAAAGTGCGTTCACCATTGGGTTCATGTTGTACATCCCATTCATCATCATCGACATGGTGGTCGCAAGCGTCCTGATGTCGATGGGTATGATGATGCTCTCCCCAATGATCATTTCGCTGCCTTTTAAACTGCTCCTGTTTGTCATGGTCGACGGCTGGATGCTGCTAATGACGTCACTGACGGGCAGTTACGTTTAGGAGCGAATGACATGGAGACGACTGAGATCATCGGTATAGGCAGGGAGGCGATATGGACCGTGATCTACGTCGCTGGCCCCGTTTTGATCATTGCGTTGGCGGTCGGCCTCATTATTGGTGTCTTTCAGGCGGCAACTTCTATTCAGGAAATGACGCTCAGCTTTATTCCTAAACTCGCTGCGCTGGTTGCTGCGTTGTTGATTTTTGGTGACTGGCAACTGACCGTCCTATCGGACATGTTCATCACTATCTTCGACATGATCCCGCAAATCTTTACACGATGAATCTTATTCTCGATGACGTCGTGCAGATTCTCGCGACTGGCTTAATACCGCTCCTGCGAATCTCAGCTTTGCTGTTGGCGGCGCCGCTTGTATCACTGAAGGTGGTATCGGTGCGGATTCGTGTGGCGATAGCGTTGGTGTTGACTGTTTTTATTTACCCAATGCTTGAGCTACCGGTCATTGACCCAGTGAGCGCGTCAGGACTAATGCTGATTATTCGCGAGCTACTGGTCGGCCTACTGTTTGCGGTTGTGTTGCAGGTTGTCAACGCCGCCCTGGTGGTTGCTGGCCAGACGCTCTCTATGAGTATGGGCCTTGGTATGGCGCAAACCGTGGATCCGAACATTGGCCGAGTGCCGGTGCTTGCTTCCTTTTTGGTTGTCATGTCGACACTGATTTTTTTGTCGATTGGTGGGCATTTGATACTGATCGAGTTGATTTTGATGAGTTTCGAGGTCATGCCCATTGGTGGAGACATTAACTTCGTTGAGACGGTGGCTAACTTTATGGAATGGACAGCTATGGTCTTTCTGGGAGCCGTGCTGATAGCACTGCCTATTATGCTGACCATGATGCTTGTGAATCTGTGTATCGGTATCGTGACGCGGGCTGCGCCGGCGCTCAATATTTTTGCAGTGGGTTTTCCCGCGATGGTGCTGGCTGGCATGGTTCTCTTCGTCGTTTATCTTGTGAACATTGGTCATCGCATTGAGTGGCTCTGGCTAGAGGCATTCTCGCGAGCGCAAACAATCTGGGTGGTGATCTGATGGCAGATCAGCAGGATGAAGGTCAGGAGAAAACTGAAGAGCCGACCGCCCGACGCCTGAGCAAGGCGCGTGAAGAGGGGCAAATTGCCCGATCCACAGAGATCACTATCGCGGCCTCTGTCATCAGCGTTGCGATATACATCTTTTTATTCGGCGGCTCACTTTTGGGCAACGTGGCCAACATCTTTGCTCGGGGCTTGGTTTTTGATTCCCTGGCGGTGCTTGAGCCAAGCGTCGCGGCTGGGCGTCTCGGTGACGCCATGATTGAGGCCCTACTTAGCATTGTGCCCATTCTGATTCTGACCGGCGTCGTTGTACTGGCCTGCTCTGGACTCATCGGCGGCTATAACTTCAGCTGGAAATCCTTGCAGCCTAAGGCGTCCAAATTTAATCCCATCGCCGGCCTTAAAAGGATGTTCGGGATTCAGGCTTTGGTCAATTTAGGTAAATCAATTGCGAAGTTTGTTCTGGTCGGCGGCGTGACGTATTTCCTGATTGATGCGTCGATCGCAGAATTTGCTGAGATCTCTCTCATGGCGCTGGAGCCAGGACTGACGGCGTCTGCATCGATCCTGACGATGGCGTTTCTGGTAGCGTCAAGCACCTTGATCATCATTGCTCTGATTGACGCCCCCTATCAGGTCTACCAGCACAATCAGAAGATGAAAATGACGCTCAAAGAGGTGAAGGACGAGCGTAAGGACACTGAAGGGTCACCAGAAGTGAAACAAAAAATCAGGCAAAAACAGCGAGAGGCCTCGGCCGCAAGAATGCTTGAAGCTGTCTCAGAAGCCGACGTGGTGATCACCAACCCAGAACATTTCGCGGTGGCGCTGGCCTATGATCCCTCTTCCGAGGACCCCCCCAGAGTGGTCGCAAAAGGCGCTGACCTGATTGCTTCGCGTATTCGCGAGAGGGCCGGCGAGGAGGGCGTGCCTTTGTTCCAGTCACCGATGCTGGCGAGGGCGTTATTTTTCACCACAGAACTTGAAGGATTTATACCCGAGCCGCTGTTTGAGGCCGTCGCTCAGGTGATTGCTTACATTTTTAATATCAACAGCATCAATCAGTCTGGTGCGTCACAGGCCAAGCCTATACCCAGAGTGCCAGATGAAATGGTCTTTGATTCAGAAGGTCGACAGGCTGAGGTCTATGACTAAGAATGAGTCCCTCTGGGCAGAATTCTAATGAGGTGATGGTGTCAGAGCAGATGACAACAGACTTGGCAGAAGACGCATTGCTCCGCTCTCTTCCGCACCCAGATGACGAAAAAGTGCTCGCAGCGGCGCGTAAAGCATTACATGAGGGGATGTGCAATGTATTCATTGTGGGCGAGGACGAGTTTCACGTAGACGCCTGTTTCCTCGCTTTATACCAGCAGCTCAAGCTCGTGCCCGGCCTGCAACTGCATCGAATGATGTCACCCAAAGTCGACGACATCGTGGCGCTGTTCAACACCGTGCTGGCGGATCTTTCTATCGAAGAGGCCCGCAATCAGCAGACGCAGGAGCGGCATATCATTGTGATGCCTGATTTTGGCCCCAATGCCGGAAAAGAGTGGATGGCCTGCGAGTCACTGGTGAACACATTTCCTGGTGCGAATGTAGGAATGCTCGCCTTTTCGACTCTCGATAATCATGATGCATCGGCCTTGCAACAACTGTCTTTAAAGTCGCGCAATAAGCTGATGCGACTGACGCCTATGAACCATGAGGCCATGGAGCGGTATCTCAGCGAATGTCATGAACGGGGCGTTCTGACCGAGATGCTACCGTCCTTACATGACTCGCAATGGCACGCGCTTGCGTCAGGCATTTTAGATTTACAAGCGGTGGACGCGATCAAGCAAAGTGTTTCCGATTATGACGAGGTGATGTCTGAAGCTCCCGAATCTACCGACGACCTTGAGGTAGCTGCCGGTCAAGCGGACGAGTCAAATGATGAAGCGTTAAGCGCCAAACCTCGCAATCGCGTGATAAATTGGGGGGCTGTGCTGCCGCGCATCTCGTCCCTGATCTCAGTCGCGTTGATTATTCTATTCGCCGGAGCGCTATTGCTCGCCGTGGCGGGCATCTTGCACCCCCCTATATGGGAGGCTACTCAAAATATTGCGAAACCTTGGCTTGATCACTTGACGATCTGGCTGGAACAGCTTCTGCAGCATTTGCCTGGCTAAAAAAAAACACGAAAAGGCCGATATTCCCCTTGATCAGGAGAGAATCAACATGGTGGACGAACAAAACCCCGGTACGGATAACGATTTGACGTTGCCCAGCCATAACAACGTTAACAACGGCGGCGCGGTGCCATCGAGCCCTGACAGCGATGCTGTGGCGCAAATCAATGCCGACACTCATACGCGGTTGGACCGCGCGTTGGACTCCGCGAGTCAGGCTAATAGCAAGATGGAGTTATATGCCAAGCGTCTGGCCGGTGGTGCCGCGGTGGTGGTGTTCTTGTGCGTCGTATTGCTAATGGTGGCGGGTGGTCGGCTTTCTGGTCAGGTGGAGGCTTTGCAGGCAGCCACGCTATCCATTACCAAACGCGTGGTAAATATGAATTCTGCGCTAGACCGAATGGTTGTACTTGATCAGAAGCTGAGCATGCTTGACGAGGGGCAGGCGCAGCTCGCTGAGGCGATTGGTCAAGTGGAGCAAGACGGCAAGATGTTAGCCGACTCGATGGCTGACTCCCTGACCGGCATGCAGTCAACGGTCATCGACACCAGTGAGGTGACAAGAAGCGGCGTGGAATCCAGCAGAGCGATGGTGGCGCATATACAGAAGCAGTCTGAACAGCTCGATGAACTGGCGCGAAGAGTGGCACAGCTGGAGTCCGGCTTGAAAGATGTCTCGGCTTTGAAGCGGGAAGTGTCTACATTGATAGAAATTGAACGGGAAAATCTGACTGAGCTCTTTGAGGCGCAGCTTGCCCTCGAGCAAGCACAAATGAGTAATGTCTCAGGCGAAGAAAAGGTGCTGGCGCCAGAAACGGTGTACCCGGAGGGCAGTATCGTTTTTCCAGCTCCCGCTACCCGCCAGTAAGCTAGACCGTCTCAGTGTTTTGAGCTTCTAATGGCAGTAGGTCCTGTTCGGTTTCCTGCGAGGGCGGCTGGCCGACATCGCGCATTGCGCTCTCGACTAAGGAAGATCCCGCATCAATACCCATCGAGATGGCGTCCACTGTCTCAGTCAAAGCTGCGACGAGGGCAGCCTTCTGCGCGCTGTCTTCACTGGCACCGAGTTCCTTCCCCAGCGTGTACAGCCTCCCGGCCTGCGATGATGGAAGGTAGCTTTCAAACTCCCCGCGAAGCATTTTTATTTTCAGCGGGTTTGACGGTGGCTCGTTCGTTCCGCTGGCACCATGTTCCACACCTGTTTTGATCAATGAGCGAATATGTAGCTCGAGTAGCGCCAGAAACCGGTCCCGGTCGCCTTTGATACCGTACTGGTCGTCTCCACCGTTTGCCATGGACACCCACTCATCCCACAGCTCGCGGCCACTGAGACCGGCAAATACTTTCTGGGGTTCATTTTCGGTTTTTTTTTCTGTGGCCGCCGGGGTTTGGTTCGAGAAGGCTCTAGCTTCCAATTCATTGACACGGCTAATCAGATAGATGATCAGGATGAGGAGAATGATTCCAAGCAAAAGCGATGCGGCGATAACGATATTTTCTAACGACATGGGTTTATTGTCTGATCCGTTGATTCAGCCGCTGTTAGATTAGTCCTCGAGCTCATCACCACCGCTCTCCTCTCGCAGTAGACTTAGTAATTGAATGTTCTGGGTCGTTTGCAGGTCTTCAATGACAGCTTCGCTAATCTTATCCGCCTGCTGCAATGCTTCATGGGCACTGATTTGGGTGGTCTGATAATCGGCGCCCAAATTGAACATTTTGTTGGCAAGCTCCTCTGGTACCCAAGACACAACGGATCCGGAAACACCCTGAAGCTGGTTATAACCTTCATGGATAATTCTCGGCGGCAGCTCCTTGCCCGCTTTGATCGCCTCGGCTATCTGGACCTGACGTTGTTCCTCAGCCTTCGCGCCCTGCACAAAAATCTTATCTAAGTTGAGCCTGGCTCGCTGCGCAATTCGCGAAGAAAAAACTCGGTGCAAGCGATCTTCGCCGTCTAAAGCAGCGCATTTGAGGTAATCCGCTTTCGCGTCGGCCTTGACGCGCTCTAGTTTTGATTTTTTTCCAAACATACTTAACTCAATGCGTTAAAAAGCCACCCGGTTACGTAATTTACCCACGACCTTAGTCAGAATTTGACTGACACGGGACTCGCTAACGCCAATGATCGCGCCAATTTCCTTCAAATTCATCTCATCGTTATAATACAAAGAGAGTACAATCTGCTCGCGTTCCGGTAGTTCCGCGATTTCTTCCGCGAGCCAAGCACTGTCTTCTACCGCTTCTACCGCGTCTTCAGGCCCTGGAGACTCTGATAATGGCGATTGACCGCTTCCATCCAGCTCATCGAGAGAAGTCGTCCTGAACTTGTTTGATTTATCTCGCTGCTTTTGATACTCGTCAACTGAAGTATCGAGCTCATTGGCGACTTCGCTCGCGGTGGGTTGTCGACCATGCTTGGCCAGAAATTGTTCTATGACTTGTTGTTCTGCCTTGATGTAGGAACTGTCTGTTCGCGACAACGGTGATCGTTTCCGCACCTCATCTAAAATGGCGCCCCTGATACGTTTGCTGGCAAAGGTCCCCAGATCGGCACCTTGTGATGCATCGTAGGACTTGGCGGCCTCTAATAACCCCACCATGCCAATCTGAACCAGCTCCTCCAGCTCAACATGATCTGGTAGGCGCCCTTTAATGTGCAGCGCGGTCTTATGTACCAAACCAATGTGTTGCAGAACGGCGGCATTTTCTCCAGTTGGCTCGGAGTTTGCCAATGCGTCAGCGTATGCCTGATAGCCTTTGGACATGGTTTAGCCTTTGGCGCCAAGGGAGATTCTGATATCGCCAGACGCAGCTGGCTTGCTCACAGAATCAGTGATCACGTCGACGAGGCGGCGAATGTCCTGAGCGACCTCACTTTCCGGGGCATGCAGGATAGCGGGCTGCCCCAGCCGTGCTGAGTTGAGGACCACCGGGTCTTTGCGAATGCCCGTAGAGTATTCAAGGGAAATGCCCAGAAATTGCGCGGTGACCTTGTTAATTCGCTTGTGTATGTTCTGTGATTCTCTCTCGTTGGAAACTTGTACCGGCGTGAGCATGATGTCAGACAGATTGAATTCCTGCTGAAGTACCTTGACGGTCGCATAAGCATCCGCGATGGATGATGGTTCATTTTGGATCAGCAGCAATTTTATGTCGCAGGCGCCAAACAATACGGTCACATTGTCGCTGATGCCTGCCGCGGTATCGACCACGAGATAGTCACAATCATCGAGTGCAGAGAGCGCATGGATGAGACCCAGTAGCTGCAGTCGAGTCAAGCGGGCGAGCGCGGAAGAGCCGCTGGAACCTGGTACCAGCGTGACGCCGTATTCTGACCGCACCATGATTTCTTCGAGCGTTTTTTGCCCCGACAGCACGTGCCCGTAGCTGTATTCAACTCTGGCATTCAGCAGGATTTGGGCGTTACTCAAACCCAGGTCGCCGTCGAGCAAGACCACTTTCTTGCCTCGTTTAGCGAGTTCAACGGCAAGGTTTACAGAAACCGTCGTTTTACCTACACCGCCTTTCCCGCTTGTCACACCAATTACGCGCATATCGACGCCTCATGTATCAGTTAGTGCCGCTCCAACGGGCGGCAAGCCGCGACAATGCTCTAACTCGCCACTATTCTAAGCTGAGACGGCTCAGAAAGGGGGATGGTTTTCCGAAAATCGGCAACACAACTTAGGAGCAGGCTGGCAAAATTTTCGGCACTATCTGAGGTGCAAACCCGCGGTATCGGGGCCACTACGGGCGGCGTCTCGATAGAGACGGCGTCAGCTAAGCCTGAGCGGCTGTTTACCAGCACATCAACTGGCGCGGGAAATGCTGTGACCTGAGCAGCTGTCTCCCGTGCATCTTGCATTGAACCGGCCATGTTGCTGGCGGGGTGCGTGGTGGCTTTCTGCGTATCCGCGCCTGTCGCAGCAGCTGCCGCCAGCACGTCTGAAAACACCGCCGCCCTAAAGTCATTCGATTCCGGCTCGAGAATGGCTGGTGGTTCACAGGCTTCTAGCGCTTTGATGCGGGCCGCAAGCTCTAACAGTCCTGAGCTGATCTCGGGTAATGCCTGCGCCGATGCGTCGTGATGCTGGTTATCACTGCTACTTGCCAGCTCACTGTGCACCGGCTGCGCCAATGTCGCCACGTCGTCATCGATGAGTGTATCCCACAGAATCTTGGGCTTTGACACGACGTCCTTTACCACACTTGTATGCGGCAGCTCGCTTGATTGAATCTCGGTTTCCAGAGCGATAACAACTCTGTAGTGGTCGTCTACTCGAAAGCTATGTACTACGACGCAGTCGGCTCCATATAAATCTCGGACCTTCTCCATGCAGGTGCTGTGATCCTGAGCTTCTACTACTACCAGTCTCATGGTTGATTACTCCGCTTCGTCCTCAATGGCTGCCTCGCCACCAATGCTGGATTGCACTTGGATGCGCTGATCGTCCGGGATTTCCGTGTAGGACAGCACAGTCATATCAGGTACTCGCACCCGGACAAAGCGCGCCATCCAACTCCGCAGCGCGGGCGATACCACTAGTGTCGCGGCTGTGCCAGTATCCTGTATCTTCTCTGCCTCACTTCGCAGACTCTCTATCATTGAGTTGGCCAAAGTGGGGTCAAGCGTGATGTGGTCCGTGTCTGTGCCAGCGCGACTGCTCTCCAGTAGCTTTTCGAGATCTGGCGCCAGCGTGATCACCGTCAGTGTCCCGGATTCGTCTACTAATGGTTGGCAGATCAGTCGTCCCAGCTTTGGTCTCACCATCGCCGTTAAATGACTCGCATCCTGATTCTCTTTTGAATGTGCCGTCAGCGAATCGATGATGTTGCGCATGTCTTTTACCGGCACGCCCTCCGCCAGCAGGTTTTGCAGGACTTGCGTGACAGTTGAGAGCGGAAGTAGATCAGGTACCAAATTACTGACTAATTTCGGGTAGCGTGTGGCAACCTTATCCAGCAGTTGTTGGGTTTCGTCTTGTCCGAGTAGTTCGCTAGCGCTCTCGCGAATGATGGCATTAATATGGGTTGCGATTGCGGTTGGGGCGTCAACCACCGTGTAACCTAGGCCTCTGGCCAATTCAGCTTGCGAGGACTCGATCCATAGCGCGTCCAAACCAAACGCCGGCTCTGTCGTAGGTTCTCCATCAATTGGCGCGGGCATTTCTGAGCTGTTAATGGCGAGTAGCTTGCCTACGCGCACATCGCCTGTACCCCGCACGACACCATGAAGAGAAATTTGATAGGCCTCAGGCTTCAGATCGAGATTGTCGCGTATTCTGATGGGCTGAATCAAAAACCCTAACTCCGCAGAGAGCTTCTTTCTAATACCGCGTATTCGGGTTAAGAGCTGGCCGCCTGACTGCGTGTTCGCAAGGGGCACCAAGCCGTAACCGATATCTAAAGCGATGACTTCGACCTGATCGATATCCTCCCAGTCGAGTTCGCGATTGGCTGGCTCGATCTCTGCAGTAGACTCTGCATTAACTTCTTGCCGCTGCTCTTCGGCGGTCTGCTGCCGGATGTAATAACCGAGGCCAATGCCCGCGGCACCCAACGGGAGAAATACGAAGTGAGGCATCCCGGGTATGAGCCCAAGCAACGTCACAATGCCAGACGCGATGAAGACACCATTGGCATCAGCCACCTGTTTAGAGGCCTGTTCAGCCATGCTTTCATTAGTCGTAACGCGGGTGACCAGAATCGCAGTGGAAAGCGAGAGAAGCAGCGAGGGTATCTGTGCCACGAGACCATCACCAATGGTCAGCAGCACGTAAATTCGGCCAGCGTCGCTCAGTGTCAACTCATGCTGGGTAGTCCCCACGATCAGGCCGCCCACGATATTGATGATCAGAATAAGAATGCCCGCAATCGCGTCACCCCTGACGAACTTCGATGCGCCGTCCATGGAGCCATAAAAGTCTGACTCCTGAGTGAGCTCATTGCGGCGTTCTTTGGCTGCGTCTTGATCAATAATGCCCGCATTCAGGTCCGCATCGATGGCCATCTGTTTGCCGGGCATCGCGTCCAGTGTGAATCGTGCGATTACCTCGGACACACGCCCGGCACCTTTTGTGACCACGATGAAGTTGATGATCATCAAGATCAGGAAGATGATGAAGCCCACCACATAATTGCCTGCGATGACGAATTCGCCAAAGGACTCAATGACCTTGCCGGCGGCGTCGGTGCCGGAGTGACCCTCCACCAAGACCACTCTCGTTGATGCTACGTTGAGTCCCAATCTCAACAGCGTGGCAATCAGCAATACAGACGGAAAAGACGAAAACTCTAGGGGTCTGCGGGTGTTCAGGGTGATCATGACCATCAGAAGTCCCAGCATAATGTTGAATGTGAACAGCACATCCAGCACAAATGCCGGTAGCGGGACGACCAGAAGCGCCAAAATAAGCAGCACCAGTGTCGGTCCACCGACACTTTTCGCGTTAAACCACGCAAAACGGTCGGAAACCTGTCGAAAATTTGACAGTATGGCTTCCAAAGTCCGTGACCTCCCCTCGAATATGGCTATTTACGCCACTGGTGAGAACGATAGACGCAAGTTCCGTACCAACTTTGTGTTGGGCACTCTCGGCAGCGGACCGAAATGGACATCATCTCATCGCGGTACTTCCCACAAATCTATGGGTAAATCGGGTAAAGCGTGGTTTAAAGGAGCCGATATTTAGATCATGAAGCTAATGCCCAAAAACGGGGCGATAAAATGCACGCGCCAGCATGTGCCTGCAGACAACGACATCACAGGCGACGGCCAGGAGGAACGTAATGATGCGCAAATTTGTAATGGGGTGGACTGCACTGTTAATGATTGCGCTGCTCAGCGGCTGCGAGACCTTGGGGTATTCCTCAGAGCCCGACGCGTCCTTCGTAGAGCCAATGGTCGAGCGTCGGGATACGTTGACAGCAACGGGATACGCAGTGATTGAAGTACAGCCAAGTGATATCGCGGCGCAGCGACGCCTTCTGGCGATTCGCGCCGCCAAGCTCGACGCCTACAGAGGATTGACCGAGCAGGTTTACGGTCAGTACCTCGACTCAACCACGACAGTGGCTGACATGGTCGTGCGCAGTGACAGTTTCCGCGCTCGCGTCGAAGGTGTTGTGTATGGCGCTAATTTGGTACAAATCGAGCCCCGTGGCAGTGACACCTATGAGGTTACGATGTCCTTGGATAAGAGTATCGTTAACGATCTCAGAGTGCTGTATCTAGAGCGCGCAGTGATGGCGGCGGGGTCCTGATCAGGGATCCGGCGAAAACGAGGTGAGCATGCGGCACACAACATTATGGCTAATGGTGTGGGGGATGATCTCAGCAGTGAGCGCGCTCGCGCAGGATGACGTTGGCGGCCTTCCTGACGACGCTGACGCTTCAAGGTATTTATCCGCGTTTAAACAGCGCGCTCTGGATGCTGCGCTGGAATCTGGGGCTCGAGTCAAAGGTGTCGCTTACATTGACGATCAGGGCAGGCTGCATGAGCGAGCCATGTTTTCTACCGAAGCCGATGTGAGAGGTATTCAGGTCGAAAGCTATCTGGATGCGATGGGTGGCGAAGAGGGGCTTGATGCGGTTCAGGTCTCTGACGACGCCAGGTGCCAACTGTGGACGGGGAGCGGCGCCGA
>Ga0181563_10002317_pt1 | contig 18426 bp, 16 predicted proteins | sample 011ome_25_FD_133759 | JGI IMG/M metagenome (GOLD analysis project Ga0181563, IMG submission 133759) | Coastal salt marsh microbial communities from the Groves Creek Marsh, Skidaway Island, Georgia - 011512CT metaG (megahit assembly) | ecosystem: Environmental > Aquatic > Marine > Intertidal...
GCATATGGATTCATTAACACAAATTGTTTTGGGTGCTGCTTGTGGAGAGGCAGTTTTAGGAAAAAAAATTGGAAATAAGGCATTGCTCTTTGGTGCAATTGGTGGCACCTTACCTGATTTAGACGTTTTTGTTGGAAAATGGATATTCAACAATGAAATTCAAGCCATGGCATTTCATAGAGGATTTATGCATTCAATTCTGTTTGCAATTTTGGCAGGAGTAGGGCTTGGATATACGGTTTATTGGATGTACAATAGAAGAAAACGAGTAGGAAAAACCTCGCGTAATGATTGGATAAAATTGTTTTTAATTTCAATTGTTACGCATCCAATTTTGGATTGCTTTACAGGATATGGAACTCAATTATTTGCACCATTCTCAAACTACAGAGTTGCTTTTGATAATATTGCAGTTGCCGATCCTTTTTATACATTACCTTTTTTAGTAGCACTTATTATTTTGATGTTTTTTCGGCGAACCTCCAAAATGAGAGCTATTTTCTTAACTATTGGTTTAGGGATTAGCTCGTTATATATGGTCTTCACTTTGATAAATAAGCTATATGTTAGTTCAGTTTTTATGTCTGATTTACAACAAAAGAATATTAACTACAACCGCTTTAAAAGTCAACCTACAATATTAAATAATATTTTGTGGTATGGTGTTGCTGAATCTGATGCAGCATATCATGTAGCATTTTATTCAATTTTAGATAAAAATAAAGCGCCAAGAAAATGGCAAAGTATTCCAAAAAATCATCAGCTTGTATCGTCAAATGATAGCGATATCAAAACCTTAATTTGGTTTAGTGATGGATTTTATTCAATTTCTGAAACACCTGAAAAGGATACTTTTGTATTTAAGGATTTGCGTTATCCTTTGATAAATGAAGAGGACCCAAATTCTTCAGTGTTTAATTTCAAAATTAAGAAGAAAAATCAGCGTTGGATGGCACAGCCATTTTATCCAAAAGAGGTAAAAGAAAAAGACATTTCAGCATTTTGGGAACGACTAAAAGGGATTTAGAGCACACCAACAGATTTCATACATTTTTTCATGGACTGGAAGGTTCGTTCAATATCATTATCTAACCCAACTGAAAAACGAATTAATCCTTCGCTTAATCCCATTTCCTTTTGTTCATCTTCTGGAATTTCAGATGAAGTTGAACTTCCAGGTGCGCTAAATAAGGTTTTATAAAAACCTAAACTTACCGCCAAGTAGCCAAGGTTTTCTTTTTGCATCAATTCCATCAATTCGTTGGCCTTAATAAGCGTTCCAACATCAATTGTAAGCATACCACCAAAACCATATTCTTTGTTCATTTGTTGTTTAAATACATTGTGTGAGGGATGAGATTTAAGTCCAGGGTAAACGGTTTTTATTCCTTCGCATTCAAATTTTTCTGCCAAATACATTGCATTGTGGCTATGTTGTTTCATCCTAATGTGAAGTGTTCTTAAATTTTTTAGAATTGATGCAGCTCTAAGACTATCCATGCTTGCACCAAAAAGCATCGCTGCGCCATCGTTTACATTTCTAAGACAATCAATCAATTCTTGACTGCCACAAACCACACCTCCAATGGTATCGCTTGAACCATTAATAAATTTGGTGAGACTATGAATAACAATATCGGCGCCTAGTATTTTTGGTGATATCGAAAGTGGTGAGAATGTATTGTCTACAACCAATTGAATATTGTGTTTTTTTGCAATTTTTGCTAGCGCTCTAATGTCTGCAACTTCGAGTAATGGATTACTAACGGATTCACAATATAGGGCAGTGGTTTTTTGTGTAATAGATTTTTCAACAGCCTCCAAATCAGTGATATCTACAAATGAAGTGTTTATTCCAAACTTAGGCGCAAAATTTTTAAGAAAAGCATAAGTACCACCGTAAATCGTTCGACTAGAAACCACATGATTTCCAGCATGGCATAATTGCATCAAAACAGCAGTAATTGCTCCCATTCCAGAGGCTGAAACATTGGATGTTTCTGTACCTTCCATCGCAGCCAACGCCTCACCTAAATACAGGTTTGAGGGTGAACTATGTCTAGAATAAAGGTAGCACCCGTCAGCATTACCTTCAAAAGTGTCAAACATGGTTTTTGCGGAAAGGAAAGTGTATGTTGATGAATCTGAAATGGAAGGGTTTACACCTCCAAATTCTCCAAAATATTGTAAATCTTGAATAGCGTCTGCTGGCTTCATAAATATTGGTTATATTTAATCAAATATCTATTTTTAAAGATTTAAAAACAATAACTATGTGTAATTATAGAAAAATATTCATAAATATTAATTAATTTTGGATAAAAATTTTATATTTTTGTTGAAATTAATCTAATTAAAGATATTTTTTCAATATGAAACTAGACGCACTTGATATAAAAATTCTTCGCTTGCTTCAAAAAGATGCAAAACTTACAAACAAAGCATTGTCTGCAAAGTTATCACTTTCTGTGACAGCAATTTACGAACGTATTAAAAAACTTGAAAAAACAGGATTTATTGAGGGCTATGTTGCTCTAGTCTCAAAAGAAAAAGTAGGAAAGTCCTTTGTTGCATTTTGTCATGTAAAACTCGTTCAGCATACTCAAAATAACGTCAAGCAATTTGAACGAGAGGTTATTGCTATTGAAGAAGTTTTAGAATGTTATCATCTTAGTGGTGATTATGATTATTTACTAAAAGTTCATGTGAAAGACATGGAATCTTACCGAAAATTTATGATTGAAAAGCTAACAAATTTAAATCATATTGGCAGTACCCACAGTATGTTTATGATCAATCAAGTGAAGTATACAACGGCTCTAAATATTTAAATTTTTATTCTAATCTATTGAACGGAAGTTTGTATTTTTGTTCCTATTAAAATTTTAAAAATATGAAATCATATGATGTTGCTGTAATTGGCTCTGGCCCTGGCGGATATGTAGCAGCTATTCGTTGTGCTCAGCTTGGAAAAAGTGTTGCCATTATTGAAAAATATAGCACAATGGGGGGAACATGTTTAAATGTAGGTTGTATTCCAAGTAAAGCCTTATTGGATTCTTCTCATCATTTTGAAGATGCTGTAAAACATTTTGATACGCATGGTATTGAACTTCCTGGAGAAGTAAAAGTCAATCTTGAAAAAATGATGGCAAGAAAACAATCTGTTGTTAATCAAACAACAGTAGGAATAGAGTTTTTAATGAAGAAAAACAATATTGATGTCTATCAAGGCGTTGGCGCTTTCAAAGACGCAACACATATTACCATAAATGGAGATACTTCTCAAGAAATTGAGGCCAAATACACCATCATTGCCACAGGAAGCAAGCCCTCTGAACTACCTTTTGCTTCAATCGATAAAGAACGTATCATTACATCAACTGAAGCCTTAAAACTCAAAGAAATACCAAATCACCTTATCATTATTGGAGGGGGAGTAATTGGTCTAGAGCTCGGTCAAGTTTATAAGCGTCTTGGCTCAGAAGTCACTGTTATTGAATATATGGATCGTATCATTCCAACAATGGATAAAGGTCTATCAAAAGAACTCAATAAAGTCCTGAAAAAGCAAAAATTTAATATTAACACTTCCCATAAAGTAACTTCAGTAATACGCAAAGGTGATAACGTAACAGTAACTGCCGAAAACAAAAAAGGAGAAACCGTTACTTTTGCAGGTGATTATTGTTTGGTATCTGTAGGTCGAAATGCTTATACAGCGGGGCTTAATGCCGAAGCTGCTGGAGTAGAATTAAATGAACGTGGTCAAGTAAATGTGAATGAACATTTGCAAACATCTGCTTCAAATATATACGCCATTGGCGACGTTGTTCGAGGAGCAATGTTGGCACATAAAGCAGAAGAAGAAGGTGTTTTTGTTGCCGAAACCATTGCAGGTCAAAAACCACATATAAATTATAACCTTATTCCTGGTGTTGTCTATACATGGCCAGAAGTGGCTGCTGTTGGAAAAACAGAAGAACAACTAACTGAAGAAGGAGTGGCCTATAAAATTGGGCAGTTTCCAATGCGTGCTTTAGGAAGGAGCCGTGCAAGTATGGATTTGGACGGATTTGTAAAGATTTTAGCCGATCAAACAACCGATGAAATTTTGGGGGTTCATATGATTGGAGCACGTTGTGCCGATCTAATTGTAGAAGCTGTAGTTGCTATGGAATTTCGTGCATCTGCAGAGGATATTTCAAGAATGTCTCATGCACATCCAACATTTACTGAAGCCATAAAAGAAGCTGCACTTGCCGCAACCGAAAATAGAGCATTGCATATCTAATTGATAAACAAGATTTTATATTTAAAGCGGTCATAAAATGACCGCTTTTTTTATAAATTTTATTTATTTTTTTTGTTAAAAAAAACTGTATATTTTGAAGAATGATTCACAATGTATTGTCTAATATTTAAACAATTTGATTAAACAAAATTAATATTTCTAACATAGCACCCATAAATGTAAAGTGCAAAAGCCACCCAAATCGCTTTGAATCCACACGACCTAAAATACCAATACACCGACGAGGCACTAGTTCTTGCCATCATTCATAAGGAAGAAACACATCTTTTTGAAACCTTACATCAGCGTTATTATTCAGTTGTATATGGTCGATGCCTTAACTTTTTTAAAAACAAACAAGATGCAGAAGATGTCTCTCAAGAAATATTTTTTAAAGTATTTTTAAAGTTAGACACCTTCTTGTTTAAGTCAAAATTTTCAACTTGGTTGTATAGTTTTACACACAACTATTGTATCAATTACAAACGAAATATTGAATACAGAAAATTTGAAAATAAACTAATTGACCCAGAAAGATTAAGTGAAGAGTTTTTTAGTTATAATTACGACTCTTGTATTATTGATGAGCATCAATTAGTACGATTAAAACTTGCAATTAGCTTATTACCAAAACATGAACAAAAGCTAGTTTTGCTAAAATATTGTGGTCATATGACCATAAGAGAAATGACCGAAGTGTATAATCTAGGCTAAAGTGCTCTCAAAATGAAGTTGAAACGCATCAAAAATAAAATTATTAAAAATTATAGGGTAGCAGATTTCGAAGAGTTGAAATTTGCTTAATTATTTCCGTTTTTTGCGATTAAAATTTTTGTCCCCTCTTGTTTTTGGTTTTTTATATTTTTTTCCAATAGTTCTTTTGTAGGATCCACCAAGATTTACCTTTTTATTTTTTTCCTTTTTTTCATGAAATGCAGGTCCAGGAACATCATCATTTTTCTTTTGGTTTGGATTATACCGCTCCTTTACAATTTTCCGTTCCTCAGGCATCAATTCATTTGATAGTTCCACTTCAGCAGGCCACTCACAAACTTTTATTTCGAAATTCATATAACGCTCAATTTGAATCCTAAATTCTTGTTCTTTTTTTGTTGATAACAATATACTTTCCCCTTGTTTTTGAGCTCGTCCAGTACGACCAATGCGATGCATGTAATTTTCTGAAAACTCTGGTGTATTGAAGCTAATAACATGAGAAACTTCATTTATGTCTATACCCCGTGCCATCAGATCTGTGGTGACTAAAATTTTGTAGGTTCCACTTTTAAATTCTTCAATAGCATTGCGCCTGTAATTTTGCGATTTATTGGAGTGAAGCACACCACATTCATTTCTAAAATTAAGCTCTAGTACTTCAAATAATCGGTCGGCTATACGTTTTTGGTCGACGAAAATGAGTACTTTTTTGAACGCTTCTTTTTTAGCCAACAGAAACAATAAAAGATTGAGCTTTGAATTATAATTCGGTGCATTAAAACGCGTTTGTTTAATATTTTTAAGCGGAGTTCCCGAAAGTGCAGTGGATACTTTATTGGGGTTTCTAAAAAAGTTTGAAATAATATTTTCGACCTCTGAATTCATTGTTGCTGAAAACATAATGTTTTGACGTTGCTCTGGGAGTAAATCAAAAATATTTATAAGCTGGTGTCTAAATCCCAAATCGAGCATCACATCGACTTCATCAATAACTAGTTTTTGTATATTTTTCAGTCGCAATGCTCTGCTAACGGCCAAATCATAAAGTCGGCCAGGGGTTGCGACCACAATATCTGCACCATTTTCAATTTGTTTTTTTTGTGTATTGATGTTTGTCCCACCAAAAATTCCAACAATTTGAAACGGTAATTCTTTGCTTAGTTTATCAATTGATTCAACCACTTGCAACACCAATTCTCTTGTAGGCACAAGAATTAAAATACGTGGAGAACTTTGAGAGGGTTGTGTAATGTTTCTTAGTAATGGTAAGGTGTAGGCCATTGTTTTTCCAGTTCCTGTTTGTGCAATACCAATCAGGTCTCTTCCAGAGCAAATTTTTGAAAAAGAAGCACTTTGAATTGCAGTTGGGTGTTTGAATCCTAGTTGCATAACTGCATCATACAGAATAGGGGGAAGTTTAAAATTGCTGAAAGTGTCCAAATTGAAAAATTTATTCAAAGGTAATGTATTCTTATAAAGTAGGTGTATATTTCAATATATCTGATTAAATTTACATATAATTAGTTTTATACCATTTTTGAGAACACACTTTCATTTTAAACCAAAACACTTAGAAACTTTCAAAAGGCAACTCTTGCAATGGGCCAATAATTTTGATGAGGTTGTTTGGTTGGATTCAAATCAATATAACCAAACCCATAGTAGTTTTGAGGCTATTTTGGCAGTAGATGCTTTTTCGATCTTACAACTTTCTAAAAATCAAAGTTTTAAACAATTGGAAAATTATAGAAACACAACTTCAGATTGGATTTTTGGTTATCTTTCTTATGATTTAAAAAATGATATTGAAACGCTAAATTCTTCAAATTTTGATGGTCTTCAATTTCCAGATTTATTTTTTTTTCAACCCAAAAAAGTATTTATTTTCCAAGGCGATCAGGTAAGTATTCATTACTTAGAGGAGTTTTCATTTTGCATTCAAGATGATTTAAAAACAATTCGAAATGAATCGTTATTTTGTAAGAATTTAGATTCTTCAAAATTGAAAATTAACGCAAGAACATCAAAATCATCATATTTAGAAAAAGTTAAATCTCTTCAAAATCATATCCATATAGGAGATATATATGAAGCCAATTTTTGTCAAGAATTTTTTTCACATGGTGTAATCGATCCTCTAGCAACTTTTTACAAACTTCAAAACAGTTCTCAACCCCCATTTTCTGCATATTTAAAAAATGGTGAACATTTTGCATTGTCTGCTTCTCCAGAGCGGTATTTAAAGAAAAATGGAAATAGTGTCATTTCTCAACCTATAAAGGGGACTTCCAAGCGATCTGTGCATGCTATAGAGGATGAAAAATTGAAAGCCAATTTAGAAGCCAACCCCAAAGAACGCAGTGAAAACGTAATGATTGTAGACTTGGTGCGCAATGATTTGTCAAGAATTGCAAAAAAAGGTTCTGTAAACGTTGATGAACTTTGTGGCCCTTATACATTTGCTCAAGTTCATCATTTAATTTCAACGGTAAGTGCTACAATAAAAGAGGAATATTCATCTGTAGATGTCATCAAATCTACTTTTCCCATGGGTAGCATGACAGGTGCACCAAAGATATCAGCCATGAAAATAATTGAACAATTGGAAGATGCCAAGCGAGGGCTATATTCTGGCGCAATAGGATATTTTACTCCATCTGGTGATTTTGATTTTAATGTGGTCATTAGAAGTATTTTATACAATAAATCATCTTCATATATTTCTTTTTCTGTAGGAAGTGCTATCACTTACAAAAGTCAACCAGAGCACGAATATGAAGAATGTCTTGTAAAAGCGCAAGCAATGCGAGAAGCTCTGGAAAATTAATTTGTATTTTTGTGCAATGCAATTGGCTTTTGAACAACATATAAAATCACAGTTTCCGTTCCTTTTTAAACAAAAGATTCTGGTTGCAGTTTCTAGCGGATTAGACAGTATGGTTTTAACGGATTTATGTTTAAAATCAGGATTAAATTTTGCTTTAGCACATTGTAATTTTAAATTACGAGAATTGGAAAGTGATAAAGAAGAAGCTTTTGTTTTGGATTATTCAAAAACACATAAATTAACTTTTTTTTCCAAACAATTCAATACCACTCATTATGCGGAGATCTCCAAAATTTCGATTCAAATGGCCGCTCGCGAGTTGCGCTATAATTTTTTTGATGAACTCTGTAGAATTCACCAATTTGATACAATACTCACTGCCCATCATGCCAATGATAATTTAGAAACATTTTTTATCAATCTTAGCAGAGGTTCTGGTATTGATGGATTGACAGGAATTCCAAAGGTCAATGATCAAACCGTAAGACCACTTTTGCCATTTTCTAGAAATCAGATTTTTGATTATGCAAAAATGCATAATATTCAATGGTGTGAGGACAGTAGTAATGCAAGTCTGAAATACCAACGTAACGCATTACGCCATGAGCTTATTCCTGTACTAAAATCTATTTATCCAACAATTCTTGAAGCTCTAAATACAACTCAAAATAATCTGTTAGCATCGCAAGATTTATTAAAAAATCATATTAAAGATATTGAAAATAGAGTTATAACATTTTCAAACCCTGACGAAACCCACTATGACATTAAGCAACTTAAATTGCTCAATCCATTACGCTCTTATATTTATCCTTTGTTTGGAAAATATGGATTTACAGATTTTGATGAACTTTATCATTTAGTTGGCGCACAATCTGGGAAGCAAATCCATTCAAATACACATGCGATACTAAAAGATAGAACCGTTATGATTTTGACACCAAAATCAGCTTTAAAATCTGACTTTTTTTTAAGTATTACTGATTTAGAGAAGGAAATAAAACTAAGTGAATTTGGTGTTCATCTCAATTTTGAAAGAGAATCAAATTTGGGTAATTCTTCTAAAAATACTTTGTTTTTAGATCATGATAAACTTCAATTTCCATTAGTCCTGCGCTCGTGGGCAGAAGGTGATTTTTTCTATCCCTCTGGAATGAATGGTAAAAAGAAGTTGAGCAAGTATTTTAAAGATGAAAAATTATCACTTATACAAAAATCAAAAGTACTTTTGTTGTGTTCAAATGAAGATGTTGTTTGGGTTGTAGGAATGCGACCAGATGCTCGATTTTTAGCCACTTCAAACACAAAACATATTTTAAATGTCAATGTAGTTCATGCCACAGATTGATCCTTTTTTTACTCCTTTAAAATTATTCAAAAATGCATTTATATCAACAGTCTACTCGGGCTTGTTTCGTCGTATAAAGATTTATCAAAATAGAGAGCGCATTAACCTGAGTGATAGTGATTTTTTAGATTTAGATTGGAGTTATGCCAAATTACCATCCGATGAACTTATTATATTATTACATGGTATGGAGGGTGATGGTCAGCGGCCCTATGTAACGGGTGTTGCAAGACATTTTAATAACAACGGCGTTGATGCTGTTTGTGTAAATTTTAGAAGTTGTAGTGGAGAATTAAATAAAAAATTTTCAAGCTTTCATTCTGGTCAAACAAATGATTTAAAAGAAGTAATTGCCCATATTATTACAAATTATAAGTACAAATCACTTTTCCTTAAAGGGGTGAGTTTGGGAGGAAATATTGTTTTAAAATATCTGGGTGAAAATCAAAATATACCTACACAATTAAAAGCTGCAATGGCAGTATCTGTTCCAGTAGATTTGGCGGCCTCATCAAAAGCATTACATCAATTTAAAAATATATTATTTCATATTTATTTTATGATTGGCTTAAAGTACAAATTGATGCAAAAGCAACGCCAATTTCCAGATAAAATTTCTAGAAAAGCACTGTATTCTGTTTGGACTTTAAGAAAGCTAGATGAGGTGTATACCGCAAAAGCTAATGGTTTTAAAAGTGCAGCAGATTATTATAAAAAATCAAGCAGTTTACATTTTTTATCTTCAATAGAAACCCCTGTTTTGTTGCTTAATGCCAAAAATGACTCGTTTCTAACAACTTCTTGTTTTCCATATGAAATGGCTCAAATGAGTAAATATTTATTTTTGGAAACTCCAGAAAAAGGAGGTCATGTTGGGTTTATTTCAAAAGGTGGCGTGTAATACAACGAAAAAAGAGCTTTAGAGTTCTTCAGAGAATTTCAATAATTGAGAGTAGATTTTATGAATAGGGAACCCCATGACATTAAAGTATGACCCTTCAATTTTTGTAACACCAATTTGTCCAATCCAATCTTGAATGCCATACGCTCCAGCTTTGTCCATTGGATTATAGTTATCAACATAAAACTGAATTTCTTCTTTCGATAATTCTTTGAATGTCACTTTCGTTATGGAATTAAAAATATCTTCTTTTTGTAGGCTTTTTAGGCAAACAGAGGTGATCACTTCGTGTGTTTTTCCACTTAGTTTTTGAAGCATTTGAAAGGCATCATCTTTAGATATTGGTTTTCCTAATGCCATATTATGATACCAGACAATAGTGTCACTTGTAATGAGGAGATCTTTAAGAGATAATTCTTCTACAAATGCATTTGATTTAAGCTGAGCAAGATAGTCTGAAATTTCACTTCTCTTAAGATGTTTAGGATAGTTTTCATCTATTTTTTTAAGTCGAATTTCAAAAGGGACACCTAATGACTTTAGCAGCTCTTGTCTTCTTAAAGAACCTGAAGCTAAAATCAAATTTTTGGATTTCAGTCTATTTTTAAGCATTTAAAAATTAATCATTTTGAGCATCAAAATCACTCATCCAAAGTCCTTTTACTTTCATGACTTGCTCTATAATATCTCTAACGGCACCGCAACCTCCATTGATATGAGATATATAGTCTGAAATGGCTTTAATTTCGGGCGCAGCATCTTGAGGACAGCAGGGGAGACCAACTAATTTCATGACAGGAAAATCAGGAATATCGTCACCCATATACAACACCTGTTCAGAGGACAAATTATATTTGTCTAACAAGTGATGATAATGCTTCACTTTGTCATGTGCACCCAAAACAACGTCTTTTATTCCCAAACCTTCTAATCGCTGGCGAACACCCTCATTTTTTCCTCCAGAAATGATGCATATATTTAAGCCTGCATCAACGGCTGCACGAAGTGCATAGCCATCTCTTGTGTGCATTTTACGAAGTAAATCTCCATTGGTATTAACCAACAACGAGCTGTCTGTTAGAACACCGTCTACATCAAAAATAAGCGTTGTAATAGTTTTCAAAAGTGGTTTGTAATTTTTCTTAGCCATGTGTTTTTTGAATTGATTTTGTAAGTTGCTCGTATAATTCTTTATAATCTGGATATGATTCCAAATTTTTTAAATGTGTTTTTATCGTTTTTGTATCCCGTCTTTTTGCAGGCCCGGTTTGTGCCACATAGGGTGATAAATATTGTACTTTTTTTGCGGTTTCAAGAATGAGTGGTTTCAGAATTTCAAAATCCAAGCTTTTTTCATCAGTAAGCTCGTGGGCGATTCGATACAATTGGTTGGTGAAATTATTTACAAAAACAGCAGTCAAATGCAATGCTTGCCGTTGCTCTGAATTGATAAAATATGTAGGGCTATTGAGAGCTTCTGCAATTTGTTTTAAAGTGTTTCTATCGTTTTTGTCTGTTGATTCAATACAAATGGGAACGTTTTTAAAATCCATAGCAGCAGTTTTTGAAAATGTTTGAAGTGGATAAAAAACACCTCTTCTGTTTTTGGCATTTAAAAATCGCATTGAAATACTTCCAGAGGTATGTACTACGAGTTGGTTTTTGAACGGAAAATCGTTCGAAAGTTGTTCGATTGCATTATCACTAACCGCAATAATATAAACATCTGCAAAAGCAAGATTATCAAGATTATAACATTTTTCTGTAGCCGTATTTTCTGTGGAATTATTGCTTTTTGACCTGTTGTACCATTGAACGAGATTCAAATTTTCAGCATTATTAATTGCCTTACACAAATGTGTACCAACATTCCCAGCTCCTAATACTACAATAGAAATCATAATGCTAATTTACACAAGTATCGGGTTTTTTGAAAGTTAATAATCTGCTTTATAAAATAATTATTAAAATAACTGTTAAAAGCGTTGTTTTAAAATTACTTTTTTGTAAAAAGTAAGTACCTTTGTGGTCCATAAAATTTTCTTTGTTTGATGTTCAAAAAAATTGCTAATTTTCTTTTTTCTACACGCCTAACAGCAGTTTTATTTATTGTCTATGCCACTGCGATGGCTGTTGGTACATTTTTGGACGTTGGGCAAAGTACTTCGCCAACACCATACTCTCGAAATTTAATATACAATGCTTGGTGGTTTGAGGCCATTATGGTTGTTTTTATGATAAATTTTGTGGGAAATATTTTTAGATATCGCCTTCTGCGAAAAGAAAAATGGGCCACTCTAGTACTTCATTTATCATTCATTTTTATTCTTTTAGGCGCTTTTATAACACGGTACCATGGCTTTGAAGGCATGATGGCCATAAGAGAAGGTGCGACTGAAAATACATTCTTATCTCAAAAAACATATCTAACCACATATATTGATGGTGATTACAAAATAGATGGAGAGTTTCAGCGATTGGTTCGCAATGATGAAGTTGACTTTTCAGCTCGATTAGATAATAACTACAGTTATAGCACAACATACGGAAATACACCAGTAGCTGTGGAGCTCCTCGATTTTATTTCGGGAGCAGAAGAAGATATTGTTCCTGATGAAACGGGAGAATATTACTTAAAATTGGTCGAAGCGGGTAGTGGCGCACCACACAATCATTTTTTGAAAGTTGGAGAAGTTAGTAGTATACACAATGTGTTGTATGCACTAAATAAAACCACACCTGGTGCTATCAATTTAACTTTTTCTGATGAAGGGTTGACCATTCAATCTCCTTTTGAGGGAGAGTATATGACAATGGCAACAGGCACTCAAGGACAACTTGTTAAAGACAGTGTTCAGCCTTTGGCATTGCGATCAAGATATATCATTGGAAATCAAGCTATTGTATTTCCTAAACCAGTTATAAAAGGCGTCTTTGATGTGGTTAAAAAGTCTAAACTTCTTAAAGGTGATGAAGATGGTATTGCTCTTAAAGTGACCACAAATGGAGAAACAAAAACTGTTAAACTTCTAGGAGGTCAGGGGATAAGCAACCCCTTTAAACAAATTACTGTTGGAGGACTAGATTTTGCATTTAAATATGGTTCAAAAACACTTGAATTGCCATTTGACATCAAACTCAACGATTTTATTGCTGAACGTTATCCTGGAACAGAAAAAAGCTACTCATCTTATGAAAGTAAAGTCACTGTTTTTGATGATAAAGACGGTGATTTTGATTTTCATATTTACATGAATAATATTTTAAATCATAGAGGTTATCGCTTTTTTCAATCTTCTTTTGATCCCGATGAAAAAGGAACTATTCTTTCAGTGAATCACGATTATTGGGGGACTTGGTTTACGTATTTGGGGTACTATTTATTGTATTTTGGTTTAATGGCTATTTTGTTTAGCAAAGGCGCTAGAATGGAAGCTTTACGCCAGCAATTGGATAAAATTAAGCGCAAAAAGGCAAAGCTTTCAATTATTGTATTCTCCTTTTTCTCATTTGGAGTTAATGCTCAATTATCACATACTTCTGATCATCAAATGTTGCGACCTACGCAACAACAATTAGATTCTATACTTTCGGCGAATATTACGCCTATAGAGGAGTCCAATCGATTTGGTGATTTGGTCATTCAAGACTCTGATGGCCGAATGAAACCTGTAAATACTTATGCTTCAGAGTTATTAAGGAAACTCTCAAAAAAAGACACCTATAATAATTATGAAGCCAATCAGGTGTTTTTATCCATGCAAGAGAGTCCACAATTGTGGTATAATGTGCCTATAATTTATTTAAAACCAAAAAAAGCTGACACTATTCGCAGTATTATAGGTCTTCCAAAAGAGCAAAAATATGCCGCACTGATTGATTTTTTAGACAAAAATTTAAATTATAAATTAGGCCCATTTCTTGAGGAAGCCTATAGTGCACAAGTGCCTACTGCGATTCAAAAAGAATTTAAGGAAACCGATCAGCGCGTGAGTCTTTTATTTAATTCATTAGAAGGTGATGCACTACGTCTTTTCCCCATACCAGGTGATGAAAATAATAAATGGGTGTCTCCAAAAGAATTTGTTCAACAGGGTAGAGTAATCAAGGATTCATTGTATAGCAATTTTATCAAAACAGGATTCTTGGCCTATCTTGCCACTCTTCAAAATGATAAATTACAAAACACTGATTTTACGCAAAGTCAAAAACTTGTTGAAGCCATTAAAAAGACACAACAACGCTATGGAGGCAAAACAATGCTCTCTGAAAAGAAAATAAAAACCGAAATCACATACAATAAATATGATATTTTCAAAAAACTATTCAGTTGGTATATGTATGCCAGTAGTTTGATGTTTGTATTGTTGATCGTTCAGATTTTAAGAGATAAAAGTAAAGTATTGAAACTATCGGTAAATATCTTTAAAATTTTACTTTACGTTTGCTTCGGGTTACACACAGCTGGTTTGATTGTACGTTGGTATATTTCTGGTCATGCCCCATGGAGTGATGCTTATGAATCTATGATTTATGTGGCTTGGGCAACTATGGCTTTTGGCGTAATGTTAGGTCAAAAAAGCAACCTTACCTTTGCATCTACTGCATTTATAACAGCAATGATTTTGATGATTGCACACTGGAATTGGATGGATCCGTCAATAGGAAATCTACAACCGGTTTTGAATAGTTATTGGTTAATGATTCATGTAGCCGTTATTGTTGGAAGCTATGGTCCTATGGCTTTGGGGATGATTTTAGGAGTCATTAGTTTGTTGCTCATAATTCTTACAACATCAAAGAACAAGGATAAGATGGCGTTAAATGTCAAAGAACTCACCGTTATTAATGAAATGGCACTTACAGTTGGACTTGTTATGCTTACCATAGGAAATTTTTTGGGCGGTATGTGGGCCAACGAAAGCTGGGGACGTTATTGGGGATGGGACCCAAAAGAAACGTGGGCGCTTATCAGTATAATGATTTATGCCTTTGTTATCCATATGCGGCTTGTTCCTGGATTAAGAAGTCGTCTAGCGTTTAATATTGCTTCAATTCTCGCTTTTGGCAGTATTTTAATGACTTATTTTGGTGTGAACTTTTACCTTGCTGGATTGCATTCGTACGCCAAGGATGATCAAGAAATAAGCGTTAATTATATTTTAGGAAGTCTTTTAATTCTTACAACAATCAGTGTTTTTGCTTATATAAAACACCTTAAGTTTTACTCAAAAAAAGTTAGCTAATTTTATTTTTGATTTTATTGAAATGGATTTCTTTAAAATCATAAATAATCATATCAGCTAAAGCATAATCTTGATTTTTTGAATGCTCACTTTTGTAGGCCACACAATAAATCCCTGCACGCTTTGCAGCTTTGATACCATTGGTTGAATCTTCTATCACAAAACATTCATTTGGCAAAGCATTAGCCGCTTTTGCTGCATTAATAAAAATTTCTGGATGTGGTTTTGAGGCTTTAAGATCTGCGCCACTAAGTTTATTTAAAAAAAAACGGTCTAAGTTAAAGCGTTTCATCACATTATTTATCGTAAACATGGAAGCAGAGGAGGCCACAACTAATGTCAAACCATGATCAAAATAGTTGTTGATTAATTCTTCAACCCCATCCAATAATTTCAAATCGCCATCATCAAAAAAGAGTTTGGTAAAATAATTACGTTTAATTTGCACCAATTCTTGGGGGTCTTGCTCAAGATTAAAATGGGTACAAAGTTGCTTACATATTCCATAAGTGGATTGACCAGTGAAACCCTCATACATATCTGAAGAAACGTCTATTCCAACTTTTTTAAACATTTTTTGATACGCTTTGTGGTGTAGCGGTTCAGTGTCTACAATAACACCATCCATATCAAACAAAACAGCTTTGAGCATTATTTATTTTTTTTGCGAAAATAATTGTTCGGTTTATATTTTTTTTCAATTTATTCAACAATTAAAATTATTTTTTTCTATTTTTAAACTTTAAAACTAATGCTTCAATGAAATTTGTAAAACTATTAGGAATCACCAACACGCTTTTACTTTTGTTGTGCGTTCTAATTATAATTGTTTCTGAATATTTGTTTTTTTCAGGACATGAATTACACGGAATTTTTGTAGGGATCTGGGCGCCTATGCTTGTGGGTCTAATGATATTTTTTAAACTCTTTCGCCTTGAACGCTAACGACATCGTATTATATTTTTCCATTTTTGTTTCCGTTTGCGTCGCAATATGGGCTTTTGTTCTTATCAAACAATTTAACGACTTAGATAATAAATAGCGTTTTATAAACTATTTTAATGTCAAAACAAAAAATAGGTCAAAATACCATTTGTACCCATTCAGGTACTATAGTCGACCCTCTTTTCCAAGGGGCGGTATCTCCTATATATCTTTCCACCTCTTATGGTTTTTTGGATCAAGAAACAAAGCGCTATCCACGCTATTTTAATACACCAAATCAGGAGCATTTGAGTAAAAAAATTGCTGCACTTGAAGATACAGAAGCAGGAATGCTATTTTCATCAGGTTTAGCGGCAGTATCTGCTGTAATGCTTAGCTTTTTAAAATCTGGCGATCATGCTGTTGTCCAAAATGATATTTACGGAGGAACACGCAATTTTATCGAATCTCATTTTAAGGCATACGGTATTCAATACACTTTTACTAAAGATTTGTCAATCAATTCTTTTGAAGAATGTATTCAAAAAAATACCAAACTTATTTATATTGAAACGCCATCAAATCCACTCCTTAAATTAGTTGATTTGTTTGCCATAGCAAAATTGGCTAAGTCTCATAATATTGTTTCAGCTATTGATAATACTTTTGCAACACCAATTGTTCAAAAACCACATACGCTTGGTATTGATGTGATCATTCATTCTGCTACAAAATATTTTGGAGGACATAGTGATATTAGCGCTGGTGCAATTGCTTCTACTCAAAATAATGTTGATAAAATCTGGAATTTAGCAAAAGATTTTGGAGGCAACCTTAGTGATTTTTCGGTTTGGATGCTAGAAAGAAGTATGAAAACTTTAGCCATACGAGTTAAAGCTCAACAAAAGAATGCCAAAAAACTGGCTCGGTTTTTAGAAAAACATTCGGGTATTGATAATGTGTATTATCCTGGCTTAAAATCACATGAGTATCATCAATTGGCAAAAACTCAAATGAAAGGTTTTGGTGCAATGCTATCGTTTGAATTGTCAAATACGTATGATACAGTCTTATTCCTTAAATCACTTAAATTAATAAAACCTTCAATGAGTTTGGCTGGTGTGGAAAGCACAATGATTTTACCTGCTCTAACATCTCATGCCTTACTTTCAGAATCAGACCGATTTGCACAGGGGATTACAGATCAACTGATTCGTTTTTCTGTTGGAATTGAATCTAAAAAGGATTTAATTTACGATATTGAGCAAGCTTTGAGTTTAAGTAAAAAACACTAGCATTATGAAAGTAGATATTCTTGCATTTGGCGCACACCCAGACGATGTCGAATTGTCCTGCGGGGGTACACTCCATAAAGCCATTATTGAGGGAAAAACGGTTGGTATAATTGATCTTACTCGTGGAGAACTTGGTACAAGAGGTACCGCAGAAATACGAAAAGCAGAGGCAAGCGCTGCTGCCAAAATTTTAGGGGTATCCTTTAGAGAGAATTTAGGGTTCCAAGATGGTTTTGTATTTAACACCAAGGAAAACCAATTAGAAATTATCAAAAAAATTAGGGCTTATCAGCCGGATATTGTTTTTTGTAATGCTATTGACGACCGTCATACCGATCATGGCAAATCAAGTGCTTTGGTGCGCGAAGCCTGTTTTTTAAGCGGTTTGACAAAAATAAATACAAAGAGCGAAAAAGGAGAGGAGCAAATTTCGTGGCGCCCCAATGCTGTGTATAGTTATATCCAATGGAAAAATAGTACACCAGATTTTGTGGTTGATATAAGTTCTACTATAGATGTCAAAATGGCCGCAGTGGCCGCCTACAAGTCTCAATTCTTTGATCCTAAAAGTACAGAGCCGGAAACGCCTATTTCAAGTCAAAATTTTATTGAAAGTATTCGCTATAGAGCTGCAGATCTTGGCCGCTTGGTCTTTACCGATTACGCAGAGGGGTTTACTACTGATAGACTTTTGGCAGTGAACTCCATATTTGATTTAAAATAAATTAAAAAAAAATCTTTGTATAAAATCATAAATGAACTACATTTGCAAACGCATTTTTGTATGCTAAACGGTGGTTGTAGCTCAGTTGGTTAGAGCGCCTGATTGTGGTTCAGGAGGTCGTCGGTTCGAGACCGATCTTCCACCCATTAA
>Ga0181563_10002321_pt1 | contig 18417 bp, 16 predicted proteins | sample 011ome_25_FD_133759 | JGI IMG/M metagenome (GOLD analysis project Ga0181563, IMG submission 133759) | Coastal salt marsh microbial communities from the Groves Creek Marsh, Skidaway Island, Georgia - 011512CT metaG (megahit assembly) | ecosystem: Environmental > Aquatic > Marine > Intertidal...
CACCACGACGATCGAGGCCATCCGGACGATGGCGGGCAACGACATGATCACCACCCGCGGTGACGTCACGACGCTGTCGGGTGAGCCGGTGGTCGTCACGACGGCCCTGCTGGTCGCCAGGGGTCCGGAGGATGCGGCATGAGCGCGCGCGTCGCCTGGGCCGACGTCGAGGTGGGCACCGAGCTGCCTTCCCAGACCTTCACCGTGCTCAGGTCCGACCTCGTCCGCTATGCCGGTGCATCGGGCGACTTCAACGTCATCCACTGGAACGAGCGCATCGCGACCGAGGTCGGCCTGCCGAATGTCATCGCTCACGGCATGCTGACGATGGCCATGGCCGGCCGTGTGGTGACCGACTGGGTGGGTGATCCCGGGGCGCTACTGGAGTACGGCGTGCGCTTCACTCGGCCCGTCGTCGTGCCCGACGACGACTCCGGAGCCACACTCGAGGTTTCGGCGAAGGTCTCGGCCAAGGGCGATGACGGCACTGTTCAGGTCACCATCACCGCGACTTCCGAGGGCGCGACGGTGCTGGGCAAGGCCCAGGCCCGGGTTCGACTGGCCTGATCGTGAGCGGGCTCACGAGCCAGACCCTCGCGGCTCACACGACCCTTCGCGTGGGAGGCCCCGCCGGCGACTGGGTCACGGTCACCTCCGAGCGGGAGCTCTGCGACTCCGTGGTGAGATGCGATGCCCAGGGCACTCCTGTCCTTATCCTCGGCGGTGGCAGCAACCTGCTGGTCGCTGACGATGGCTTTCCCGGCACCGTCATCCAGGTGGCCGTGCGCGGGATGGAGGTCGTGAGCCAGAGCGAGGACCGAGTCCGCCTGCATATCGCTGCAGGCGAGGTGTGGGACGACGTGGTTCAGCGCGCGGTGGACGAGGGGTGGTCCGGCATTGAAGCGCTCTCGGGGATTCCCGGGCTGACCGGTGCGACGCCGGTGCAGAACGTCGGGGCCTACGGGCAGGAGGTCGGCCAGGTCATCGAGACGGTCCGGGTTCTCGACCGCTCCACGGGCACTGTCCTGGATGTCGGGGCAGGGGAGTGCGGCTTCGGCTATCGCACCAGCAGGTTCAAGGCCGAGCCCGGCCGATGGGTGATCCTCGCCGTTGAGCTGAGCCTCGGGCGGTCTGGCTGGGGTCAGCCGACCTACCCGGAACTGGCCCGGGAGCTCGGCGTCGCCGTCGGCGATGTCGCCCCGATCACGTCGGTGCGCAGTGCCGTACTGCTCCTGCGCTCACGCAAGGGAATGGTCCTGAACCCTGACGACTCCGACACCTGGAGCGCCGGTTCCTTCTTCACCAACCCCGTCGTCACGCCCGAGGTCGCGGCTCGACTCCCCGACGGCTGCCCCACGTTCCCCGCCGTGGGCGGTGTGAAGCTCAGCGCCGCATGGCTTATCGAGCAGGCAGGCATCGCTCGGGGCTTCGCGATCGACGATGCTTCCGGGGCCCGCATCTCGACCAAGCACACCCTCGCCCTCACCAACCGCGGTGGGGCCAGGGCAGCCGACATCGTGGCTCTGGCGCGCGTGGTTCGCGAACGGGTGATCGATGCATACGGCGTCGCGCTGGAGCCTGAGCCGACCCTGGTGGGCTGCTCCCTCTGAGCATCGGGAGGAGGCCATGCGGCTCTCCTCGGAGTGTCCGCTACTCGGCCTCGGCGAGCAACGCAGCCATGCGCCCGACGCCCTCGGTGATGTCGGCGTCCGAGGTCGCGTAGGACAGCCGCATGTACCCGGGGGTGCCGAATGCCTCACCGGGCACCACAGCGACCTCTGCCTCGTCGAGGATGATCCCGGAGAGGTGAGCCGACGACTCGATCAGTGACCCGCGCAGAGTGCGACCCATCAGGCCCTTGACCGACGGATACACGTAGAACGCCCCCTCGGGGGTGGGGCAGGTCACGCCTGGAATGGCCTCGAGGAGGTCGACGATGAGCTGGCGTCGTCGATCGAAAGCAACCTTCATCTCGTCCACGGCAGCCAGGTCACCGCTCACGGCAGCCAAGGCGGCGACCTGAGACACGTTCGCGACGTTGGACGTTGCATGGGACTGCAGGTTCGCCGCGCCCTTGATGATGTCGTTGGGTCCGATCATCCAGCCCACGCGCCAGCCGGTCATCGCGTAGGTCTTGGCCACGCCGTTGACGATGATGCACCTGTCGGCAAGCTCGGGGACCAGAACGGGCATCGAGGCGAACTCCGCGTCGCCGTAGACAAGGTGCTCGTAGATCTCGTCGGTGACGACCCAGAGCCCTCGTGCGGCAGCCCACTCTCCGATCGCCTTGACCTCAGCGGGGGAGTAGACCGCGCCCGTCGGGTTGGACGGAGAGACGAAGACGAGCATGGTCGTTCGGTCGGTGCAGGCGGCCTCGAGCTGATCGATCGTGGCGCGATAGCCGGAGGTCTCATCGGTCATGACCTCGACCGGGACGCCGCCTGCCAGTCGGATCGACTCCGGGTAGGTGGTCCAGTAGGGCGCCGGCAGGAGCACCTCGTCGCCGGGGTTCAGCAGAGCGGCGAACGCGTTGTACAGGGCCTGCTTGCCGCCGTTGGTGACGAGCACCTGACTGGCAGCCACATCGAGGCCTGAGTCGCGGAGCGTCTTGGCGGCGATTGCCTCCTTGAGCTCGGGCAGCCCGCCGGCGGGGGTGTAGCGATGCCAGCGCGGATCCGAGCATGCCGCGCGCGCGGCCTCCACGATGTAGCCCGGGGTGGGAAAGTCCGGCTCGCCGGCGCCGAAGCCGATCACGGGTCGTCCGGCGGCCTTGAGGGCCTTGGCCTTGGCATCGACCGCGAGAGTGGCCGACTCGGAAATGGCCGCGATACGACGAGAGAGGCGGGGAGCAGTCATGGGAGCATCCTTGCAGCCCGCACCGGGCGTCTCGAGCCTAGGTCGGGCCTAGGTCGGGTCAACTCGGGGCAACTCTGGCCAACTCGGGGTACCGGATTGGACCGGCCTTGGGGCAGGCCCGTAGACTTCCTCCTCGCTGAAGTAGGTCGGCGTGAGCCTGCCCTCCGACGCGTGCACGGAGCCGTCCTCGGACGGTTCCGGAGGGTCGTAGCTCAATTGGTAGAGCACCGGTCTCCAAAACCGGCGGTTGGGGGTTCAAGTCCCTCCGGCCCTGCGCAGCACCCCGCCACCCGGCGGCGGTGCACGACCCATCCGGGTCGAAGTGGTGTGACAACGAACGGAGCGAGGCAGATGACGGACACCGGTGCTGTGTCCGACCGTGGATCGGCGAACCACGGTCGCAAGGACCAGGCCAATGTGTTCTCGCGCCTTGCCCTGTTCATCCGGCAGGTCGTGGCCGAGCTTCGCAAGGTCATCTGGCCGACCCGCAAGGAGCTCATCGCCTACACGACCGTGGTGGTGGTGTTCGTGCTGATCATGGCCGGCATCATCGCGGGATTTGACTACGTATTCACCAAGGGCGTGCTGTTCATCTTCGGATGAGCAGGGCTCCCCAACCGACGACGCAAGGAGAAGGACAGCCGTGTCCGATCAGGACCCCACGTCACCCTCGAACGACCCCTTCTCGACGTCCTCCGCTGCGGAGGAGGTCGAGGCTGAGGGTGTGGTCGTCGATGTTCCCGTCGATGCAGCGCCCGACGAGGTCGCCGAGGCGATCGTCGATGCGGAGGACGCTCTCGAGCAGGCCGAGGCGATCGTCGAGGCAGAGGCGGAAGCCGATGTCGTTGCTGAGGCTGAGGCAATTGCAGACGACGCCGAGGAGGAGGAGGACGCCGATCCCGTCGCCACCTTCCGCGAGCAGATGCGCATTGCTCCCGGTGACTGGTACGTCATCCACTCGTACGCCGGTTACGAGAACAAGGTCAAGACCAACATCGAGACCCGCATCAGCAACATGAACATGGAGGACTACGTCTTCCAGGTCGAGGTGCCGATGGAAGAGGTCACGGAGATCAAGGGCGGCGTCCGCAAGCTCGTGCGCCGTAACAAGTTCCCCGGATACGTCCTCGTGCGCATGGACCTCACCGATGAGTCATGGGGCACCATCCGCCACACGCCCGGCGTGACGGGTTTCGTGGGTCACGGACACCAGCCCGCTCCGCTGTCACTCGACGAGGTCGTCGGAATCCTGGCGCCAGTACCGGAGAAGAAGGCAGCCGCTGCCGGAACTCCCGAGTCGGGAGGCTCGGGCGGAGCATCGTCCGCACCCGTCGTCGAGGTCGACTTCGCCGCAGGTGATTCCGTCACGGTGGTCGATGGTCCGTTCGCGACCCTGCATGCGACGATCTCGGAGATCAACATCGAGGCCCAGAAGGTCACCGGCCTGGTCGAGATCTTCGGTCGCGAGACTCCCGTTGAGCTGGCCTTCAGCCAGATCATCAAGAACTAGCACCATCGGTGGGGCCTGCCCCACCGCTTCACGACAGCTTCGCCGCACGACCGCATCACCGCAAGACCCCTGGGGGCGCCGTCCCCGGGGTATCAAGAGTGAAGGACCCGACACACCATGGCACCGAAGAAGAAGGTCGCCGGCCTGATCAAGCTCCAGATCCAGGCTGGCCAAGCGAACCCGGCGCCGCCGGTCGGCCCAGCCCTGGGCCAGCACGGCGTCAACATCATGGAGTTCTGCAAGGCGTACAACGCCGCCACGGAAGCTCAGCGCGGGAACGTCATCCCGGTCGAGATCACGGTCTATGAGGACCGTTCCTTCGACTTCACGCTGAAGACTCCGCCGGCATCGCGCCTGATCCTCAAGGCCGCTGGCCTCGAGAAGGGCTCGGGCGAGCCGCACAAGGTCAAGGCTGGCTCGATCTCGAAGGCTCAGGTCCGTGAGATCGCCGAGACCAAGATGCCTGATCTCAATGCCAACGACGTCGAGGCTGCGATGAAGATCATCGAGGGCACCGCTCGTCAGATGGGCATCACCGTCTCGGCATAGTCGAGATCTCGGCGCCCGTCGCCGAGAACGCGATCGCCGGCCATCCCGGCGGGTGATCGCACCCCGCAATCGCGGATTCAGTTTCCCAGTGGGAGAGCCAGCGCGGCTCGCACCACGACCTGCGAAGGAGCAGACATGAAGCGCAGCAAGGCCTACCGGGCCGCAGCAGAGAAGATCAATCCAGACGCCCTGTACTCGCCGCTGTCGGCCGTCCGGATCGTCAAGGACACCTCGACGACGAAGTTCGACCAGACCGTCGAGGTCTCGATGCGTCTGGGCATCGACCCCCGCAAGGCGGACCAGATGGTCCGCGGCACCGTCAACCTCCCTCACGGCACTGGCAAGACCGCTCGGGTCCTGGTCTTCGCCAATGGTGAGAAGGCCGAGGAGGCGCGCGCGGCGGGTGCCGACTTCGTCGGCGGCGACGACATGATCGAGAAGGTCAAGGGCGGCTGGACCGACTTCGACTCTGCCGTCGCCACCCCCGACCTGATGGGCAAGGTCGGAACCCTGGGCAAGGTCCTCGGTCCCCGAGGCCTCATGCCCAACCCGAAGACCGGAACCGTCACGATGGACGTCGCCAAGGCGGTCAACGACATCAAGGGCGGCAAGATCGAGTTCCGTGTCGACAAGCACTCCAATCTGCAGTTCCCGATCGGCAAGGCATCGTTCACTGAGCAGTCCCTGATCGAGAACTATGCCGCCGCTCTCGACGAGATCCTGCGGTTGAAGCCGAGCGCAGCCAAGGGCCGCTACATCAAGAAGGCCACGATGTCCTCCACGATGGGCCCGGGCATCCAGCTCGACTCGAACCGCGTCAAGGACCTCATGACCGAGGACGAGGCGTAGTTCGTCTCCAGCACTCCAGCGGAGCCCCTCGACCCACGTGGTCGGGGGGCTCCGGCATTTCCCCGGAACCGCTTGCCGATCCATGAATGCACGGCAAGACTCTGGGTTCGGTCATCTGGGCCGAATCGTGAGGAGGGCTGATGGGCTACTACCCGCCCTTCTCCCATCCATCCGTGGCCCTGGAGGAGGTCAGCGTCCGCCTGGGCGGCCTGCAGATCCTCGACAGCGTCAGCATCGCGGCGCCGCGGGGTGCGGTGACCGGGCTGATCGGCCCGAATGGTGCCGGCAAGACCACTGTCTTCAATGTGATGAGCGGCTTCGTCCCTGCTGACACTGGACGCGTCGTCCTCAATGGTCGTCCGCAGCGACACGTGCGCCCCCAGCAGCTGACCCGACGGGGGGTGGCCCGCACCCTGCAGGGCGTCGGGCTCTTCCCGAGCCTGACCGTCCTCGACAACGTCATGATGGGCGCGCCGACCCGATTCGGGGTCATTGCCGACGCGTTGGCAATGCCGTGGGTGGATCGAGAGCGGCGTCAGATGGAGGTCAGGGCCCGGGAATGCCTCACGGCTCTCGGCATCGAGAGTGAGGCGGCGCGGCTGCCGGGTGAGCTTCCCTACCCCGTGCAGAAGCGCGTAGCCCTGGCGCGCGCCCTGGTGAGCGACCCCTCGGTGCTCCTGCTGGACGAGCCGGCGGGCGGCATCGGCGAGGGGGACATGCAGGACCTGGAGGCGCTCATCCGGTCGTGGGTGCCCGAACGCTCCGTACTTCTGGTGGAGCATCACATGGAGCTGGTGATGGCCGTGTGCGACTTCATCTGGGTGCTCGATGCCGGGCAGGTCATCGCGTCGGGAACGCCCGATCAGATTCGAACGGACCCGGCAGTGCTCGCGGCCTATCTTGGTGAGGAGGGGGCGACGTGATGCTGTCGGTGGAGTCGCTGACTGTCGACTACGGCCCCGTTCGCGCCCTGGCGAACGTCTCGCTGCAGGTCCCTGCAGGCGAGGTGACCGCCGTCATCGGCGCCAACGGAGCCGGCAAGTCCACGCTCATGCGGACGTTGGCCGGTCTGGTCCGACCTCGTGCTGGATCGGCGATGCTGGACGGACAGGTCATCACGGGCCGCAAGGCCGAGGACATCGCGCGCCTGGGCGTGGCGCTGGTGCCGGAGGGCCGCTCGACCGTGCCGGAGCTCACCGTCGAGGAGAACCTCCGGCTGGGTGGTCTCTGGCGAAGCCGTGCGGATCGCGCCGCGACCCAGGCCCAGGTCTTCGATCTGTTCCCGATCCTGGGGGAGCGGCGCAGCATGCGAGCCGACACGCTCAGCGGCGGTGAGCGTCAGCAACTGGCCATCGGTCGTGCGCTGATGTGCGCTCCGACTTGTCTGCTCCTGGATGAGCCGTCGCTCGGTCTCGCTCCGCTCATCGTGACCCAGATCCTTGAACTGGTGAAGAGACTGGCCGAGGAGTCCAACCTCGCCGTGCTGCTGGTCGAGCAGAACGCCGTCACGGCTCTGCGCGTCGCTCACACCGGCGTCGTCCTGAACCTCGGCACCGTCGTCATGGTGGGTCCTGCCACGGAGATCGCGTCCCACGAGGAGCTGCGCCATGCGTACCTCGGCTACTGAGTCCCTGCGGTCAGGGCGTTCGACCCGAGGGGGTGTGCTCCGGTGACCTCCTTCATCGACTACCTGCTCGGCGGTGTCGGGTCGGGCATGATCATCGCGCTGATGGCACTCGCCCTCGTGCTCACCTGGCGTGCGACTCGAGTTGTGAACTTCGCCCAGGTGGGTCAGGCCATGTTCACCACGTTCATCGCACTGTCGCTCCAGACTCTGACCGGCTCGTGGATCGTGGCGCTGCTGGGAGCGCTGGTGGCAGGCGCGGTGCTCGGCGTGGTCGTGCAGTTCCTGGTTCTGCGGCCGGTGAAGCGCGCGGACACCTCAGGCGCCATCATCGCCACCTTCGGCGTGCTCATCGCCCTCCAGGCCGCTGCGGGAATGATCTGGGGCGGTGACAGCCGCGCATATCCGCAGCCTTTCGGAAACACCGCCATCTCTGTGTTCGGTCGCGAGTGGCCGGTGTCGGCATATGACCTGGTCGTGGTGGGCTTCGCACTCGTTCTCGTCGTGGGACTCACCCTCCTGTTCACGCGGACGAATCTTGGCCTTGCCATGCGGGCCACCGCCTTCAACCCGGAGGTCGCACGACTGTCAGGGATCCGAGTGGGACGCACCCTCACGATCGGGTGGGCCCTCGCCGGTGTGGTGGGGGCTGTCGCCGGAGTCCTCGTCGCGCCGACGTCTGCCATCTCTCCGAACAGCTTCGACATCCTGCTGGTCTTCGCCTTCACCGCGGCGGTGATCGGTGGACTGGACAGTCTGATCGGCGCCGTTGCGCTGGGTATCGGCACCGGCCTCATCCTGTCGGTGGTGTCCGGCTACAGCGATTCGAGCAATGCGCCGGTCGTGGCACTGGTGCTGCTGGCGATCAACCTGGTCCTCAAGCCCGAGGGAATCTTCGGGCATCACAAGGCCAGGTCGGTGTAGTGATGCGAGATCTCCTGCAGGTGCCTGGCGCCCGGCTCGTGCTGCATGCGGCCGTTGCCGTCGTAGCGTGGCTGCTGCTCGTGGGACTCACCCAGGTCGTCGACCCGTTGATGAACTACTACATCGCGCTGATGGCGATGTACGCCACTGCCATGTTCGGCATGACGATCCTGGTGGGCCTGTCCGGCCAGGTCTCACTCGGCAATGGTGCCCTGATGGCCGTGGGTGGGTACGTCTTCGCCGTCACGACGCTGAATTGGCAGACCGTCCCGTTCACCAGCATCGAGATGAACGGCGCCTGGGCGATGGTCTTCGCGGCTCTGGGCGGCGTGCTCATCGGACTGCTCATCGGTGCTCTGGGGGCTCGGCTCCGAGGTCCATACCTGGCCGGCCTGACCCTCGGTGTCGCAGTGGGTGTTCCTGCCATTGCCAACCGATTCCCTGAACTGCTGGGCGGCGAGACGGGGCTTCAGCTGACGGTGCCCTACCCGGCGGGTGGCTATGCGGCGACGGAGGCGCTGGGCGATGAGTTCTTCGCGGAGGAGCTTCCGACCGAGCAGCTGGAGGAGCTTCCGACCGAGCAGCTGGAGGAGCTTCCGACCGAGCAGGGCCTTTCGGGCGATGACGTGCTGACGATGGACAACTTCTCGGATGCGCCGGCGGGCGATGACGTGCTGACGATGGACAACTTCTCGGATGCGCCGGCGGGCGATGACGTGCTGACGATGGACAACTTCCCGTCGGACGGCGATCCGGCAGCGGTTGCTGACCTGGGAACCGCCGGGACCGACAGTCTGGCCGATGTGGGAGATGCTGCTGGCGCGAGTGATCTCGGCGGCCTGGACGGCATCGATGCCGGGTTCATTCTCGAGCAGTGGCAGGCCGTCCTGGCCATTTCCGTCGCCTGCATCGTGGCCTTCCTGGCCCTGAATCTGGTGCGGAGTCGGCAGGGACGTCAGTGGCGCGCGGTGCGTGACGACTCGGTCGCCGCGGCCGTGGCAGGCATCGCCCCCGGTCGAACCAAGATCTCCGCCTTCGTCGTGAGCAGCGTCTTCGCGGCGCTGGCCGGTGCGGTATTCGCCCAGATCCTCTCGTACGTCGGCCCAGGCGCCTTCGGCCTGGGGCTCTCGCTGTCCCTTCTGGTGGGAGTCGTCCTCGGTGGTCGCGCGTCCCTGTGGGGCGCGGTCATCGGTGCCGCACTTCTGGTCTGGCTGCCTGAATTCGTCCTGAGACTGGCGGGAGACCGAGGGTGGGAGGAGCAGGTCACCAACAATGCCCCCAACCTCATCTACGGGCTGCTGGTGGTGGCGGTGGTGCTGGTGGCGCCGGGAGGTCTCGTCGGCTCGGTTCAGAGCCTCGTCAGGCGTGCTCGAAGTACTTCAGCGACGTCGGCCTGAACTAGGCCCCCCCCGCACGCACATCAGGGTTTCCCGATGAACTTTCGGCAAATGTGGTCGCGGTCACACGTTTATGCGTAATCTCGCGTCCACATGTTGTTTAAGGGAGGGACACCCGTGAGAAGGTCTATTGCAGCCCGTGCGGTTGCTGTTGGAGTCGTCGCCGGATTGGGGCTCGCAACCGCCGGCCCGGCATTCGCCGCGGATCCGGGGGTGACCTCCAAGGAGGTCGTCATCGGCATGACCACGCCGCTGACCGGGCCTGCGTCGCCGGGCTACAAGGACGTGGCTCCTGCGGCCCAGGCTTACTTCGACTATGTGAACGCCAATGGCGGCATCAACGGTCGCAAGGTGAAGTTCGTCGTCAAGGACGACCAGTACAACCCTGCAAAGACCAAGAGCGCGACCAGCGAGCTGATCCTGCGGGATCGGATCTTCGCCATGTTCGGTGCGCTGGGGACGCCGACCCACTCCGCGGTCATCGCGGATCTGAACCGTCGCGGTATCCCCGACGTCTTCGTGAACACGGGCAGCTCGAACTTCGACAACCCCCGTCGCTACCCGATGACGTTCCCGTACTTCCCCTCCTACGTCGTCGAGGCGAAGGTCATGGCCTCGTACATCCAGAACGACGCTGCGCTCGAGGGCAAGAAGCGCTGCCTGTTCTACCAGGACGGTGAGTTCGGCGAGAACGCCATGAAGGGCTTCAATGCTGCTGGCATGTCGTTCGACACCACCGTGTCCTACTTCTCCGGCCAGCAGGTGGCGCCGTTCACCGCCCAGGTGACGAACATGAAGGCGGCGGGCTGTGAGCTCGTGGTCTTCTTCGGCGTGACCTCGGCGACTGCGCAGCTGCTCGGAACCGCGGCGAAGGCCGCATTCCGTCCCACGTGGATGATCACCTCGGTCGGTTCGGACCCCTCGGTCCTCTCCGGCTCCCTGGGGGCAGCCACGAACACGCTGCTCAACGGCATCTACTCGCCGAACTTCATGACGCCGATCCAGGACACGGGCAATGCCTACGTGAGCCAGATGAAGGTCATCGCCGCGAAGAACAACCTCCCCTGGAACTTCTACACGTACTACGGCATCAACACTGCGTACGTGCTTTCCCAGGCGATCAAGGCGGCTGGCCCGAACCTGACCCGCAAGGGACTGGTCAATGCCCTGCAGACGAAGGCGTCCACGTTCCGTTCAGGAGCGGTCGTCCCGATGGTGATCTCCTCCAAGTCCCACCAGGGGCTGACCGGCTACTACATGGGCCAGTACAACAGCTCTGGTGAGCTCAACCGGATCACGAGCTACATCATGACCGCCACCAGTGCCTCCTCGGGCACTGCCAAGAAGTCCACATTCAAGCCTGCGGGCCCGACCCGGAAGCTCCTGCCCTAGCGGGCGGGGCTGAGAGAGTAAGGATGACGATGACTCGATCGTTGACACGCCGTCTGGTGGCCGGAGTTGCGGCCGCCGGCCTGGCTCTGATCAGCGTCCCCGCCATCGCCCCTGCGGCGAATGCGGTTGACGCCTGTGCTCCGGGTGCAACGTGCACGGGAGCACTCTCCGGAAGCCTGGGTGACACCAGCTTCCAGATCACCATGCCGCCGAAGTTCAATGGCACGGTGCTCCTCTATTCGCACGGCTACCGGATCGCACAGCCGGTGCCCGCGGCCATCGGCATGGCCCTTGGCATGGACAAGGCGCCGTACTACTCGGCGACGACCACGCCGGGCGTGGGCGCCACCTACACCGGCAACGGGATTCCGCAGGTCGCCCCCAGTGCCGAGTCGGCCATGCAGCTCCTCGGTCAGGGATACGCCCTCGCCGGTGCCGGCTACGCCAACCAGGGCTGGGCGACCGCCGAGGGTGTGGAGGCAGGCGAACTGCTCCTGAAGCACATCAACGGCGGTGCCATCAAGGGCGTCGAGCAGGTCTACGCCTGGGGTGACTCGATGGGTGGCTCGGTGACGCAGTCCCTCATCCAGCGCAACCCTGGCAAGATCGCCGGCAGTCTCCCGCGCTGTGGGGCCATGGCAGGTCCCGAGCAGGCGTTCAACACCGCGATGACGGTGCTGTTCTCCTGGAAGACCCTGGTGGCCCCCACGCTCAAGGTGGCCAACTACTCACCGGGTGTCGCAGGCTACGCCGAGGCCGTTCAGGATCTGGCGACGGTCTTCACGATCATCAACAAGGTGGCAACCGGGGAGATGACAGTCTCGCCCGCCGGCTACCCGATCGCTCAGGCGAACCTGCTGGCCGGCCTCATGGGCGGACTTCCCACGAAGTCACCGACCTATGACGGTGTGACAGTGAACCCGGCGGTCGACACCCTGGGCCTCGGCGCGGCGATCGCTGGTGGGTACAGCCCGCTCTCGGCGGGAGCCAACTCCACCGCGGCCATGCTTCAGAACGTTGCGGCTGCGGCGGCTCTGGGCATCATGGGCCGCTACGAGCTCGAGCAGCGTGTCCGCACTATCGGCCAGATCGGCGCGGGAGAGTCGGCGAACTTCTCTGACAACGTTCCTGTCGTGTACAGCAAGCTGCTCTCGCCTGAGCAGCGCGGTGAGTTCGAGGGAACATTCACGGCGGCCGGACCTGGAGTCCTGGATGCCATGCTCGGCGCACTGGACTCCAGCATCGGCAATGCGTCCGTGCGCTACGCGGTGAATCCCAAGGCAGTGGCGATCGTGCGGGCACTTCCGGCACCCAAGCCTGTCTACGACAAGCCGGTGGTGTTCATGTCCACGACGTACGATCCCATCGTTCCGGATGGCAACACGTACGAGTTCTACGAGGGCATGGTCGGCACGGCCAAGGCCAAGGCTGCAGCCAAGAAGGGCATGATGAAGGCGGTGCAGTACTACACGGTGCCTCCGGCTGCCGGCTATACGTCGTTCGAGCCCGGGGCCAAGTCGGCCAGTGCGGCTCTCTCGGCGGCTGCTCTGGGAGGTTCGGGAGTCGGCCACTGCACCTTCACCCCCGCTCAGGACGTCAGCACCGTGAGTGCTCTCAACGCCCTCGTCAAGGCGAAGACGGCCAAGGCGGTGGCGGCGGCGAAGAAGATCGGTTACTCCATCGCCGGAGTCAACCGCGATCGGATGTACGCCCCCGATCCGCTGAAGCGGCCGTTGGCGACAGCCATCGGCTAGGGCGAACTGCAGTTTCAGAGGGGGTCAGCGCATGCGCTGGCCCCCTCTGGCATGTCTGTTGAGCGACCCGGGGGATTTGGCAAGCAGACATCGACTGGAATAGTGTGAGCGCACCGAAGACCGCTGGTGGCTGGTCGCAGGAGACTGCGGCCGGTCGAAGGTCCCGCTCAGGCGGGCGGCCCGCGCAGGATGAACTGGAGTTGCCGCGAGAGCGGTCATGCCCCGTGCGCCTGCGCCGGGGCGTTCTGCATGAGGGGGGCCCTATGAAAGGAGCCCCATGGCACGGCCGAACAAGGCGAGCACCGTCGCCGAGCTCGCCGACCACTTCCGCGATTCCAACGCGGCAGTGCTCACCGAGTACCGGGGTCTGACTGTCGCCCAGCTGAAGACGCTGCGGCGAACCCTCGGATCCACGGTCACCTATGCGGTCGTCAAGAACACCTTGACCAAGATCGCAGCCAAGGATGCCGGCGTTGCCGGTGTCGACGATCTCCTTGCCGGCCCCAGCGCCATCGCCTTCGTCAAGGGCGATGCGGTGGATGCCGCGAAGGTGCTTCGCACCTTCTCCAAGGAGAACCCCGCCCTGGTCATCAAGGGCGGGTACATGGACGGCAAGACGCTCAGCGCCGACGAGGTGCAGAAGCTGGCCGACCTGGAGTCCCGCGAGGTGCTCCTGTCCAAGCTCGCCGGTGCCATGAAGGCGAAGCAGTCGCAGGCAGCTGCCCTGCTCGCTGCTCCGCTGGCTACCACCGCGCGCGCCCTGGGCGCCCTGCAGCGCAAGCTCGAGGCCGATCCGTCGGCCGCGACCAGCGCTGCTCCTGAGGCCCCGGCTGATGCCGAGGCCCAGACCACCGACGCTGAGGCTGACGCCCCGGTCGAGGAAACCCCCGCCGAGGCACCCGCCGAGGCGACCACCGAAGAGACCCCTGAGGCCCCGGCTGCTGCCGAGGCTGAGGAGACCACCGAGGGCTGATGCCCACCCGGCCCTCGGCCGGAACTACCTGAAAGGACGCCATCATGGCGAAGTTGAGCACTGATGAGCTGCTGGACGCGTTCAAGGAAATGACGCTGCTGGAGCTCTCCGAGTTCGTGAAGATGTTCGAGGACACCTTCGAGGTCACCGCAGCCGCCCCCGTGGCCGTTGCGGCCGCTGCTGCCCCCGCGGGTGGCGGCGACGGCGGCGCTGCCGCTGAGCAGGATGAGTTCGACGTCATCCTCGAGGCCGATGGTGGCAACAAGATTGCCGTCATCAAGGAGGTGCGCGCGCTGACCAGCCTCGGCCTGAAGGAGGCCAAGGATCTCGTCGAGGCGGCTCCCAAGGCGATCCTCGAGAAGGTCAACAAGGAGGCCGCCGAGAAGGCCAAGGAGCAGCTCGAGGGCGCCGGCGCCAAGGTCACCCTCAAGTAGTTCTCGCACGTTCGTCAAAGGCCCGTCCCTCCGGGGGCGGGCCTTTGCGCGTCCCCGGGCGGGGGGCGATACATCGCCCGGGAGGTCACGTGTCCATAACGGACCGGCGAATTGCCGACCGTCCTGCTTGACCTTTGGAGCACGGCAGGCCACGATTCTCCTGCGCATTCCATGCGAATGTCGTGCGCATCGTCCGGGTTCCGTACCCACTCGACGAGGACCGACTGACAGGGCTCGATCGCAGCTGTCGCGATCAGGACCCGGCAGGCGCGGTCGAGGGCGAGTGACGTCGGTCACCGGACTGGACAGCGGTCTGCCCTCTGGCTAGACTGCTGCTTTGCGCTGCCTTCCAACTTCTCGACCCTGGGTGGTCACGGCCGTGGATTCCGCGGACTTGACAGTTCAGGGCGTGCAGTCGTGGGCGCAGCGCATCAGTGATGCAGCGCACCGTGGAAGGAACTGATCTTGGCCCCCTCGCGTTCTGACGTAACGCCCCTCTCCCCGGATTTGAACCGGGTCTCCTTCGCCAAGATTCGTGAGCCGTTGTCGGTTCCGGATCTGCTGGCCCTTCAGACCGCGAGCTTCGACTGGCTCCTCGGCGGCGAGGACTGGCGGGCGCGGGTGGCCGCTCAGATCGCCTCGGGCAACACGGAGGTTCCTCAGGCCTCTGGCCTGACGGAGATCTTCGAGGAGATCAGCCCCATCGAGGACTTCGCCGGGTCGATGTCGCTGAGCTTCCGCGACCACCGGTTCGAGCCGCCGAAGTACACGGTCGACCAGTGCCGGGAGAAGGACTTCACCTACGCTGCCCCGCTGTTCGTGACCGCTGAGTTCATGAACAACGAGACCGGTGAGATCAAGTCCCAGACCGTCTTCATGGGCGACTTCCCGCTCATGACCGACAAGGGCACCTTCATCATCAACGGCACCGAGCGTGTCGTCGTGTCCCAGCTGGTCCGCTCCCCGGGCGCCTACTTCGAGCGTTCCGTGGACAAGACCACCGACAAGGACGTCTACGTCGCGAAGATCATCCCCAGTCGTGGTGCGTGGCTGGAGTTCGAGATCGACAAGAAGGATCTCGTCGCCGTCCGCGTCGATCGCAAGCGCAAGCAGCCGGTGACGGTCCTGCTGAAGGCCCTGGGCATGACCCGCGAGGAGATCGTCGAGCGGTTCGGGCAGTACGAGACCTTCATGGCCACCTTCGACAAGGACGCCATCGAGTCCCAGGACGACGCCCTCCTCGACATCTACCGCAAGCTGCGTCCGGGCGAACCGCCCACGCTCGAGAATGCGCGCAACCTCCTCGACAACTTCTACTTCAATCCCAAGCGCTATGACCTTGCCAAGGTCGGCCGCTACAAGGTGAACAAGAAGCTGGGCCTGGACCTTCCGCTCGAGCAGAGCGTCCTCACCCGTGAGGACATCGTTGCGGCCGTCGAGTACATGGTGCGCCTGCACGCCGGCCTGACCACCATGGATGGCCCGCGCGGCGAGGTCGTCTGCGAGACCGACGACATCGACCACTTCGGCAACCGTCGCCTTCGCACCGTGGGCGAGCTCATCCAGAACCAGATCCGCACGGGCCTGTCCCGGATGGAGCGCGTCGTGCGTGAGCGCATGACGACGCAGGACGTCGAGGCGATCACCCCGCAGACCCTGATCAACATCCGCCCCGTGGTGGCGTCGATCAAGGAGTTCTTCGGAACCTCGCAGCTGTCCCAGTTCATGGACCAGACGAACCCGCTGTCGGGTCTGACCCACAAGCGTCGTCTGTCGGCCCTCGGCCCCGGTGGCCTCTCCCGTGAGCGTGCGGGCTTCGAGGTCCGCGACGTTCACCCGTCCCACTACGGGCGCATGTGCCCCATCGAGACTCCTGAGGGCCCGAACATCGGTCTGATCGGTTCGTTGGCCACCTACGCCCGCATCAACGCGTTCGGCTTCGTGGAGACGCCCTACCGCAAGGTCGTCAACGGCAAGGTGACCGACCAGGTCGACTACCTGACCGCTGATGAGGAGGACCTCCACGTCATCGCGCAGGCCAACACCCCGCTCGATGCCGACGGAACCATGTCCGAGGAGCGCGTCCTGTGCCGCCGCAAGGGTGGCGAGGTCGACTACATCCTCGCCAACGAGGTCGACTACATGGACGTCTCTCCGCGCCAGCTGTGGTCGGTTGCGACGGCGATGATCCCGTTCCTCGAGCATGACGATGCCAACCGCGCCCTGATGGGCTCGAACATGCAGCGTCAGGCGGTGCCGCTGCTGCGTGCCGAGGCTCCCCTGGTCGGAACGGGCATGGAGTTCCGTGCCGCGTACGACGCCGCTGACGTCATCAAGGCCACCGCTGCCGGTGTCGTGAGCGAGGTCTCCGCGGAGTCCATCACGATCGCGACCGACGACGGCGACTACGACCTGTACCGGATGGAGAAGTTCCACCGTTCGAATCAGGGCACCTGCTTCAACCAGAAGCCGATCGTGAGCGAGGGCGAGCGCGTCCAGAAGGGCCAGGTCATCGCTGACGGCCCCTCGACCGAGCTCGGCGAGATGGCCCTGGGCCGCAACCTCCTCGTGGCGTTCATGTCCTGGGAGGGCCACAACTACGAGGACGCGATCATCCTCAACCAGCGACTGGTGCAGGACGACGTCCTCTCCTCGATCCACATCGAGGAGCACGAGGTCGACGCCCGCGACACCAAGCTCGGTCCGGAGGAGATCACCCGCGACATCCCCAACGTGTCGGAGGAGGTTCTCGCTGATCTGGACGAGCGGGGCATCATCCGCATCGGTGCGGACGTCGTCCCCGGTGACGTCCTGGTCGGCAAGGTCACGCCCAAGGGCGAGACCGAGCTCACCCCCGAGGAGCGCCTGCTCCGCGCCATCTTCGGCGAGAAGGCCCGCGAGGTCCGAGATACATCTCTGAAGGTGCCGCACGGTGAGTCCGGCAAGGTGATCGGTGTCCGCGTGTTCGACATCGACGAGGGCGACGAGCTCCCCCCCGGCGTCAACCGCCTCGTGCGCGTGTACATCGCGCAGAAGCGCAAGATCACCGAGGGCGACAAGCTCGCCGGTCGTCACGGAAACAAGGGCGTCATCGCCAAGATCCTGCCCCCCGAGGACATGCCGTTCCTCGAGGACGGAACCCCGGTCGACGTCGTCCTGAACCCGCTGGGCGTGCCCGGTCGCATGAACATCGGTCAGATCCTCGAGACCCACCTCGGCTGGGCGGCTTCGGCCGGCTGGGAGGTCGATCCCAAGGATCCGCGTGCAGCTCGCATGCCCGAGGAGGTCCAGAGCGTGCCCCGCGGCACGAAGGTGGCCACCCCGGTCTTCGACGGTGCCCGCGAGGACGAGCTGTCGCTCGTCCTGGACTCCACCCGCACCACGGACGACGGCTACAAGCTCGTCGGACCGGACGGCAAGGCGCACCTGTTCGATGGCCGCAGCGGCGAGCCCATCCCAGGGCGGATCACCGTCGGGTACATCTACATCCTGAAGCTGCTCCACCTGGTCGACGACAAGATCCACGCACGTTCGACCGGCCCGTACTCGATGATCACCCAGCAGCCGCTGGGCGGCAAGGCGCAGTTCGGCGGACAGCGATTCGGTGAGATGGAGGTGTGGGCCCTGGAGGCGTACGGCGCCGCCTACGCACTGCAGGAGCTGCTCACCATCAAGTCCGATGACGTGCTCGGTCGCGTCAAGGTCTACGAGGCCATCGTCAAGGGCGAGAACATTCCCGAGCCGGGCATCCCGGAGTCGTTCAAGGTTCTCGTCAAGGAGATGCAGTCGTTGTGCCTCAACGTGGAGGTGCTGTCCAGCGACGGTGTCTCGATCGAGATGCGCGACTCCGACGACGACGTCTTCCGCGCAGCCGAGGAACTCGGCATCGACCTGTCCCGGCGTGAGCCGAGCAGCGTCGACGAGCTGTAGCCAAGCGGCGACAGCACCCGAACCCATCTGACGACCGAAACGAACGAAGGACACCACAGTGCTAGACGTCAACTTCTTCGACGAGCTGCGCATCGGCCTGGCGACCGCGGACGACATCCGCACGTGGTCGTACGGTGAGGTGAAGAAGCCCGAGACCATCAACTACCGCACCCTCAAGCCCGAGAAGGACGGCTTGTTCTGCGAGAAGATCTTCGGGCCCACCCG
>Ga0181563_10002329_pt1 | contig 18393 bp, 22 predicted proteins | sample 011ome_25_FD_133759 | JGI IMG/M metagenome (GOLD analysis project Ga0181563, IMG submission 133759) | Coastal salt marsh microbial communities from the Groves Creek Marsh, Skidaway Island, Georgia - 011512CT metaG (megahit assembly) | ecosystem: Environmental > Aquatic > Marine > Intertidal...
CGGAGGTGATCTTCTCGATCACATCGCCCGATTCTTTCTGCAGCGTGATGAAGCGGCGCATAATCGAGTTGCGCGCCTCGGGGTTCAGGACCCGAAAGGCGAGATCCTCAAGCTCTTCCCGCATCCATTGCATACCCATACGGCCAGCGAGCGGAGCAAAAATCTCCATCGTCTCCCGGGCCTTTTGGGCCTGCTTTTCAACCCGCATCGACTTGATCGTCCGCATATTGTGCAGCCGGTCGGACAGCTTGACCAGCATGACGCGCAGATCGCGTGACATGGCCATAAACAACTTGCGGAAGTTCTCGGCCTGTTTGGAATGGGCGGAGGTAAGCTGGAGATTGGTCAGCTTGGTAACGCCATCGACAAGCTCGGCGATCTCTTCACCGAATCGCTTGGCGACCTCGGAATACGAGGCCTTGGTGTCTTCGATGGTGTCGTGAAGGAGGGCGGTCGCGATGGTCGCGTCATCCATCTGTTGCTCGGCGAGGATCATCGCCACGGCAACAGGATGGGTGAAATAGGGCTCGCCAGAATGGCGGAACTGGCCCTCATGCATGGCTTCGCCAAAGGCGTAGGCCTCGCGCAGGAGCTTTTCGTTCGAGCGGGGGTTGTAGGCGCGGACCAGCGAGATCAGTTCGTCGGCGGTCGTCATCTGGTCCTTGCCTTCGGCGGGGCCGGAACGGGGCGCTTAGCGCTGCCCCTGAGCTTCCATCAGCGCCCGCAGCAGTTTCTCTTCAGACATATCGTCTTCGACGGGCTTGTCTGCCTCGGCACCCATGAGAAGGGCCATGGCGTCGTCTTCCGGCTCGTCGACCTCGATCTGGGTCTGATGGGCTTCGATCATCCGCTCGCGGAGGTCGCCGGCAAGCTGGGTCTCGTCGGCAATTTCGCGCAGGGCGACGACGGGGTTCTTGTCATTGTCGCGGGCAACGGTCAGCGGAGCGCCAGAGGCGATCTCGCGGGCACGATGCGAGGCGAGCATCACAAGCTCGAACCGGTTCGGTACCTTGTCTACGCAATCTTCGACGGTTACGCGGGCCATTAGCGCACTCCAATACTTCGGGCGGGTCCTAGGAAGCCCTCCATTTAGTGGCAGATGCCAAGAAACACAAGCCGAAAACCCATGCCACACTATCAGGTGATCGGCACCACCTCATCGCGCGCCGAAGGCGGCAGATCCGACAGCATTTCGGCCACCGACTTGCCAAGGATCGGATGCCGCCAATCCGGTGCAACATCTGCAAGCGGAACCAGAACAAAGGCCCGATCCTGCATCCGCGGATGCGGCAGGATCAGTTGGTTGGGGCTTTGAGTCCTTTGCTGGTCGGCATCCAGAAGGCGCCAACGGTCGTAAGTCTCCCTGTCGGGAAGCACCTTCTCGCCGACGGCGATCAGATCAAGATCGAGCGTCCGCGCGCCCCAGCGCTCCTTCCGCTCGCGTCCATGATCGGCCTCAATGTCATGAAGAATTGCGAGAATCTCGTCGGGGCTCTTGTCAGACCGCACCGCAACCGCTGCATTGACGAAATCCGGCCCCGATCCAGTTGGAAAAGCGGGGGTCCTGTACAGTCGGCTTACACCAATCGGACTACCTATCCTTTGGTATATATCGACAATTGAATGTGTAATAGTTTGTTCTGGTCTTCCACTCAAAGACGTAACGTTTCCGCCAATAGCAACCAAAATCATATCGAATATATCTGACTCAGCTTTTTCTTCTTGCGCCATTACACCCCTCACGGACCGGAACCGTTGGTTTATCTTTCACACGACGCGCAAGTGAACAAGCCGAGCTAAAGACCACTCGGAAGGACCACTCACAATGTTTTATCGTGACGAGCGCTTGGCGCTCTTCATCGATGGCTCGAACCTTTATGCTGCCGCCAAGGCGCTGGGGTTTGACATCGACTACAAACTTCTCCGCGCCGAATTCATGCGCCGAGGCAAGCTCTTACGGGCATTCTACTACACTGCCCTCCTCGAAAACGACGAATACAGCCCCATCCGCCCTCTCGTCGACTGGCTTCACTACAACGGCTTCCACATGGTGACGAAGCCCGCGAAGGAATACACCGACAACATGGGTCGCCGTAAGGTGAAGGGTAACATGGATATCGAGCTGACCGTCGATGCGATGGAGCTTGCCCCCCATGTGGATCACGTCGTCCTCTTCTCGGGAGACGGCGATTTCAAGCCGCTCCTCGAGGCGCTTCAGCGCAAAGGTGTGCGCGTTTCGGTCGTCTCCACGATTCGCAGCCAACCGCCGATGATTTCGGACGAGCTCCGCCGTCAGGCCGACAACTTCATCGAGCTTGACGAGCTGCGCGACGTGATCGGCCGCCCGCCGCGCGAGCCGCGCCCCGAGCGCGAACAGGCCGAAGAAGAGGTCTGATCCAAAATTACACCGGGGCCTTCGGCCCCGGTTCTTGTTTGGGGGTCCGGGTTCGTGCTTGGATCAGGCCGAAAGACTCATAGGAGCCCTCATGCCCTCGCCCTTGATTTCCCAAGCCGACATCGAAGCCTATCAGCGCGACGGCGTTGTTCTGATCCGCGGCCTTTTCCGCGACTACGTCGAGCAGCTTCGCGAAGGCGTCGAGCGCAACCTGCGTGAGCCCGGCCCCTATGCCGCCGAAAACCTCAAACCGGGCGAGGGCGGCCGGTTTTTCGACGATTACTGCAACTGGCAGCGGATTCCCGAGTTTGTCGAAACGATTCACGAATCCCCCGCCGCCGAAGTCGCTGCGGATCTGATGCAATCCGAACGCGTTCAGGTCTTTCATGACCATGTTCTGATCAAGGAACCGGGCACCTCAAAACCAACCCCGTGGCACCAGGACGGCCCCTATTATTTCGTCGAAGGACGCCAGACGGTCAGCTTTTGGTCTCCGCTCGATCCGGTGACAGACGCAACCCTGCGCTGCGTAGCCGGATCGCATCTTTGGGAAAAGCCGGTCCTGCCCAAACGCTGGCTCGCCGACACCAGCTTCTATCCCGATCCCTCCGCCTATATGCCAGTGCCTGATCCCGACGCCGAAGGGATGCCGATCCTTGAGTGGCCCATGGAGCCCGGCGATGCGGTGGCTTTCGACTACAAGGTCCTGCACGGCGCACGCGGCAATGAGACCACGCAGCGCCGCCGCGCTTTTTCCCTGCGCCTCGTCGGTGACGATGCCCGCTATGTCGAGCGCCCCGGCCGAACCTCGCCGCCCTTCCCAGGCCATGACATGAAACCGGGCGACAGGCTTCGCGAGGACTGGTTCCCCTACATCTGGCCCCGCACAAGCTAGGGCTGGACCCTGCCCCGCCTTGGCCTTACCTCTGGCCGAAACCGGAGCCCTGCATGACCAAACCGCCCCTGACCCTCTATCTCGCCGCCCCTCGCGGTTTTTGCGCGGGCGTCGACCGCGCCATCAAGATCGTCGAGATGGCGCTCGAGAAATGGGGCGCGCCGGTCTATGTCCGCCACGAGATCGTGCACAATAAATTCGTTGTCGACGGGCTGCGCGCCAAGGGCGCGGTTTTCGTCGAAGAGCTGGACGAATGCCCGCTCGATAGGCCGGTGATCTTCTCCGCCCACGGCGTGCCGAAATCCGTCCCCGCCGATGCCGAAGCGCGGCAGATGATCTATGTCGATGCCACCTGCCCTCTGGTCAGCAAGGTGCATATTGAAGCCGCCCGCCATGCGGAAAACGGTCTGCAGATGATCATGATAGGCCACGCCGGCCACCCCGAGACCATCGGCACGATGGGCCAGCTTCCCGAAGGCGAAGTCCTCTTGGTCGAAACAGTCGCCGATGTGGCGCAGGTCGAGGTCCGCGACCCCGCGCGCCTCGCCTATGTGACGCAAACCACCCTGTCGATCGACGATACTGCCGATATCGTTGCGGCCCTCAAGGCCCGCTTCCCTGCGATCGTCGGCCCGCACAAGGAAGACATCTGCTACGCCACGACCAACCGTCAAGAGGCCGTCAAAGCCATTGCCCCCGATTGCGACGCGCTCCTCGTTGTCGGTGCGCCCAACTCCTCGAACTCGCGCCGTCTGGTCGAGGTCGCCTCGAAAAACGGCTGCCCCTACGCCCAGCTTGTCCAGCGCGCGAGCGAGATCGACTGGCGCGCCCTTGAGGGCATCCGCTCGGTCGGCATCACCGCTGGCGCCTCGGCCCCCGAGGTACTGATCGACGAGGTGGTCTCCGCCTTTTCGGATCATTTCGAGGTGGCGGTGAAAAAGGTCGAAACCGCGCAGGAACACGTCGAGTTCAAAGTGCCCCGCGTTCTGCGCGAGCCCGCCTGATGGCCGACGAACGCACCATCGCGGTCTACAACGCCAAGGCGGCGGACTATGCCCGTATGGTCGATGCGGGCGGGCCGGACCAGACACTGCGGAATTTCATCGCCGCCCTCCCCAAGGGTGCCCGCGTCCTCGATCTCGGCTGCGGCCCCGGTGGCGCCTCGGCGCATATGCGCAATGCTGGCCTCAATCCCGATCCGGTCGACGCCTCGCCCGCGATGGTCGCGCTCGCCAAGGAACGGTTCGGCCTCGAGGCACGACAGGCTACCTTCGACGACATCGACGGCGAGGCTATCTACGACGCCATCTGGGCCAATTTCAGCCTCCTCCACGCCCCCCGCGCCGACCTGCCCCGCCTTTTCACTTCCCTCGCCCGCACCCTGCGCCCCGGAGGCCTCTTCCATGTCGGCCTAAAAACTGGCACGGGCGAAGCCCGCGACGCCATCGACCGGCTCTATACCTACGTCACCGTCGAGGAACTGCACCGCCTCTTTACGGATGCGGGCCTATACGTCCTTACCACCGGCGAAGGCTCGGAAAAGGGCCTTGCCGGAACCGATGATCCCTTCGTCCTCTGCCTTGCCCGAAAGCCCGCCGATGCCTGAACTATTCGCCTATACCGATGGGGCTTGCTCAGGAAATCCCGGCCCCGGTGGCTGGGGCGTTCTGCTTCTTGCCAAGGACGGCGAACGCATCGTCAAAGAGCGCACGCTGAACGGTGGTGAGCCGGAGACGACCAATAACCGGATGGAGCTTCTGGCGGCGATCAATGCGCTTGAAGTGCTCGACCGCCCCAGCACCCTCACCGTCGTCACCGATAGCGCCTATGTGAAGGACGGGATCACCAAATGGATCCACGGCTGGAAACGCAACGGCTGGACCAAGAAAGGCGGCCTGAAAAACGCCGAACTCTGGCAGCGCCTCGACGCGGCACAGGCCCGCCATAAGGTGAGCTGGGAATGGATCAAAGGTCACGCTGGCCACCCCGAAAACGAACGCGCCGACGAGCTTGCCCGCGAGGGCATGGCGCCGTTCAAGCCCGAGCGTTAATTTCTTTTGGCTGAAAATACTCCCGCCGGAGGCGGCCTACCCAAGCCGCTTGGGCAGGTCCATGCCACGGAGAACCTCCTCCGCCGCCATCGCCTTCTTGCCCTCGCGCTGGGCGCGGGTGATCTCGACCGCCCCCTCGCCGCAGGCCACGGTGAAGCCAGAGAGCACTTCGCCGGGCGCCCCTTTGCCCGGGGCCACCCGTGCGCCATGGAATTTCACCCGCTCGCCCGCCACATCGCACCAGGCTCCGGGAAAGGGCGAGAGGCCGCGGATCAGGCGGGCCACCTCGGCGGCGGGGCGGGACCAGTCGATGCGGGATTCGGCCTTGTCGATCTTGGCGGCAAAGGTCACGCCATCTTCGGGCTGAACTTCCGGCAGCAAATCCGGCAGACGGTCCAGCGCCTCGACAATCGCCTCAGCACTAATCGCTGCGAGCCGGTCGTGCAATTCGCCGGTTGTCTCTTCCGCGCCAATCGCTGTCACCTTCCGCAAAAGAACCGGCCCCGTATCGAGCCCCGCCTCCATCTGCATGATGCAAACGCCGGTCTCGGCATCGCCCGCGCTGATCGCCCGATGGATCGGAGCGGCCCCGCGCCAGCGCGGCAAGAGCGAGGCGTGTATATTGAGGCAGCCGTGCTTCGGGGCATCAAGGATCGCCTGCGGCAGGATCAGCCCATAGGCCACGACCACCGCCACATCGGCCTCAAGCGCCGCAAACTCGGCCTGCGCCTCGGAGGGCTTCAGCGATGTCGGATGCCGCACCGGAATGCCCAGCGCCTCGGCCCGCGCTTGCACCGGCGAGGGCTGTTCCTTCTTGCCGCGACCTGCAGGGCGGGGCGGCTGGGTATAGGCGCAAACGATCTCGTGGCCCGCAGCGACCAGCGCCTCGAGCGCGGCGACCGAGAAAACCGGTGTTCCCATGAAGACAACGCGCATGGCCTCTCCTAGCGCGCGAGCTTTTGCGCCCGCTTGAGGAGCATATCGCGTTTCACCTTGCCGAGCCTGTCAAAATACATCTTGCCTTGAAGATGGTCGATCTGGTGCTGCACCGAGGTCGCCCAAAGCCCGACGAAATCGCGCCGGTCCCAGATGCCCTTCTCGTCGAGAAACCGCACGGTCACAGCGCGGGGGCGCTCAATCTTGGCGCTGACGCCCGGCAGGTTGGGCGAGGCCTCGTCGTGGGTCCGCATCTGCACCGAGACGTGCAGGATCTCGGGGTTGGCCATGCGGATCGCCTGCCCGCGGGTCTCGGACGCATCGACAACCGCCAGCGCCATTGGAATACCCAGCTGCACAGCGGCAAGGCCGACGCCCGGCATCGTCTCCATCGCCTCGATCATCTCGTCCCAGATCGCCCGAACCTCGTCGGTGATCGCCTCAACCGGCGCCGCCGCCGCGCGCAACCGCTTGTCGGGCCACATGACATAGGGGCGATGCGCCATTGGCCTAGCCCCGCGCCTGCTCGCGCTTGAGCTTTTGCATCTTGCGGGTGATCATCTGCCGCTTCATCGGGCTGAGATAGTCGATGAACAGCTTGCCATCGAGGTGGTCGATCTCGTGCTGGACGCAGGTCGCCCAAAGATCGTCGAACTGTTCTTCGCGGTCCTTGCCATCAACGCCGATCCAGCGAACCTTGACCGACGCGGGCCGTTCGACATCGGCGTATTGTTCGGGGATCGACAGGCAGCCCTCGTTATAGGTGCTGCGCTCGTCGGACGACCAGACAACCTCGGGATTGATGAGGACCATGGGCTTCGGCGCCTCGTCCTCACCTTTGACGCAATCCATCACCAGCATCCGCCCCAGAACGCCCACCTGCGGCGCGGCAAGGCCGATGCCCGGCGCGTCATACATGGTCGCCAGCATGTCGTCGGCCAAACGGCGGATATCGTCCGTGATGTCGGTCACGGGTTTGCACACCGTTTTCAGGCGCGGGTCGGGATGGATCAGGATCGGTCGCAGGGTCATGAGCCGCCATGTAGGATATGCAGGCCGCCCATGCAACGGGGCGCAATGCGGGCTTGCACCCGATATCCAATACGATAGCTTCGCGTGGGATCATCCGAGGGCACCATGAATTTCGACAAGCTTTTCCACCGCAAGGGTCTTGGCAGCAAGAAATGGGACGAGGTCCATTTGCATACTGGCGTCAATGCCGACGATGCCTTGCCGATGTGGGTGGCGGATATGGATTTCCAGCCCCCCGCCTGCGTGATCGACACCGCCCGCCGCGTTACCGAGGCCGGCGATTTCGGCTATTTCTGCCGGATGGACGAGTTCTACGCCTCCGTTGCCTGGTGGCAGGAAGCTCGCCACGGCTGGACCATCGACCCTCAATGGTGCCTCACCACATTCGGTCTCGGCAATGCCATTGCCATCACGCTTCAGACCTTTTCGCAACCGGGCGATGCGGTCGCCTACTTCACGCCGGTCTATCACGAGTTTCAGTTGAAGACCGAGCGCAACGGCCGCACCCCGCGCCAACTGCCGCTCGCCAAGGAGGGCGGCAAATATGTGCTCGACTGGGATGCCTATGACGGTCTGATGACTGGCACCGAAAAGATTCTGATCATCTCCTCGCCCCACAACCCCGCTGGCCGCGTCTGGAACCGCGACGAGCTTCGCGCCATCGCCGATTTCTGCGTGAAGCACGATCTGCTCCTGATCTCGGACGAGATTCACAACGATCTCGTTCATCCCGGCCATGCTCATATTCCGATGGCCGTCGCCTGCCCCGATATTCTTGATCGTCTGATCATGATGAATTCGGCCTCGAAAACCTTCAACCTCGCGGGCCTTCGGACCGGCAATGTGATCATCCCCGACGAGACCCTGCGCAAACGGTTTGCCCATGCGATCGGCGCACTCGATATGTCGCCCAACCTCTATGGTGTGCGGATGACCGAAGCCGCCTATAGCCCCGAGGGCGCGGCTTGGGTCGATGGCCTTTGTGCCTATCTTGCCGGCAACGCCAAGGTCATGGCCGAGGGCATCGCGCAGATCCCCGGCCTGTCGTTCATGCCGATGGAAAGCACCTATCTCGCTTGGATCGATTTCGCCGGCACCGGCATGACGGCAGATGAATTCACCGCCCGCGTCCGCGACGACGCCCGCATCGGCGCCAGCCCCGGCCGCCCCTTCGGGACCGGCGGAGAGACCTGCCTGCGTTTCAACATCGGCACCCAGCGCTCGCGGGTGATCGAGGCGGTCGAGCGCCTGCAATCCGCCTTCAAAGATTTGCAGTAATCAGTCGGCCATCCGCCCGATCAGCGCGACCGGCTCTTCCGAGAGGCGTTCGAAATCCACGGGCGGCCGGTCATGCACGGCGGTGTGCCACTTGAACTCGAAGATCATCTCGCCCTCTTCTTCGCGCGAGGCGATCACGAGGCACTGATAAAGGTGGCGCATCCCGTCATAGAGATCGACGTGCCCGCGAAGATGCGGTGCGTCTTCCGCGTCCATGGCAAAGCCGCCATCCCAAAGGCGCAGCACTTTGTAGACCTTGTCATCATTGTGAACACAAAGCCGCGACGAGCGCCGCATCGCCGTTTTGCGTGCGTCTTCAAGGCCCTTGCGAACAGCTTCCGGCAAATACATGGACATAACAACACCCCCACCCTTGCCCTCAGGATGGCGTGAACCCATTGAAAATCAAGTTAACAACCTGTCGCTAAATCGCGAACATTCAGATGTTGCAGCTCTACCTCACCCTTTCCTTCACCCGCGGGCGCAGAACATGGGGCTTGCCCGCGTCATAGAGCGCCGAGTCAGGAAAGCCGTGCGTGTCGGCCAATGCAGGGCCCACAAGGATAAGCGCGGTGCGCGTGATCTTGGCCGCGCGAACCTTGGCATGAATGTCCGACAGCGTGCCACGAATGATCTGCTGATCCGGCCAACCAACGCGATAGATCACCGCCGACGGACAGTCCGCCCCGTAATAGGGTGCGAGCTGTCGCTCGATCTCGCGCAGGGCGCGAATGCCGAGGTGAATTGCCAGCGTCGCGCCTGTGCGAGCGAAATTCTCAAGCGTCTCGCCCTCGGGCATCGAGGTCGATTTCATCGACATTCGCGTGAGCACGATCGACTGCGCCACTTCGGGAATGGTCAGCTCCTGCCCCAGCGCTGCTGCGGCTGCGGCATAGGCCGGAACGCCGGGGACCACTTCATAGTCGATGCCGTCAGCCTTCAGCCGCCGGATCTGCTCGGCAATTGCCCCGTAAAGCGAGGGATCGCCCGAATGCACCCGCGCCACATCCTGCCCTCTCTCACGCGCGGCAAGAATCTCGGCGTGGGTATCGTCGAGCGTCATCGGCGCGGTATCCATCACCCGCGCCCCGCCCGGCGCACAGGCCACGACCTCGGGCGGCACCAGTGAACCGGCATAGAGACATACAGGACACGCCCCGATGATCCGCGCCGCCTTGAGCGTCAAAAGCTCCGGATCGCCCGGCCCCGCCCCGATGAAATAAACCTTCATGCCAGACCTTCTTTCTTTTGGCCGGAAATACTCCGGGGGAGCCCCGCAGGGGCGGGGGCAGAGCCCCCCTCTTCCCCAAGATGCCGGTTGCCGACATGGCGCAGGTCGCCGTCGATCCGCCGCGCATAGCCGCGCGGCGTAAACATCCGCGGCCCCTCGCCCAGCTGCGCGAGCCGTGTGTTGGACGATCCGACGAGAACGACAGTCAACATATCCACCTCGTCGACTTCAAGCTCGTCGAGCCGCCGATATCTGACATATTCCTCTGGCCGCCCCAGATTGCTTGCCAGCATCACCGGCGTATCGGCGGGGCGGTGCTCAAGAAGGATATCCCGCGCTTCGACCAAAAGGGTCCGGCGGGTTTTCGAGACGGGATTGTAGAAGGCGATGACAAAATCGCCCTCGGCGGCGGCCTTCAGACGGCGAAGGATATCGTCGCGCGGGGTCAAAAGGTCCGACAGCGAGATGGTGCAGAAATCATGCCCCAAGGGGGCGCCCGCCCGCGCGGCCGCACCTTGCAGCGCCGAAACACCCGGTGAGCACACCACCTCAACCCGACGCGCCGCGTCGCTCACGCCCATCTGGCCTTCAGGTCGGTCCAGAAGTTCGAACACCAGCGCCCCCATCGCATAGATGCCGGCATCACCGGAACAAACCAGAGCGACGTTCTTGCCCTTTGCCGCCTCTTCAAGCGCATAGCGGCACCGCGCCTCTTCGCCGCCCAGAGGGAAATCGGCGCGAGGCTTGCCCGCCGCGAGCGGACCGAGAAGATCGATATAAAGGCTATAGCCCACCAGCTCTTCCGCTTCGGCCACAAGGCGAGAGACCTCGGGTGTGCGCCAAGCCGATTGGCCGGGGCCGATGCCCACAACGGACAGCCGCCCGCGCGGACGCCCGCGCAGCTCGGTCATCGGCGCTTGCGCTTCGGCAATGGCACAGGTGGCATTCGCCTTCTTTCGCTTGGGGTGACTTAGGCGGCCGTCGGATCCAACCTGAGCCAGCGCCGCCGCTTCCGACACGCCATGTGCGCCCACTTCGGCAAAGACCACCTCGGAGGGGTTGGCGAGGCGCGACGTCTCGGCCTCGAGTTCGGCGGCCTCGAAAAGCCGCAGCGGCACGCCGAGATCGCGGGCGAGCGCGAGAATCGCGGGCTCGTCGGCTTTGAGGGCAATGGTATTTATTGAATGCACGGCAAAGGGGCTGATCCCCGCCTCGGCAAGCGCTTCATCCACCAGCGCCTTCAATTCCTCAGGCGCACAGTTGCGGGCGCAGCCGACGCCAAGGGCAAAACGCTGCGGCGCGAAGTGCAAGGCGCGGGGGCCGGTCTCGGTGGGCTCTGCTCCGCAGGTGATGGTCAGATCGCCGCCCTTCGGCAGATCGTCGAGCCAACCCGCCGCCGCGGCGTTGCTGCCCGTGATCGTCGCCCCGCCACCCGACAGGAGCGCAGCCATCGCCGGTTTGGCATCCGCCGGATTGGCAAGCCGCCAGCCCGCGGGCGGAGCATCCAGCGCCACGCCCAGCGCCACATCGCCCGCCGTTGTCACAGCCGCCACCGATCCGAGCGCTTCGGCAATCGCTTTCGCCAGCCGGTTCGCGCCCCGATGGCCGCCAAGAAGCGGCACGACGACCGAGCCGTCATCCGACACCGAAACCACCGGCGGCTCGTTCCATTTGTCGCCCAGATGCAGGGCAACGGCACGGATCAGGATGCCGCTGGCGCAAACGCCAATCACCGGCACGCCGGCGAGAAAGAGGTCGCGCGCATGAACAAGCGCGTCGTCAAAGATCACGTCGGCCTGATCCACGCGCCCCTTGCGGCCATGAACCTTGGCGCCGAGCGCCTCGGCAACGCGGTGGGCAGTCGGCTCGCCCGAACGGGAAAGCGCGAGAACGACGGGGGTCATAGCCATGGATCGGCCCCTTTGGTGAGAAGAATCATCGAGAAATAGGGCGCCGAATCCGGTGCATCAGAGAGGGGCAGGACAACCTCTTCAGGAAGGCTCGCCCGCTCGACATAGGTGGCGCGATCCGTGAGGCCCAAAGCCTCGATCACGCGGCGGATTTTCGGCAGGTGACGGCCGACCTTCATGATCGCGACGCTTTCGGCGCCAGCGATACGCTCGGTCAACTCGGCCTCACTAAGGGGGCCGGGCAGGATTGTCAGCCGCTCGTTGCGAGCGACCAGGGGCTTGCCGGCGCTGGAGGCAACCGCTGCGATGGAGGTCACTCCGGGCACGACGACGACCTCAAAGCGCGGCGCAAGGCGGGCGAAGAGATACATGAACGAGCCATAGAAGAAGGGATCTCCCTCACACAGGACGACCACATCCTCGCCCGCATCGAGCGCCTCCGCGATCTCGGTGGCAACGCGATCATAGGCGGCCTGCGCGGGGGCGCGCTCGGCGGTCATCGGCACTTTCATGACGATCTCACGCGCACCTTCGGGGATGAGGCCGGAGGCGATCGAACGGGCAAAGCTCGCCCCGTCCTCGAGCGCGGGATAGGCGATCACTTTGGCGCCTTCGATCAGACGCGCGGCTCGCAAGGTGAGAAGGTCGGGCGCGCCAGGGCCAAGGCCGACACCGTAGAGGGTTCCGCTCATCGCTTGATCAGGCTCCACTGCGTAACAGGCATCAGCGGCCGGAAGGCCGTCAGCCGCCCTACCGCATCGGCACGATGAACGCCGAGCTTCACAAGCTGCCCGCCGTGGGACTTATATAGGTCGAGCATCAGCGCCTCGGACTCAAGCGTCACCGCATTGGCGACAAGTCGGCCAAGCGGGCGCAAGGCAGACCATGCCGCATCAAAAACATCGGCCGTCAGCCCGCCGCCGATGAATATCGCATCGGGCGAGGGAAGGCCGTCAAGGGCCGCAGGCGCGCTCCCTTCGATGATCTGAAAGCCGGGGGTGCCGAGGGCAAGGGCGTTGGTCGCGGCCATAGCGCGGCGGTCAGCCCGAGGCTCGATACCGATCGCGCGGGCGTAGCGGGCGGCGCGCATCCATTCGATGCCGACCGAGCCGCAGCCCGCGCCGATGTCCCACAAAAGCGCCCCGCGCATCGGCATCAGCTTGGCCAGCGTCGCGGCGCGGACCTCTTGCTTGGTCATGGTGCCGTCGGAGGCGAACATCTCGTCAGGCAGGCCCGGTACGCGCGGCAGAAGGGCGGCGCCGGGGGCGGCAATGCATTCCACCGCGAGCGTGTTGAATTCGGGCACCACGTGCGCCCAGCTTTCGGCAATCCCATCAAACCGCTGTTCCCGCTCGCCGCCCATCGCGGCGAGAACGGTCATGCGCGACTGGCCGAAGCCGCGATCGGTCAGGAAGCGGGCAATCTTGCCGGGGGTGTCGGAGCCGGTGGTCAGGATCAGGAGCCGCTGGTCGGGCTGGATGAAGGCGATCATCTGCTCGACAGGTCGGCCATGCACGGTAAGCGTTTCAACATCCGGCATCGACCAGCCCATGCGGGCGGCGGCGAGTTGGAAGGCGGAAAGTTGCGGGTGGTAGACGATCTCGCTTGCGGGGATGGCGCGACCGATGCGGGCGCCGACCGAGAACCAGAGGGGATCGCCAGTCACGAGGATCACGGCGCGGCGACCTTTCAGCCCTTGAATGGTCTCGATCATCGCATTGAAGGGCGAGGGCCACGAGAGGCGCTCGGCGGAGGTATTGCCCGACAGATCGTGATGCCGGTCGCCACCGAGGATCACCTCAGCCGCTTCGACCACGGCGCGGGTCGCAGGGGTCAGGCCGTCAAGCCCGTCTTCGCCGATACCGACAACGTGGAGCCAAGGTTCAGACATTGGGAGCCTCCTCGGGAAGGCCGGCGGCCAGAGCGTTGACGGCGGCAGAGGCCATGGCCGAGCCGCCCTTGCGGTCCTTGAGCGCGATGAAAGGGATACCGCGCGGGTTGGCGGCAAGCTCGGCCTTGGATTCGGCGGCGCCGATGAAGCCCACCGGAAAGCCGAGGATCGCCGCGGGGCGGGGCCAGCCTTCGTCGATCAGTTCCAGAAGATGGAAGAGCGCGGTGGGAGCGTTGCCGATCGCGACGACCGCCCCTTCGAGCCGCTCTTTCCAGAGGCGGACAGCGGCGGCGGAGCGGGTATTGCCGATCTCGGTGGCAAGGGGAGCGACGGCGGGTTCGTTGAGTGTCACAATCACTTCGTTTTGGGCGGGCAGGTAGCGGCGGATGATGCCGGCCCCTACCATCTCGCAATCGCACAGGATCGGCGCGCCTGATTTCAGGGCCTCATGCGCGGAGGCGGCCACATCGGCGGAGAAGGCCAACCGGTCAGCGATCTCGACCATGCCGCAAGAATGGATGAGGCGGGTGACGAGAGGCTGGAGGTCGGCGGGAAAACGATCCAGACGCGCCTCGGCCCGCACCGTGGCAAAGCTTGCGGCGTAGATAGCCTTTGGATCGCGTTCATAGGGGCGCATCTTGGCGTCCTTTGGGGGAAGGTCCGGATTTGCGGGCAAATCCGGAGCCTCCGGCGGGAGTATTTGCAGCCAAAAGCAGCCGGCTATTTCTTGGTCTTGCGGGCGCTTTCGGGGCCGTGTGGATGATCGGCGTGCGGATAGGGCGCGTGGTGATGATCGTGGTCGTGATCGTGGCCGTGGTGATGATGGTGGCCGTGTGAATGGGCGTGGAAGTGGACGTGCCCGTCACCGTGATCGTGCCATTCGCCTTGTTTGACATGGGCAACGTGACCGTGCGGCTTTTGTTCGAGCCGGCACAGGCCGGTGCAGAAGGTATCGCAGAGCGTGCAGTCGGCCACGTTCGAGCCAGGGGCCGAGGCGCCTTGGCCTTCGACATGGTGGTGGTGGCTTTCCTGCACGGCGCCGACTTCGGCCTCAAAGCCCAGAACCTGTGTGCGGTATTTGCACATGGCGCAATTGGGCGGCGGCACCTCGCCAACCTGTTCGGTGATCCGTTCGGCGAAGGTTTCCAGAACCTTGGGGTGATCGCCAAGGTAGGGGGCCTTGATGAACTCGATCTCGGGGTGTTCAGCGGCGACCAGATCGGTGAAGCCGTAGATGCGGTCGATCAGGATGCCGGAGAAGAGGAAATAGGGGAAGACGACCACGCGCTTGTAGGGCAGGCGGGCGACGTGTTGCAGACAGGGTTCGACGAGCGGGAAGGTGACGCCGGAATAGCCGACTTCGCACCAACCAAAGCCCATGCCCTCCCAGAGCATCCGGGCGATTTTCGAGACATTGCCGTTGGCGTCGGGGTCGGAGGCGCCGCGGCCGATGACGACGAGGCAGGTCTCGTGCAGCGGAACCTCGCCCTGCTCGGCATTGGCCTTGTCGAGCGCCTCTTGGATGCGGGCGCCGGCGGCGGCGATCATCTTGGGATCGACACCCAGCTCGCGGCCATAGCGCACATCGATGCCGTGTTTCTTGGCATAGGTGTTGAGGACGGTCGGGATATCATTCTTGGAATGCATCGCCGCAAAAAGCATGCCCGGCACGGCAAGGATGCGCTCGCAGCCCGCTTCGCGGAGCTTGTCGAGGCCATCGCGCAGCACGGGATTGGCGAACTCGAGATAGCCGTAGTCGGTCATCCAGTCGTCGGGCAGATAGGCGGGGAGCTTTTCGGCCAGAACGCGGAACTCGTCGACGGCCGACTGGCTGCGCGAGCCGTGGCCGCAGATCATCACACCGGTTTTCATGCGGTTTCGCCTTCGGTTTCTTCGATCTCGTCCTCGGAAGGCTCTTTGTCGCTGTCTTTCTTGCCCTTCAGAGCTGCCCAAAGCGCAAGCCCGAGAGCAAGGCCAAGCGCCGCCCCAGCGATCCAGTGATCGTGGCCGGCGACCTCACCGAGATGGCCAGTATGTGCCGATGCATTGCTGGCAAGGATGATAAGGGTAAGGGCAAGTGCAGCGCGCATGACGGTCCTCCGGTTATCCACGCACCAGAAGGCCCGCGCATCTGCGCAAGGCTTGACGACGTGGGCCTTGGTTCCCTTCAGGGTCAACCGCCGCGCCACCAACCGCTCTGGCCACATGGGCTTCGTCTTCGATCGGCTATAGTACGCCCGGCCTACCGGCGCAAACGGATAAGCGTCGTAGAGGCGAACGAATCCGACCTGATGTCAGGCGTGGCAGCCGTAATATTCGACGATGGCGGTCAGATCCCGGGGATCGGTCTCGGAACGCACAAGCGTTCGGGCGTTGGCGCTGGTGGCAAAGAGCATACCGGCGGAGAAGAAGGTCGAATCGGACACGAAGACCAGATTGGTTTCTGGTTGGCGCAGCCGGGCACAGTCGGCGATGCCCAAGGTGCTCGCGCTATCTTCAAGGACGAGGTTCATCAAGATAACCTCGTAGCTGTTGGCTCCGATGGCGCTTGTCGCTTGTCCCGCGTTGAAAGCGAGGTCGACAAGATGGCCTTGACGTTCCAGGTGGCGCTGCCAGAGCCGCCCGAGTTCGGCTTTGCTCTCGACAATCAGGATATGCATCGAACCCTCACGCTTCTGCGTTACAGCACAGTTTAACCTGCGCAAGACCCACCCGGTAATCCTCAGTCCGCCGATTTCCTTAACGAATGATTAATAGGCACCGGCATTTTCCAAACGATCCCCAGAGACATCGACTTTATCCACAGAGGCTTGCGCAAGGTCAGTAAATCCGGTTCAAAGCCACGCACGATTATGGGGGCCACATGACGACCTGGATTACCATCTGCGACACCTGCAAGCGCGAAGGCTGGGAAACCACCGGCATGGAGCAAACCGATGGCGAGGCCTTTGCCGCGCTGATCGAACCGCGCGCCGCGGCCGCGGGAATTCGAACGCGGCGGGTCTCCTGCACGATGGGCTGCGAGCGGGCTTGCAACGTGATTGTGCAGGGTGCGGGCAAGAATTCCTATTCGATGGGCCGCTTCGATCCGACCGAGGACGATGCGCAGGCGCTGGTCGATTATGCGGTCAAGCACGCCGAGAGCGAAAAGGGGCAAGTTCCTTTCCGCGATTGGCCCGTGGGCGTGAAAGGGCACTTCATTTCCCGCCATCTTCCGTTGCCGGACGCCGAATAATGGCAAACGGGCGCGATCATGGCGGCGGACTTGACGCAGCGATCGCGACCTACGGCGGGACGCGGGCGGGATGGCTCGATCTGTCGACCGGGATCAATCCGGTGGCGTATCCGGTGCGGGCGATCCCCGAAGAGGCATGGACGGCCCTGCCCGACAGCGCGGCATTTGAGGCCCTGAAAAACGAGGCGCGGCGGTTCTGGAATGTCCCAGAAAGCGCGTCGATCCTGCCGGCGGCGGGGGCATCTGCTCTGATTGCGCGGATCCCGACTTTGGCCAAAACGGGCACGGTGGCGATCCAAGGACCGACCTACAACGAGCACGCGGCAAGCTTTGCCGCACTTGGTTGGACAGTCGCGCCTGTGGGTCTAGACGCGCAGGTTGTGGTGCATCCCAACAATCCCGACGGGCGGGTTTGGCAGGCGGCTGACATCACGGCGCCCCTCGCCATCATCGACGAGAGTTTCTGCGATGTGATGCCCGACGCCTCCCTCATCAACCTTGCGACCCAGCCGGGCCGGATCGTTCTCAAGAGCTTTGGCAAGTTCTGGGGACTTGCCGGGGCGCGGCTGGGCTTTGCTATCGGCGATCCTGCGCTGATTGCAAAACTGGCCGAAGCCCTTGGCCCGTGGCAGGTCTCGGGGCCGGCCTTGGCGATCGGCTCGGTTGCTCTGGCCAACACCGATTGGGCCGATGCCACCCGTGCGCGGCTTACAACAGACAGCGCACGGCTTGATGCTTTGATGGTCGGACGTGGGGCCAAGGTGGTCGGCGGCACAAGCCTCTTCCGGCTCTACGAGGTTGATGATGCCGCCCGCTGGCAAGATCACTTGGCGCACGGTCATGTCTGGTCGCGCATCTTTCCCTATTCGAAAAAGTGGCTCCGCCTCGGCCTGCCCGCGCCGGATCGTTGGGGCCAACTGGAGGCGACTCTATGACCCTCGTTCTCGCCCTTATTCTTGACGCGATCCTTGGCGAGCCGAAGTGGCTCTGGGACCGCATCCCGCATCCCGCTGTTTTGATGGGGCGGCTCGTAGCCTTTCTCGACCGCGAACTGAACGAGGGGCAGAACCGCAAGCGGCGGGGGATTATCGCGGTAGTCGTGATGCTCCTCGTCGCCTCGGCCGTCGGCAATACCGTGGCCGGAATCCTCGGCGCGCCGGGCGAGATCATCGTCGGTGCGATCCTCCTCGCGCAGCGGTCCTTGGTCGCCCATGTGCAGGACGTCGCCAATGCCTTGCGGATTTCGACGGGCGACGCACGTCTGGCCGTGGCCAAGATCGTCAGCCGAGATACCGCGGATATGGAGCCCCCTGCGATTACCCGCAGCGCCATCGAAAGCGCGGCGGAGAACCTGAGCGACGGGCTCGTCGCCCCCGCCTTCTGGTTCCTGATCGGCGGGCTGCCGGGGCTTTTGGCCTATAAGATCATCAACACCGCTGACAGCATGATCGGCTACCGCACCGAAAAATACGCCGAGTTCGGCTGGGCCTCGGCGCGGCTTGACGACCTTCTCAATCTGATCCCCGCGCGGGCCACGGC